>Ga0308157_10003563_pt1 | contig 22351 bp, 20 predicted proteins | sample PhyBR1_FD_201035 | JGI IMG/M metagenome (GOLD analysis project Ga0308157, IMG submission 201035) | Phyllosphere microbial communities from UC Gill Tract Community Farm, Albany, California, United States - DLSLB.R1 | ecosystem: Host-associated > Plants > Phyllosphere > Unclassified | place: USA...
AAGGCTTGAAGAAAATGGGATCTGCCATCAAAGCACTTTCTTGCCCGGGGCATGTCTGCCCCGGGAAAAGGCAAATCTATTAGAACTTGGTCGAAACACCAAAGTTGAAATTCTGAACCTTATCGGTATCAGCCTTTGCAATAGGGAATGCGTAGTCAAAGCGCAACGGACCGAATGGCGAAGCCCACATCAAGCTCACACCAGCCGAAGCACGAAGCTTCTTGTCGTCGCCATTAACACCCGTGGTATCATTTCCATACAGGGTTGCAGCGTCTGCAAAGAGAGCACCACGGATACCAAGGCTTTCTGGAACAAGCGGCATCGGGAACTGAACTTCAGCCGTACCGTTGAAATAGGTCGTTCCACCCATCCAGTAGCGGTTGCCGTTGTTCGCATCCTGATAAGGACCAATACCGTTGAACTTGAAGCCGCGGATCATATCCGAATTGTTCTTGAACAGATCGAAGATACGAACGCCGTCATTACCAAATTCGTGGATGTAACCACCACCGACACCCAGCATACCGACGATGTCAGCTTCCTGCATAAGCGTGGTGTAGTAATTACCCTTGAAAGTCGTCTTGACGTACTTCGCGTCACCACCAAGACCCGCAAATTCCTGCGTGAACTTCGCATAAATACCTTCATGCGGGTTCTTCATATCGTCGATGGAGTTGTAGGTGAGCGAGTAGCTAACCGACGAACGCAGCCATGGGCTGAATTCAGCTGCATCGATAAGAGCAGGTGCGTAGTAATCTGGATCAGGGTTACCATCAGGACCAGAAACGTACAGGTCGTACTTTTCCTGAACGAGGTTATAGGCCAGACCAGCAGAGAAGTTATCGGTGATCGGCAAACCAAAACGGATCGTGCCGCCCGTCTGCTGAACATCATAACGACCGCCGCTATCTACGCGGTACGAGCGACGGAATACGTCGAAACCAGCCGACATGCGATAGCCGAGGAAGTATGGCTCGGTGAACGACAGCGCGTAGTTACGCATTTCGTCCTGACCTGCACCAGCACTGATTCGGATAAACTGGCCACGACCGAGGAAGTTGCGCTCGGTAATAGCAGCTTCAACCTGTGCACCAGGCGATTCGCCACCGGTCGTGTAACCACCACCGATTGAGAATTCACCGGTCGACTTTTCGACAACGTCAACAACCAGAATCACCTGATCAGGCTCTGCACCTGGAGCAGTGGAGATATTGACAGTCTGGAAGAAGTCGAGTGCTTCGAGACGACGCTTCGCACGCTGGACCATGACCTGATTGAAGGCATCGCCTTCGTTCATGTCGAACTCACGACGAATGACGTAATCGCGGGTCTTGTCGTTGCCGCGGATTTCGATGCGCTCAACATAAGCGCGCGGACCCTGATCAACACTATAGACGAGCGAGATTGTGTGATTGTCAAAATCACGATCACCGCGCGGCTCGACCTTGGCAAATGCGTAACCGCTACCGGCAACATTTTCCGTGATAGCCGTAACGGAGTCTTCGATTTCTTTAGCGCTGTAAGGCTTGCCTTCGCGCGTCTTGACCAGACCACCAAGAGCCTGCGTATCAACACCTTCAACGGTGCTTTCAACGCCGACATTACCGAAGGTATAGCGCTGACCTTCGTCAACGGTAACCGTAATCGTGTATTCGTTGGTCGATGGATCAAGCGTAGCATTCGATGAAAGTACGCGGAAATCCGCATAGCCTCGGTTGTAGTAGAAACGACGCAGCGTTTCTTCATCAGCCTGCAGACGACCTTCATCATAAACGTCGTTACGGGTCAGCCACGAAAGCGGGTTCGAGCGCTTGGTGGAGATCACGTCACGCAGACGACGCGAGCCGTATGCACTATTACCAACGAAATTGATGTTAGCGATCTTGGTGCGCGAACCTTCCGTGATTTCATAAACCACGTTGACGCGACCCTGACCGAGATCAACGGTACGAGCATTTACAACCGCATCGCTGCGGCCGATATGCGCGTAAGCACCCTTGATGGCTTCCTTGTCAGCTTCCATGGTTGCTGCGTCATACGGCGAACGGGCCTTGAGCTGAACGGCGCGAGCCAGATCAGGATCCTTGACCTTTTTGTTCCCCTGGAAAAGGACGTTGTTCACAACAGAACGTTCGCTCACCTGAACGATCAGCGATCCACCAGACTGGTTGATGCGAACATCAGAGAACAAACCCATTGCGAAAAGGCGCTTAACAGCAGCATCAATATCATTGCTGTTGAAAGCCTTGCCCGGGCGAATGTCGATATTGTCACGGATTGTCTGCGCATCGACGCGCGTATTGCCGCGCACTTCAATACGATTGACGACCGCGGCCTCAGCAGCATTTACCGATGCCAGAGAGAGCGCAGCAGTACCCGAAGCTACAAGAGCCACCGACATGGCGAGCGCTGAAGCGGCGCCAAAGAATTTAGAACTTGCCGTCATAGGCTTTCCGAACCTTCGTTTCTTTCTGTCCCCGGGGCGAATTTCCCAGAAATGCACGTATAGATACAACCGTAATAGCCGGTTTTTCTATACAAGCAAGCGTCGCGGTTAAAATCTGTTTACTTAAGCAACCGGCGTGACATCCGTGCCACGCGATTTAACGGTTATGGTAAACAAATCACTACGCTTTTCCAGTCCTCACTCCCAACGTTCATTTCTGATTAACGCCTCTACACAGCTTTCACTGTGAGTAGCGCTTCTTGCGGTAGAGAGTCTCGCCATATTGACAGCGCGACCCAGTTCCCCGTCAACCAGCCGGACAGTGATCTAGCAGGCAAACAGGTCGTTGAAAAGTACGAACCCCATGAATCCCATCACAACGAGGAATCCAACACGATAAAAAATTTCCTGCGCCCAAACAGACACAGGGCTGCCCTTGATTGCTTCCACGGCGTAGAAAACCAGATGCCCACCATCCAGCGGCGGCAAGGGAAACAGGTTCAAAAGCCCGATGCCAATGGACAGCATCGCAGTCAGCTGGATAAGCCAATCAAATCCCTGACTTGCAGCCTTGCCCGCCATATTGGCAATCTTCACGGGTCCGCCGAGCTGACATTTATCTTCACGACCAACGGCAAAGCGCTGAAAAAACTCTCCAGTGCGACTGATGATATGTCCGGTTTCGACAATCGCCTGCCCCACTGATTCGAGCGGACCATATTCAATACGGCGGAAATTTCCGACCGCCTGCGTGGTTTCCACGCCAATCGCCCCCATCTTGACCTTGTTGCCCAGAGGGTCTGTACGTTCAACGAGTGCAGGTGTGGCCTTAAGATCGACCATCTTGCCATCGCGCTCGACAGTGAAGTCCAGCACATCGCCCGAGCGCCCGGAAACGATCCGCTGCACATCGGAGAAAGTTGTAATCTTCTCCCCATTCACACTAACAAAGCGATCACCCGGCTCAAAACCGGCTGCGGCAGCCGGACTGTCCGGCTGAACGCCAGCAACAAGCGGGTCAGCAATCTGCCGTCCATACAACGCAAAGAACACGCTGAAGATGACAACCGTAAGAATGATGTTGAATGCAGGGCCAGCAAAAACCGTTGCAGCGCGCTTCCAGACCGGCTGCGTATGGAATGCCCTACTCTGTTCTTCTGCGCTGAGATTGGAGTTATCCACACCCACAGGCGAACTCGTAGCACTTTCATCGCCCAGAAACTTCACATAGCCGCCAAGAGGAATTGCTGAAAGCTTCCAGCGCGTCCCGTGCTTATCGGTGAAGCCGATTAGTTCAGGTCCGAAACCAATAGAAAAAGCGCTTGCGCCAATACCGCACCAGCGTCCTACGAGGTAATGCCCCATTTCGTGCACGAAAACGACAACCGTCAGCACAAAAAGAAATGGAATTATGGTTCCGACAAGCAGACTTTCACTGCCGATAAAAAAGGCCAGAGCCTCCTGCAAATTACCACTCCTACGAATTCATACGCGCTCAGAAACTAAAAAAGATTGCAGATGGTACATCTGGCTCGGCGATAATAGCACCAAAGAGGTACAGAAGCGCTGCCGCCGCCACAAGCCCATCCACTCGATCCAGAACACCACCGTGTCCTGGCAAAAGACGACCGGAATCCTTTGCACCGAACTGCCGCTTAACCCATGATTCAGCCAGATCGCCAATCTGCGAGACGATAGAGAGAAGAAGAGCGAGTAGCGGCACGATCCAACTACCGGGTGCTGCCACCAGTGACGCAACCAGAATGCCGCCTGCAACGGCTGCCGCAGCACCACCCAACGCCCCTGACCATGTCTTGTTAGGCGAAAAGCGCGGCGCAAGCTTGGGTCCACCCAACGCACGCCCATTGAAATAGGCTGCGATATCGGTCGACCATACGACTGCAAAAAGGAAACATATAGCTGTGAAGCCAAACGGCTCATCGCCACGCAACAGCGAAAGCGAGATAGCTGAAAAGCCAGCGTAAAAAAGACCAGCAGCAGGCCATCCGCGCCCTGTCTTCCACTGCGTTGCCAATAGAATGATGCAACCGGCAAGCAGCACGCCAATTGTCAGCAAAGCACCCCGGTCGACAATTAGAAGAATGAAGGTCGCAAGCAGCCAGACCCAACCGAAAATGCGAGAAAATGAAGTCTGCTTTATCGCACTGAGTTCAGTCCACTCGTAAAACATCGCCAGACCAATGGCGATAGAGAACAGAGTGAAACCCAACCCGCCTACCCAGGTCAGCCAGAGGGCCGCAGCGCCGAGAACTATGGCGGTCAGAATACGAGTTTGCAGATTTGACATTGATACCTTTCGGCTAACTTACAGCGGTTCCAGTTAAGATCGAATCGTTGAAACCGCTGTAACTATTTGTTTTTACGCATTTCCGAACGCCAGACCGGTTCCCACTTTTGCTGGAAATGCTTTAAACTGTTAGAACGATCTTTACGCATCCCACCGGGCGCGCGGCGCTCTATGCTGACAGGCCGCATCAAACCGCTGCACCTTTTGCCGAAGTGCATTCGATTGCGGTTGAACACTCTTCGAGCTTGTCGCGCGCTTCTACGCCACCGAAACGGCGCTCGCGCTGACGGAAAACTTCATAAGCTGCATCAAGATCAGCAGGCTTGAAATCAGGCCAGTGCCCCGGCACAAACAGAAACTCGGAATAAGCCGCCTGCCAGAGCAGAAAATTCGACAGACGCATTTCGCCGCTCGTGCGAATGATCAGATCTGGATCAGGAATACCTGCAGTATCCAGGTTTGCAGAGATCAAATCAGCGGAAATCGATGACGGATCAAGAAGGCCGGCTGCGACATCGCGCGCCAGACTTTTAACGGCACGTGCAATTTCATCGCGCGAACCGTAATTGAAGGCAATGATCAGATTAAGGCCCGCGTTGTGTCGGGTTAGTGTCTCTGCTTCGCTGAGTAATCCGCAAATATCGGAGGCCAACCCTTCGCGCTCGCCAATAATCCGCACCCGGACATTATTGCGATGCAGTTCGGCAAGATCACGCCGGATAAACAGCTTCAGCAACCCCATAAGATCGCCGACTTCGCCGCTCGGGCGTGACCAGTTTTCGGAAGAAAACGCAAAAAGGGTGAGATAGCCAAGACCGCGATCACCTGCGCCCCTCACCGTCTCACGCAAAGCTTCAACTCCGGCTCTGTGGCCGGCACTGCGCGGCAAACCGCGCGCCTTCGCCCAACGGCCATTGCCATCCATAATAATGGCTATGTGGCGCGGATCGGACATTGCGAAGCTCTCCTCATTGGTAAATCATGCAAATCCAGTGCCTAACGTCATAAATCTGTAGCGTTTGAACAAACACAATCAGAATTTCACAACTTGCCAGACACTGGCAACGAATTGTTTCTAATTTCGTTTGGTTTCAAAGTCCGGCTCCAATCATGATATGAAATCGCACGAACTTTGAAATCAAGAAACTAGACCTGCATGATCTCGCCTTCTTTGACCGAAACGATCTTATCCATTTCGGCGATCGTATCGTCAGTGAGCTTCTGAACCTTTTCAGAAAGGCCGCGGCTGTCATCCTGACTGATGTCGCCGTCTTTCTCGAGCTTCTTAAGCGTATCCATACCATCACGGCGAACGTGACGCGCTGCAATACGGCCCTGTTCGGCATATTGATGCGCAATCTTGACCAGCTCTTTACGGCGCTGTTCATTGAGTTCGGGCAGTGGAATGCGAAGCGTCATGCCATCGGTGATTGGATTGAGACCAAGACCGGATTCACGAATCGCGCGCTCAACCGCGCCAACCATGCTCTTGTCCCATACGGAAACCGAAAGCATGCGCGATTCAGGCACAGTGATATTGGCGACCTGATTGATCGGCATTTCAGCGCCATAAGCTGTAATCGTAATTGGTTCGAGCAAGCTTGCAGAAGCGCGGCCCGTACGCAGACCACCAAGGTCATGCTTCAGGGCGCTGACTGCGCCTTCCATGCGTCGCTTGAGGTCGTTGATGTCAAAAACATCGCTCATACATGTTCTCCTTCAGTGCGCGACAAGACAAACGATCAATAGCCGATTATTTATCGGAAACGATCGTGCAGCGTCCTTTGCCTTGCAGAATATCGGCCAAGCCGCCGTTTTCATGGATGGAATAAACTATTATCGGAATGTTGTTCTCACGCGCAAGGGCGACAGCAGCCGTATCCATCACCGCGAGCCCGCGATCAAGAACTTCCTTGTGTGTGAGCTTGTCAAACCGCGTTGCAGTTGGGTCTTTTTTCGGGTCAGCCGAATAAATACCATCGACCTGCGTGCCCTTCAAAAGTGCATCCGCACCAATTTCGGCTGCGCGCAATGCTGCGGCCGAGTCTGTTGTGAAGAAAGGATTGCCAGTACCACCTGCAAAAATCACAACCTTTCCTTCGTCCATATAGGCAGTTGCCTTGCGCTGAGAGAAGCTCTCGCAGATTTCAGGCATTGCTATGGCGGAAAGGACAACGGCATCCACGCCGATTTTGTGAAGCGAAGTACGCAGGGCCAGCGAATTGATCACCGTTGCAAGCATACCCATGTGATCACCCGTCACGCGGTCGCCACCCTTGGACGCTACTGCAACGCCTCGGAAAATATTGCCGCCACCGATCACGACACCCACTTCAACGCCCAGTTCACGCGCCTGAGCAATGTCACTGGCAATGCGATCGGCAACCGAGACATCGATGCCAAAGCCCTGACTGCCCATCAATGCTTCGCCTGAGGCTTTGAGGACAACGCGTTTATAGGCGGACTTAACGGACATGGAGTGTTCTCCGCAGATCATGATCAACTGTTACTATTGGGGTTCCGATACACGAAGGGCACCGCGTTGTCACGCGATGCCCTTCACAATCAAAAGCCTTTTAACCCATTTCCAGCAAAACTGCATAAGCCTTTTGCGTAGGATAATGTGGTAAGACAAATATTGAAGCGCATTCGAAAACCGGATGCACCTCCAAAAGGCTGTTTAGCCCTTGGCAGCAGCAGCAACTTCAGCAGCGAAGTCGCTTTCTTCCTTCTCGATGCCTTCACCGAGAGCGATGCGTGCAAAGCCGATGATCTTCGCAGGAGCGCCGATCGACTTTTCAGCTTCCTTAAGCGCTGCTTCAACAGTCAGGTCCGGATTGATAACGAAAGCCTGCGAAAGAAGAACAACTTCTTCGTAGAACTTGCGCATACGGCCTTCGATCATCTTTTCGATGATGTTGTCTGGCTTGCCGGATTCACGAGCCTGCTCGATGAAAATAGCCTTTTCACGCTCAGCAGCAGCTGGATCAACGTCAGCAGCAGTCAGTGCAAGCGGGTTGATTGCAGCAACGTGCATTGCGACCTGGCGGCCAAATGCGTTTGCAGCTTCTACGTCGCCAGCAGTTTCGATTGCAACGAGAACGCCGAGCTTGCCGAGGCCGTCTGCAACGCCGTTGTGAATGTAGGTAGCAACTGCACCCTGCGAAACTTCAAGAGCCGCCGAGCGACGGAAGCTGATGTTTTCACCAATGGTTGCAACTGCATCTTTCGCAGCCTGCGTTACCGACTTGCCGTCGATGTCTGCTGCAGCAACAGCTTCCGACGAACCATCGGTCGACAGAGCAGCCTGAGCGATCTTGCGAACGAGATCCTGGAAAGCGTCGTTACGAGCAACGAAGTCGGTCTCGGAATTGACTTCAACAACAACAGCCTTGTTGCCGGAAGCTGCAACACCAACCAGACCTTCAGCAGCCGTACGGCCAGCCTTCTTGTCAGCCTTTGCCATGCCCTTGGCGCGCAGGTAATCAACAGCGGCTTCGATGTCGCCATTGGTTTCAGCAAGCGCTGCCTTGCAGTCCATCATGCCTGCGCCAGTCAGTTCGCGGAGTTCTTTAACCTGTGATGCGGAAATGCTCATTGTGTCGCCTTTCACGAAAGCGAAGGCACACCGAATGGGTGTGCCAACTTTTAACCAACGCTCATTGCGTCGGAACGAATGAAGTTATCCACCCGTCATGTGACGGATGGATGAAATTCATAAGCGCTGATTATGCGCCTGCAGCTGGAGCTTCGAGAGCTGGCTCAACAGGAGCTTCAGCCTGTGCACCAACGTCGATGCCAAGCGCGCCCTGCTGACGTGCAATGCCGTCAAGAGCAGCACGGGCAATCAGATCGCAATAAAGCGAAATAGCGCGTGCAGCATCGTCGTTCCCTGGGATCGGGAAGTCGATCTGGTCTGGGTTGCAGTTCGAATCGATAACAGCAACAACCGGAATGCCAAGACGCTTTGCTTCCTGGATAGCAATTGCTTCCTTGTTGGTGTCAACGATGAACATCAGATCAGGAACCGAACCCATGTCCTTGATGCCGCCAAGTGCGCGGTCGAGTTTTTCACGCTCGCGCTCGAGGTTCAAGCGTTCCTTCTTGGTGAAGCCGTGTGCTTCGCCCGAGAGAATTTCGTCGAGCTTGCGCAGACGCTGGATCGAGTTCGAAATCGTCTTCCAGTTGGTCATCATGCCGCCAAGCCAGCGTGCATTAACGTAGTACTGAGCCGAACGGGCTGCTGCATCAGCAATGATGTCCGAAGCCTGGCGCTTGGTACCAACGAACAGAACACGGCCACCACGAGCAACAGTGTCCGAAACGACCTTCAGCGCATTGTGCAGCAGGGGAACGGTCTGGGACAGGTCGAGAATGTGGATGTTGTTACGGTCGCCATAGATGTATGGGGCCATCTTCGGATTCCAGCGGTGTGTCTGGTGACCGAAGTGAACGCCAGCTTCCAGAAGCTGACGCATGCTGAATTCAGGCAATGCCATCTGTATTTTCCTTTTCCGGTTGAACCTCCACGGGCTGAGGCGATTGCTCGCCACCGGAGGCTGAAGCAGGATTTCTCCCTGCAAAAGCCCAATCCCGTGTGTGGAATAGGCGCGCTGTTAACTTATCGCGCCAATAAATGCAAGCCTTGTGACCATTATACCGCCAAAGACTGTATTAAAGCATCTCCAGAAAAGCGGGAACCGGCTTTCTGGAGATGCGGAGAACAAATAATTGGAGCGTCTCCAACCAATCTATCTTAACTGAATCCGCTCTAATAAACTTATTTGCAGCTCGCGCTTGGCTGCTTGTCATCATATACATCAAGCTTGACCAGTTTTCCGCGCATGGAAAAATCACCATAATCCATGGTTAGGTCGCGCGTAATGCCATTCCGGTATAGCTTGAAATTAATGCGATAAATCGGTAGCCCGTCCTGCTTTTCCTTGTCATCGAAATAGGAAATCGTCACCGGCCAGACATTGTCCTTCGTGAACTTGCCCATGGCTTTGGTTTCTTCGCTTTTGGCTTCCTGCTCCTTGCCGACAACAACGGTCGTTGCGACAACACGATCAGCATCTTCCGACGCATCGTATAATGACGTCTGGTAAAATCGTTCGCCAGCTTCCGCCTTGCCGATCAGCTCTTCCATATGAGTCGTCGGAAATTGTGTCGCCTTCAGATCGATATTGTCTTCTTTAGGTTTGGACAGGGCGACAACCGTTTTGCCGTCTTCAACCTTGGCATCGCCGCGCACTTCCTTGACCAGTTCCTTATCGACAAAAGTCTTGTTGACGAAACGGAAGTCCTTGCCGTTGCCGCTTTCAAAGGTTGTCGTCTGCTGGTCGGTCACACGCTGCGGCTGCTCATCCATGTCGATGCGCGTCACGAAACGAAAATTCGTCGTATAACCTTCGCAGGCTGAACCATTGAACTCATAGACCATACGGCCGGTCAGCCCACTGATCCCGGATTTCTCATCGGCACGATCCAACGTGAGATCATACACTGCGCGATGCGGAACCAACGTTACCGTCGAAGCAGCGGCGGCAATACCGACCGAGCTACCCCAAACGCAAGCCGCTGCTCCGCTTGCTGCAAATGCCATACTCAAAAAACGCATACATGAATCTCCCGATCTGTTGAGGAGCATGATAAAAAAACTCATGGCGGAAGCGAGGCAAAAAACGCACCCTCCCCAAAAGCTTCACCGATTCTATCCAATATATCGGGTGCGAAAGGCATTAAGTTAGTAAGGATTAATAGAATGACCGACACAATCGACAGCCGTCTTAAAAATCTGGGTATATCTTTGCCAGAAGCCGCAGCACCAGCTGCGAACTACGTGCCTTTCGCACAAACGGGCTCTCTGCTGCTTACATCGGGCCAGCTTCCACTGGAAAATGGCAAGCTCGTTCATACCGGCCAGATTGGCGATGTGCTCACAGTGGCACACGGTCAGGCCGCAGCGCGCGCATGTGCCGTCAATATATTGGCGCAAGCAAAGGCTGCACTTGGCGACCTGAACAACATCAAGCGGATCGTGAAAATCACCGTATTCGTTTCGTCGACCGCCGATTTTGTCGAACAGCATCTTGTTGCCAATGGCGCATCCGATCTGCTCGTCGCGGTCCTTGGCGACGCGGGCAAGCATGCGCGCTCGGCTGTCGGTGTTGCGAGCCTGCCGCTCAATGCTCCCGTTGAAATCGAAGCAATCATTGAGGTTGCCTAAATGTCTTCACCCGAATGGCTCAAAAAACAGCCGATTGCGCATCGCGGACTGCACGATCAAAACAAAGTGCGCTGGGAAAACACCCTATCGGCCTTTGATGCTGCTGCAAAAGCGGGCTTTGCAATCGAATGCGACGTACATCTCACCAAAGATGGCAGCGTCATCGTATTCCATGATGACGATCTCAAGCGCCTCACCGGACGAGACGGTCGCATCAGTGACCTGACACTCGCGGATGCCACCGAGCTGCGTATTGGTGGCACTGACGATCATGCACCGACACTACGCCAAATGCTTGATTTGGTCGCTGGTCGTGTGCCGCTTGTCATCGAGCTTAAAGGCATTGAAGGCCGTGACGATGGTCTGGTCGCCGCTGTCGCAAAGGAACTCGCTTCCTATAAGGGAGAAGCTGCGATCATGTCCTTCGACCATCATCTGGTCCGTCTGTTTGCAAGCGACGCTCCGGGAATTCCCGGCGGACTGACTGCTGAAGGCACGCGAATCAAGGATTTTGAAGCACACTTCTCGATGCTCGCGCATCAGATTTCGTTCGTGTCTTACAATGTTCATCACCTGCCAAACCCGTTTGTCAGCTTTGTTCGCGAAAAGCTCAACCTTCCGGTCATCAGCTGGACGGTCCGCGACGCCGAGATGAAAAAGCACAGCGATCTCAACGTCGATCAGATTACCTTTGAAGGTTTCGATCCCCGGTCTTTGGTTGCCTGATAGGAAAATCCGGCGATGAGCGACGACGAAAGGCAGACAGAGCAAAGCTTCGTTCTTCGTGTCGTCGAAGGCATCGGCGATTTTTCGGAAGACGAATGGAACCACCTTGCCGGATCCTTCCGGCAAGGCGGAAACTACAATCCCTTTATTTCGCGCGCCTTTCTGAATGCGCTCGAACAATCCGGGTCCGTTTCACAGCAAGCGGGCTGGTTGCCACGATACCTGCGCCTTGAAGATGACAAGGGCTACCTAATAGGCGCTGTACCGAACTACCTCAAAGGGCATAGCCAGGGCGAATATGTCTTCGACCATGGCTGGGCCGATGCTTTTGAACGCGCTGGTGGACGCTACTACCCCAAGTTTCAGGCCTCAATTCCCTTCACACCCGCAACTGGGCCACGCTTACTCCATCACACAGAGTTCGAACCCGATGCGGTTCAACTTGCTCTCGCAAACGGGCTACGCCAATTGACGGACCAGACCGGCGCTTCGTCTGCCCATGTGACCTTCGCGCCGAAAAGCGAAATTTCATCACTTGAAAGATCTGGCTTTCTGCATCGAACAGATCAGCAATTCCATTTTATAAACAACGGCTTTTCAAAATATGATGACTTTCTAAATGAGCTTGTTTCGCGAAAACGGAAAGCACTCAAAAAAGAACGTCGCGATGCCTTGTCTGAAGGTATCGAAATCGACTGGTTGACCGGCAGCGATCTGACGGAATCGGTCTGGGACGATTTTTATGCGTTCTATGTCGATACGGGTAGCCGCAAGTGGGGGCGCCCTTATCTCAACCGTAAGTTTTTCTCACTGATTGGCGAGACGATGGCCGACGACATATTGCTCGTCATGGCCCGCCGCGACAGCCGCTATATTGCAGGCGCGATCAACTTTATTGGCAGCGACACACTTTATGGTCGCCACTGGGGGTGTATCGAGGATCACCCATATCTCCATTTTGAGGTCTGCTACCATCAGGCAATCGACTTTGCAATCGACAGGAAACTTCGTGTCGTTGAAGCCGGAGCGCAAGGTGAACATAAACTCGCCCGCGGGTATGTTCCGGTTACAACCCATTCCGCGCATTATATTGCGCATGAGGGTTTCCGCAGAGCAGTTAGCGATTATCTGGAGCACGAGCGCCGCGAGGTCGAACAGATACATGTAGCACTGGAAGAGCATTCGCCTTTCAAACACACATGAATGCCAACATAGATAGAATATTGAATTGGAGAGAATTCGCATGTCCGCCACCTATGATGACAACAACATCTTCGCCAAAATCCTGCGCGGCGAAATTCCGTCAACACGCGTCTACGAAACAGATCATGTTGTGGCCTTCATGGATGTCATGCCACAGGGAACGGGCCACACGCTCGTTGTTCCCAAAGCGCCATCGCGTAATCTGCTGGATGCGGAGCCTGAAACGTTGGCTGAAGCGATACAGGCCGTTCAGAAGATCGCCAATGCGGTCAAGAAGGCGTTCAGCGCCGATGGTGTCACTGTCATTCAGTTCAATGAACCTGCAGCAGGCCAAACGGTTTACCATCTGCATTTTCACGTGATCCCACGTTTTGAAGGCGTAGAACTCAAGCCACATACCGGGAAAATGGAAGACGCAGTGACACTTTCAGCAAATGCTGAGAAAATCCGCGCAGCACTTTGATAAGAAACGGCTTTATAAGCTTAAAAGTCCAGTTATCAGCAGCACTTCGGCAACCAAGATACCCACAAGCAGGCGCTTTCCTGCAATGAGATAGGCTGCAAAGCCAGCCGCAGCTGATCCAACCCGCAACCACATCGGGGAGTTTGCAAGCTCCCCGTTCGGGTACAGAATAAGTTGCGCGATCACGCCTGCGACAAGTGCTGTGGCGACACAGCGAACAAACACCAGCACTTCCGAATCTTCGCGTACTCGACCACCAACGATCACACCCATCACGCGAAAAATATAAGTCGGAAGCGCGCCTGCAAGCAGGATGAAGGTAAACAGCCACCACCAGTCGGAAAAACTACCCCAGTTCATTTGGCCACATCCTTGCTGGAATTACGTGACCGATGGAAAGCAAATGCAATCACCCCGCCCGCGACACCCGTCATCAACAAATCGTAACCCGGCGCGAACTGATGAAAAATCGGGAACAACACGATCCCCGAAACCATGGCAATCTGCCCTGCCCGCTCGCGAGCCGAACGCCAAAGCGATGTCAGAAAATACATCGGTGTGAGCATGAATAGTGCCGCAAACACCACCGGCGGAAATGACGCTGAAAGCAAATAAACCACCGCGACGACCAGCGCATTTGTGCCAACAAGGACCGTGCCAATTCCTGCAAAGTAGCTTGTACGCATATCGCGCGGAACGTTGCGCAATTCCTCCATTGCCATGACCCAGGCCGTAACTGCCACAAAATGGCAGAGCGCTGCGAGCGTGAGTTTTCGGGTCTTCGGCCCCTTCAGCTCTGGCAGAAGTGCGACAACCATTGGCATCAAACGAACCGAAGACAATCCGACGGCGAGTGCTGCCGCGGGGATCGAAGCACCAGCGCTGATTGCACCGATCAGAACCACTTTGGCCGGTAGCGCCCAGATGGTCAGCGTCATGAAGACTGCCTGCCCGACGGTTATGCCGCTTTCAATCGCCAATCCTGCAAAGCCAATGAAGGAGCTCATCAGCAATATTGCTGGTACGCTGATTATGCGACGCGTCCCACGAAAAAACCAACCCAAGGAGCTAGTTTGTTCGGCTGACTGATGCTTAGAACTGAGGGCGCGACTCGAAGACATATCTTAAAAATAGAACAGGACGCAAAAAAGAGCACCTGCATTTAGCGCGATCTGTCCAATCAAAAGCACTTAAAATGAAAAAGGCCCTTCCAAAGAAGGGCCTTTCCGTAAAGTTTATTTCTTGCGCGGCACTTTAGGTACCGACGACTTTGCCGTCGTGGCTTTGGTTGCTGGCTTGGCCGAGACTTCTTCATCCTTGCCAGCCAATACCTTTTCCTTCTCGGCCTTTTTCGGTGCAGCTTTCTTGCGCTGTGGAAGCTTCTTCTCCGAAGGAATATCCTTCTTAGGCTTCACAGGCTTATCAGCGACACTTTCAAGCACGAGATCGGTCTTGCCGTCGTCCTTGGTCGTTACATCAACACGAACCATTCCACCATGCTTAAGCTTGCCAAACAGCACTTCATTAGCCAACGGCTTCTTGATGTGCTCCTGGATAACACGAGCCAGAGGACGTGCGCCCATACGTTCGTCATAACCCTTGTCCGCAAGCCAGGCGATCGCAGCTTCGGTTAGCTCAAAAGTAACACCACGTTCTGCAAGCTGGGCCTCAAGCTGAAGCACAAATTTCTGCACAACCTGATGAATGACCGGAACAGGCAGCGGGCCGAATGGCACAATTGCATCGAGACGGTTGCGGAATTCCGGCGTAAACAGCCGGTTGATCGCTTCCATATCGTCGCCTTCGCGTCGCGTCGAACCAAATCCAATCGCGGCCTTTGCCATATCAGCAGCACCGGCATTGGTGGTCATGATCAGAATGACGTTGCGAAAGTCGATCTTCTTGCCGTTGTGATCGGTCAGCGAACCATGATCCATAACCTGCAACAAAATATTGTAAAGGTCTGGATGTGCCTTCTCGATTTCATCGAGCAGCAACACGCAATGCGGATGCTGATCGACGCCATCAGTCAGAAGACCTCCTTGATCGAAGCCGACATAGCCGGGAGGCGCACCGATCAAACGCGATACGGTGTGGCGTTCCATATACTCGGACATGTCGAATCGAAGCAGTTCCACGCCCAGCGAAGACGCAAGCTGCTTGGCAACTTCTGTCTTACCGACACCTGTCGGGCCGGAGAACAGATAGGAACCAATTGGCTTATCCGGCTCACGCAAGCCTGCACGAGCAAGCTTGATGGCAGCCGAAAGCGCTTCAATTGCCAGATCCTGACCATAGACGACGCGCTTGAGTTCCGCATCAAGATGCGAAAGCACAACCTCATCATCCTTGGAAACCGATTTGGGTGGAATCCGAGCCATGGTGGCAATGGTTGCTTCGATTTCCTTGACGCCGATTGTCTTCTTTCGTTTGTTTTCCGGCAGAAGCATCTGGCTTGCACCAGTTTCATCGATCACGTCGATGGCTTTGTCCGGCAACTTGCGGTCAGAGATGTAGCGTGCAGAAAGCTCCACCGCAGACTTGATGGCATCACCCGTATATTTGACTTTATGGAAGTCTTCAAAATACGGTTTCAAACCCTTCATGATTTCAATGGCATCCGGGATCGACGGCTCATTGACGTCAATCTTCTGGAAACGCCGAACCAGTGCCCGATCTTTCTCGAAGAACTGACGATATTCCTTATAGGTGGTCGAACCGATGCAACGGATTGCGCCGGAAGACAGAGCAGGCTTCAGCAAGTTCGATGCATCCATTGCACCGCCCGACGTGGCGCCTGCGCCAATCACCGTATGAATTTCGTCAATAAACAGAACCGCGCCCGGATAATCTTCGAGCTCTTTCACAACCTGTTTCAAGCGCTCTTCGAAATCGCCGCGATAGCGGGTCCCTGCAAGCAGCGTACCCATGTCGAGCGAAAAGATTGTGGCATCAGCGAGTGCTTCAGGCACTTCGCCCTCAACGATACGCTTGGCCAGACCTTCGGCAATCGCAGTCTTACCGACCCCAGGATCACCCACGTAGAGTGGGTTGTTCTTGGACCGACGGCAAAGAACCTGAATAGTACGGCTGATTTCACTGTCACGACCGATCAGCGGATCGATACGCCCGGATTTGGCTTTTTCATTCAGATTGACGCAATAGGCAGAAAGAGCATCCTGCTTTTTCTTTGTGCCTTCTTCCGGCTCTACGCTTGTGCGTTCTTCGCTGGCGCTTTCCGCACCGCGCGGCGTGCGTGGCTCGCTACTCTGTGTACGCTTCGAAATACCGTGCGAAATATAATTGACGGCATCATAACGCGTCATCTGCTGTTCCTGGAGGAAGTAAGCAGCATGGCTTTCACGCTCCGCGAAAATGGCAACGAGCACATTGGCACCCGTCACTTCCTCACGGTTTGAAGATTGGACGTGGATAACTGCGCGCTGAATCACGCGCTGGAAAGCGGCCGTAGGTTTGGAATCCTCATCATAGCCGGTGACGAGATTATCCAGTTCACGGTCGATGTAATCTGTAACTATCCGTTTGAGGTGCTCCAGATCGACGTTACAGGCGCGCATCACTGCGCCTGCATCCTGATCGTCGATCAGGGCAAGCAAAAGGTGTTCGAGCGTCGCATACTCGTGATGCCGCTCGTTCGCGATGGTAAGCGCTTGATGCAGCGCCCTTTCAAGGCTGGGAGAAAACGATGGCATATGACCTCACTTTTTCTCCATTACACATTGTAATGGATGCTGGTTTTGGCGGGCAAAATCCATGACCTGACTAACCTTGGTCTCAGCAACTTCGTATGTAAATACGCCGCACTCGCCGACACCGTGGTTATGAACATGCAACATTATACGCGTCGCATCGTCCATGTTCTTTTGAAAAAAACGTTGCAGGACATGAATGACAAACTCCATGGGAGTATAGTCATCATTGAGAAGCAGGACGCGATAGAGGCTTGGCTTCTTTGTTTTCGGCTGCGTACGCGTGACCACCACGGTACCGTTATCCGGTCCGTTCCCGCCGTTGGTCTTGCTCTGCATGACTGGATTAGAATGCCGCATGAAAACTATCACCCAATGCCCAGTTCCTGGCCCAGACATCTGGACCTTACTATCTGCCTGCTTGCCCATATATGTAGGGCGTCATGCGGTGATCTTAAGCCCTTCGACGACACTTGCAACCGAGACTTATTGCAAGCTGCAGCATTGGCACAATTATCTCGATAAGTTTATCGGGAAATTCCAGTCCCCGAAAGGCAAACCATGTCGGTTCAGCGGAATTCACGGCTCAGCCGAAAAATCTGACAGGCAATTTTTTTCAAATTTTATGAATAAGTCGGTTACCATAAACGGATTGGTAACGCTGATGACAGTAAGGTCACGGAATTAGATTGCTGTGTGCCCTTTGCGCCGCAGTTCAAAAAAACCGGGATACAGGCAGGTCATCATCGTGCGTACCGCATTCAGTAAAGTCGCATACGCCTTGAAAAGAGCGGCGCAAGCCACCCTTCTTCTCGCTGTCGTAACAGGCTGTTCCACAGCCTCTACAACAGTGCCAGCCGTTGCAGCTAGCGATCGGTATGCCGCGATCGTGATTGACGCGAACACAGGTAAAACGCTGTTTGCATCCAATGCAGACGCAAAGCGGTATCCCGCGTCGCTCACCAAGATGATGACCATGTATATGCTTTTTGAAGCAATGAAATCCGGTCGCATCAACAAAGATACCCGCATTCCGATCTCCGCCTATGCTGCCGCACGTCCTCCGACAAAGATCGGCTTCAAGCCCGGGCAGAGCATTCGCGTTGAAGATGCTATCCTCGCCATGGTGACAAAGTCTGCCAATGACGTTGCCACGGCATCCGGCGAATTCCTCGGTGGTTCTGAAGAACGTTTCGCCCAGATGATGACGACCAAAGCCCGTCGTCTTGGCATGAGCAACACCACATTCCGCAACGCATCTGGCCTGCCAAACATGTCCCAGCAGACCACTGCCCGCGACATGGCAATCCTCAGCATTGCGCTTCGTCAGCATTTCCCGCAGGAATTCTCATACTTCTCGCGCCGCAATTTCGTATTCCGTGGTCAGACAATCAACGGTCACAACCGTTTGCTCGGCCGCGTTGAAGGTGTTGACGGCATCAAGACCGGTTACACCAATGCATCCGGCTACAACCTTGCCTCTTCGGTCAATCTCGATGGCCGTCGTCTGGTTGCGGTTGTCATGGGTGGTAACACTGGCGCAAGCCGTGACGCCCACATGACCCAGCTAATCCGCAAGTATCTGCCTGCAGCCACGCGTGGCCGTGTTTCCGAACCACTCGTCGCAATGCGCGGTGAAGTTCCACAGGTCGTTGCATCTGTCGATCTTCCAAAGGCACGTAATGCGCCGGTTCCGGTTGCACGTCAGATCAATGAAGTTGCTGACGTCATCAACAACGAAAGCGGTGAAGGCGACGTCGATCAGCCTCAGGTTCTGGCTCTCGCAGCACCAACGCAGCGTCCAGCAGCAATGGCAGCTCAAGCAGCGGTTCGCCCCACGCCAAAGGCAGCGGTTCCTGCCGCACCGGCTCACGACATTGATCCCGTTACGACTGCATCGGCCCCTGCAAGCGGTGGCTGGGCAATCCAGGTCGGCTCGCTTCCAAGTGAAGGTCAGGCACGCGACATGCTCGCCAAAGCTTCGGCTTCGGTTGGTGGTTCGTTGCGCTCTGCATCGCCTTATACAGAAACCTTCACCAAGGGCAGCTCCACTTTCTACCGTGCACGCTTTGTTGGCTTCTCCTCGAAGCAGGCTGCATGGGATGCATGCGCATCACTGAAAAAGAAGAACTTTGGCTGCTACGCAGTCGCAAACTAAAAGCATTTCCAGCAAAAGCGCGAAGCGGTTTTGCATGGGACGATGCGACAAGAGAACAATCCGAACGCAGGAGGGATACCTCTCTTGCACCGCTTTAAACCCGAAATTTGTATTGCGTAGAGGGTTTCGAGATGTCGAATATGAATGAACCAATCGGACAATATGCCCTGAAGTCCAGTACATGGGCCGAACAGGCACCTCGTCCCTCAGGTCTGGGTTCCCTGTTTTCTGTTCAGGCTTTGAAGCAGGCGGCGATTCGCATTGCGGACGTGCGTCACGGCAAAGGTTTCCATACCCGCGATCTGGTTGGATTACTGGTAAGCCATGCCGCTCGCAACCGCCGCATGGTGCAGCCGCGCACAATGATGCGTATGACCTTACCGGTCACATCAGACAAAGTTTCAGTACGTCTCACCATCGAAAGCTGAGGACGTTACAAGCTAAAACAAATAGGCCTGCCTTTTATGGCGGGCCTATTTCATTTCTGAAATGCTTTTAGATAAATGCTTAGAGCAGCCCCAGTGCTGCAAGCTCCTGCCGCAGCTCGGACGGCAAAGCTGCCCTACCCGATTTTCCAGCAGCTTCATCCAGCGGAACCTCATTTTCAGCGAGATAGCGCCAGCCCTGAAACGCACGCCGCGGCTGCCATTGGGTCGGGTGGATCTTTGGCTCGAGCATAAGATGACAGCGGTTAATACCCTGCTCATCGGTAAAAGGGCGGATATCCAGCAGGCGCTGACGGCATTGCACATTGCCCTTGATCACCCAGTAGAGCGAACCACCTTCCAGTAGTTCATCGACACGCTTGGGAACCATTCGTGTGGTGTGAAACTGTTCTGGAACGAGCCCGGCAGCACGCTGCTCGGCCAGCCTGAAATCAATCCAGGCCGCGAGATCTTCGATGCTGTCGCAGCCGACGCAGAGTTTGACGAGATTAAGTGCCATGGAGCTGATTTAGCCAAGCTGAATAAGAGCTTCAAGTGATAAGAACGTTATCCTCAGCAGGCAACCACATTGACAGCCAAACCGCCTTGACTGGTTTCCTTGTAACGTTCGCTCATATCATGACCTGTCTGACGCATGGTTTCGATACAAGCATCAAGCGGCACAAAATGCTGACCATCGCCTTTAACTGCCAACGATGCAGCAGTGACAGCTTTAACAGCGCCCAGCGCATTGCGCTCTATGCAAGGAACCTGAACAAGCCCGCCCACAGGATCGCAGGTCATGCCAAGATGATGCTCAAGAGCGATTTCAGCAGCATTCTCGATCTGCTCCGGAGAACCACCAAGAACGGCTGCAAGACCGGCTGCTGCCATAGCCGACGCCGAACCGACCTCACCCTGACAACCGACTTCTGCGCCCGAAATAGACGCATTGTGCTTGATCACACCACCGATAGCCGCAGACGTCAGCAGAAAATCGCGAATGCCCTTCTCATCGGCATCGTCATGGAAATGCAAATAATAACGCAGAACCGCAGGCACAACGCCCGCTGCACCATTGGTCGGTGCAGTCACAACACGACCACCTGACGCATTCTCTTCATTGACCGCCATCGCATAAACAGACAGCCAGTCATTGGCGAGCAACGGATTGACCTTGTTGTTGCGCCAATCGTCTTCCAGCCGTTCAAAAAGCTGGCGGGCGCGGCGGCGAACCTTCAAACCACCCGGCATGATACCATCGCGGCTCAGTCCACGCTCGATGCAGCCACGCATTGCACCCCAGATACGATCCAGACCTTCATCCAGATCAAGGCAAGACATATGGCATTCTTCATTGGCGCGCTTCATGTCAGCTATCGAAAGGCCGCTCGCGCGCGCCATCTCCAGCATTTCAGCAGCATTGTTGAATGGATAAGGCACATCAGCCGTTTCCTCGCGCTCTCCGCCACTGGTCTGCACACGGCTCATTTCTTCTGCTGTGACAACAAAACCACCACCGATCGAAAAGTAGACGCGGCGGAGCAACAGACGGTCACTACGATCATAAGCCTCGAAAGCCATGCCATTGGCATGACCTGGCAAAGGTGTTTTACGATCAAGAACCAGATCCGTGCTGGGATCAAACTGATAAGCCGGATGACCGGCAGGCTGCACAGTCTTCGCGCGTGAAACCTTTTCGACTTCGCTGTCCATGATATCGGGATCGATCGAATCAGGTGTGTAGCCACAAAGACCAAGAACCACAGCGCGATCTGTCGCGTGTCCAACGCCGGTATACGCGAGCGAGCCATGAAGGCTGGCCTTTAGTCGATAAACCTTGGCATTGGCTGGCTTCGGCCAATTGTCGCTGATCAGCTCATCGAGAAACATGTGAGCGGCCGTCATCGGGCCCATCGTGTGTGAACTCGAAGGCCCAATGCCAATCTTGTAGAGATCGAATACCGACAGAAACATTCTACACCTATTCCGACCCACAAATGGGTAGTGCAATCTACTGTATCGGCCCAAAAATCAGAATCGATTTTTGGATAGCACGATGCGTGATTCAACAGTTAAGAGCGTCCTTTGGGCGCCCTACAAGGTGCACGACGCTCTAACATGCATGTGCTCATCAGACACACGCAATAATATTACACCATTATCAGATAGTGTAGGAGAGGAGCAACGCCAACAGAATGCCGAAATGCGGCATTAAATTTCCGGTTTACGCAATACCACAGCACGTCGCGTTCTTGTGCGAATGCAAACGTCTGTTCTGTCGATGTTCAATGGGAAGCTCGATCCGAAAAGCCATTCAACTTTTCAAAAATTATCACGCCCGTATCAAGCGGAGAAAAGGTAGGCCATGAGAATGATGGTAGCGAGGCCAACGACTGCCCAGAGCGTAACGCCCCAGCAGGATTTTTGAACGGTTTCGTCCATGGAGATTTTTTACAACCTTGTTGTGCAACTCTTATAATCAGCGTCCTTCACAACGCTGTTACCGGAGATATAATCCTGAAGCCGATGAAACGCAACTGTGAAAAATGGCAGATGTCGTAAGCACATGATTTGTCCGGTTTAGGTAGCAGATGAGTTGTCCGGTATTCTTCCCGTTTTGGAGGCGGGAATGAAGGGCCGTTCAGCTTGGCTACAGGACCGAAGAATGCAGAAGTTTCGA
>Ga0308157_10003564_pt1 | contig 22351 bp, 14 predicted proteins | sample PhyBR1_FD_201035 | JGI IMG/M metagenome (GOLD analysis project Ga0308157, IMG submission 201035) | Phyllosphere microbial communities from UC Gill Tract Community Farm, Albany, California, United States - DLSLB.R1 | ecosystem: Host-associated > Plants > Phyllosphere > Unclassified | place: USA...
TGATCGATGACGACCCCGCCGTGGCTGTGCACGATCCCCTTGGGAATCCCCGTCGTGCCCGACGAGTACAGCACCCACAGCGGGGTATCGAAATCGACGCGCGCGAACTCGGGTTCGGCATCCCCGGCGGCGATATCGTCCCAGGCAGCGAGGTTCGTGATCTGACCGTGTTCGTCGATGAATTCCTCGCCGAGGTTGCCCACCCCGACCACGGCACGCAGGCTCGGCATCCGGTTGGCCAAGTCCGCGACCTGGTCGCGGCGGTCGAAACCCTGACCGTTCCACAGGTAGCCGTCGGCGGCGAAGAGAATCTTCGGTTCGAGTTGGCCGAGTTTTGTCGCCGCACCTTCGGCGGCATAGTCCTGAGCGCAGGCAGACCAGATGGCACCGACGGAGGCGGTCGCGAGGAAAGCGATGAGAGTGTGGTGGGTGTTCGGGAGGTAGCCGACGACGCGGTCGCCTTCGCCGACTCCTTGGCCGCGCAGCCAGGAGGAGACGGATCCGACTTGGCGGCGAAGCTCGCGCCAGGTGGTCTCAGTGCGCTCGCCAGATTCTTTGATGGTGATGATGGCCGGTTCGTCGGCGAGCTTCTCGTCGAGGCCGGCTCGCAGCGCGTGCTCGGCGTAGTTGAGGCGGGTACCGGGGAACCAGGTGGCACCCGGCATGGACCGATCGGCGAGTACCTCGGTGTAGGGCTCATCGGCGATGACGTCGAAGAAGTCCCAGACGGCACCCCAGAATCCGTCGAGGTCGTTGACCGACCATTTCCACAGATCGTCATAGCCGTCTATGGTCTGGCCAGTACGTTTGTTGGCGAAGTCGATGAAGTCGGCAATCTGCGGACGCGGGGTCTGGTCAGGGTCGGGAAGCCAGATCGGTTCAGCGGTCAATTCTTCTCCTCAGTTCGGATGGCTCCACCTTAAGCCTGCTGCGCGGCTGAGATGTGGCTTCAGACCTCGTCCATCTCCGGTTCAGCCATCTCAGGTGCGGGGGTCCTGAACATCCGCGTGCTGGCCGTGAGGAACGCTAGTCCGACGAGCGCCCAGACGATTCCGACGATCTTCGCGTTCATGTCGAGGCTCAGCCACAGGGCCACGTTGATCAGCAGCCCGAGTGAGGGCAGCATGATCCCGGCGAACAGGCCGATGCGCCCGGCTGGCCTGAGGTACTTCACCGTCGCGAAGATCAGCGAGAGGTTGACGGCGCCGAAGGCCACATAGGCGCCGAAGTTGATGAGCGAGGCCGCCGATTCGAGGTCGAGGAACATCGCAGAGCAGGCCAGTGCGGCGATAAAGACGACGTTGATCACGGGCACGCCGGTGCGGCGGTTGATCCTGCCGAAGAAGCGCTGGGGCAGTGTGCCGTCACGACCCATGGCGTAGAGCAGACGGGCTGCGCTCATCTGCTGGGTGAGTCCGCAGCCGAGCACGGCGAACATGTATCCGCCGACGAACAGCGCCTGGAAGAGTGCCCCGCCGATGTATTTGGCGATCTCCGGCGAGGCACCGACGATGTTGCCCACCTCAGAGACATCGGGGAAGAGCAGTTGCATGGCGTAGGTGATGGCAACGAAGAAGACTCCCGCGCTGATGACGATGATGATAATCGCTCGGGGGATGTCCTTTTTCGGGCGGATCGCCTCCTCGGACATCGTGGTCACCGCGTCGAAGCCGAGGAATGACAGGGCCAGGAGGGAGGCTCCGCTGAGGAGGGATCCCGCCGGGACTCCCGACGGGTCGAAGGGGCTCAGCCCGAGCCCGGCCCCATCGATGCCCATGGTGATGTTGCGGACCGCGAAGAAGAGGAACGCGACCGCGACGACGATCTGCACCACGACGAGGATGACGTTAACCTGAGCGGCGAGCTTGACCCCGACAACGTTGAGCACCGTGCAGATGACGATCGTCGACAGCACCCAGACCCATGCGGGAACGTCCGGCAGCACGGCGCCCATGTAGATGGCCGCGAGCAGAGCATTTAGCATCGGCAGGAGCAGGTAGTCGAGTGTCGCCGCCCATCCGACCATGAATCCGACGTGGGGATTGAGGGTCTGGCGAGTATAGGTGTACGCGGAACCCGCTCCGGGGTAGTACCGGGACATCCTCGCGTAGCTCAGGGCCGTGATGGTCACGGCGATGATGATGAGGATGTAGGCCAGCGGCACCCGCCCGTTGGTCGCCTCGGCGACAATCCCGAAGGTGTCGAAGACGGCCAGCGGCGCCATATACGCCAGTCCGAGAAAGACGATGTGCCGCAGCTTGAGCCGCCGACGCAAGGACCTTTCGGGCCGGTGGCCCTCTGTGATGGCCGAGTTCGACTCAGCGTTGGTGGATGTCGGTTGCATGGTCAGCATCTTTCGGTCGTCGTTGACTGGTGCTACTGGTGGCCCGGATCTCCGCATTGCGGCGGGAGCGGGTCAGTCGATCCGGCTCATGAAGTCGGCTGGTTGTGGGCATGGCCGGAGCATTCGCGGCCGTGGTTGAGCGTCTTCGCGGCCACATCGAACCTGGATCCGCCCGAGGTTGCCGAGGCGTCGTGGACGATCTCGCCGCCGACGATGGTAAGTTCCGCGTGCTGTTCGAGGACCCCGGCAGGGTCGAGTGCGTAGAGGTCAGCCGACCAGGCGACGATGTCGGCATGGGCGCCTTCCTTGATCACGCCGAGGTGGTCGTCGGCATGCCATGCCCAGGCTCCCTCGGCTGTGTAGCCGCGCAGGGCCTGGTCGAGGGTGATGATCTCATCCTTCGTCCACGACTTCGTACCGTCGAGGCCGGCACGGGTCAGTGCCGAGTAGATGCCGACCAGCGGATCCATCTCACCGACCTGCCAGTCGCTGGAGAGCGCGACGTGTGCGCCGGACTCCATGAGTGAGCGGACTCGCCACGCACGGTCCCAGCGCTGTTCGCCGACGTTGTCCATCCATGTGCCTTCGATGAGGTCCGGAGATGCGTGCCGCGGCTGCATCGCCGCGGTGATGCCGAGGTCGCGGAACCGGAGCAGATCGGCCGGGTCGAGGCATTCGACGTGGACGATTCCGTGCCGACGGTCTTTCGTGCCGTTGGTGCGTTGAGCGTTCTCGATGGCATCGAGTGCGAGTCGAATGCCGCCGTCGCCTGTGGCGTGAGTGTGTGTCTGGAAGCCGAGACGGTCGAGTTCGGTTACGATCTTCGTGAGCTCGCCGACCGGTGCTGAGGGGTGGCCGCGATGGCCGGGGCGGTTGGCATAGTCGTCGAGCATCCAGGCGGTGTGCGGTTCGATGACGTCGTCGGCATACAGTTTGACGGGTCCGAATCGCAGTCGGTCGCTGGTCGGGGCGTCGTTGACGGCTGTGCGCAGATCCTCACGGAATTCGGCTGGAGCGTCGATGGGGTGGAACAGCGCGGCGATGACGCGGGAGCTGAGTCGTCCCTCGCGCAGTGCGCGGTCGAAGAGGCCGATCTCGGCGATGGGAACCTGGGGTTCGATGACGGTGGTGATGCCGGACCGCGAGGCCATCTCGAGGCTGCCGAGGATCTTCTTGTAGCGGCGTTCGGGGGAGTACATCGGAATGTCGCGCTGCAGCGCGGCCAAGCCGGCGCTCGTCATGGCCGAGGTGTAGAAGTCGGTGACCCATCCGGTCGGGTTGCCGTCGCGGTCGTGCTCCGGGTTGCCCCAAACGATGTCGTGGCCGGCGCTGATCCCCAGTGCTGAGAGCGCGGCGGTGTTCAGCCAGACGGAGTGCTGGTCGTAGGTGGTCACGAAAATCGGTCGGTCGGTCAGTCCGTCGAGGTCGCGGGCGTTGGGGCGGCGGTTCTCGACGATCGAGTAGACGGCATTCTCGGCGCAGATCCAGTCGAGGTCGGGTCGCTCATCGGCGAGGCGGGCGATTCGCCTGCGCACCTCGGCGAGGCTCTCCGCGCCTTCCAGCGAGGCGGCATCCGGATCGAATCCGAGCAGAAGGTGATTGTGGCTGTCGATGATCCCTGGTGTCACCAGAGTTCCGTCCATGCGACGAACCAGTCTGGCTTGCGGGGCTTCGTCCGCGGTTCCGACATAGGCGATGCGGCTTCCGACTATTCCGACGGCCTCTGCCCAGGGTCGGGCGGGGTCGAACGTGCGCACATGGGCGTCGGTGAGTAGGACATCAAGCATCGGGGCCTCTTTCGCGTGCTTCATTGCAGAGAGCAGATCCATTCTTTGACGATAGTGTCAAAGAATGGGTTCAGCTAACCACCGTCGACGCGATACTGTCAAGACATGGCGCGGATAAAGAACCAGTCGCAACGCCGTGAGGCGCTCATCTCTGCGACGCTTGAAACTGTCGGTCAGTCTGGGTTGAGGTCACTGTCGCTGGCCGACGTGGCCAGACGCGCGGGCCTGACACGAGGCGCGATCCTCTACTACTACGAGGATCTCGACGCGCTGCTCTTGGAAACCCACCGGGCCGGAGTCGAGCGTTTCTGCGATCACCGAGACGACGTCATCGCGGAACTCGATGATCCGCAGGACCAGCTGTCGGCCGCGATCGGCGAGGGCCTTCCGAGCGGTCCAGACGATGCGCTCATGCGATTGCTCTATGAATTCGATGTCTTGGCGGGAACATCATCGGCCCATGACGAGATGGTCGAAAACATGTTCAACCGCCAGATGAAGATCTACCAGGACGTGCTAGCCGCTGGTATCGAAGCGGGTGTCTTCGTGCCGGTGATTCCTGTCGATCAGCTCGCCCTGAACCTCGTTGCTCTCGAAGACGCTTATGGTCTTCACATTGTCGCCGGCAACAGCCTGATGACTGTCGAACGGGCGAAAGAAGCGATGCATGCCGCTGCGACTGGACTCGGAGCGCCCCCGTCGCGAAGCTGACTGGGCTTTAACCGCGTCGAAGTGACTGCCTAGGAATGGGGATTGAAACCCCTACCCCCACACCCCGCGCGTATCGTGAACGATCTTCTGCGTGAGCAGAGTCCGGTCGATGCGGGTGAACTCATTGTGGTCAACGAGCAGCAGCACGATATCGGCAGCGCGAATGGCTTCGTTCACCTCAGTGAGCGTGACGTTCCCGCGTTCCTCAAGTTCCGAAGGCAGGTTGTCGATATTCGGCTCGACCGCCATGATGTTCGCGTCGGGGAGCGCATCGGCGAGCTGGCCGACGATCTGCCGGGCCGGGCTCTCGCGCAGGTCGTCGATGTTCGGCTTGAACGCCAGTCCAAGTGCCGCGATCTGCACATCCTGGATGCGACGAGCCTGGGGAAGGAGCTTGTCGAGCACATACCCGGGCTTCGAGTCGTTGACCTCACGCGCGGTGCGGATCAGTGATGACTGCTCGGGTGCAGTGGAGACGATGAACCACGGGTCGACAGCGATGCAGTGGCCGCCGACACCGGGGCCGGGCTGCAGGATGTTGACTCGGGGGTGGTGGTTCGCGAGCTTGATGAGCTCCCAAACGTTGATGCCGAGTCCGTCGGAGATCACCGACAGCTCGTTGGCGAAGGCGATGTTCACGTCGCGGTATGCGTTCTCGGTCAGCTTCGCCATCTCCGCGGTGCGAGCGTCGGTCATGAGGAACTCGCCCTCACAGAACAGCTCATAGAGATCGCGGGCACGTTCGCCGGCATTGCCGTTGAGGGTGCCGACGATGCGATCATTCGTCCGCAGCTCGATCATGATCCGGCCGGGCAGCACCCGCTCAGGGCAGTGCGCGAAATAGACAGTCTGTGCACTGCCGGGTTTGAGCGTGAGATCCGGGCGTTCCTTGATGATCGTCTCGGCCAGGAACTCCGTTGCTCCGGGAGGCGAAGTCGATTCGAGGATGATGAGCTCATTGCCCTCGAGCAGAGGTGCAATCTGCTTACCCGCAGTCTCGATGTAAGACAGGTCCGGTTCGTGCCCGTCCTTGAACGGCGTCGGCACGGCGACGATGTAATTGTCCGCGTGCGGAGTCTCGGTCGTGGCTCGCAGGTAACCCTGAGAGACGACACCGGCCACCGTTGTCGCCATGTCCGGCTCCACAAAGGGAACTTTGCCGGCGTTGATCGTGGCTACAGCATCGGCGTTGATGTCGACACCGACGACCTCTGCGCCCGAACTGGCCAGAACAGCTGCGGTCGGAAGACCGATATAACCGAGGCCGATGACGGCGACGGAGGGGCGTTGAGAGGTGGCGGTGGGCGGCATGTGTGCGATGCTCCAAACTCGAGATGAACGACTACTGATGTTACCTGAGAGCTTCTCGAGGCAACCTGACCACAATGACTCATGAAATGACCGCTGATGTGACTTCATCATCAACTTTGAGTGAATGCGCTGTGAAGGTCTTCTGATTCGGTCAGCGAAGGTGGGTTCGTCATGATGAGATGAATGGAGTCGGTATGTCCAAGTTCTGCAGAACTGCATACCATTACCCACATCGGCATTGAAGCGAGAACCCTGCCTCGCCGAGGCGGCCCCCGTGGTTCTCCCGACCAGGAGTTCGTGCGTGACCCCCACTGTCCTCACCGTTTTCGGCACCAGGCCGGAAGCCATCAAGGTGGCCCCTCTTATCCGGGCGATCGAATCGAGCGCGACCCTGCGCTCCCGCACCGTCGTCACCGCCCAGCATCGTGAGATGCTCGACCAGGTCAATGATCTGTTCGGAATCGTCCCGGACGTGGACCTCAACATCATGTCCCAGGGGCAGACACTCAACGGGATCGCCTCCCGTGTCATCGGCGAACTCGACGCCGTGCTGGAAGACGAGGCACCCGACGCAGTGCTCGTCCAAGGCGATACGACCACGGTCATGGGTGCCTCCATCGCCGCCTTCAACCGCGGCATCCCGGTCATCCACCTCGAGGCCGGACTGCGCTCGGGGAACCTGCTCAGCCCCTTTCCCGAGGAAGCCAACCGGAAGCTGACCAGCCAGATCTCCGCACTCCACCTGGCCCCGACCGCACGGTCACGCGACAACCTACTGGCCGAGAGCATCAATCCGGCCGACGTCGTCGTCACCGGGAACACCGTCATCGACGCCCTCCACCTCGCCGTCGACATGAACGTGGCCCCGGCCGACCCGGCCGTCGCCGACTATGTCGCCTCCGACCGCCCGAAACTGCTCGTGACGACTCATCGCCGGGAGAACCTCGGCTCGTCCATGGAGAACATCGGAGACGCGCTGGCAGAACTCGCCGCTGCCCGACCCGAACTGCTCATCCTGCTCCCTGCCCACCGCAACCCGCTCGTGCGCGAAGCCGTTCTGCCCCGAGTCGAGAAGTTCGACAACGTGCTCGTCACCGAGCCGCTGTCCTACGGCGAGTTCACCACGGTCATGGCCGCTTCGGACGTCGTCCTCACCGACTCCGGCGGCATCCAGGAAGAAGCCCCCAGCCTCGGCAAACCCGTCCTCGTCATGCGCGAGAACACCGAACGCCCCGAGGCGGTCACCGCTGGTTCGGTCAAACTCGTCGGCACCGACACCACCGTGATCGTCACCGAAGTCTCCCGACTCTTCGACGACGCGCTCGCCTACGAAGCCATGGCCAAGGCCGTCAACCCCTACGGTGACGGACGAGCCGCCGCCCGGTCGGTCGCAGCCATCGAATCGCTGCTCGGCGTCGGCGACCGCATCGCGGAATTCGCACCTGACGTCGCCTTCGCCGACTGACGGCGACGATCGTGGCAGTTCAAACGCGTACCGTGCTGGTGACCCGCATGGGTGTGGGCATCTTCGACCCCGTCTGGTGGCGAACCCGACTCGGACTCTTCAGCAGCATCACCGCCGCCAGCGTGGCCGCGATGGGCAACCGAGACCTGGTGTGGGCCATCCTGCTCGACTCGGACCTGCCGCCGGACATCCTCGGCGATGTCCACGACGTCATCGACGCCCACGGACTCACCGACACGGTTCGCTTCCACTTCGTCCCGGACCACTCTCGCTTGGGGGACACGGTGCGCGCGGCGCTAAAGGCGGAGACGCACCCGAAGCGTCCCCTCCACGCCCAGCTGCTCGATGACGATGATGCGATCTCGGCCCGATTACACGATGCCCACCTCGATGCCTTCGAACCGGATGTTGCCGGGGCGCAGGTAGCCACGACCGCTAAAGGCGTCGGCATCGACGCACCGCGCGGCAACCGAGGCGAGCTGATCTACCCCAGTCACGTCCCGAACTCGACCTTCTTCGGTTCAGCGACCGACGTCGGTGACCTCATGCTCTCCTCCCACCGGAAATGGCTGACTACCGCGGTTCAGCGCGGGGGACTGGCCCACCGAGTCGAGACCGACACCGATGACTGGCTCTACCTCTACCATCGGCAAGGCGACGGGGACTACGACTCGCGGATCGCCCAATTTGGCGACTCCATGCGCCCGCTCACCCAAGCGGATCTCAACCCATTCGGCATCGACCTCGAGGCGTTCCGAACCAGCGTCGTCGAACATGAAGCAACCCCGGAGACGATGGGGCTGACCTGGCGTCGCACCCAGCCGCAGCAGTACGCTCTGCTCGATCTGCACCGTCGGATGCGCAAGCTCAAGCAGAAGTGCATCCGCATCAACTCCGACATCTTCGGACAGAGCGAACCGTTCTTCTACCTGCGTTCGCCCCTGCCCGGCAAAGCCCGGAAAGCTGGCGCCACCGACTTCATCGGAGTCGGCACGCCTGGAAGCCGCATCGAACTCTGGTTGAAGGGCAAAAACGACTTCAAGCACATGGGATCGGCAGAATGCGCCGACGACGGCAGCTGGTCGATCCGCCAGAACTTCCGCGCATCGAAATGGTCGGTCGAACTGCGTCAGTTCTCCGGAGACACCGCGGCCAATACGCTTCCGTTCCGCCTCACCATCACCTGAGGGTTCTCAGCTGCCGACGACGTCCTTGAGGATCTTGCCCAACAGGGCACGCTTGGGCGGAACATGGCCTTCACCGGCATCGACGAGGTGGGACTCCACTTTGTGACCTTCCGGCAGCACATCGAAGAACGGCGCATAGTGGTGCTCCATATGATCGCTGTCGCCGGAGTTCTGCACATAGAGCACCGAATTGGACACGGGACGACGGTAGAGCTCGATGACATCGGTGCACACCGGCAGCTCGCCGACGGGCAGTCCGTCCCACGCATAGTTGAGGTACCGGTTGACGATAACCGGCACATAGTTGCGGATCGTCGTCTGCGGGTTGACCGGAACAGCGATCGACCCGGGAAAGTGCGTGGAGTAGTAGAGGGAGGCGAAGCCGCCTCCGGATGCGCCGAAGAAGACGAGCCGACGCTCCGGACCGTCGAATCTGGAGATGATCTCAGTCAATGCGTCCTGCAGCTTAGGCTGCCGACTGCTGCCGGCGTACCAGCCGAGCTTGATTCGGGAGTCGACGTAGAGCGACGGGTCGCTGATGAACAGACGATTCGCCGCGACATCTTCGGAGAACGTGGCCCCGGAGAACACCGGGTACCGACGCACAGCTTTCGTGATCGCGGCATGGAAGAAGACGACGGTGGTGTCGAACCCGCGATCGTCATAACGCAGATCGATGGGGACGTCATCGAGCATGATCGTGTACGTCGTCGAGGCGCTCGGCTGGGGCCCGGTGAACGCCGCCACCGATTCGGCGTGGTGGTGTCCCTCCTCGGGGATGGTGCGCTCGATCATCTCTTCTACTCCTCGGATCGGTCTCAGCGCGGCTCTGCGCCGTGTGCATTGTCATTTGATTGGCTGTCGGAGTCGCGCAGATCGTGCACGGCCTGCAGCACGTGCGACAGCGATTCCTTCTTTGCCCGTTCGAGCCCTGCCCGATAGAGCAGTGCCAACGCCTCGATCTTCAGCGCAGACGTGTCGAACGTCGTCGTCTCCTGCGAGGCGATCGCCTCTGCGAACCAACGACGGACCAGGGTTCTGTTTGCACGGATCCGGTTGTGGATCTCGTCGATGGAGCCGCGGACCGTGGACAGTGCCGCGTCGACTTCGTCGCGCACCGTCGAAATGCTGCGGTCGTCCAGACGCACGGCGCAGTCGGGAAATTTGAGCAGTTCGAACAGCCCGGGCATCTTGTGTCCGTGCGTCTCCGAATACACGCCCACGGTCGGCACCGCCTGAGACGAGGCGAGGATGACCGAATGGAAGCGTGACGTCACCAAAGCACCAAGGCGGCCGAGCTCGTCGACGAACGACCGGAACCCAGTCGGATCGATGAGTTCGACTTTATCGGGACCGGCGGCCTCGGTGAGATGATCGGCAACCGCCGTGGAGATCTCCCGGTCGGCTCGGGTCTGGACGATGACCTTCACTCTTCCACCGTCGGCCAGATGGGCTTCAGCCACCGAGGTGAAGAGCTGGAACGCCTGAGAGGTGCGGAAATGCGACTCTCGGAGTTTGTTCTGCACGAAAGCCGAACGGCGTGACCCTGGTCGGATTCCCATGTCCTCGGGTCGCAGGACGATGCCGAGGACATCCTCGTCGCGACTGGCATCCTCTTGCGCCCGAAGGCCCGGCACGAAGAAGCCGGGATCGAGGAGGACCGGAAGCTCCACACCGAGGTCGGGCGACTCGAGTCTCCGGGACTCGAGATCACGGTAGGCCGCGGCGTCGACGCCCTGGTGGAGGAACTCCTCGAGCGCGGTCCCGAACGATGTGCGGAACGGGCCGACGGTCGACGGCAGCAGGACGACCGGTTTCTTCAGCGACTGCGCGGCCAGTGCGGGGAGGATCCTCCACACGAGGTCGATGAGGTTCTCTCCGGTCGCCGACTCGAAGAGATGCTCGCCGGCGTTGAGGACGACGAAGTCGACATCGGCCATACCGACATCTTCGGCGAACCGGTGCGGATGAGCGACATAGTCGATGAGCAGTTCGACCTCGTCACGGCCACCGCGTGCACGGCCGTCAGAGGGAACGATCAGCTGCTTCATGCCCTTGAGGGTGAAGCCCGCCTGCCTGCGGAACTGGTCCGAAGGAGCGAGGAGAACAGCCGTCGAGCCTTCGATGTCGACCTCGGCCCGGCGCATCAGTTCGAGGGCACCGGCATTGATGGCGAGGTCGCCCCAGTTCGAGGCGACATGCCCGTAGAACAGCATCGTCCGTGTCATGACGTCAGCCTAGCGAGCGCCGATCCCATGACCGCACCGACCGCCGACCAGCTGCGCTCCGATTCCGTCCAAGCGGCCGCAGCCTCCACCCGTGACAGCGTCGCGGAAGGATCCTCGATGACTGCGCTGATCGCCTCGGCGAGAGCCTCGACGTCACCGCTGGGCACAACGAGACCGCGCTCGCCGTATCCGGCGATCTCCGCGAGAGCCGGGACATCGGAGACGATGACGGACTTCTTCGCCGCCATTGCCTCGAAAGGTTTGAGCGGAGAGACCGCGCGGGTCGCCGGGGTGAGCAGGCGCGGATAGGCGCAGACATCGATGACCGAATAGAGGTCGGCGACCTCGTCATGAGGGACGCGCCCGGTGAAGGCGATGGTCGATTCGTCGAGACCGAGATCTGCGGCCAGCGACCGGATCCGGGACGACTCGGCGCCGTCTCCGACGAGCAGTGCGCGCACAGGGACTCCGCGGCTGCGGACGAGAGCGATGGCGCGAACGAGGATGTCGAGACCCTCGTAGCCGACGAACGTGCCGATGTATCCGATGACCGGGTCGTCGGCGCTCCAACCGAATCGCGAGAGCACCTGCGGGTCCTTCTCTGAAGACGCGAACTCAGCCGTATCGACGGCATTGGGCATGATGCCGATCGGACGTCGAGTACGCACTCTGCTGTTGATGATGTCTCGCATCGCCTCGGTGATGGTGAGGACTTCGTCGCAATGCTCCAACACTGCGTTCTCCAGCGTCACGGTGCGTGCACGACGCCCTTCCATCCGGGCGGTGTTCGCCGCCTCGTAGACGAGTTCCCACATGCCCGAGACCTCGTAGACGACGGGAAGACCGAAGCGCTTAGCCGCGATGAGTCCCGGTAGAGCCGAAACATAGGTCGAACGCAGATGGACGGCCGACGGTCGTTCCCTGCGGATCACCTCGGCGAAATGGTCGATGGCCTCGCGCATATACGCGAACTCACCGTCGACGCGGGCGGAATCGCTGCCCAGGCGCAGGTAGCGGATCCCGTCGTGAACCACCTCGGCGGTGGCCCCCGGTTCCAACGAGTTCGCGGCCTCGGGAAAGCCCGGGCGGGTGAGAGCGATGACCTCGAAGCCGCCTGCGGCGACGGTCTTGAGGACGCTGTGTGCGCGAACCGCGTAGCCGCCGCTCTGATCCGGAGCGCTCGCGTGAAGGATGGTGAGGACCCTGCCGAGCACGGGCTCGAACGGCACCGAGGCGTTCTCGGACACGGATTCAAGCTCGCGCAGCATCGCCGAGGCGGCTGCCGACTCGCTGATGAGAGGCCGGTCCGCGGCGGATGCGGTCGCGGACTCGGCAGTGTCGGCGACCTCGTCGAAGCGTCCGGTTCCGAATAGAGCACGGATGCGTCGCGCGCGGTAGACCTTCCCGCGGTCGGAGGCCGGCACGGTACCGACGAGAGCCATGGCCTCAGCAAAGAAGCCGGCGGCCAGAAGGTGCCCGGTCAGAATATTGCGAACCGGAGCGGTCTGCCGCCTCGTACCGCGGAATCGCAGCAGACGGGCGAACGCTCTGGTCGCCGAGGACAGGGGCAGCAGTCGGGATGATTCGATCCGAAGAGAGTCGACGACCGTGCGAACGTGTTTGGCCAGCACAGGTGACTCGACGATGGTCGTCAGCCCGAGGGCGGCTCCCAGCGCTTGGATATCGACATCCGTCGGCAGGACGAGGTCCGAACTCGGCCCGGCGTCGAGCAGCTCGGAGCCGCGGATCGAGATGATCGTCTGCTGTCCTGATCGGTTCGGTGTGAGCAGAACGGCTCGAGCCCGATCGAGGAGGGGCCGACCCACCGAGTCAAAGGTCGACAGTGCTGCCGCGACAGACTCGGCGACGAAGATCGGTACGACGGGCAGGATCGCGAGGGTCTCCAGCACCGGTGTCAGCGCTTGGCGAGCGAACTCAGTCGAGGCAATGCGGATGCAGACGACATCGTGCTGGATACCGACGGGGGTGTCATCGAGGACGCAGACAAGTTCGGCGAGCCAGTCTGCATTCGCACCGAGGGAGTGGGTAACGTCATGCTGCTCGTGCCGAGCCGGTGACTGCGCATCCGACCTTGTTGACTCGAGCGTGGTCGTTCCGTCAGCTGAGATGGTCAGGTCGAAGGATCGGCGGGCGCCCTCACCGAAGTCGCTGTTCGGAGCCTCCTGCATGAGGGACTCCAGCCGTCTCCTCTGCCATGGCTTCGCCCCAGTTGCGATCGCCTGATCAGCCAGCAGGCGTGCCAGCTGGGCACGGCCGGTGCTGGCCAACAGATCAGCCACGAACCGCGATCGCAGCGATGAACCTTCGGCCACCGCAGTGTGGAAGAGAATCCGGCAGACCGTTGCCGAAGACGTCAGACCGTTGAGTACTGAGCTGATCTTCCGCGCGGCCGTCTCCAGGTCATCGGAATGCTCGGACAGCAGGCGAGCGGAAGCTGCGATGCCGTCGACAATCGGATTCTCAGCGGGAACGCGGTCGGTTCGGCTGCTCTCACTCGAGGATTCGACAGCAGGAACGGACTCCAACACAGGTTCAGGTGCTGTTTCACGGGTGTCGACTTCGATCCGTTCACTCATCTGCGGCCTCGCTGACGATAGCGTTGACGGCCGCGGCGGTGGCGGCTTTGGACAGTGGATTGTGACCGCCGCGGACGTCGGAATACAGCGATACATCAAAACAGGATCGTTCACCGGACTGAGCGGGCAGAGCGTCGACAAGCGCGGGCAGCTGCGCGAGGGCATCGTTCTCGCTGGCGGCATTGAGCAGGCAGCGAGTTCGGGGGATATGCCCGAACTCGGCGAAGGCGTGAGCGGTCGATGTTCTGTCCGGGAAGTTCTCCGAAGTGTCCTCCGGAGTCGCACCCTCATAGGACTGGCGGGCGATCGTGGTGACGTAGACCGGGATGTACTTCGTCCAGTCGATCTGCGGGTTGTTCACCAGGGCACGGCTGCCTTCGTCGCGGGCGGCTGCTTGGAGAGCCTGGAAGCCTCCCGCGCTGGTCCCGAAATACAGGCGAGCAGCCGACGGGACCTCGAGACACTCTGCGACGAAACGGGCCGTCTGGGCCATTGCGGGCAGCGCAAAGCGGCCGGGAGCTCCTTGCCCCCATCCGATGCTGATCTGATTGTCCGTGCGCAGCGTCGGATCGGAGATGAAGAGGACATCGGCGTCGAAGTCGTCGACCCAGGTCCGCCGTTGGAAGATCTCCTGCGGATCCTTCCCCGGTGTCCTCCGGACTGCTCCGTTGAAGGCGATGACGAGACGGCCGGTCGGCTGGTCCCTCGACCACAGGAGCGCGGGAACCGTCACCGTTCCGGCGTGGAAATCGAAGCGTTGGAAGAGACCGGGGCGTCGCTCGATGCGGTCTCCGGGCAGCAATGTGCCCAGTCGCTCGAATGGGGGCTCTTCGCTGAGTGTGGCCTCAGACATGCGTGACGGCATGGAGTTCGGCGAGCTCGACGTCCTTCCACGACGTCTTGCCGTAGAACCGCGTGAGTCGACGGATGAGGCGCTTGCACTCATCGATATCCTCTTCGGCGGCGAACGCGAGCTTCTGGACGAACCATCCTTTGACGAAGGGTTCGAGCCGTTTGGCGTTGTAGTCCTCGAGCAGACCGACCTCGCGCAGCCACGCAGACCGGTCCTCCTCCAAGGGCAGATACTTCTCGTAGAAGCGCGGGCCGATAGCATTGACCGTCGAGTTCGTCACCGCCGCATAGTAGGTGTGGATCGGTGTCGACGTCAGCCCGATCCGACGGGCGTGGAAGAGCATCTGCTGGAAGAAGTAGGAGTCCTGTCCCACGGCGCCGATCGGCTGATAGATGCCGAGGCTCTTCAGCCACTGCGTGTCTGCCACGAGCGCCTGGATGCTCATCGGCTGGAACTTCACTCTAGAGAGCGCATCGTCCTCGAGGACACCCTCCTCGCCGACGACCGGACGCAGAATGCCCGCGTTCTTGACCATGATCCGGTTGTGCTTGAACCGCATCATATTGCCGATGGCGAAGTCATATCCGTGCTCTTCGACCATCTCGAGCAGCAGCGCAAAACCGTCGTTCGTCTGCTCATTGTCCGGATCGAGATACGTCACGTACGGAGTGCGGGTGAGTTCGAGCCCCTTGTTGCGTGGACGCGAAGCGCTGCCCGACCCGCCGGCCGGGAAGCGGTGGATTCGAACATTGGGATAGGCGCGGTCGAGTTCGTCGAGGACCGCCGGCGTTTCGATGTCGGTGGAACCGTCGTCGACGAGGAGGATCTCGCAGCGGTCGAAGATCGATGACCGGCGCAGGGATTCGAAGCACTTGAACTTCAGATGCGGACCGTTGTTGTAGACGGGAACGATCACGCTGATTTCGGGTTCTGCCGTGACCTCGATCGTCTCGACCCGCTTGACGGCGAGATCCGAGGCGATCGCCAGCGTCCTGCGCTCAGGTCCGACACCGTCACCGAGGCGGCTTCCGGCCGGGCACCACGTGGCGGTGATGTGCTGGTCGGAGTCGACCGGATCGACGAATTCGTAGAGAGACTCGGTCGTATCGATCGGCAGAATCCGGACCTCGTCGACGTCGGTGAAGCGGAATGCATTCACCGCGTCCTGCACGAGGTGAGGACCGAAATCGGAATGCCCGGTCAGGTCGATGATGACGTCGCCGTCAGCGCCGGCGACCCGGTCGGAGTCGTGTGGAAGAACCTCCACCGGACCCGCATACGACTGGGCCAGGCGGAAGGTGTCGAAATCCGATTCCGTCAGTCCGGTGACGTAGACCGTGTGATCGGGAGAACCGGAGTCCAGTCCCATCTCCTCGGCGATCGTGTCGATACGGTCGAACGCAGTGTTGGCAGTGAACGCGGCACGGATTCCCGCCATCTGTGCTTCCCGGATGCTGCGCTGTGTCAGTGCCCGGTACGTCTGCTCCATGTCGAGAGCGGAGTCAGGCATGCACACCTGCGGATAGAGGGAGTTCACGCCCGCGTTGTAGTTCGAGACGATGAACGTTCCCATCGCCTGCAGCTCGATGATCCGGTTGGCGTACATCGACTGGGAGTTCACAACGGAGTTGAGATTGATGCCCACGGGCAGAAGCCGCTGCAGATCGAGCAAAGTCTCGTGATCGATCGGCGGATGCAGATGCGGCAGATACCGTTCAGGGAAGAGATAGCGTTCGGCCTTCGCGAACTTCTCCGTGTCGAGTTCGAGGTTGCGGTCGACGATCGTGAGATCGGCTCCGGCCGACAGCAGACCGTCGAAGATCCGCTGGGCGGATGATTTTCGCTCCGGATACTTGTGCTCGAACCAGGAGCCGGCGAAGACGAACTCGCGACCGGAATGGCGCATGCTGCCGAGCGGATGATGATGGACGAAGTTCACTGCGAAGGGCAGAACAGTCACGGGCACTTCGTGACGGAGGTACTCACGGTAGCGCGGTACGCATTCGACGGCGCTGGTGAACACGTGGTCGGCGAATTTCGCCAGGGGTGCGAACTGTTCGTAGTTCGGTGGATCCTCCTTCGAATAGAAGGCGATCGGGATCTCGTTCGCGCGGGCGAAGGGAACGACCTTCGACTCGAGGATCTGGCGTGCCGGGGAACCGGACAGGGCGACGTTGAACCATTCGTCAGCGAGCCCGCGCCAGGCCGAGGTGATGAGCAGCAGGTCGATATCCGCCATGTCCTGCTCGTAGGTCTCAGGATTGATCGGCACCACATGAGCCGCGTCCTTGAGTGAGTCGAAGAGGAACCGGTCGGCGATGATCCCGATGCGCAGCTTCCGGCGAGTATCCCAATGCTGGCCGGAGGTTGTCGGCAGTTGCTGAGACTCTTCGATGAGGGCTGAGATCTTGCTTTCGACCGGGGCTGCGAAGGACCGGTGGCGTTCGAGGTACTCCTCACGCGATTCGGCCAAGTCGATGTAGGGGTGCCGTCCGAGCAGTCCGTCGATGAAATAGTCCGACTGCGTGTGCACGCCGAGCGACTTCTGGCGCGTGCGAGTTGCCTTCAGTTCCTTGATGCGAGTGTCGAGAGCGGCCTGCCGCTTCTTGATATCGGCGTCCTTCATCGCTGACCACCCTTCTGCTGGGAGGTGCCGCGCTGCGGACGGCGCAGGCGCCAGTAAGCGCGCTGAACCTGCATGGCTTTGGAGCCCAGCAGTCGTTCGAGTCGTTCATTGACCGAGGCGAGCTTCGCATCCCGTTTCGCGACTTCGTTCTTCAGTCGCTCGATCTCCTTCTCGCGCTTGTTGATGCCTCCCAGCAGCTTCGACTCCCGGTCGTAGGCGCTGATGAGTTCCTTGGCGAGTTCGGCATTGAGGGACGAAGTCTCATCAATGACACGAGAGACGTTCTCGCGGACGGAGTCGAGATCCTCGGCTCCGGTCGTGGTGGTCTTCAAATGGGCTCCAGTTGTCCAACGTCCGCAATGGAACTTCTGGCCACCGGAATCGGTGGCGTCCCACTGCGAAATCTTCACAGCATGACCGCCACGCTACTGACCGGAGCAGACCGAAACCGCCCATTTCACCAACAGTTCACCTGGGGCATACGAAGAATTCCGCGGGCCGATCGATTCGGGCCGGGCGAGCATTTGGGAGAGCGTCGAAGAGCGCAACCTCAGAAGCAGTAGTGGCCCGGAGCATACCCGAATGCGTGGACGTCCCCGTTGGCCAGCAGGTGACTGTCGTCGACGCTCCACGTATGGGCATGGTCGCCACGGACCTGGACGAAGTTGAACCTGTCTGCCGAGTAGATCCGGGCTCCGGAGCCGACGAGTCTCTGCTGGAGCTCAGTGTCCTCACCAAGGGTGCGTTCGGCGAACGGGTTGTCCAAAAGCGTCGACCGATGCGTCATCAGGGTCGGGCCCATGACGAGGTCGGTGAACCGGTGCTCGCGTTCGGGGAAACGGCAGATGACGATGTCACGGCCCCGGATATGCAGATAGTGTGCCTGCTTGCCGACGAGATCGGCATTCGAATAGCGCAGTGCCGCGAGCTGATCGCCCAGGTAGTGCGCTCCGTAGACATCGTCGTCGTCCATCTTCGCGATGACGTCACCGGAGGCAGCCTGAACTCCGCGATTGAGGCAGACGCCCAACGGCAGCGCAGAGTCGACCTCGACGATCTGCAGATGCTCAACCCCTGCTTGTGCGGCGCGGGCACGCAGATCGGCAGGTGCCGCGAAGCCGTGGGCCACCAGCACGAGCTCCTTATCCCTGTGCAGCTGCGCGGCATGGGTCCGCAGAACCTCGCCGAGGTGGTCCGGCCGATTCGTCGACACCACAGCCGAGACGGACGTGGGGAATGGCTGCGCATAGTCCAGGCCGAGCGAATCCATCACCGTCATCGCTCGGTGAGTGTAGGTGTGCTCCGCCCAGATGCGTCGTTGGGCAAGATGGACGGTGCGGTCTCTCAACTCAGGACTGCGCACATAGGCACGCAGAGTCCACTCTGCTTCCTCCGGAGTCTCAGGTTGAGGGACCTCGGTGGTGGGGAAGAACTCTCGAGTCGCCGCACTCGGGGTGGTGACGACCGGGGTGCCGGCGGCACTGATCTCGAAGATCCTGCGCGCGCACATGCTCGGAGAGTCGGTGACGGAGTTGACGTTGAGGAAGACCTTGAAATGTTTGTATGCCGTGAGCAGATTGCGGTACGGAAGCGACCCGACCACACGCCCGGCCAGGTTGCCTGGGAACTGATACCGCTCATCGTTGCCGAGGAAACGGGAGAAGATCTCCAGCCCGTACTGCATCCTCGGAGATACGGCGTCAGCGGCACCGAGCAGCAGGTCCATCTGCTCCCTGCGCTCCGGATACTTGTGGGCGAAGTACATGCCCGCAAAGGCAATGTCCCTGGCAGCGGCATTCCGCGCAGGACGTGAGGGATTGTGGATCGCCGGCTGTGCGGCGAAGGGCAAGGCGGCGACCCTGTCGTGACCGAGTCTGGAGCGGTACTCGGGGATCAGTCTGACATCGCTGGTGAAGACGACGTCGAACATCTGTGCCAGGGGCAGGAAATCCTCGAAGTGCGGGGGATCCTCTTTGTTCCAGAAGACGGTCGGAATGCCTCGGCGACGGCACTCGCCGAGCAGTTCGGTGATCTCTGCACTCGGACCCGACGGGCTCGTGAGCTTGAACTTCCACTGACCGTCATTGCCACTCCAGGCGGACTCGACGAAGACGAAGTCGAGACCGTCGAGCTCGGTCGACCATTGTGTTGGTGACAGCGGTCGGACCGACCACTCAAAGCCGAAGCTCTCGGTCGAGAACTCGTCGAGGACGGCCCCAACCGACAACCGTTCGAAGACAGGAGTGCGATGCGACACCGGCAGAGGAGGAAACAGCTCCCCGAGGACCTCCGCGGACAGACTGCCTGTAGCGACCTCGGCGGAGGCTTCGGCCGCCCCCTGGGCCAACGAGCGGCGACGCCGCCACTTCGCGACTTGGCTGATCCCGCCGTTTCGCAGATGCCATAGGGCGGTCCTCAGTGTGCGAAGCGGTGTTCGGGGCACGAATCGGATCCTCTCAGAAGTGGGCAGGCACGTCGGCAGCGAAGCGCGGCAATTCAATGGCAATAATCCTTGTGGCAGAACTGGTTTGGAGATGAGTATCTCGGGCTACTTCACCTGTATATTGCAACCAATTCTTAATGCGCGCGGTGTTCGTTCTGACCGGAACCTGTTAGGTCCAATAGTACAATCGGGAAGTCGAAAGAGGCTCGGTTCGTCTCAACGAGACGGAGGTCACGGAAGTGTGATTTCCCGAGCCTGGCCAGTGCACATCGGGAGAAATGAGGACAGTGGGAAGCAGCTCAGGGCCCATTCCCTCACGGACCCCAATGAGACGTCACGGCAGAGCCATGGCGCTGTCACTCATCGATGGTCTCGTCTTCGCGTTCCTCGTCGTAGCGATGACACTCGTGCGATACGACTTCCACACTGAACTCGTCAATGCATTGGGCATGTTCGTCTGTTCGGCGATCGGCCTGATCGTCTTCCTCGTCGGCGGGCCCCTGGCGATCTACCGCGGACGCTACCGACGCGGCTCAACCGATCAGTTCGCTGCCATCGTGGGAACAGTTGCTTTGGGCGTCGGCATCATGTGGGTGGTCGAATTCGCGCTCGCCAGTCAACTGCTCATCCCGACCAGCGTCCCCATCACGGCGGGAGCGCTCATGGTGGTGGTCAAGAGCCTCGAGAACTGGATTCGTCGCAATATGAGGCAACGCAGCCTCACCACGTCCGGCGCTTCTCGGCCCACGATCGTCGTCGGCGCGGGGGACCAGGGCATGCTCGCCCTCGACATGATCGCTCAGGACTCGCACAACGAATTCGTCGCTGTCGGCATCCTCGACGACGACCCGGCCAAACGGCATCTGCGCTACAACGGAATTCGCGTGCTCGGACCGATCGCCGACATCGCCGCCCATGTCGATCGCACCGGCGCCGGGGCAGTCATCATTGCAATCTCCGACCTGCCACCCGAAGATCTCTCCCGCATCGCGTCGAATCTCGAATCCCGGCCGGTCGAGATCAAGATCATGCCGAAACTCTCGGATTCCGCGCTGGCTCGTCCCGAACCGGACGCCCATGACGTCGCCGACCTGCGTCACCGAAGCTTCCGCGATGTCAGCCTCGAAGACCTCATCGGACGCAAACCGATCTCGACGAATATCGACGACATCGCCTCGGCGATCACAGGCAAGGTCGTCCTCGTCACCGGGGCGGGCGGCTCAATCGGCTCACAGCTGTGCCGCCAGGTCGCCCGGTTCGACCCGGCCCGACTCATCATGACCGACCGGGACGAGTCCGGCCTGCACGCCACCGAGCTCGGTCTTGAGGGTTCAGCCCTTCTGACCAGTGACGACCTCGTCCTCGGGGACCTGCGAGATCCAGCATTCATCGATGCCCTCGTCGCCGAGGCGAAGCCGGACATCATCTTCCACGCTGCGGCTCTCAAGCATTTGACTTTCCTCGAGCGCTTCCCTGAGCAGGCAGTGCGCACGAACGTCGGTGCCAGCCTTGACCTGCTCAACGCGGCGGTGGCTCACGACGTCGATTCCTTCGTCCACATCTCCACCGACAAGGCCGCCGGGGCGACCTCGGTGCTGGGGCGGACGAAGTTCTCCATCGAGCGGGCGATCGCCTCTGTGGCTGGAGTAACCGGGCGACGTTATATGTCGGTGCGATTCGGCAATGTGCTCGGTTCCCGAGGGTCTGTACTTGAAACCTTTGTGGCTCAGGTGGCGGCCGGCGACCCTGTCACTGTCACCGACCCCGAGGTCACTCGGTATTTCATGACTGCCGATGAGGCATGTGAGCTCGTTCTGCAGGCGGCGGCGATCGGCGGCCCTGGAGAGACCTTGGTCCTTGACATGGGTGAACCGATCCGCATCGCTGACCTCGCCAAGCGCGTGATCGCACTGTCGGGTCGCAGTGATACGCAGATCGTCTACACAGGTCTCCGCCCGGGGGAGAAGCTCACTGAAGCGCTGCTGTCGCCGGGCGAGGTCGACAGCAGACCCAATCATCCGCTGATCACTCAGGTGCCGATCGCTCCGATCGATCTGGAGAAGCTCGGTGCCCTGGTCGCCGAATCTCGTGATCCGCAGGTCTTCACTCACCGGGCGGTCCTCGAGGAGCGCTTGACGAGCCTCCTCGACTCCGAGGCAGTCCCGGTCACCGATGACGCGACGGCGGCCATCGAACCGGCAGTGACGTCATCAAAAGCCTCCGAGCCGGGAGCAGATCCTCATGACACCGGAGTCGGCCTCTGATGGCTCTGCAGTCGCTGGTGATCCTGGTTGTGGCCGCGGTGGTCACGGCTCTCAGCGCCCTCATCGCCTTCCCCTTGCTGCGGCGAGCCGGCGTCGTCGATGTCCCCTCTCATCGCTCGTCGCATACACTGTCGACTGTCCGCGGCGGGGGAATCGCCATCGGCTGCGGCATCACCTTGGCAACGATTCTCGCCATGGTCTGGAGCGTCAGCGAAGACGGGGTCTTCGGCCTCGGCGGCGTCCTCCTGCCGATCGGTTTCCTGGTGCTGACCTGGTGCTATTCGGCCATCGGGATGAGCGACGACCTCGACTCCCTGCGCCCTGCCGGGCGACTGATCGGACAGGTCATCCTGGCTCTGCTGTTCAGCGCGATCATCGCGATGTTCTCCACTCAGGGAATCGCCCACGTCATCGCCTTCGCCGTCATCGGAGTGACCACGGTCAACGCCGTGAACTTCGTCGACGGACTCAACGGCTATGTCACTGAATGGACCATCGTCACGGCCGGATGGTTCGCTTTCGTCGGCTCCTGGGT
>Ga0308157_10003565_pt1 | contig 22347 bp, 19 predicted proteins | sample PhyBR1_FD_201035 | JGI IMG/M metagenome (GOLD analysis project Ga0308157, IMG submission 201035) | Phyllosphere microbial communities from UC Gill Tract Community Farm, Albany, California, United States - DLSLB.R1 | ecosystem: Host-associated > Plants > Phyllosphere > Unclassified | place: USA...
TTTTCAGCTTTAGGGGTCAATGCAAGGCCGAGCGCACGCGAAAGGCGTACGGTGCGGCGGGCACGGGCGTTAGCCATTGATGTGTCCTTTTCGTTCAGCGACGGTATCTACTGGCCTCCAGGGTGGAGAGTGTGTGGGCGTCGCGCCCCTGCTACACTGCAACCTTGCTCCAATTCCCGATCACTCGGATTCTGGGCAGGGCTTGCCAGCCAAAGATCAAGTCTACACGAAACGCCCTAGGCTCGTGCTGAGGCGTAGCGCACAATTAGCGCCGACGTTGACCGCGCTTGGGGTCCTTGCCCCGGATGATCTCGCGCAGCCGAGCCAGGCGTGGTCCGATCGTTTTTTCTGCACCATTGACGGTCGGGTCGTAGTAGTTTCTCCCCACCAGATCATCGGGCAGGTACTGCTGGGTGGCGATGGAATGTGGCGCGTCGTGTGCGTAAATATATCCGACACCGTGACCCAACTGCTTGGCCCCGGGATAGTGCGCATCCCGCAGGTGATCGGGCACCAGTGACCCTTTACCTTCAGAGACATCGGCGAGGGCCGCGTTGATCGCATTGTACGAAGCATTGGATTTGGGTGCAGTGGCCAGGTGCACGGTGGCTTGACCGAGCATGATGCGCGCTTCGGGCATGCCGGTCAGCTGTACCGACTGTGCTGCCGCGACGGCTAGGGGCAGTGCGGTGGGATCGGCCATGCCAATATCTTCACTGGCCGAGATCATCAGGCGGCGGGCGATAAAGCGTGGGTCCTCCCCCGCTGACAGCATGCGTGCCAGGTAGTGCAGGGCAGCATCCACGTCAGAGCCGCGGATGGATTTAATGAAGGCCGAAATAATGTCGTAGTGCTGATCGCCATCCTTGTCATAGCGTTGCACCGCCTGGTCCATGGCCAGCTGAACGTGATCCTGGGTGATCTCTACCGGTGGTTCTACATCTTTTCCGGCGGCGTTCCACGCGACCGCGCCGGCAGCCTCTAGGACGGTCAGTGAACGGCGGGCATCACCCTGAGCGAGGCGGACAATGGCGTCGCGCTGCTCGTGATCTAGTTCTACCTGGCCGTCGAAGCCACGCTCATCGTCCACTGCACGATCCAGTAGTTCGGCCAGATCTCCATCGGTCAGCGGGCGCAGGGTTAGCAGTAAGGAACGGGATAGCAACGGCGAGATGACCGAGAAGGAAGGGTTCTCCGTGGTAGCTGCCACCAGCACGACCACACGATTTTCCACCCCGGGCAGCAGTGCGTCCTGCTGGGCTTTGTTAAAGCGGTGGATCTCGTCGAGGAACAGCACGGTGGTCAGTCCGCGTAAATCACGGTCGTCCTTGGCTTGTTCGATGACCCGTCGCACGTCTTTCACGCCGGCGGTAATAGCGGAGAGCTCCACGAATTTGCGGTCGGTGGCTCGGGCAATGACGTGCGCGATGGTGGTTTTACCGATCCCCGGTGGACCATAGAGGATGACGCTGGCAGGTCCTGCGGGACCGGTCTCGGGATGTTCGGCCAGTTGACGCAACGGTGAACCGGGACCGAGCAGATGCTGTTGACCGACCAGTTCGTCGAGGGTGCGCGGGCGCATGCGAACAGCCAAGGGAGGGCGCGGACGGTTAATAGCACCGCCGCCACGCTCGGCGACAAAGTCATCGTCATCTAGGGCATCGAACAAATCGCTCACCTACCCAGCCTAGCGATACTCTGGGGGTTGGCGCGCATATGGTGCGCCTCGTTCGTCACAGGCTTAGTAGAAGGATCAGATGCGCGCAGTAGTCCAGGTGGCCTCCACCGCCCATGTAGAAGTTGAGCAACAGATCGTTGGGGAATTGTCCTCACCGGGACTGGTCATCCTGCTGGGCATCACCCACGATGACGACCGGGACACCGCGCGCAAAGTTGCGGAGAAGATTTGGCGATTGCGGATCTTGCCCGATGAAACGAGTGCCGAAACTGCTTCGGCTCCCCTGCTGGTGATCAGCCAGTTCACGCTCTATGGTTCGGTGCGTAAGGGACGGCGTCCTTCATGGTCGGATGCGGCTCCAGGAGCGTTCAGTGAACCGCTCTTTGAGTACTTCGTCTCTTACCTTCAAGAACTCGGTGCTCATGTTGAGACCGGACGGTTTGGCGCAATGATGGACGTACACTTAGTCAATTCCGGACCGATGACGCTGATTGTTGACTCTGCGGATCTGGCCTAGATCCACGGTCAACCAGCCTCAGCCCTCACTGTTTGTAACCAGTTGGGCAAAGCCACTAAATAGTAGTTTTTGCTCGTCAAGCTCAACGCGACCGACATCGGTGAGCTCGTAGACCTTACGCCCGGGACCGCCCTGGCCCTCTTCCCAGGTGGTGCTGACCGCGCCGGATGCCTCGAGCTTGGCTAGGGCGGGATAAAGAGTTGCACCCTTCAGCGGGTCGAATCCCCTTTCGGTCAATGCCTTGGCTATGGCGTAGCCATGGGCGGGGCCGGTACCAAGCTGGTCAAGCAAGAGCAGCGGCAACATGGCTCGTTGCCAGCTCGCCGGGAAACGTAATTTTGATACCATGATCAGCCTTTCCCAGACGATAAATTGAAGTTTGTAAATTCTTCTACAAGCATTAGACGTTGTCTTGTCGTTCAGCTACCGCATCTGCAGATTGTTGCAACGCCACCTGCTTCTCGCGAATATGCGCAGTACGCTTCGACGGCAGGAACCTGCTGAGGTAATAGGTGATCAACAGAAGGCTCAATATGGCGCACGTTGCACCCCACCAAGAGAATCCCTCGGAGAGCATCGGTTCAATTTGCCCGTACAGATAGAACCCGAAAACGGCGAGCAACACACAGTTCTTCAACGCCCATCGCCGAGCCATGGCAGCGGTGTTGTTTGGTGCTACCTGGATGGCAAATTCGTTGGGTGCACCCAATTCTGCGATGGCGTCGATCGATTGACCTGACTGCTGGGCACTGAGCCAATCCTCTTTGGCATCAGCCAGTGCTAAATCAGCTTCACGTTTAGTGAATCCATAACGGCCGCGCAGAATTCTTTGTGCCTGCGCAAACCATGCTTCTGGTGCGCGGTAGGGTGCGTCACTTACGCTGGCTTCAGCTTTTTCCTTGCCGAATTCAGGCAGGAAAAATACACCTACGGCAAGCATCAGACCCAGCACGGGTACGAGGAAATTCGGTATCGGGATGATCTTTTCCTCCTCCGTGACCAAGAAAATGAACGTCACAACCAGGCCGGCCACTGGAAGAGTTGTCAGTGCCAGGCGCCAGGAGGCTTTGAAGCGTGCCGCCATTCGTAATTGGACGAATCCCGTACCAATGAAGGCGACTGATCCGCCGGCGATGAAACAGGCAAGCTGCCAATACAACCAGCTCTGCTCCATCCAGCCATATTTGAAGGCGATCCAGATGCCGAAGCCAATGGCCATCGCGCCTATAACCAGCCCAAAACCCAAAACCAAAGTATGGAAGTTATCAACCGGCAGCGCCTCTTGAGCAAGCTGCTCTGGGGTTTTGATTTGACGTGCACGCTGTTTGCCAAAAAGCCAGCCGTTACCTATGAGCTCTTCGGCACCCTGGCCGCTTGATGCGATGGTTTCTCGCTGGTCCAGTAGTTCCTGGATGCACTGTTCTTCGGTGGCGTCGGCAAGTACCAAAGCCGCATGAAATTGCTCGGCCCATTCTTGGTCATTGGGCGCGTAGGTGGCGATGATCTGGGCAGGTGTGCCCGCCTCTGGTTGGGATTTCACCGAAGAGCTCCTCGCATTTGTCTCACTAGGTTAGTTTTCAACCTAGTAAATTTATCGACACAATGCAAAGAAGTAGATGGCATGAGAAAACCGGGCCGGCGTGCGATTGTGGATGCGCAGCTATAGTTACCGCTTAGCGAACTCAAAATGTGGTTCAAGCTAGTTTTTGCATACTGGCAGGGCACAAGCACGTCGGAAACCCGGCAACTCCATCCTATTGGATAAGACTGATTTTTCGCGGAAGACAAGTGAACAGGAGCCCAGATGCGCAAAAGGGCCGGGACACTCCCTCAAGGAGTAATCCCAGCCCTCTAACTGCAGGATTCAGCAGGTGCTACTTGGCTTCTGCTTCAGCCTTCTCGGTCTCTTCAGCCTTCTTCTTCTCAGGCTTGAAGTCGATGCCAGCTTCCTTACGCTGCTGCGGGGTGATCGGCGCAGGAGCCTGGGTCAGTGGATCGAAGCCGCCACCGGTCTTCGGGAAGGCGATGACGTCGCGGATGGACTCGGAGTTGGTCAGCAACTGCAGTACGCGGTCCCAACCCAGTGCAATGCCGCCATGTGGTGGGGCGCCGTACTTGAATCCCTCAAGCAGGAAGCCGAACTGAGTGTCGGCCTGCTCCTGAGTTACACCCATGACCTTGAAGACACGTTCCTGAACGTCACGCTGGTGGATACGGATCGAGCCGCCACCAATTTCGTTACCGTTGCAGACGATGTCGTAAGCGTAGGACAGTGCCGAACCTGGATCGGTGTCGAAGGTGTCCATGAACTCTGGCTTAGGGCTGGTAAACGCGTGGTGTACCGCGGTCCAAGCGCCGGCACCCACAGCGACGTCGCCGGAAGCCACTGCGTCGGAAGCAGCTTCAAACATTGGTGCGTCGACGATCCAGACAAAGGCCCAATCGCCGTCCTTGATCAAACCGGTACGGTGACCGATTTCAACACGAACCGAGCCAAGTAGGGCACGGGACTCGTTCTTCTTGCCAGCGGAGAAGAAGATGCAGTCGCCAGCCTGTGCGCCGGTGGCAGCGGCCAGTCCTGCCTTCTCCTCATCGGAGAGGTTCTTTGCCACTGGGCCAGCCAGCTCGCCGTCTTCCTTGATGAGCACATAAGCCAAGCCCTTGGCACCGCGCTGCTTAGCAAATTCCTGCCAAGCATCCAGGGTACGACGTGGCTGGGACGCGCCACCAGGCATGACCACAGAGCCAACGTACTCGGACTGGAAGACCTTGAAGGAGGTGTTCGCAAAGTACGCGGTCATCTCGGTCAGTTCCAGACCGAAGCGCAGGTCCGGCTTATCCGAACCGTACTTAGCCATAGCTTCCGAGTAGGCCATACGGCGGATCGGGGTTGGGACCTGAACGTCGATCAGGCTCCACAGTTCCTTGACCAGCTTTTCGCCGAGCTCGATGATGTCATCTTCTTCAACGAACGATGCTTCGATGTCCAGCTGGGTGAATTCCGGCTGGCGGTCCGCGCGGAAGTCCTCATCGCGGTAGCAACGAGCGATCTGGTAGTACTTTTCGAAGCCGCCGACCTGCAGCAGCTGCTTGAACAGTTGTGGGGACTGTGGCAATGCGTACCAGCTGCCCGGGGTCAGACGTGCTGGCACGACGAAGTCGCGGGCACCTTCTGGGGTGGAGCGAGTCAAGGTTGGAGTCTCGATCTCGATGTAGCCCTGATCGTGCAACAGGTTACGGGCCACACGGTTGGCCTCGGAGCGCAGACGGATGTTGCGGGCCGGGGTTGGGCGGCGCAAGTCCAGGTAGCGGTGGCGCAGGCGTGCTTCCTCGCCGACCTCAACGTGCTCGTCAACCTGGAAAGGCAGCGGTGCGGCGGTGTTCAGCACGGTCACGGTATCAGCGATAACCTCGATCTGACCGGTTGGCAGGTTCGGGTTCTCGTTGCCTTCCGGGCGGCGCTCGACGGTACCGACGATCTGCAGCACGAACTCATTGCGCAGCGGGTGGAAGTCCTCTTCATCGCGTACAACAACCTGGGCTACGCCCGAGGCATCACGCAAATCCAAGAAGGCGACACCACCGTGGTCACGGCGACGGGCGACCCAGCCGGTGAGGGTGACCTGCTGTCCAATGTGCTCAGCGTTCAAGACGCCCAGCTGATGAGTGCGTAGCACTACGATCCTTTCGGTCGGTTGAGAAAGTTTCTTCCCATGAAGTTTAGTGCACCCGAAGTGGATGCGTGAGCGGGCAATGGCGCCCGGAGTTCTATCGGATGGAGATCTTCAGGTCCTCGGCCTCAGGCATCCACGACTGTGGGTCGGCAGCAACCTGTTCTCCTGAACGGATGTCCTTGACCTCGTGAGTACCATCGGCGTGGGTGAACCAGACAAAGGGAATCCCGCGACGATCAGCAAATTTGATCTGCTTACCGAACTTGTCAGCGCTGGCTGCTACCTCACAAGCGATACCGCGTTCGCGCAGTTGGGCGGCGACATCCTGTGCTTCGTGCCAGGATTCATCATTGGCCAGCGTGACATACACCACTGAAGGTACGCTACGGCTGGCGGTAACAACTTCTTCAGCCAAGATGCGAGAGATCAGGCGGGTTACGCCGATGGACAGGCCCACACCCGGGTAGTTCTTCTTACCCTTGGAGGCCAGTGATTCATAGCGACCGCCGGAGCAAATCGAACCGAGTGATTCGTGTCCCACCAGCACGGTTTCGTACACGGTGCCGGTGTAGTAGTCCAGACCTCGAGCGATCGACAGGTCAGCCATGACCTTGCCAGGGGCACGCTTGGACGCAGCATCGATGACCTGTGAGAGCTCATCGAGTCCGGTGTCCAAGAGTTCGTGGGTGACGCCGAGGGCGCGGACCTGCTCGACGAAGCTGGTGTCCATGGTCCGGATCTTCGCCAGGGCCAAGGCGGCCTCAGCTTGTTCGCGGGTTGCACCGACTTCTTCCATCAGGATCTTTGCAACTGCCTCATCACCGATCTTTTCCAGCTTGTCGATGGCGCGCAAGACAGCATCTGGATCCTCCAGACCCAGTCCGCGGTAGAAGCCCTCGGCGAGCTTGCGGTTGTTCACGCGCAGGCGGAAATCACCGATCGGTAGGGCTGAGAGCGCGTCAGCGATGGTTAGTGCCAGCTCGACGTCGTAGCTAAATGGCAAGGTGCCATCGCCTACAACGTCGATGTCTGCCTGGGTGAATTCGCGGAAGCGACCATCCTGTGGGCGTTCTCCACGCCAGACCTTCTGCATCTGGTAGCGGCGGAATGGGAATGCTAGATAACCAGCGTTTTCCACCACGTAACGAGCGAAAGGCACGGTGAGGTCAAAGTGCAGCGCCAGCGCGTTCGGATCGTTCTTGTCGTCCTCGGCTGCCAGACGCGAGAGTCCGTAGACTTCCTTGTCGATTTCACCCTTGCGCAATAACTGGGCGCGGGTTTCTACTGCACGGGTTTCAATATTGGCAAAGCCATGTAGTTCAAAAACATGACGCAAGGTGTCCAGTACGTGCTGTTCAACAGCCCGTTCAGCTGGAAGCCATTCCGGGAAACCTGATAGTGAGGCCTTGCGTGCCATGAAACTCCTTAGTGCAAATTGGGCTACCAACCCATCTTAAGCCTGTTTTATAAGAAACCTGTGCACGTCGGCTTACTAAGAAACGGAGGTCACAGGTAGAGTTGGCTACAGCAAGTGCTCGTAAAGTGAAAGAGTTTCAGCGGTGACCACCAGTCAGCAATCCGACGACAGCCAGAAGACCCCTTTGCCGCAGGCGCAGAAGCCTGCTGCAAAACCGGTTGTAGCGCCGAGCGTCGCACACACCACTCCCCTCGATGAAGCGGCTAAATTTGCCCGTGTGACCGAAGACGGACACGTCTTTGTCATCATTGATGGCGCGGAGTTCCCAGTGGGTCAGTACCCAGATGCCACGCAGGAAGAAGCCTTGGGTTACTTCGTGCGTAAATATGACGATGCCCTCTCGCAGTTGATGTTGCTGGAGCAGCGTGTTGTTGCGAAGGCGCCAGCCGGAGAGCTAGGCAAGGCTGTTCAGGCTCTGTCGGCGACTGTCGCAGAACGTCATATGGTCGGCGACATCCCGGCCCTCGAGTCACGTCTGGAAAATGTTCGTGTTGCCGTGGAGAGCCTCTCCGCCGAGCAGCGCAAGGCTCACGATGCCGCTCGCGCCGAGCAGTTGGCCACCCGCGAAGCCATCGTTGAGCAAGCAGAAGCAATGGCTGCCAAGCGTCCCGAGCAGATTCAGTGGAAGACCGCCTCGGCGTCCATGAATGAATTGTTTGAGCAGTGGAAGGCATCCCAGCGTTCTTCGGTCCGTCTACCACGGGCCACCGAGGACGCATTGTGGAAGCGATTCCGTGCCGCTCGCACCACCTTTGATCGTCATCGTCGCGCGTACTTCTCGCAGCTTGATTCGACCAATGCGTCGGCCAAGGCTGTGAAGGAAGAATTGATCGCCCGCGCAGAAGCATTGCAGACCTCGACGGACTGGGCAGCTACCGCCGCCGAATACCGCAAGCTCATGGATGAGTGGAAGAAGTCCCGCCGGGCCTCCCGCAAGGATGATGACCAGCTATGGGGTCGTTTCCGTGCTGCCCAGGACGTGTTCTTCCAGGCTCGTGCTGCAGAAAACGCGAAGATCGACGAAGAGTACTCGCAGAACCTCGTGGTGAAGGAAGCACTGCTCGAGGAAGCTCGTGCACTGCTGCCGATCAAGGATCTTTCTGCGGCCAAGGCCAAGCTGGATTCCATCCGAGACCGTTGGGAATCTGCCGGTAAGGTGCCTCGCAACGACCTGCAGCGCATCGAATCCGCCCTGCGTCAAGTAGAAGACGCCGTCAAGGGTGCTGAAGATGAGCAGTGGCGCCGGTCCAACCCTGAGACCAAGGCTCGCTCAAACTCGATGCTCAGCCAGCTGCAGGACACGATTTCTGCACTGGAAGACGATCTTGCCGCGGCCCAGGCTAAGGGCAATGCCAAGCAGATCGCAGCAGCTCAGGAAGCCCTGGATGCTCGTCGTATGTGGCTGAACACTCTGGAAAAGTCGGCAGCAGACTTCCAGTAAGTAATCCACAGATCGTCAGTACACGCTCAACGCGGCGGCGCTTACTGGTTCAGTAGCCACATGGAATCTATAAATTGCCAGGCTACCGGACCACGCGCCGTCGCGTTGCGCATTCCAGAGGACATCTGGATCGCTGGTCAGATGTTTAGCCGTAACGAATTGCAAGCGATGACCTCGAGTGGATTATTGCGCGAGGTGCTCGGCGATTGTTTTCTGCCCAGCCATATACAGGTCACTTCCTCGATACGAGCTAGGATCGCCGCCTTTGTCTGTGGGCGTGAGTTAAACTCTCAGACCGTCATAGCGCGACAAACTGCCGCTTGGATCCACGGACTATTACCCGAAGTCTTTACGATGTGCATCTATACGCGCACCTACCATCGGCCATTCGAGCCGGGCTTCGGATTGAACGCTCAATTTATGCAAGCCGATGTTCCGGATACCCAAATGGTCTTTCGTAGCCGCATCAAAGTCACTTCAGCCTTACGAAGCGTGTGCGACTGCGCCCAATTTGATCCGTTGCCTATCGCGAGCAGAGTACTGAGCAAGGTGATATCCCTGGATGACCCGTATCTGAATCTCGATTCAATCAGAGAGAGTCTAAGAACCTACGAGAGTTCGCCTGAAAGATCTCGCGCACTGCGCTTAGTCGATTCCTTCGGCGACGTCGCTCAGGCAGCATGACCTTCTACAGATCAAACCAACTAGCGGCGTGAACCTGCGGTCGTGCGGTACACGTCGTAGACGCCATCAATTCGACGCACCTGGTTCAGCACGTGGCTTAGGAACTTAGGATCGCCCATTTCGAAGGAGAAACGGGACAACGCAACTCGATCCTTACTCGTCTGCACCGAGGCCGACAGGATGTTCAGATGGCTCTCTGACAAGATGCGGGTGACATCGGAGAGCAACGACTTGCGGTCCAGTGCTTCAACCTGGATTTCGACCAAGAAGACACCGTGATGCTTCGCCGCCCACGTAACGTTGACCAGTCGGTCAGGTTGATTGGAAAGTTGAGTGAGGTTCAAGCAGTCAGCGCGGTGCACGGAGACCCCAGCACCGCGGGTCACAAAGCCTTGGATCTCATCTGGTGGCACCGGAGTACAGCAACGAGCCAGTTTCACTAGGACGTCGCCAACACCCTCAACAATCACGCCAGCCTCGTTGCCCGTGGTGGGGCTTGGAGCGCTCGGGCGGACTACGGCTTCCTCATCAACCTGTTCGGCTTCTGGCGGGCCAATGAGGGCGGTCAGATGCTCGATAACATTCTGCGCGCTGGTATGCCCGTCGCCCACCGACTGATACAGAGCTGAAATGTCCGTATGGTGAAGTTCATTTGCCACTGCGGTCAGAAGATCATGAGTCATCAACTTCTGCAGTGGGAGATGATTGCGTCGCAGCTCCTTGGTCAGAAGCTCCTTGCCCTTTTCGATGGCTTCTTCGCGACGTTCTTTAGAGAAGTAGCCACGGATCTTGGCCTTAGCACGAGGTGACTTAACGAAGTTTTGCCAGTCCTGGGATGGGCCGGCGCCTTCCGCCTTCGAGGTAAATACCTCGACCACGTCGCCCTGTTTGAGCTCAGTATGCAGTGGTACCAGTTTGCCGTTGACGCGGCTACCAATGGTGCGGTGTCCAACGTCAGTATGGATGGAATAGGCGAAGTCCACCGGTGTCGCCCCCACTGGCAGCGACATGATGTCGCCCTTCGGGGTGAAGACATAAACCTCAGCGGAACTGATCGTGTAGCGCAGCCCATCAAGGAATTCTTCAGAGTCAGTGGTATCGGCCTGCCATTCCATCAAGGAACGCAGCCAGTCCATATTCTGCTCTGGCGAGAGCATCGAGTTAGCGTTCTGACCATGCTTGTACTGGAAGTGCGCTGCTACACCGTACTCAGCACGAACGTGCATATCGTGCGTGCGAATCTGGATCTCGACAGGCTTACCCTCGGGGCCCATCACCGTGGTGTGCAGTGACTGATACAGGTTCAGCTTCGGAATAGCGATGTAGTCTTTGAAGCGGTTTGGCAATGGATTCCACTCGGCGTGAACTACGCCCAGCGCACCATAACAGTCCTTGACCGTATCAACGAGGATTCGAACGCCCATCAGGTCATGGATGTCGTCAAAATCTTTACCTCGAACAATCATCTTCTGATAGATCGAGTAGTAGTGCTTCGGACGCCCCGAAACGGTGGCGTGAATATCGACCTTGCCTAGGTCGCCCGAAAGGGTCTCGCGAATTGATGAGAGATACTTTTCTCGTTCTGGGGTGCGGTCCCCCACCATGCGAACGATTTCTTGGTAAACCTTTGGATGCAGAGCCGCGAAGGATAGGTCTTCAAGTTCCCATTTCACGGTGTTCATGCCCAGACGGTGCGCCAACGGGGCAAAAATTTCCAAGGTCTCTTTGGCTTTGCGCGATGAGGACTCTTGAGAGACGTAGCGCCAAGTGCGGGCATTGTGCAGGCGGTCGGCAAGCTTGATCAGCAGGACGCGGATGTCGCGCGACATTGCGACGACCATCTTGCGTACGGTTTCGGCGGGAGCCGCTTCACCGTAGGTGACCTTGTCGAGTTTTGTGACGCCATCCACCAGCATGGCGATTTCTTCAGAGAATTCCTTCTGAACCGACTCCAGAGAGTATTCGGTATCTTCAACTGTGTCGTGCAGCAGGGCGGCGGCAAGAATTGCGCCGGTCATTCCCATTTCGGCCAGAATTGTCGCAACAGCTACCGGGTGGGTGATGTAGGGGTCACCGCTTTTGCGTTTTTGCCCCTCGTGATACTTTTCTGCGACTTCGTAGGCATGGACCAGCAGGTCCAGATCCGCACGTGGATGTTTGGATTTTACGGTACGTAGCAGTGGCTCAAGTGTGGGCGAGGTACTCGGGGTGCTCCCGCGTCCTGCAAAACGTACTAAACGGGAAATTGAGCGTCGTTTCGAATTGTTCAGGTTTGACGTATTTGCCATGCCCCGCTCCTTCCCATTGCCACCGGACGACGTCAGCTTGTGGGTGCTAATGCGCCGTCGTCTAGTGGTAGTTTTCAGTCGTGGATTCCTTCACGACCTTGCACCAAAAAACGTGTTGTTTAGTTCATTCGTTATAGCACGTTCGGCTGGTGACAACTAATTACACCGCTTCACGTGATTGCGAAAAGGCACCCCCAGCATTCACTGGAAGTGCCTCATCGCGAACCGTTAGGAGTTAGTCTACGGTCAATTTCTTCGTATGTTCAACGATGACCGGTTCGTTGCGGCGCAGCCATTGGTACAACGGCGCCTGAACGAACAGCGTGGACAAGGCAGAAACGATAATGCCGACGAACAAGGCCAACGAAAGGTCCTTGAGCGTACCCGCACCGAGCATGTAGGAACCGATGAAAAGAATCGATGCCACTGGAAGCACGGCAACCACGGAGGTATTGATCGAACGAACCAAGGTTTGGTTCACCGCGAGGTTCACCAATTGCTCAAAGGTTCGCTTCGACTGCTTGTTGAAGTCCTTGGTGTTTTCGCGGACCTTATCGAAAACCACCACGGTGTCATAGAGCGAATAACTCAGAATCGTCAAGAAGCCAATAATCGCACTCGGGGTGATCTCGAAGCCAGAGATCGAGTAGATCCCGGCAGTCACCACGATGACCACCAGCAGACCAATAATGGCGGCCAGCGACATCTTCCAAGTGCGGAAGTAAGCAGCCATCAACAGACCAACAAGGATCACGAAGGCAAACAGACCCACTAGAGCCTGACGTGAAACGTCCTGGCCCCAGGTTGGGCCAATGAAGTTACTGGTCACTTCGTTGCTAGATACTTGGTACCCGTCGGCCAAGGCAGCCGCGATGGCGAGGGTCTCGTCATCGCTCAGGCGCTCGGTCTGAACACGCATGGTGTTTGGCGCAATGTTGGTGACAGTTGCTTCAGCCGAGGAAGCAACCGAGGTCACCGCGGTCTCGCCAATCTTGGTGTCCGTATTCTGCACATCGGACACAGTGAATTCAGAACCACCACGGAAATCAATGCCCAGGTTGAACCCGCCCTTGACCACTGGTACAAGGATCGAAAGGATCACCAGTGCACCTGCAATGGTGAACCAGAGACGGTGCTTGGAGGTGAACGGGTAGGAACGCTTGCCGGTGTAGAGCTCGTTGCCCCAGGTGACTAGCTTATTCATTGTTCTCCTCCTGAGCCTTCGACGAAGCAGTGCCTGACCGTTTTGATTGTTCGGCTTCTGCACGCCGACGCTCAGCGATAGTCATGCGCTTGGCAGCTTCACCAGAGGCCTTAGCGTTCTTCTTGCCTCGGTTTGCTTCCACGTTCTCACCGAACCGGCGAATCTGCCCGGCACCCTTGTACAGAGGCTCAACGCCCAAGAGCGATGGATCCAGACCTGAGAGACGGTGTCCGTCGGCGAAGAACTTGGTTCGTGCCAAAAGCACCAGGGTTGGGTGCGTCAGACCGTAAACCACAATAAGGTCAATGATTGCGGTCAAGCCCAAGGTGAATGCGAAGCCTCGCACGTTACCAACGGCAACGATATACAGCACGACGGCAGCCAAAAGGTTCACTGCCTTAGAAGCCAAGATCGTGCGCTTTGCACGGCCCCAACCGATATCAACGGCGCTAGCCAAAGGCCGGCCTTCACGCAGTTCATCTCGAACACGTTCGAAGTAAACGATGAAGGAGTCCGCAATCAGACCGATGGCCACGATCAGACCTGCCACACCAGCTAGCGAAAGTCGGTAGTTCATTCCCCAGCCGAGCAAGACCAAGGCCAGGTAGGTGAGAACACCTGAAACCAGAAGCGATGCAATGGTCACCAGGCCGAGGGCGCGGTACTGGAACAGCGAGTAGATGAAGACGAGCCCCAGGCCGATGATGCCGGCAATCAAACCGGCGGTCAGCTGATCAGCACCCAGGGTCGCCGATACCTGACGTTCCGATTGAATATCAAAGCTGATTGGCAGTGCACCGTACTTCAGCTGTTCAGCTAGAGCTTGTGAGGTTTCCTGTGTAAAGCCACCTTGGATTTGCGGGCGGCCGTCAGAGATGACTGCGTTAGTCGTTGGCGCCGAAATGATCTGACCGTCAAGGACAATTGCGAACTGGTTCTGCGCGCCCTGAAGAGCAACCAAGCGCTGAGTCGTATCAGCAAAGGTCTTGGTGCCCTGCTGGTTGAATTCAATGACAACAACCCACTCACCAGTGACCGAGCCATTAACGCCACGGGCCAACTGCGCGTAAGCGTCAGAAATCTGGTCGCCCGGAATTACCTGAGGCCCAAGGATGTATTTAACGCCCACCTTCGCATCACAGGAAATCATTGGCTTGGCCGGATCAGCGTTCTCACTGCTTTTTTTGTCTTCATCATTCGTGCAGTCGAAAGCTTCAAACTTCTTGTACAGATCCGCGGTGACCCAATTGGTATCCGACGCGTTTTCCGGCTCACCATCTGGCTTAGGTAGATCAGCTTCGGCGGTGCGCTGGTCCTCTGGCGTTGCTTCATAGCTACCGGAAATTATTACCGGGCGGAATTCCATAGCTGCAGAAGCCTGGATCAACTCGCGGGTTGCTTGATCAGGAGTACCTGGCATGGATACAACGACGTTGCGACCGGACTGCGTAGTAATTTCGGATTCCGATACACCGGTACCATCCACGCGCTGGCGGATAATTTCGACCGCTTGATCCAGTTGATCCTGGTTAATCTGCTGATCACCCTGAACCCGTGGGGCCAGGATCATCTCGGTACCGCCTTCAAGGTCGAGGGCCAGTTTTGGTCCCCACCCGGTTTTACCAGTCGTCGCACCAGCCACCAGCACGCCGGTTGCGATGATGAAGACGATCAGCAACCATAGCAACGCTTTACGCGCCTGCTTAACAGGTCTGATTGATGACATCTAATGTGCTTTCTCGTGTTGGTGGCCGAAGATTTCAGCCACCGTTGCTACCCGAACCTTAGGAGTTACGCTCGTCCTTGCCCTCGTCGTTCAGACGACGAAGGGATTCTTCTGGGGTTTCAGCAACATTATTGTTTTCCGCAACCTGCTGAGTCTCAGCAACTGCTGGCTCATTGTCAAGGAAGGTAGAAATCGCCTGGCGGTGCAGGGTCAAAACGACACCGTTAGCCACCTCGACCTGTACACGATCCTCTGCGTCAACGCCCACGACGGTTCCGAAGATACCGGAGTTGGTCATGACCTTGGCACCTGGAACGGTGTTGGTCTTCAGCTTCTCCTGCTGCGCAGCCTGCTTCTTACGACCGCGGAACATCATGAAGATCAACACTGCGAAGAGTGCAACCATCAAAATGAGCGAAGGGTTGAAGCCACCGCCGGCGGCCTGAGCGATTACGAGGGAATTCACGAATCTACCTGCTAACAAGTTGTTGCGATTTGATCAAAAGTTCTTGGATGCCGATGGACTCAAAGCGAGTATTAACAGCAAAGACGCCCCACCTGACCCGTCAAAGGGTATAGGTCGGGCGTCTTTAGTCTAATGGCTTACGGTGAACCGGCAGACCATTTACGCGTGCAGTGAAGTAATGATTGCCTAATCCTCATCAGATTCATAGCTTTGGGCGTTGGCAAAAATGGCATCTTTCGGCATCGTCAGCCCTAAATGTTCCCAAGCGCCGGGCATTGCGATGCGTCCACGCGGCGTGCGTCCCATTAGTCCTTCGCGAACCAAATATGGTTCCGCGACGGTTTCAACGGTTTCTGTTTCCTCACCAACTGCGATGGCCAGGGTCGATAAACCTACTGGTCCCCCACCAAATTTGGTGCACAGGGCTTCGAGCACGCCACGGTCCAAGCGGTCCAGTCCACGCGCGTCTACTTCATACATATCCAGCGCGGCCGCTGCAGCCTGATGATCAATTTCTTCTAACTTGTGCACCAGCGCCCAGTCGCGAACACGACGAAGCAGTCGGTTGGCAATACGAGGAGTTCCACGGGAACGTCCAGCAATTTCGGTAAACGCTGCGGAAGTGACGCTGAGGTCAAGCATCATGGCTGAGCGACGCAGCACTAGTTCTAGCTCTTTGACTGCATAGAATTCGAGGTGACCAGTGAAACCGAAGCGGTCACGCAATGGGCCCGGCAATAAGCCAGCTCGAGTCGTTGCACCGACCAACGTAAACGGTGGTAGCTCCAGCGGGATGGCGGTAGCGCCCGCACCCTTGCCGACGACAATGTCTACACGGAAGTCTTCCATCGCCATGTAGAGCATTTCCTCGGCAGGACGAGACATTCGGTGGATTTCATCCAAGAATAAAACTTCGCCCTCGGTTAATGAGGAAAGAATTGCTGCCAGATCACCGGCGTGCTGAATGGCGGGGCCCGAAGAAATGCGTAGTGGCGCGTTCATCTCGGCGGCGATAATCATTGACAGCGTGGTTTTGCCCAGCCCTGGAGGCCCTGAGAGCAGGACGTGGTCGGCGGTACGTTCGCGAATCTTAGCTGCTTCAAGTACCAGCGACAGCTGTTGTCTGACCCTGGCTTGTCCAACAAAGTCGTCAAGATTGCGAGGACGCAAGGCAGCTTCAAGTACTCGCTCTTCTGGTTCACTGCCAGCATTGGTTAACCCGGTGGAATCGTTCATCGTGGTGATCCTCTCGAAGTCCGCTTAGGCTCGGGTACCGCTAGACATACTACGCAGGGCAGCACGCAAAATCTCTGCGACGTTACCGCCCGAAACAGTTTCAGGATCAGCCTTGGCCAAGGATTTGAGCGTAGTAGTTGCGTCCTTTTCGCTCCAGCCCAAGCCCGTAAGCGCTTCAATAACTTGTGGCTCCCAAACACTCATGGTGCTCGCCCCGGCAACAGGTGTCACTGGTGCGCCGGTTGGTACGAGTTTGCCGTTCAGTTCCAGCACGATACGGCTCGCACCCTTAGGACCAATGCCTGAGACCTTGGTAAAGGCCGCGGTGTCTTTGGTGTTGGCTGCGATGCGTACTTCTTCAGGACTGTGCACAGCAAGGATGGCCAGTCCGGTGCGCGGGCCAATCCCTGAAACCGAAATCAACACCTCGAAGACGTCTCGCTCATCGGCGCTGGCAAACCCGAAGAGTGTCATGGAATCTTCACGGACCACCATAGAAGTGAAGACCGTCGTTTCACGACCTACATGCAGGGTGGAGAGGGTTCCGGGGGTGGCATTGACCAGCATGCCGAAGCCGTTGACATCAATTACCGCAGTATTCAGGGCCACCGCTTGAACGGTGCCGGTCAATGAGCTGATCATGCCACTCCTTGGGATATATGTTCGATCGAACCCAGTTTATCGAAGATACCTACGAATCGCGACGTGCGAGCAGGAACGGTGGGTCGTGTTGCCTATCGGCGGACAGCTCTACGCTTGGCCGAAGCCTCGGCAGCGATCCACGCCTGCTGTGCGCCAGTCAATTGAGACGAACCGGAGGCTCCAGCTGCTGAAGCCGATGCATTGGACCCGGCCGCAGCCCCACGCCAACCATGCGCGATGGCCAAAGCCACCGCATCGGCCGCGTCGGCAGGTTTAGGGGGCTCATCGAGACGACAAATCTTGGCGACCATTTTGCCGATCGCCGCTTTGGTGGCCTGCCCGGAACCGGTCACTGCAGCCTTGACCTCGGTGGGCGTATGCAGCGCCACGGGAATGCCACGACGGGCAGCAGCGGTAATGATGACGCCGGTGACCTGTGCTGTACCAATAACTGTCGACACGTTAGCCGATGCGAAAACCCGTTCCAGCGCCAAGACATCGGGCTTGTGCTGATCGAGCCAACTATCAATGGCGTTGGCGATCTTTAACAATCGGGCGTCCAAGGGTGTGCCAGGCGGGGTGCCGGCAACGGTGACATCAATCAGCGATACTTGCCTATTTGCAGCGACGTCGACCACGGCCAGACCACAGCGGGTCAGTCCGGGGTCGACGCCAACAACGCGAAGGGACAAGCCTTACTGCTCTTCGTCCAGAGCTGCACGAACCTCGTCAGACAGGTCAGCGTTGGTGTAAACGTTCTGCACGTCGTCGAGTTCTTCCAGAGCGTCAAAGAGCTTAAGGAACTTACGTGCACCCTCAACGTCCAGATCCACCTTCATCGAAGGCAGGAATTCCATTTCATCGGATTCGTAGGCGATTTCAGCCTCATCCAATGCTGCAGCCACGGCACGCAGATCCGATGGATCCGAAACGATGGCGAAGCTATCATCTTCGTCCAAGATTTCATCTGCACCAGCATCCAGGACGGTCATCAGCAGATCGTCTTCGGTCAGATCGCCCTTTGGCAGACGAACAACGCCCTGGCGGTTGAACAGGTAAGCGACCGAACCTGGGTCCGCGACGGTTCCACCGTTACGGGTGATGCCTACGCGAACCTCAGATGCGGCGCGGTTCTTGTTGTCGGTAAGGCACTCGATCAGCAGAGCTGAGCCCTGTGGGCCACGTGCTTCGTAAATGATTTCGGTGTAGTCGACAACTTCACCGGTCAGGCCTGCACCACGCTTGATGGCGCGGTCGATGTTGTTAACCGGCACGGAGTTCTTCTTGGCCTTGCTGACTGCAAGTTCCAGTGCTGGGTTGCCGGACAGGTCAGCGCCGCCGGCACGGGCGGCAACTTCGATGCCCTTAATGAATTTTGCGAAGGCCTTGGCGCGCTTGGCGTCGATCGCAGCCTTCTTGTGCTTAGTGGTTGCCCATTTGGAGTGGCCTGACATGCTTTAAGCGTCTCCTCGCGTGAGTTGGATGAAAAATTCGTGGATCGCTGTACTGCCGGTGACTTCCGGGTGAAAGCTCGTTGCCAACAAATTTCCCTGACGTACTGCAACAATTCTACCCTGTTCGCCGTCACCCTCTGCCGGAACCGTGCTGATCACTTGGACCTCGGGGCCTACTTGTACGGCTTCAGGCGCACGAATGAACACTGCCTCGAGGTTCTTCCCTAGGAAGTCCAACTGGTACTCAAATGAGTCAACTTGTCGTCCGAAGGCATTACGTCGAACGGTCATATCGATGCCACCGAAGCTTTGCTGAACTTCACCGGAGCTGGAGACTGCAGGGTTTTGGATCCGGTCAGCGAGCATGATCATTCCCGCGCAGGAACCGTAGGCTGGCATACCGTCAGCAAGCCGCTGCTTGATGGGTTCTGCCAGTAAATAATTGCGCGAGAGCCGATCAATAACCGAGGATTCTCCGCCCGGAATGACCAGTGCGTCGACCTGCGACAGGTCTTGTGGGGTTCGCACGGCGAGTGTTTCTTGTCCCAAGCGCTCGAAAGACGCGAGGTGTTCGCGGAAATCCCCTTGGAGGGCGAGGACGCCAATTTTTGGCATGGGTATGACCTTCATAGATTGCAGTGTTTTAGGCGCAGTATGCGCCGAATCAACGTTAGTACCGCCGGTCGTAGCAGTTTATTTTGTTGCTCGGTGTGTCGCAGTTTCCTCAGCGACAATTTTCGAGCTCCACAACAACTACAGCAGCTACGCGAAGATCCGATGGCCAAAGCCCACCCTTGAACCATCTCGCGCCTAAGCTGAGGGTAGAGAAACGTTAAGAAGGAAGTTGAGCATGTTGCACGGGTACCAACGTCCACAAAACATCATGATTGATTACTTTGATGATCAGGGCAAGCTCATCCCCTACGGCAACCGTTTCGATGGTGATGATCCACCGGCCGAAAGCTACTCGGTGATTTCCCACCCGCAACGCTTCGCGCCCTTGCATGCGGTGGCAGATGCGCTAGTGAATTGGATGACCTCTAGATTCAACGTCCGCTGCTACGAAGATCCCGATTTGGCGGCCCAATATGAGATCCCACTTGATGAGGTAGTCCGCTCGATTAGGCTCGTCCCCGAGGACTCACAATGCGCGCCGGTTGGACTGGTTTTTACAAAGTTTCCGGGGTTGCATCTTCAGTTCGGCGCACTATTTACCTCCATTGCACCCAATTGTGGATGTGATGCCTGCGATGACTCTGTTCCTGATCTGTGCACTGCGCTTGAGGCGCAGATCGACGCGGTAACATCGGGTGCGTTCGTAGAAATCCTAGACGTGGGTAAGAACCGTCTGACCCACCAGTTCAACGTTGAGGCAGCGGGCATGCTCGAACAATCCGGTGATCTCGATGACCTGTCATCCACCCAGCTGGCCAAAGCTCGCGCAATGATTCCTGCTGATGGGTCTTGGGCGCCTTGGTCGTTACGCTAATTTAGTCCAACGTCCATTCTTTGAGACCATCGTCGAACGCTCCATACGCGTTAACTGTGGCCTTGGTTCGCGCTAGGGAAGCTTTTGCATCAGCTTCAGATAGACATTCCGACTTTTCAAAGACTTGGCACCAGAGCACCGGAGAATTTGAAAGTTGGTGAGGAACCCACTGAAGTTCGGACACTTTCCAATCCCCGGTCTTTTCATCCTGAGCAAAGGTAGCTTTCACACTGATACCTTCGCGGTTCAAGATGGTCTTTGTCGCATGCTTGGCCACTGAGTTCCCTAGTCCATATACGATCCAGGTGCCGTTGTGCTTCTCAATGGGCAAGACTGAATGGGTGTGGTGCATATAAACAAAGTCAAACACCCCGGACTCGGCTAGTTTGCGACCCAGCGCGCGCTGTTCTTCTGTTGGCCGAGTGGTGTATTCGGTCCCATCGTGGATGGCCGCGACGAGAATTTCGGCGCCATCTTTTTTGGCCGCTTTTCCACGTTGAATGAGCTTTTGCGCGTCCACACCGGTATCAACTTGCCAGTCGGTGGCGGCGCTCAGTCCGTTGAGCGAGAAGGTGCTGGTAATAACACCGAGCTTGACTCCATTAACCTCCATGATTGGTGGCTGCTGCTCTTCGGCTTTACTGCGGTAGGAGCCGGTGGCAAAAAGTCCTTGGTCTTCCATGGCGTCTAGGGTTCGGTTCACTCCACTGGTGCCAGCATCAACCGTGTGGTTGGTAGCCGTGGTGCAACCGTCATAGCCAATGGATTTCAGGTCGGAAAGGATTTGCGCGGGAACAGTGAATCGCGGGTATCCAGAATATGGTGGTGTTCCGATGGGCGTTTCCAGGTTGCACAGGGCCACGTCGGCATCTTGCGCATAAGGCCTGAGCCCAGCAAGCAGGGGTGAAAAATCGAAGTCCTTGCCGTTTCCCGATGAGGAATTGGCCGCCTTCTGGGCTTCCCGAAGCAGTTGCGGATGTAGCAACACATCGCCGGTCACCATCAAGGAGAACTCTTTCGGTTCCTCAGGTGTACTGGATTCTGCAGCCGGGGTACTTGCTGCTTCTGAGTTGGTCGCCGGCGCGTTTGAAGAAGTTATGGAGTTGTTTGGTTCTACGTTTGCGGAGCAACCGGATAGAAGAGCCGAACACAGTGCGCCGGCGATCAAAGAACGATAGGCAAGAACCATACGTGAGTGCATTCTTAGACCCTATCTCAGCGGAGTATCTGGGGTGTTAATGCAAGCTAAATCACGTCTCCTATGAAAACCTATGGTTATGCAAAATCCGCTCCTCACACCCAGCGCCATGCCCTACCAGTGGCCGGCCTTCGATATCCTCACTGCCGAGCACTACTTGGAGGCGGCTCAACTTGGCGCCGCGGAACAGCACACCGAAATACAGCGCATCGTCGACGAGGCCGATGCACCAACGTTTAGCAATACGTTCTTGGCTCTGGAATCCAGCGGACAAACGCTACGCCGTGCCTTGATGACCTACTTCAGTGTCCTTTCTGCTCATGGAACGGAACCGATTAGGGCGATCCAGACAGAAATGTCTTCGATTTACAGCGCTCAAGAAGACGAAATCTACCTAAACCAATCCTTGTACTCGCGTTTACAAAGTGTTGATTGTTCTGACTTGGTCGGTGAGGATGCCCGATTGGCAGAGCAAATTCTTAAAGAATTCAAGCTCTCGGGCGCTGGTCTGGACGAAGCCCAGAAGACGCAGTTGAAACAGCTCAACGCTGAACTTTCCGAGCTCTCGAGCACCTTCTCAAATCGTGTATTAGAGAATCAAAATGCTCACGCAGTTCATTTCGACTCCGCTGAAGAACTTGATGGGCTCTCGGCTCAGGCCATCGAGTCGGCAGCGCAGGCAGCGAAGCAAGCTGGTCGCGCATCGGGATATCTCTTGCCCTTGGTCTCCCCTACCCAACAGCCCGCGCTAGAGTCCTTGACCAATAGTGAGTCACGACGCAAGGTTTTCACCGCGTCCATTTCTCGTGGACTTGATGAGAATCCGACTGTCGAGCTTGCAGCGCAAATGGCCAAGCTTCGCGCCCAGCGGGCAGCGCTACTTGGTTTTGCGAATCACGCCGAAACCGTGCTGGCACAGGCAACGGCACCATCGACAGCGGCAGTCGAGCAACGACTTACAGAACTGACCAAGGCCGCCACCGCTAACGCTGATAAAGAAGCTGCCGTTCTAAGCAAGATCGCCGGCCTGGACGTCACCGCGTGGGACTGGAAGTTTTACGCAAACCAGGTCTTGCGTGAGCAATACGCAGTAGATTCCGAATCGCTACGCAGCTACTTCGAACTTGATCGCGTGCTCTTCGACGGGGTCTTTGCCACCGCTACGAAGCTCTA
>Ga0308157_10003566_pt1 | contig 22340 bp, 17 predicted proteins | sample PhyBR1_FD_201035 | JGI IMG/M metagenome (GOLD analysis project Ga0308157, IMG submission 201035) | Phyllosphere microbial communities from UC Gill Tract Community Farm, Albany, California, United States - DLSLB.R1 | ecosystem: Host-associated > Plants > Phyllosphere > Unclassified | place: USA...
GGTCAATTCGACTCGCGCCAAGACCTCAGGGAACAACAACCACCAAAACAATCGAACAGCCAGTGGCGGCACTCGAACTCCGTCGCCTCGCCAAAACACTGGTACATCGAATGCCAGCGGATATCCAGGCGACTACCGGGGCACTATTAATTACGAATACCAGCCGTCGATGGACGGTAACGCAGATCCAGGGGAAATCGTTTGGGGCTGGGTTCCTTATGAGGAGGACTACTCACAAGGCAAGGACCGCCCGGTGCTTATCGTAGGTCGCGACAATGGCTGGCTTTTGGGTCTCATGCTCACTAGCAAAGACAAGAATAATTCCAGTGTGCACAACCCTGATTACCTGGACATTGGCACCGGCGATTGGGATCGCGAGCGACGTCCGAGCGAAGTGAAGTTGGACCGCATTATTCGCCTGAGCGATCAGTCCGTACGCCGCGAAGGCGCAATCCTTGATAAAGAGCGATTCTCAATTGTGGTGAACGCCCTAAACGAACGCGGCTAATTACTCGTTGTAAAGGCCCGCTTCTGGTAGAGTTAATCCTTGTGTGTCGCGCAGGTTGGGCGACACGCCCCCTTCGGGTCGCCATAGGTGCCCCACACCGCTCAGTCGATGGCCTGAAGGATGAACCCTCTACCGACCGTATAAGACGATAAACGAGAGAGTTTATTAAAGTGGCTAACATCAAGTCCCAGAAGAAGCGTATCCTGACCAACGAAAAGGCACGTCTGCGTAACGTAGCTGTCCGTTCCGAGGTTAAGACCGTAATCCGTAACGTCAACGAGGCAGTAGTCGCCGGTGACAAGGAAAAGGCAACCGAGGCATTGCGCCTGGCTGGCAAGAAGCTCGACAAGGCTGTTAGCAAGGGTGTTCTGCACAAGAACAACGCTGCAAACCGCAAGTCGGCAATTGCCAAGAAGGTTAGCGCCCTCTAAGCCAAGCTTAGACTTCAGCTGGCCCTTCGAAACTTTCGAGTTTCGAAGGGCCAGTCTTTTTTAACTTTCTACTCGCCTAGCGCCGCGCGAGTGAATCTGGGCAAGACGCTTGCGGAATGAAGCAGATTTGGGAATTATCGTTTGGGTGCTTTGCCCGCGATAAACATGATGGCATGCTCCAAGGCATAGCCAGGTGAACGACTGCCGCCCTTAACCATGCGGTCAGTATTGGCGATCTGCTCAACGCACAAAGCTAGGTCGCTGCGCTTCCACCCGCGCGCTTGCTGCTGCGCCTGCTGAACTTGCCATGGAGCCATACCTAGCTCGGAGGCCAATGATGCCGCAGGCTCATTAACTCCGAGCACCTTAGCCAGCTGACGCACCTTCATAGCCAACGTCGCTACGATCGGAATCGGATCAGTTCCAGTACCCAAAGAATGCCGAAGAGTCCGCAGGGCCAGCTGAGCATTTCCAGAAATCGCCGCATCCGCGACCTTAAAGGCGGTGGCCTCAACTCGACCACCGTAGTAACGATCAACCGTGTCTTGGTCGATGGTGCCGGTGGTGTCTTGGATCAACTGCGAACAGCTGGAGCCAAGTTCGGCCAATGAATTACCAACCGCAGCCACCAATGCCTTCACGGCATCATTCGTGATTCGGCGTTTCGCAGATTTGAATTCTGCCTGCACGAACTCAATTTTCTCGGCATCTTTTTTCACCGGCTGACAGTTTACGATCAGTGCACCCGCGCCCTTGATGGCGTCGATGAGCTTCTTACCGCGCGTTCCACCCGAGTAGTGCAGGATCAGCACATTCTCGGGAGCAGGGTCCTTGAGGTAACTCATGGCGTCCTTGAGGAAGTACTCATTCATTTGCGCCAGTTCGTGAACTTCTACGAGGTTGGCACTAGAGAACAACGACGAGCTCGTTGCTAAGAGCAGTTCGCCCGGTTCATACTTGGCAGCATCAAGCCGAGTCACCTGAATGTCCTCCCGCTGCGCAGCTTGGGAGCGGAGTAACTCAAAGGCACGGGAAGCCAAATAATCTTCTGAACCGCTAAGTAAAATCAACGGTTGAGGGGACAACTCCCGCCATGAGATGCCGGGGTTTGCTTGGGCGCGTGCCATCGAGCTCCTTCGTACTTCGATCGATACATTGATCCTACCGAACTGGCGAACCTAAGGAGGAACTTCTCACGCCCTGCTCCGTAAATGTGAGAAGCACCGTACCCGACTGATCGGTTCGGAAGATCTTGGCGCCAACTTCTTGGGCTGCCCTCAACGTTTCGGGATGTGGGTGTCCATAGGAATTATCTTTGCCGTCGGAGATCAGCAAGACTTCAGGGGAAATTTTCTCGATAATCTCGGTTCCACCATTTCGTGCACCGTGGTGTGAGGCTTTCAGGACGGCCGCCTCAGACTGCGGATAGCGTTGCAGAAGTTGGTGCATCGCATCAACCTCCATGTCCCCCGCGCTGAAAAAATCGACATTTCCACTTGGGCGATGAAACTGGAAACGCATAACTAACGAGGTGTCGTTGGGCTCGGCTCGTTTGGCCGCACTCGTATCTGGGCCAAAGACACGGTAGCTGACGGCGCCATGAGTTTCGCTTGATCCAGACTCCATTAGCTGCGCCCCCGGCCACTTTTCAAGTTCAAAGCCTGCCGACACCACACGACGATCGATTTTGATGCCAGAAGATTCCAGCTGTGGCACTCCCCCAAAATGGTCGGCATGCGAATGCGTAATAAACACCGCTGGCAGTTCATCGATGTTCAACCGCCGCAAACACTGCACGACACCACTATCTGGCGGACCTGCATCTATTAACCACCCCTGGTGATTTCCCAAATTGATGACTAGGGCATCGCCCTGTCCTACGTCGCACATGGCTATATTCCAGTTTGAATCAACAGGAACTCGATAAAACAAGGTAGCCGGCAAGACCAAGGCCGCCGCGAAAACTAACAGTGCCCCCGTTAAACCTAGGGAGACTTGTCGCACCCTGACATGCTCCGTCTCGCGACCGGTAATGATCAAAGTGCATAAAACGGTGGCTAAGAAAATTGCCAAGAGTATTCCCGGGAGCCCTGATGGCCACGGGCGAGCTGCACCGGGGAGTTGGGCAGAAAACTGGGCTGTTCTACCAATAAATTCAGCAGGCAGCCCCGGGATCCATAATAGAAACTGCGCCACAGTGGGCAGCGCGGTACACAGCAGTAGACAGATCATTCCGACCATGGTGATCAGCGGTAATAAAGGGCCGACCACCAGATTGGTGGGAAGAGAGTACAAACTGAAATTCGCGTTCAGCGCGACGATTACCGGTAGACAGGTGAACTGCGCTGCGCAACAAATAGCGGTCAACTCTGCTAACCACGAAGGTAAGAACTGGAGGAAGATTTCGGTGAGGGCTGGAGAGAGCATGATGATCCCCAAAGTTGCTAGCACCGAGAGTGCAAAGGCTGGCTCCACGCCCAAACCGGGGTCAATCATCAGCAGGATCGTGGCACTCAGGGACAGAATCCCCAAGGAAACTTGTCCTCTTCCGGCCAACAGGGAAAGCACCGCAATGCTGCCCATGAGGCTGGCTCGAAGCACGCTAGGATCTGGTCCGACAAACCAGGTAAACAAGGCTACCGCGCCGATCATGAGTACCGCGCTGGGTGCTCGGGGAATAGAAAATACGCGCAACAACGACAAAATAATGGCCGCAATCAACGCGATGTTCGAACCGCTGACAGCCGTGAGGTGGCTCAGCCCGCTGGTCTTCATGGCTTCAGAGAGGGCATCGTCTTGCCCGGACCTGTCACCATAGAGCATTCCGGGTAGCAGCGCTTGAGCATTTTCGGGAAGGTGCTTTAGTGCGAGGGTGAATCGCTGTTTCAAATAGTCTGCCGCGTTCGATTGTGCTTCGGAGACAACCTTGGGTTCGCTGGTTGCGCGAGCCCACCATGCGAAGGTGCCAGCATCAGTTGGTTGAAGGCCCACGATGGTTTCAAAGGAACCGGTATGCGCTGGCAGCGGGTAGTCGACGCTTAAATAGATCGGTACTTGGCACTGCACCCATCCGGTCTGCTCCCAGTAGCTCTCGATGGTAGCCGCACCCTTAAGCGAGCCGTCCTTGGGTTTGATCGCCCGGTCATCAAAGCTGATCACAGCGCGTAGCTGTTGCTCCCCCGATTCTGGTAAGGCGCATTCTCGGTGTTGCGTCCCTATGAAGCCCACGGCCAGGGCACCCAACAGCAAGACAATAGCTCCGGTAAACCACGGGGTTGAATGGGCTGCATCATGTCGTTGTCGCAACAGCAAAGCCAGCAAGATCCCCAAGGCTAAGAGGACGATCAGCAACACTAACGGCGCAGGCTGAAAATAGGCTGCCGCCCACGCACCGGCAAGAAGCCACAGACCACGAAAATCGGTGTTCATGGCACCACCAAGTCGCCCAGTTTTTCCAACATGGCCGGACCAATCCCGGAGACTGCATCGAGTTCCTCTACGGTCTTGAAAGGTCCATTTTTGGTACGGAATTCGATAATGCGATCAGCTAGCGCCGGGCCGATTCCGGGGAGTTCTTGTAGGGCCTGTGCGTCGGCGCTGTTGATCGAAATTTTGGCCTCGGCACTGGGGACAGGCATTTGTTGGGCGGAGGAACTATCGCCGGTGCCGGGCAGGATGATCTGTTGCCCGTCGACCAGCTTGGCAGCCAAGTTCACCAATTGTGGCTGGGCTTTTGTGGTGGCTCCCCCGGCGGCCTGCACTGCATCGGTAATCCGAGACCCCTCAGGCAGTTGATAAACGCCCGGTTTTTTGACCGCTCCCACCACGTGGACCGTCACCTGCGGAGCAACTGTCGCTTCAGAGGGAGCAGATGGACCGGGCGCTGCGGCCGAGGCGGAAGAGCTGGAAGTTGGATCGGCAGCCAACGGAACAGTTTCTAATTCGTTGGTCTTTGGCGGTGGGGCCAACAGAATGGAGATGGCGATCCAACCGAGCACCACGATGACCAACGCCAGCACCGCCACACGCGAAATCGCGAACCGCAGACGGCCCGGACGTGGCGCGTACTTGCTGAAAAAATCGTGACGGCCCATGTCCCAGAGTATGGGCTAAGGGTTGAGCGTCTCCGGGGTGTTATCGACCGGTTGTGGATCAAGGGTAGCGGCGCAGACTGCCAGTACTCCCATGCCGGTATGAGCCGCGAGGACCGCAGGCAAAGATTCAATCACTACCGGTTGGCAGCTAAACGGGGCCAGTTCAGTGGCGATCTCGGTGGCCAATTCTTGCGCGCCAAAATGCATCACACCAAGACGGGTGGCTCCACCGGCCTGCTTGGCATCGCGTAATGCGAGGGATACCAGTCGGGCCTGGGCGCGAGCAAAAGACCGCGGTTTTTCTAACGCGGTGATACTGCCCTGCTCGATCGTCAGGATGGGTTTGACGTTGAGCAGGTTGCCAAGGACCGAGGATACTGCGCTAATTCGCCCGCCACGGCGCAACTGCTCCAAGCTGGGCACAGCAAAGTACACCGTGTTTTTTGTGGCCTGTTCGACGATGGATTTTAGAACGTCGATAGGTGCCCCGCCATCGCGGGCATCGAGCACATCGGCCAAGGCAAAACCCAGTGGGAGGGCAACGGTGTGGGAATCCAGGACCGTGACCTGGTCCTGGAACTGAGTTGCGGCCAGCCGCGCTGCATCAACCGTGCCCGAAAGGCGCGAAGAAAAGTGGATGGAGAGCACCTGCTGGCAGCCAACCTCAAGCAGCGCACGATAAGCCCGCTCAAATTCCCCCGGGGCCGGGCGCGAGGTTTTAACACTTCTACCCATGGCCAGGCCCATCATTAGGGCCTGGGAATCATCGCCCAAGACCTGGTTGTCCACAATGATTGGGACGTTGACCTCAATAAACCCGGGACGATCGCGATAGGCTTCGGGCAGACAGGATGCCGAATCGCTCACGATCCCGATCAGGGGACGCGAAAGCCCGCGCGGGGCCAGCCACTTTGGTAGCCAACCCGCGCGCGAGCTTTTCCGTCGTTCGTTCATGAATCGAGCTTACGGGGCAGGAACCACGTTCACCAGTTTTGGCGCACGCACAATCACCTTCAGCGGCGCCTTGCCATCGAGCATCTTGATGACTGCTTCATGGGCCAGGGCCTGATCGCGCAGTTCATCCTCGCTAATGTCTACCGGAACCTCAAGGCGCGCACGAACCTTGCCCTTGATCTGTACGACTGCGGTGACGGTGTCATCGACCAGCAACGACTCATCAACTTCTGGCCAGGCGCTGGTGACAACGCTTGGCTCGTAGCCCAGTGCTTCCCACATGTCCTCGGCGGTGTACGGTGCGAACAGGCTCAGCAGCTGGGCGACCACGGTGGCTGCTTCGCGTACTGCTGGGTCCGCGGCGCCGGCACCGGAGTCGATGGTCTTACGGGTGGCGTTGACCAGTTCCATGGTCTTGGCGATTACCACGTTGAACTTGCCCGAATCCAGCAGCTGCGCGGATTCATGCACGGTGCGGTGGGTGACCTGGCGCAGCGCCTTATCCCCGGTGGTGTAGTCAACGCCGACTTCACTGGTGGTGTCCTGGGCGATGCGCCAGGCGCGCGCCAAGAACTTCTGCGAGCCGAAAGGTGACACGTCGGCCCAGTCCACGTCGTCCTCTGGAGGCGAGGCGAAGACCATGGTCAGACGGACCGCGTCCACGCCGAACTTATCCAGCTGTTCACCCAAGTCAACACCGTTGCCCAGGGACTTGCTCATGGCCTTGCCGCCGTTAAGTACCTGGCCCTGGTTCAACAGAGCGCTAAACGGCTCGTCGACGTCGATCAGGCCCAGGTCATGGACAACCTTGGTGAAGAAGCGCGAGTAGAGCAGGTGCAAAATCGCATGCTCAACACCACCGACGTACTGACCCACTGGCATCCAGTCACGCACAGCCTTTGGATCAAACGGACCTTCGGTGTAGTTCGGGGAAACAAAGCGCAGGAAGTACCACGAGGAATCCACGAAGGTGTCCATGGTGTCGGTATCGCGCTTAGCATCCGCACCACACTTAGGGCAGGCGACGTTCACCCACTCTTCGGCGGCAGCCAGTGGGCTGGTGCCCTTGGGAGCCAATGCTTCGCCACGCAGGTTATCTGGCAGGCGTACCGGCAGCTGGTCATCAGGAACTGGAACCTCGCCACAATCAGCGCAGTGGATGATCGGGATTGGGGTACCCCAGAAGCGCTGACGGCTCAGCAGCCAGTCGCGCAGGCGGAAGTTGATGGTGTGCTTGCCGGTGCCGGCATCTTCCACGATCTCGATCGCCTTGGCGATGGCATCCTTCTTCTCCAACCCGGTCAGCGCGCCCGAGTTGATCAGCTGGCCCTCACCTGCGGTGGCGGTGCCGGTCTCGTTAGGGTCTTCCAACCCGGTTTCGACGACCACGCGTACGGGCAGGTCGAACTTCTTGGCGAAGTCCAGGTCGCGCTGGTCGTGAGCAGGCACGGCCATAATGGCGCCGGTGCCGTAGTCGGCCAGTACGTAGTCGGCAGCCCAGATCGGCAGCTTCTCACCGGAAAGTGGGTTGATGCCGTAACGGCCGGTGAACACGCCGGTCTTTTCACGCTCGGTGGACTGGCGTTCGATTTCGCTCAGCGCCTTGACCTGCTCCTGGTATTCCTCCAGGGCAGCGCGGTTTTCCTCGGTGACCAGTTCGCCAGCCAAGTCAGCGTCGGCGGCCACGACCATGAAGGTCGCACCGTACAGGGTGTCCGGGCGGGTGGTGAAGACCGGGATCTTTACCGCGCTCTGGGCTTCGGTTGCTTCAATTTCGAAGGTAACTTCTGCACCTTCGGAGCGGCCGATCCAGTTCTTCTGCATCAGCAGCACACGCTCAGGCCAGTGACCCTTGAGCTGCTCCATGTCGTTGAGCAGGCGATCGGCGTAATCGGTGATCTTGAAGTACCACTGGTTCAGGGACTTCTTAGTTACCGCGGTGCCACAACGTTCACAGGCGCCGTTGACGACCTGCTCGTTGGCCAGCACGGTCTGGTCCTTAGGGCACCAGTTCACCGGGTGGTCTTTGCGGTAAGCCAGCCCTTTTTCGTAGAACTTGTTAAACAGCCACTGGGTCCAGCGGTAGTACTCAGGATCCGAAGTATGCAGACGACGATCCCAGTCCGCGGAGATAGCGTAACGCTTAAAGCTGGCGGCCTGGGTGTCGATGTTCTTGTAGGTCCACTCGGCCGGGTGCGCATTGCGCTTGATCGCAGCATTTTCTGCCGGCAGGCCGAAGGAGTCCCAGCCGATCGGGTGCATCACATCGTAGCCGCGCAGGCGCCAGTAACGCGAAACGACGTCGCCCATCGCGAAAGCTTCGGCGTGGCCCATGTGAAGGTCACCGGATGGGTAAGGGAACATGTCCAACACGTAGCGACGTTCCTTGCTGCCATCGTCGGCAGGCTTGAACACTTCTAGCTCGTCCCATACCGGCAGCCACTTGGACTCAATGTCCTTGAAGTCGTAGGTCCTAGGTTCGTTCGTCGATGATGTCACGCTGCTCTTCTCACACGCCTTGCAGAAATTTCCTATTGGAAAAACTTGTTTTTGGTTCCAGACATAACAAAAGCCCCCAAATTTCCACTCGGGGGTACGGCCGGTTGGCCGCGCTTAGGCTAGGTTGTGCTGGGAATTCATACCGCGATTCTATCGCATGTCACCCGGCCACGGGTGCATCGATGAAGCGCAAGATTCGACACAACCATTTTTGCTCCGCTGCTACTTCTCCACAATCGGCGCTTTGTTCCTCACCGGGTATTTTCCGTGTTCGATCATGGCCGTATGAACAGCTTGGCACTGATTGGACTCTTGCGCACCGCATGCAGCTCCCCGCTCATTCTTGGGCCGGGGCTTAGCGCGGCGATGCTTCTGCGTTTGGGGTACCTCATGCTTGCGCTGTTCACCGCCATCAGCGCGCTGGTACACCGTTGCGCAGATCCGCGCCTGGTCCTGGCGCACGGCGAGTTGGTTGAACGTTTCGCCGCGCAAATCCACAAAAGCCAACTGTGCGCTGCCCTCGATGCCGAAGTTACCGGTGCCCACGCGCTAAGTCTGCAGACCTATGCGGATTTGCGTCACGTGCGATCACCGGGCCAAGAGGATGTCGAAGTTGAAGCACTGGTGAACGAGCAGGTATTTCGCGGGCAGCCGCAGCTGGTTTCCGGCCGAACCTGTTACAAAAATACTGGCGAGCTGCTAGCCGCATGGCACGGTATCCCCTATTTTGAGGCACAACAACGCCTTAATGACGCGCATCTACTGATCGGACGACGGAATGCTGAAGGACAGATCTGCGCACCACGTTTTGAGCATCTGGCTCAGCTTTATGCCGACGGTACCGCTAACCGACGCGCAGTGACCTCCGTAGCCCGTCAACTAGATCAGCTAGAACCCGAAGACACCACCTTTGAGGGAATACCAACCTCACTGGTGGCCCACGGTGCGGATGGCAAGACTCTGGATGAGTCCGCTGCGACGCTGTTACAGCAGCGCTCACCACGCGAGGCTCGGAAACAAATCAACGCCGACATCAAGACTTACAAGGAGCTCAACGGCAAAAACCTCCCGCCCAAGCTCGGTCTATTTATTCGCGGCGTCAAGTTTGGGGTGCACACCTTTCTGCTTCGTACCAACGCTACAGATGCTCAGTTGCTGCATTCGGTTGCGGCCCGTTCTGGTAATCCGCGAACCAAAGCTGGAAGGGCTGATCGTCGCCCCACACAGGACCGCGCCGCGGGCACTGGTCCCGAGGCTTCAAACACGGACACGGACACGGATGACGCCCAGTCAGCATCATCAGCGCACGACGCGCCGGAATGGCTGCGCAGCGATGAACCTATGCCACCATGGGCCGATGCCGATGCCGATGCCGATGCCGATGCCGATGCCGATGCCGATGCTCCCGCACCTGAAACGCCGAGCACCGCACCCGAAGAGCCCGATGCTGCTCTACGCCGGCTCAACGCACTGATGGCCCTTGTTGCCGCTCCCTACGTTGGAGGTAAACGCAAGGTCGTTATCCCGAAGTTCATCGTCTACATGTGGCTTTCCGATCTCCAAAATTTGGCGGAAGCCAACGGAATGACCGCAAATGGCGTAAAAATCCCGCCGGGCGAACTCAGAGTGCTACTGGCCAAAGCAGACATCATTCCCTTGGTCCTCGGAGGCAATAGCCAACCACTGGATATGGGACGCAAGATGCGATATCACAAAGGCCCCATTCGGGAAGCAATTTTGGCGCGCGATCGTGGCTGCATTGTGCCCGATTGCACGGTGCCTCCGGACCAAGTTGAAACCGACCACTACGACGTTCCTTGGTCCGAGGGTGGTGAAACGAGCGTCTGGTCCGGGGCAGGAATGTGCACCGGCGATCATCACAAGCGCCACGCTGGACAAATCAAGGTCGTCGACGTTGATGGGCTACCTCATGTGATTCTGCCTGAACATCTTGATCCCGAACAGAAACCACGTCGTAATACCTTCTGGGGCGCCCTGCAATCAGGCGATTCTCCCCCGCACCAAGAACCCGAACAAGATCCACCGCAAGTACAGAACCCTGAGCCCGACGAGTGCTGAGGTTAAACGACGACGCCCGAACCATCGATATGGTTCGGGCATCGTCGTGCCTATGCGCTCAAGGATAAGCGCAGGCGATTTAGGCCTTGGTGTCCTCGTCGACCCAGTCAAAGGTACGAGTCACAGCTTTTTTCCACAGTCGCAGATTGCGTTCGCGGGTTTCCTCATCCATCTGTGGTTCCCAGCGCTTGTCCTCAGACCAGTTCGCTTCCAGCTCACCTAGATCCTTCCAGAACCCAACGGCGAGCCCTGCAGCATAAGCAGCACCCAGCGCAGTGGTCTCGGTAACCTTTGGGCGTACCACCGGCACACCCAAAATGTCTGCCTGGAACTGCATCAAGGCTTCGTTGGCAACCATGCCACCGTCGACCTTCAGTTCGGTCAACGGAACCTCAGCGTCGGCGTTTACCGCGTCGAGCACCTCGCGAGTCTGGAACGCGGTGGACTCTAATGCAGCACGAGCAATGTGGTTCCTGTTCGCAAAACGAGTCAGACCCACAATGGCACCACGAGCATCTGAGCGCCAATACGGGGCGAACAGTCCGGAGAATGCTGGGACAACATAAACTCCGCCGTTGTTATCCACCTTGGCGGCGAGCTCTTCGATTTCCGGCGCCGAGGAGATCATGCCAATGTTGTCGCGCAGCCACTGCACCAGTGAGCCAGCCACAGCTATGGAGCCTTCTAGCGCGTATACCGGTGCTTCGTCACCGAGCTTGTAGGCCATCGTGGTGAGCAGACCATTGGTCGAATTTACGATCTCGGTACCGGTGTTGAAGATGAGGAAGCAACCAGTGCCATAAGTGTTCTTAGCGCTACCGGCGGTGAAAGCTGCCTGACCAAAAGTTGCCGCCTGCTGATCGCCCAAAATGCCAGCCACCGGCACCTCGCGCAGCAACTGCTTGGTGTGCACCTTGCCGTACACTTCAGAGGACGAACGGATCTCAGGCATCATGGACAGAGGAACGCCGAAGTCAGCGAGGATCTTTTCATCCCACGACAGCGTCTTGAGGTCCATGAACAAGGTTCGCGAAGCGTTGGTCACGTCGGTGACGTGGACACCGCCGTCGGTTCCGCCAGTCAAGTTCCATAGCACCCAGCTATCGGTGGTTCCAAAGAGTAGATCGCCGGCTTCTGCACGTTCACGCGTACCGTCAACGTTATCCAGAATCCACTTGATCTTGGTGCCTGCGAAGTAGGTTGCTAGCGGCAAACCAACGGTTTCTTTGTAGCGGTCTACACCCTTGTCGGCAGCCAGTTCATCGACGATGTCTTGGGTGCGCGTATCCTGCCAAACAATCGCGTTGTAAACAGCTTCACCGGTGGTCTTGTCCCAGACCACGGTAGTTTCACGCTGGTTGGTAATGCCGACAACCTCGATGTCGTGGCGGGTTAGGTTGGCCTTGGACAGCGCCTGGCCAATCACTTCACGCACGTTGTTCCAGATTTCAGCTGGATCGTGCTCGACCCACCCGGCGGCCGGGAAGATCTGTTCGTGCTCGAGCTGTCCTACCGAGTGCACATCGCCTGCGTGGTTGAAGACGATGGCACGGGAGCTAGTCGTACCCTGGTCAATGGCGATCACAAATTTTTCACTCATGATTTACTGCTCTCTTTCTAGAAGACTAGGGCGGCCATTAGTCCGCCAAGGATACCGCCGACGGCCGGCCCTGCCAATGGAACCCACGCGTAGGCCCAATCTGAGGAGCCCTTGCCCTGAATAGGTAGAACCGCGTGAGCCAAACGTGGGCCGAGGTCGCGGAACGGGTTGATGGCGTAACCGGTGGCGCCGCCTAGGGACAGGCCGATAGCAACAACCAAGAGTGCTACGGCTAGTGGGCCAAGTTCGTTCGGGGTGTGACCCAGACCGGCGATCACCAAGACCAGCACGAAGGTACCGAAAATCTCGGTAACCAAGTTCCAACCATAGGAGCGAATAGCTGGTCCGGTTGCGAAGACGCCGAGCTGGGTGCCGGCGTTCTGCTTGTCATCAAGGTGCTTCTTGTAGGCCAGCCAAGTGCCAGTGGCACCAAGGAAGGCGCCGATGAATTGCGCCAAGAAGTACAGCAAAGTATTGCCCAAGGTGATGGCAACGCCAGGAGCGTATTCGGTGACGTCAGGATTGACCAACAGGCCTAGGGTCACCGCAGGGTTTAGGTGTGCACCTGAAATACCGGCGATCCAGACACCACTGTAGACGCCAAGTCCCCAGCCGAAGCTGATGGCAAGCCATCCGGCGCCGCTTCCCAGCGTGCCCTTCAGTGCGACGTTGGCGCAGACGCCAGTACCCATCAGCAATAGTACAAATGTGCCGAGTAACTCGGCGAAAAACACGTGAGTGGACATCGTTGACCTCTTAGTGATTTCGACTGCCGGCGGCTACTTACCGCCGGCCACGTGGCAGATTAGCTCAGGATGACTCCGTGGCTTTCTGCAAGAACCGAGAGCGAATGGTCGATTTCGGCTTGTAGTTGAGACTGATCCCAACTCATTGGGTCAGCAAGGCAGTTGGCTACCTCGATGACCAAATCTTTTGTCACCAAGCCACGGAAGGCAAGGTTGGTGCGGCGAATGAATACGTCAATGAGGCGGCCGACCTGCTCATTGTGAGCCATGTAGGCGATCTCCTGGCAGGACAGCTCGTCGGTATGCTCCAGCATCGTCTCGTTCTCACCGAGTTGTGCGAGCACGTAGTCGGCACGGGTGCCATAGCGCTCGAGCAAGACTCGCAGGCGGTCCCGGGATGCCTTCGACTCGCGAGCTGCATACCATGCGGCCAGTGCGCCGTCATTGGTCGGGAAGTTCTTGCCACCACCGATGGCCACACCGGCGGTCGACTTCACTTGGCGCTCACCCAAAAATTCTAGAGCCTTAGCACCTAAGTTCTCGCTCAGCGCGCGGAAGGTTGTCCACTTACCACCGATCAGCGAGAGCATCGTGGTCGAGTCAGTCAGGCGGGTTTCCTTCACCTGGTAGTCGCGGGAGACGAAGCCAGGAGCAGTGTCATCGTGGTTCGGCAGCGGACGAACGCCAGAGAACTTGTAGACAATCTGTTCCTCGGTGGCCTTGATGCCCGGGAAAACATGGTGGATCAAATCGAAGAAGTACGCAACTTCTTCATCGGTGCACACCGCTGGCTCGTTCATGTCGTGCTCAAGATCGGTGGTACCGACCAAAACGCGTCCGAGCATCGGGTAGATCAGCACAATGCGGCCATCTTCGTGTTCGAAGAAGATTTCGCGGCCTCCAGTGGCCTCAAGTAGTTCGGGATGATCCAGCACGATGTGCGATCCCTTGGTGCCACCGGTCCACTTGGTTTCGCGGCCCAGCTCCTTGTTGGTCAAATCCACCCAGGCACCGGTGGCGTTGATGATGACCTCTGCGTCGAAGTCGAATTCTGCGCCGGTGAGCACGTCGCGCAGCTTGGCGGTTCCGCTCTCAACACCGGTGAGCTCGATGTAGTTGCTGGCGCGCGCCTGGTCGTTAGCATCCAGACCTTCACGCAATACATCCAGGGTCAATCGTTCCGGGTTGTGCACCGAAGCGTCGAAGTAGGTGGCGGTGTATTTCACGTCATTGCGCAACTGCGGCAGATCCTTGCGGGCCGCTTTACCGGACTTAAAGGTGTGCCACGGAGTATTACGTCCGCCGATGCCAGCGAACACGTCGTACATGATCAGACCGGCCTTGATGAGCGCGGCACCGCGTTCGGTTGGCTTGCCCGACTTGTGGGTCAAGAAGCGCGTTGGTGCACTGAGGATGCCCGAGAAGGTGGAGAAAATCGGGATCGTGGTCTGCAGTGGCTTCACGTAATGCGGGGCGATTTCCAGCAGTGAGTTTCGCTCCTGCACTGATTCATGGACCAGACGGAATTCACCGTTTTCGAGGTAGCGGATGCCACCGTGAATCATGTGCGAGCTGGCCCCGGAGGCACCTTGGCTGTAGTCACCGCGTTCGATCAGTGCCACATCGATGCCCTGCATCGCGAGGTAGCGGAACGTCGCTACGCCGTTGATGCCACCGCCAACAACCAATACCCGCGCCTGCGGGCGTTCGCGCAGTTTGGATAGCTGTTCACGAATCACGTTTTTGTGCCCCTTAGTAACAATTGAATAAGTCTGAGGCTAGTCTTGTAACAGAACGGCCATTCGGTCAAACAAATTGCACAAACGTGCAGAAACGGTCAGATTGATGATGAAAACACCGTCGGGTGGAACCTATAAACGAGGCGTGCCTGGCACATCTGTGCACACCACTCCCAAGGCCAAGGACGCTCTGCGGGCAGCGCAGCTCTACTACTTGCAAGACATGAAGATGGAAGTGATCGCCAAAGAGCTGGGAACGTCCCGATCGACGGTTTCTCGATTGCTGACCCACGCCAAGCGAACGGGCATGGTTTCGATCAGCATCAGCCCCAGCGCCAACATGTCCGCATTACTGGGAAACCAGTTGCGTGAACACTACGGTGTGAACTTTTACGTGGTGCCCACCGACGGGTCAATGGACGACTCCGAACTGCTCTCGCGGGTCTCAGCCCACGCGGCCTACCTGCTGGCCGACATCATCTCCTCCTCGATGACCGTGGGAGTGGCATGGGGTGCGACCATGCAGGCGGTATCCACCGCGCTAGCCCCGCATCCAACGCACGATACGAAGATCGTCCAGCTCAACGGAGCAGCTAATCCGGTGACCAGTGGGGTGAGCTATGCCAGTGAAATCTTGACCCGCTTTGGTCAGGCCTTCACCGCGCGAACCGAACAGTTTCCGGTCCCAGCGTTTTTTGATCGAGCGGCAACTCGCGAGGCGATGTGGCAGGAAACCTCAATCAAGCGCGTGCTGAAGGTACAGCAAGAGATGAACGTGGCAGTGTTCTCACTGGGATCGGCCGGATCGGCCGTAATTTCTCAGGTGTATCGCGGCGGCTATCTGACCAAGGCCGAAACCCAAGAACTGCGCGATATGGGCGTTGTCGGGGACGTGGCGACAGTATTTTTCGACAAGGACGGCAACAGCTCCAATATCTCGCTTAATGCCCGATCCACCGGCCCCAATCTGGACGCGTTACGAAAAGTTCCAACACGGTTTTGCGTGGTTGCCGGGCGAGGCAAGCTTCAGGCGGTACTCGGTGCGCTCAAGGGCGGGCTAATTACCGACTTGGTGATCGATGAGGGCACCGCATTGGCTCTGTTGGACGGGTAGGATTTTAGCTATGCAGCAACGAGTTCAGGCAGTGTCCACGCACCAAATCAATGGATCGACGGTGCGTGTTTTCACCACCCTCGCGCATAAGCCGGCTCGCGGCGTCATCTTTGCGATTCACGGCTTCCGCGGTGATCACCACGGGCTTGATCGGATCATCGCGCACCTGCCGCAGTACACGGTGATCGTGCCGGATCTGCCCGGTTTTGGTGCGTCGAGTTCCATGCAGAACGTTGAACATGATGTTCATGGTTACGCGAAAACTCTAAACCAGCTCGCCACGCAGTTGCGGCTAGACTCCCGCGTGCATTTACTCGGCCACTCATTTGGTTCCATCGTGGCCGCCAAATTGGCTGGAGAACGCGAATTTGCATCACTAATTCTGCTCAACCCGATCTCTGAGCTGGCCCTCGACTCTTCCCAAGCGCTACTGGCAAAAATTACCAGTGGCTACTACAATCTCTGCGCCAAATTGCCCGCCGCGGTGGCCGAACCACTGTTACGCTCCCGGCTCTTCACCGACGCTATGAGTGCGGTGATGACCAAGAGCAAGGAGCCAAACATTCGAGCCTATGTTCGCGAGCAGCATCGGGCGTATTTTGGGGGCTTCCATTCACGAGCTACTCTGGCGCAGGCCTATCGCGCTTCGATCTCAAGCACGGTCGGCGACTACTCCCCCGCCGTTGCGGTTCAAACCTTGATGATCGGCGGCATGCAAGATGAACTGGGCAGCGTTGCTACCCAGGAAGCGCTGCGAGAAAGTTTCCCCGACGCACGGTTAAGCATGTTGGAGAACGTGGGGCACCTGATTCACTACGAGAAGGCAAGCGAAACTGCCGACGAAATCCAGGGGTTCCTCTGCTCTCAGGGCGCCGGAAGCGCACGCAGCGGTGGGCTTAAAGAAAGCTAGAGCGCGTCGTAGGGGTCAACAGCGATATTCACGACCGGGTCCTTAGCGGCGGACATGCTCGAACGCAGATGCCGCAGTGCACTGGTGACTTCATGCCCATCGGCGTAGGAGAAGAAAAGAACGTAGCGATGGGTCAGTGGCGGTCCGTCAAATACGGTTGGTCCGTGGATTTGCACACGAGCGCGCGTGGCTTGGTCCAGGGCAGCGATAAAACGCTGCGCACCGAGTCCGGAGACCACAGCGCTTCTGACTGCAGGAGGCAACGCGACATCGTGACGTTCAGCCAGCTCGCGTTCGGCAAACCCTGCAGGGTCATAACGAACCAGCGATGCCCCAGCCGGTGACGGGTTGCCGGTAAGCACGACCACACCCTGGCTTCTAGCCAGCGAAGCCGCGGTGAACCAGCGCGAGAGAACTTCTTCAGCGTTGCGCAGGGAGTCATGGGCAAGCATCTTGTCAGCGTCGAGCAACAACACCGCTGCATATCCGGCTTCAACCAACGGTTCTACTCCCGGGGTAGAGACAACCAACACCGGTTTGTCGGGAATTTTCTCGATGGGCTTAGCTCCGGTGGAGGAAATAACGCTGACCTTTGGAAAGGCCAGTCCGAGTTCTTCAGCCGTGCGCTCAGCGCCGACGCTGGCCGCCCGAATCCGTGGAGAGGAACAATTTTGGCATCGGTAGTCGTGAAATTGTTCTCCACACCAGCGGCAGGCTACGTGCGAATTTTTGCCGGCGATGTGTAGCGGACCCTGACAACGAGTGCAGCGCGCTAACGTTCGACAATCTTGACAAGCTACTGCCGGGACAAAACCAGTGCGTGCTACCTGTACCAATACCGGGCCGGTTTCTAGTGCCTTACTGGCTTCTCGCCAGGCCAATGAAGGAATTCGTGCGCGAGCCAGAGTCGGATCACGTTCTAACTCGAAGTCATTAGTGGTAGCGACTACGCGCGCGGTGTGCGTGCGTAACAGATCGCGGGGTAGCTTCAGCTCAGTTGCCCAACCGGTCCCCACCAGGCGTTGGGCCTCAACCGACCGTGACGAGGAAGCGATGAGAAGCGAAATCCCTGCCTGGGTGCTGCGCAGTAGCGCAACTTCGCGACTGTGCTGATACGGGGCGCGCTGTTCGCGATGCGACTGGTCCGCGTCCTGCCAGACGATCATCAGCCCCAAGTCTGGTACGTGGCACAGCGCCGCGGAGCGTGTACCGATGACGATCTGCACGTGTCCGGCGATGGCGCGCAGAAAATTGCGGTACCGCGGAGTCGGTCCATCGTCGGCCTGCAGTCGCGCATAGGAATCGACGCCATAGTACTGATCCAGGTAGGAGCTGAGGATTTTCAGATCTCGCGCATCGGGCACAATGATTAACACACGCTGCGACCGCTCGAGCACAGGTCGGGCGGCATCCATCAAAAATTCGGGCCAGAAGCCCTGCAGGTTCGGTATCCAGGTGGCCACCGCGCGTAGCAATTCCCCACTGGCCCAGGCGTCCAGGGCTTGTGCACCATTTTCGTAATGGTTCAGTTGGTTTGCCCCGGCAGGCAGAGTCGCAGCGGTTGTGGTCAGTTCTTCTTTTTCGACCCTGGCGGCACGAGCAGGGATGGCCGAACGCACCACATCCCATAGTGTCCCGGCGTAGCGTGTGGCCACTTCACTGGCCGTGGCAAGAACTTCGGGAAAGAGCAGGACCTGTTCGCTGACGATTTTGCTCAGCGGGCGCAACTTCATGGTCGTGGCGTGGTCTTCGAGAATTTCTACGATGAACCCGGCGAGCTGCTGATGCCCAAAGGGCACCTTGACCCGAATCCCGGCTACCGCTTGTTCAGCCATGGAGGGTGGAACCTCGTAGTCAAAAAAGCGGTCCAAATGTGGAACCGAAGAATCAATCAGCACCCGAGCAACCCGCGCGCGGCGGGTCAGCTCGGGTGCTGAGATCAGTGCGTCTTGCTGCACGTGAATGGTCCTAGGCGTTGAACCAGTTGCGCAAAGCGTCGACGCGGTCCAGCTTCTCCCAGGTGAAGTCGTTGTCCTCGCGGCCAAAGTGGCCGTGGGCGGCGGTCTTGCGGTAGATCGGGCGCTTAAGATCTAGGTCCTCGATGATGCCTAGCGGGCGCAGGTCAAAGACCTCGTTGATGGCCGTGGTGATCTTCGCCGGGTCAACGGTCTCGGTGCCGAAAGTTTCAACGTAGAGTCCGACCGGGCGGGCCACGCCAATAGCGTAGGCCACCTGGACCTCAGCACGACGTGCCAGACCAGCAGCCACAACATTCTTCGCGACCCAACGCATGGCGTAGGCGGCCGAACGATCCACCTTTGATGGGTCCTTGCCGGAGAAAGCGCCACCACCGTGGCGAGCGAAACCACCGTAGGTATCCACGATGATCTTGCGCCCGGTCAATCCAGCGTCGCCTACCGGACCACCAATGATGAACGGACCTGAGGGGTTCAGGATGATTTTTGCGTTCGAAATATCCAGCCCGGAACGTTCCAGGATTGGGGTAACTACCTCTTCGTTCAGATCCGCCTTGAGGGTCTCCAGCTCATACTCGGAAGCATGCTGACTGGAAACCACCACGGTATCTACCGAAACTGGTTTCTCTCCGTCGTAGCCGATGGTGACCTGAGTCTTGCCGTCCGGCCGTAGCAGGGGCATGCGACCGTTCTTGCGCACCTGGGTCAGGCGCTCGGAGAGGCGGTGAGCCAAGAAAATCGGGGTTGGCATCAGCGAGTCGGTCTCATCCGATGCGTAGCCGAACATCAGGCCCTGGTCCCCGGCACCCTGCAAATCGCGAGGATCCTTAGCGGTACCTTCACGCGATTCCAGCGAATTAAAAACACCGTCGTGGATCTCTTGGGACTGCTGGCCGATCGACACGGAAACACCGCAACGAGCGCCATCAAAGCCGTTGGCCGAGGAGTCGTAGCCGATGTCCAAAATGGTCTTGCGGACGATCTCAGGGATCTCCACGTAGCCGTTGGTGGTTACCTCGCCGGCCACGTGCACCAGGCCGGTGGTGGTGAGGGTCTCGACAGCGACCTTGGAGTCGGGGTCCTGGGCCAGCATGGCGTCGAGGATCGCGTCTGAGATCTGGTCGCAAATCTTGTCCGGGTGTCCCTCGGTCACGGATTCCGAGGTGAAAAGACGTAGTTCAGGGGTTGTTGAAGTCACGTTGTTACTCTATCTGGTCTGATGGACCGTTAAGCAGTTGTTGCGCCAATAGTGACCAAGCCGCGTATGGCTCAGCTCACTATTTTTGCGCAGCATGTCCTTTTGTTGCGTGCGAAATCTGTTCGATGACGACCCGCGCCACTTCCAATTTGCTTCCGGCGGCGCTGACCGCATCGGTGCCGTCGGCAAAGAGCACCTGAATGTTGTTGGTCTCTTGCCCGAAAGTCAGTGTGGCACCCACTTCGTTCACAACCAGCATCTCGCACCCTTTGCGTTCTAGCTTGGCGCGACCATAGTCCAGCACCGTACCCATCTCATCGCCGGTCTCCGCGGCAAATCCCACGATGAAGCCTGGCAAATTTTCGGTGGTTGACCGTGCTTGCACCAGTTCAGCCAAAATATCCGGGTTGCGAACTAATTCGATCACCGGTGCAGAAGTTTCGTCGCGCTTTTTGATCTTTGAGTTTTCGATCGTGGCCGGTCGGAAGTCCGCGACCGCCGCGTTCATGATCACCACGTTCTTGCCCGGTGCGTGGGTGAAGACAGCTTCGCGTAGATCAAGAGCGCTCGAGGCTTCAACGAGGCTCACCCCATGCGGTGCTGGCACCTCCAAGTGAGTCGCGATCAACGTGACCTCAGCGCCGGCGGCACGAGCGGCTTCCGCTAGGGCCACACCTTGGCGCCCCGAAGACCGGTTACCCAGGAACCTGACCGGATCCAGCGGCTCGCGGGTACCGCCTGCAGTAATCAAGACCTTTTGCCCGGCGAGAATCGGCTCGGAGAGCAGGTCTTGTACCGAAGCGAAGATCTCTTCTGGGTCCGGAAGGCGTCCGGGGCCCGAATCTTTTCCAGTCAGTCGCCCCGAAGCAGGTTCGATAATCCGCACTGACCTAGCACGCAGGGTTTTGACGTTGGCAACGGTGGCCGGGTGCTGCCACATTTCGGTGTGCATGGCCGGGGCCATGACGATAGGAGCGCGGGTAGCCAACAGCGTGCCGGTGAGCAGATCGTCGGCCAAACCGCTGGCTGCTTTGGCCAAAAGGTCTGCGGTAGCTGGGACAACCATGACCAGATCGGCCATCTGCCCCAGACGTACATGGTTCACATTCTCGACCGCATCAAACACGCTGGAGGTCACCGGGTTACCCGAAAGCGCTTCCCACGTCGCATTTCCCACAAAGTTTTCGACGTTGCCAGTGGGGATCACATCAACGTGGTGGCCGGCTTCGCGCAATAAACGCAAGAGTAGGACCGACTTGTAGGCAGCGATTCCTGCCGAGACGCCTAAAACGATTCGCTTCACGAGGTGCTTCCTTGAAGTGTTGGTGCGGTGAAAAGGTGCTTAACCAAAAAGAAGGCGCCCTATGACAGGGCGCCAACTTTAAGATTAGTCCTCGACGACCTCTGCCGGAGTAACCTTCAACAAGGTTTCATCCAGTTCGCGCAGGGCGATGGTCAGCGGCTTCTCATTCAGCTTGGTATCGACCAGTGGGCCAACGTACTCGAACAGGCCTTCGTTTAGCTGTGCGTAGTATGCGTTGATCTGGCGGGCACGCTTGGCCGAGTTGAGCACAATGGCGTACTTCGAGTCGTTGGTCTCAAGCAACGAGTCGATCGATGGGTTAATGATTCCCTCTAGGTTGGACACAGGACTCCCTATTAGTCGTTCTTTAGCCCCATGAGGGCTACAAGCTCTTCGGCGGCACGTGCAACATCGTCGTTAACGATGGTCACGTCGAATTCAGATTCCGCCGCAAGTTCTAGTTTAGCGGTTTCTAGACGGCGGTGCTGTTCTTCGGGCGATTCAGTGCCACGTCCCACAAGGCGACGTACCAATTCATCCCACGATGGCGGTGCCAGGAACACAAACTTTGCTTCCGGCATCGACTCTTTGACCTGGCGGGCACCTTGCAGATCGATCTCGAGCAGGACCTTTTTACCGTCAGCCACTGCATCCTCAACCGTTGAACGGATGGTGCCGTAGCTATTCTGGCCATGGACTACAGCCCACTCCAGCATTTGGCCTTCTTCCACGAGCTCATGGAAACGTTCTGGGCCCACAAAAAAATAGTGGATCCCGTCTTGTTCCCCGGGTCGTGCATTGCGCGTCGTTGCGGACACGGAAAGCCAGACATCTGGGTAGTTGTCACGGATGTAGGTGGAGACGGTGCCTTTACCTACGGCCGTGGGGCCGGCTAGAACAGTTACCGACGCAGCGGTCATTGACTACACTTTCGTTTTTGGCGGGGTTTGCTTGAAGTGCTCGGTGATTGCGGTGCGCTGCTTGCGACCCAATCCGCGCAGTCGGCGGGATGGGGAAATGCCAAGGCGTTCCAGCAAATTTGCCGCGCGTACTTCGCCGACGCCCGGCACCGATTCGAGAAGGTCCATGACACGCATGCGTCCCACGGCTTCATCTTCGTATACCAAGTCTAGTACCTCGGTGATGGAAATTTTGCCGGCGCTGAACTCCGCCTTGATTTCAGCACGAC
>Ga0308157_10003568_pt1 | contig 22303 bp, 17 predicted proteins | sample PhyBR1_FD_201035 | JGI IMG/M metagenome (GOLD analysis project Ga0308157, IMG submission 201035) | Phyllosphere microbial communities from UC Gill Tract Community Farm, Albany, California, United States - DLSLB.R1 | ecosystem: Host-associated > Plants > Phyllosphere > Unclassified | place: USA...
AGCCCCGCTCCGCACGGGAGCGGGGCTCGACCGAAGATGATCAGATCTCGATCAGGCCCTCCGGCGGGATCACGGTGATCGCAGCGGTCACGGCCTCCAGGCCGGACAACCGCGCGGGCGAGAGCTGCTTGGTGACCTCTTCGCGCGACATGAGTCCTGCTTCGACGACGAGGTCGGCGACGTTGCGGTTCGTCAGCAGTGCGGTCTTGGCGAGGGCTGCGGCTGCGGCGTAGCCGATGAACGGCGTGAGCGCGGTGATGACGCCCACCGAGGCACCGACCATCGCGCCGAGACGATCGGTGTTCGCCGTGATGCCGTCGACGCAGTTCACGCGCAGTGTCCACATCGCCTGCCGCATCCAGGTGATCGACTGGAAGATCGAATGCGCGATGACGGGCTCGAAGGCGTTGAGCTGCAACTGTCCGGCCTCGACTGCCATCGTCACGGTCATGTCCGCACCGACCACCGCGAACGCCACCTGGTTCACGACCTCGGGGATCACCGGGTTGACCTTGCCCGGCATGATGCTCGATCCGGCCTGCTTGGCAGGGAGATTGATCTCGCCGAGACCCGCCTGCGGGCCCGATGAGAGCAGGCGGAGATCGTTGCAGATCTTCGAGAGCTTGATCGCGTTGCGCTTCAGGGACGAGGAGAACGACATGAAGGCGCCGGTGTCGCTGGTGGATTCGACCAGGTCGGTCGCGGTCTCCAGATCGAGAGCCGTGATCTCGCGCAGGTGCTTGAGCACCGCGGGCGCGTAGTCGGCATGCGTGGTGATGCCGGTGCCGATCGCGGTCGCACCCATGTTGATCTCGAACATCAAGGAGGCGTTCTCGGTCAGACGGCTGTGGTCCTCGCCCAGTGTCGTCGCGAACCCGTGGAACTCCTGGCCGAGCGTCATCGGCACGGCGTCCTGCAGCTGAGTGCGTCCCACCTTCAGGATGTCGTGGAAGTCCACGGCCTTGCTCAGGAAGGATCTGCGCAGCAGATCGAGTTCGTCGAGCAGGGAGCGCAGAGTGAGCGAGAGGCCGATCTTCACGGCCGTCGGATAGACGTCGTTGGTGGACTGGCTGCGGTTGGTGTGGTCGATCGGAGACAGGAACTCGTAGTCGCCCTTCTCGCGTCCAGCCGCCTCCAGGGCGATGTTGGTGATCACCTCGTTCGCGTTCATGTTCGTCGAGGTGCCGGCCCCGCCCTGGATGACGCCGACCGTGAACTGATCGTGGAACTCGCCGTCGATCACCCGCTGCGCCGCGGCGTCGATGAGATCGGCCCTCATCGCATCGAGGGTGCCGATCTCCTTGTTCGCCCTGGCACTGGCCTGCTTCACCATCGCGAGCGCACGGACGAGATCCGGATACACCGAGATCGGTCGCTTCGTGATCGGGAAGTTCGCGTCTGCGCGGGCGGTGTGAATACCCCAGTACGCGTCGACGGGGATCTCCATGCTCCCGAGGGAGTCGGTCTCGGTGCGGGTCAGAGCGGGCGCGGCAGAAGCCATGTCACATCCTTGTGGGTGGTGGCGGATCAGGAACGAGGGGATGCGTCCAGTCTATGCCGCCGGTCCGCACCGACGGGTTCTGAGACGCCGCTCCGTCGTCCGATCAGTGGCCGATCACGATCACGAGGATGCCGCCGATCACGGCGACCGCGCACAGGGCGAAGCAGCCGTACGCGCCCGCGAGCGCGACGCGCTTCTGCCCATCGGTGAGCGGGCTCTTCCTCGCCGCCTTGGCAGCCTGCTTCGCGGCGCGCCTGGCTTCCTTCTCGCTGATCACGGTGATCGCGTCGGTGAACTCCGCAGGGCTCACGACCGGTGCATGCCCGGCGCGGACGAGTAGACGCAGACCGAGTGCGTAGAAGGTCACGATCGCCGTCGCGCCGATCAGAGCCGCGGCGAACACCTGCACGAAGGCGAGCCAGTCGATCTCGACGCTCATCGCGTACCGCCCTTCTTCGCCGCCTTCGCCTTCGCCTTCGCGTCGGCCTTCGCATCGGCACGGGCCTTCGCCTCGGCCCGCGCCTGTTCGATGCGCAGCTGTCGCCTGGTCGGCGGCGGCATGTCGGGGAGCTCGACAGCGAGTCCGGACTCGGCGACGTCGCTCATGGCGTTATCAGCCGTCACCGCGTTGCGGCGCGAGCGCAGGAACAGGCCGACGATGATGACCAGAGCGAGAACGGCGTCGATCGCGACACCCCAGGTGCCCCACCAGACCACGAGCAGCGCCGCCACCGCACCGACCGCTGCCGCAGCGGGAAGCGTGAGCAGCCAGCCGATGCCGATACGGCCGGCGGTCCGCCAGCGCACCGTGGACCCTCGACGACCGAGGCCAGAGCCGATCACCGACCCGGATGCGACCTGGGTGGTCGAGAGTGCGAAGCCGAGGGCGCTGGACGCGAGGATGGTCGCCGCAGTCGAGCTCTCCGCGGCGAAGCCCTGTGCGGGCTTGACGTCGGTGAGGCCCTTGCCCAGTGTGCGGATGATGCGCCAGCCGCCGAGATAGGTGCCGAGCGCGATCGTGAACGCACATGCGAAGATGACCCAGAAGTAGGGGTCCGCCTGGTCAGAGCTCTGCCAGCCGACGGTGATGAGCGCGAGGGTGATGACGCCCATGGTCTTCTGCGCATCGTTCGTTCCGTGCGCGAGCGCGACCAGGGACGATGTGAAGATCTGCCCCCAGCGGAAGCCGTCTCGGCCGTCCGGCTTGTTGTCGTAGCGCCGGGTGATCGAATAGGCGATCTTCGTCGCGACGAAGGCGATGATGCCTGCCGTGATCGGCGCGATGAGCGCAGGGAGGACGATCTTCGAGAGCACCATCCCGAAGTCGATGCCGCCGAGTCCGACGCCGACCAGGGTCGCGCCGATGAGTCCGCCGAACAGCGCGTGCGACGAGCTGGACGGCAACCCGAGCAGCCAGGTGAGCATGTTCCACGTGATGGCGCCGATGAGTCCGGCGAAGATCACGGAGAGGAAGAGTTCGGCCCCCGAGTCCCTGATCGCGTCCTCGTTGATGATGCCGTGCGAGACGGTCTTGGAGACCTCGGTCGACAGGAATGCGCCGATGAGGTTGAGCACGGCTGCGAGGAGCACCGCGGTCTTGGGCTTGAGGGCACCCGTCGCGATCGGGGTGGCCATGGCGTTCGCGGTGTCGTGAAAGCCGTTGGTGAAGTCGAAGAAGAGAGCCAGTGCGATGACCAGCACGACGATGAGGGCTGCGGTTTCCACCGTTCGCTTTCGGTTGTGTGATTGGAAGAGAGCTGCCGACGTGATCGGCGTGATGAACGAAGAGTTCACCGTGGGTTTGACTTCCGTTAACCGGCCCCGATAAATCCTCGCACCCTGCCCGGCTCCGGTCAACTCGACCTGAGCTAGCGTGGAACGGTGACCAACGCCCCCATCGCATCCCGCCGCGCCCACACCCGCACACATCACGGTGACACCTTCGAGGACCCGTACGAGTGGCTCAGAGAGAAGGATTCCGCCGAGGTCATCGGACATCTCGATGCGGAGAACGCGTACACCGACAGCAGGACCGCACATCTCGAAGGTCTGCGCGAGACGCTGTTCCAGGAGATCAAGGGACGCGTGCAGGAGACGGATCTTTCGGTCCCGACGCGCAAGGGCGACTGGTGGTATTACAGCCGCAGCGAAGAGGGCTCGCAGTACGGCATCCAATGCCGCGCAGCGGCGGCGAAGGACGACTGGACTCCCCCGGTGCTCGAGCCCGGGGTCCCCGTCCCCGGCGAGCAGATCCTCCTCGACGGCAATGTCGAGGCGGAGGGCCACGAGTTCTTCTCGCTCGGCTCCTTCGACACGTCGGACGATGCGACCAGGATGCTGTGGGCGCCGGACTACGAGGGCGACGAGCTGTACACGATCAAGGTCCGCGATCTGGTCAGCGGCGAGACCCTCGATGACGAGATCCCGAAGACCGGCGGCGGCTTCTTCACTCCGGACGGCACGGGCATCATCTACACGACACGCGACGACGCCTGGCGTCCGGACACGCTGTGGCTGCACGTGATCGGCACGCCCGTCGAGGACGACGTGAAACTCTTCCACGAGAGCGATGAGCGCTTCTGGCTCGGCGCGGGGATCACGCGCAGCCGGCGCTACCTCGTGATCGGCGTCGGCTCCAGCATCACGAGCGAGGAGTACCTCGTCGACCTCGAGGGCGAGATCACGGCAGAGCCGCGACTCGTCTGGCCGCGCACCGAGGGCGTGGAGTACTCCCTCGAGCACGCCGTGATCGACGGACAGGATCGGCTGCTGATCCTGCACAATCAGGACGCCGTCGATTTCGAACTCGTCTCCGTCGCGGCGGACGATCCGCAGGGCGCACGCCGTGTCGTCATGGCGCACGAGGCGGGGCGCCGCATCCTCGGAGTCGACTGCTTCCGCGACCACGCCGTCGTCGGCTACCGCAGCGAGGGACTCGAGCGGATCGGACTGCTGGACTACGCGGATGACACCGTCGACGAACTCGGGTTCGACGAGCCGCTGTTCTCCGCGTGGCCGTCGGGCAATCCGGAATGGCACTCGCCCTTCCTCCGCCTCGGCTACACGTCCTTCGTCACCCCGAGCACGGTGTACGACCTGGATCTGGCCACTCGTGAGCTCGTGCTGCGCAAGCGCCAGCCGGTGCTCGGAGGTCACTCGGCGGACGAGTACGGCCAGGAGCGGGCGTGGGCGACAGCGGACGACGGCACACAGGTGCCGATCTCATTGGTCTGGAAGAAGTCGTTCGGTGCGCCGGGAGAAGGGGTTCGCCCCGTCCACCTGTACGGATACGGATCGTACGAGCACTCGATCGATCCCGGGTTCTCGGTCGCCAGGCTCTCCGAGCTCGATCGCGGCGTGATCTTCGCGGTCGCGCATGTGCGCGGTGGCGGTGAGATGGGCCGCACCTGGTACGACGACGGCAAGCTGATGAACAAGCGCAACACCTTCACTGACTTCGTGGCGTGCGCCGAGCATCTCATCACCAGCGGTATGACGACCCCCGAGCGGCTCGTCGCGGAGGGCGGAAGCGCCGGCGGCCTGCTGATGGGCGCGGTCGCGAATCTGGCGCCGACACGGTTCGCGGGGATACTCGCATCCGTGCCGTTCGTCGACGCGCTCACCAGCATCCTCGACCCCTCGCTGCCGCTCACCGTCATCGAGTGGGACGAGTGGGGCGATCCGCTGCACGACGCGGACGTCTACGCGTACATGAAGTCGTACACGCCCTACGAGAACGTGCGGGACGGCGTCGCCTACCCGCGCATCCTGGCGATGACATCGCTCAATGACACCCGTGTGCTGTACGTGGAGCCGGCCAAGTGGGTCGCACGGCTTCGCGAGGCCGGCGCCGAAGACGTGCTGCTCAAATGCGAGATGGCAGCAGGCCACGGCGGCGTGAGCGGACGGTACAACGCCTGGAAGGAGCGTGCTTTCGAACTCGCCTGGATGCTGGACACCCTCGGTCTCGCCGGCAGCGCATCCACCGACTGATCAGGCCGCTCGCAGATCCGGCGCCTAGCATGGCGCGGGATGTCCGACAGCTCAACCAGGATCACAGGTCTCGACGGACTGAGAGGACTCGCGTCTCTCGCCGTCGTGCTCTACCACCTCTCGCTCATCGCACGTCCTGAGATGAGCGAGACGGGGTGGGCGTGGCTGACGCAGAGTCCGCTCAAGCTGCTGTTCCCTGGTACGGAGGCGGTTCTCGTCTTCTTCGCACTGTCGGGTCTCGTCGTCGCACTGCCTGCTCTGCGAACGGGTTTCACGTGGGCCCGCTACTACCCGTCCCGCCTGCTCCGGCTGTATCTCCCGGTGGTCGGAGCCTTGATCCTCGCGACCGTGCTGATCGTCGCGATCCCTCGGGACGCCTCTGCCATGCCCGAGGGTTCCTGGCTGCGCGACGCACAGGCGACCTCGGTCTCACCCGGTTCCTTTCTGGCGGAGGCATCTCTGCTTCCGGCGTCGTACGACATCGACAACGTGCTGTGGTCGCTGCGATGGGAGCTCTTCTTCTCACTTCTGCTCCCGGTGTTCGTGTGGCTCGCGATCCGCTTCCGCCGTGCGAGCGCGTACCTCGCCGTGCTCGCCGCAGTCGCCACCGTCGCCGGGCGGGTGCTCGACATCGACGCGCTCGTGTACTTCCCGGTGTTCCTGCTCGGAACCGTCATCGCCGTCAATCTCGACGGCATCCGCGAGTTCTCGCAGCGCCTGCACGCCAGGTCGCTCTGGCCGATCCTCGCCGCGGTGGCCACGGTGCTGCTCATCGCCAGCTGGCTGGCACGACCGGTCGTCGGCGCCTACCCGGCGCCCGTCGAGGACGTGATCTGGGGGCTCGCCGGGGTGGGCGCGGCACTCATCGTGCTGCTCGCGATCGTGTGGCCCTTCCTGCGCCATGCGTGCGAGCGTCCGACGACGCTGTGGCTGGGCAGGATCTCGTTCAGCCTCTACCTCGTGCACGCCCCCGTCCTCGGGACATTGGGCTACCTGCTCGGCGCCGAGCGATGGTGGCTGGTGTGCCTCATCGGGCTGCCGCTGTCGCTCGGCGTCTCGGCACTGTTCTACCGGTGGGTGGAGCGTCCGTCGCACACGCTGGCGCGCCGAATGGGAAGCCGCATCGCCAGGCGACGGAGCCCCACCGCGTGACCACCGTGACCACCGCGCGACTGCTGCGTGATCGGCCTGTCAGCGCCCTGTCATCCACTGGATCCGCCTGCGTACGACTCCTGCGCGTCGCCGCACGCGCACGCGCAGCGGCTGCTCGCGCGCGGAGGCGATCCGCTTCGCGTCGAACGCCGCGCGCAGTTCCCGCGCCCACTGACGGGTCACCGCCGCCTCGGAGAACTCCGCGGCTCGTGACATCGCCCGCCTCCTCATGCCCTCGAGACGGGCTGCCGGCATCGACTGGAGTTCGAGGATCCGCTCCGCCATCTTCCCCACGTCTCCCTCGGGGACGAGGAATCCATCGACGCCGTCGTGGATCATGTCCGCCGGGCCGTATCGGATGTCGTACGCGATCGGGATGCAGCCCGCGGCCATGCTCTCGATCAGTACGAGCGGGAGCCCCTCCGAGGTGGAGGTCAGAAGGCTGAATCCCGCGGTCTGGAAGGCCGCACGGGCGTCGGGGTCGAATCCTCGGAACCGGACGTGCTCCTCGACGCCGCGCTTCGCGACATGTGCGCGGATCTCACGCTCCCGCGGCCCGTCGCCGTAGAGATCGAGGCTGATCCGCTGATCGACCGCGTGCGCCCGCGTCACGGCATCCACTGCATGCTTCAGGCGCTTGCGGGTGTCCAAGGAGGCGACGACGACACCGGAGGCGTCGGAACGAGGGCGTCCGGACGCCTCGAGGAGATCCACCTCGTTCGGGATCGCGCGGATCCTGGCTCTGACGTCGATGGCAGCGAGATCCTCCTCGAGGTCCGACCGCTGCCTCTCCGTCAGGACGACGATGTCGTCGAACTCCTCCGCCCGCCGCAGAACGGCTGCGCGCGACGCCCGCAACGTCCCCGCTCGTCCGCGCAGCCGGTGAGACGCGTGCACGATGTGGACGGTCGTCACGTTCTCCCTCCGATAGCCGGCGACGCACGGGGCAGCGGTCTTCGAATCGACCAGCAGGTAGCTGGTCTTCCCCGCCGTCAACCGATCGAACCACCATCGGTACAGACTCCACTTCGATCTCCACGACCGGATCGGAGTACCGTCCTCCGCGTACACAACGATGTGCCGCGTGTCGGTTCCCGAGCGCTCGGTGGCGAGCAGGGTTCCGTCACGACGGAACCGATCCACCGCGACCGGGCCGCCGTCCGCCTGAGAGCGCTGCCGGGCGATGACCACACCGTCGCACTCGGACACCACATCGTCTTCGGCAGGCGTGAGCGGCTCGACCGGGTCGGCCGCCGTGCCCTTCGCCCTCGGCGGCCGACGGCGAAGATCGTCCCAGAGGTTGCGGATCCGCATGCCCTCGATCAATTCGCCGGCCGCGCGCAGTCGTGAATCCAGCAGGTGATAGTCGGCGCGATCATCGAGCGTGAGGATGTCGACGTCGACGCCGCCCAGCCGCTTGAAGGACCGCGAGCGTCGCAGCATGGCATTGGTCATGCCGCCGTAATGATCGCTGATCCCCCAGGTCAGGGCGAAGTGCCTGCCGTGGGGAAGACGTGAATCTGCGCGCATCATCGAAGCGACGATAGGCGGTCAGCATTCACCTCGCCTGTGGGTGCGCTGTGCGCACGCTGAGCGCGGGCGATGTTCAGCCGAAGAGCGCAGCGGCCTCGTCGTAGCGGTAGCGCGGCACGGTGTTGAGCTCCCCGAGAGCCTCCTCGAACGGCACCCGAACGATGTCGGTTCCCTTCATGGCGACCATCTTGCCCCAGGCTCCCTCCATGATCGCGTCTGCGGCGTGCAGGCCGAGGCGCGTGGCGAGCACGCGGTCGAATCCGGAGGGCGAACCGCCTCGCTGGATGTGACCCAGGATCGTCGCGCGGGTCTCGATGCCGGTGATCCGCTCGATCGCGGGAGCGAGCTGATCGCCGATGCCACCGAGCCGCGGGCGATTGAAGGCGTCCAGACCTTTGTCGCTGAACGCCTCATCCATGCCTTCGAGCTTGAACCCCTCCGAGACCACGACGAGGGGCGCACGACCACGATCGTGAGCGCTCGTGACCAGCTCGGCGATCTCGTCGATCGACATCGGCACCTCGGGGATGCAGATCACGTGGGCACCGGCCGCCATGCCGGCGTGCAACGCGATCCACCCCACGTGGCGGCCCATGACCTCGGCGACCATGCAGCGCTGGTGCGAGTCTCCGGTGGTGCGAAGCCGATCCATCGCGTCCGTGGCGATGTTCACCGCGGTGTCGAAACCGAACGAGTAGTCGGTCGCTCGAAGGTCGTTGTCGATGGTCTTCGGCACGCCCAGTACGTTGAGCCCGTCCTTCGACAACCGGTCAGCGGCTGCGAGGGTTCCCTCGCCGCCGATGGCGACGATGCCGTCGATCTTGTGCCCGTAGAGCGTCTTGGCGATGTTGTCGGCACCACCGCGCTCCCCCTCGTACGGGTTCGTGCGGCTGGTGCCCAGGATCGTGCCGCCGACCTTGGAGAGTCCCTTGACCTCGTGACGGGTGAGCGGCATGAAATCACCTTCGACGACGCCGCGCCATCCGTCGCGGATACCGACGAACTCGAGGTCGTACGAGGTCGTGCCCTTGAGCACGATGCCGCGGATGACCGCGTTGAGGCCGGGGCAGTCGCCGCCGCTGGTGAGGATGCCGATCTTCATGCTGATGCCTTCGGACGTTTCGGGAGGGGGACGGGCGACGCTGCCTGCTCTCGACCCTAGTGGGCATCACCGGCCGACGCCATTCAGCGGCCGCGAAAAACGATGATCTTGCGCCGCGCTATGCGGCGAACGATCGATCTTCCGCAGATGCCGCGTCGAAGACCGTGAATCGCCGTCAAGAAGCGCGATTCTTTAGCGCTCGTGACGGCCCCCTCAGGCGTCGAGAGCCTGTCGCAGCAGATGCATGAGCGCGGAGAGCTGGACCGACTCGCTGGCCGCCGCCTCCACGGTCTCACCGTCGAGCGCACGGGCTGCGAGGCCCTGCTTCTGATCGATGAGCTCTGCGATCTTCGTGTCGATCGTGTGAGCGGCGATGATCCGCCATGCGGTCACCGGCTCGTCCTGCCCGATGCGGTGCACGCGGTCGATGGCCTGCGTCTGCTCGGCTGCCGTCCAGCTCAGTTCCGCGAGGACGACGTTGGACGCCGCCTGCAGGTTCAGGCCGACGCCGGCGGCTGTCAGGGAGCAGACCGCGATCCCGACGCTCTCGTCGCCGTTGAAGTCGTCGATCGCCTGCTGGCGCGCAGGCGTCGTCTGGTCGCCCCGGATCGACACGTAACGGATGCCGGATGCCCTGAAGTGGGCTTCGGCCTGGTCCATGACGTCGATGTGCTTGGCGAAGAAGACGACCTTGCCCACCGAGCGCTGCAGCTGAGCGGCGTAGTCCGCCGCGAGCTGAGCCTTGGCCTGACCGATCTTGCGCACCATGGTGAAGACGTTGTCTCCGCCGGTTCCCGCCGCCTTCGACTCCTCCAGCTCGTTGTGGGCGACAAGACGGACGATGTCCTCGTCGATCTCGCCGGGCTCGAGGCCGCGATCGCCGCGTGCCTGAACGATGCGGCGGTACTTGGCTGCGAGCCGCTCCCCGAGCTCGCGCTCGGCCTGGCGGATGCCGCGACCGAACTCGTCGTCCAACTGCACGGGCAGGTCGGCGATGAGCTTGTCCGGCAGGTCGGCCGCGACGTCCTTCTTCTTTCGACGCACGATGCCCATCGAGATCACGGCGTCGCGCGCCTCGGCGTAGAAGGCCTTGTCCGCCGGGGTGAGTCCGGTGTCGTCCAGCTTGCGCATGAGCTCGGCACCCGGCTTGTCGCCGGTGGTCCAGCCCAGGAAGCGCCAGATCGCGTCGAAGTCCTCGACGTCGTTGATCAGCGGTGTACCCGTGAGCGCCATCATGAGCGGATCACGCGTGCGCTCGCGTATCCGCGACGCCAGCGCGAGCACGTTCTGCGAGCGCTGGGACGAGAGGTTCTTGATGAAGTGCGCCTCGTCGACGACCATGCCCTTGAGGCCGATCGAGCCGAGCCACGACAGGTGCCTGTCGAGGATCTCGTAGTTGACGATGAAGACGTCGGCGAACGCGTCGACATCCGTGCCATCGCCCTGGATGACGGTGGCGCGGCGCTGCGGCGTCCACCGCTCGACCTCGCGGGCCCAGTTCATCTTCACGACGTTCGGGACGACCACGAGAAGCGGGTACGCGTCGGCGATGGACGCGGCGAGGACGGACTGGGCTGTCTTGCCGAGGCCCGGTTCGTCTGCGAGCAGGAAGCTGCGGTGGCCGTGACGCACGGATTCCAGGAACCGCGACTGGTGCACCATGACCTCGAGGCCCTTGGGCGAGACGTGATCGTACTCCGGCGTCGGAGGCAGCTCCATGGTCGCCGACGATCCGCCTGCACCGGTCTCGAACGCCTTGTACAGCGGACCCATGAGTTCCCAGTCGTCCAGCCTGCGCCGAGGCGCTGTCGGCTGGCGAGGGGTCAGATCCGGCGCGAGGAACGGGTTGGCGAGCTGCCTGGACTCCACGGCGGGCGGGATCACCTGGCGGTCGGCCAGCGCGGCGGGCACGACCGGAGCCTGCACGGGCGCGATGTCGGTGATGATGAGCTCTTCCGGCGCGAGCTCGGCACCGGACTCGAGCAGCCAGTCGCGGCGCATGCGCTTCGCGACGGGGCTCGTGGCCGAGTCGGCCTCGAGCAGCTGGATGAGGGAGGTGTCCCGTGCAGCGGTCTTCGCCAGTATCGTCGCGACGCCGTCGAGCCGCTTGAGCAGCTCGGCCCGAGCAGAATCGGTGAAGGCCGCGTCCGTCTTGACCCTGGCGCGCTCCTCGCGCACGAGGAAGGCGATCACCTGGAACTTCACGCGGTTCGTGGGTCCCAGCTTGCCGCGCTGCGCCTTGGCCTCGATCTCTCGGACCTTGCGCGCGAGGATCGGGATCAGCGGGGCCTCGTCATCACGACGCGACGTCTTCTTTCGCCGCGTAGCGGCGGTTGCCGTAGTCGGCATGCTCCTCCTGAGCGTGAGTACCGAATCGCCATGACAGGCGGTCCGTGCCGTACGTGTCGTCCGCGTGTGGCGCCAGCCAGGACGGTGCGAACGTTGTGCGGTCATCCTCGTGGCGCCGTTGTGGCGCTCCGCGGAAGAAGACCTGCCGTTAGTTTACGTCATCGCGGGGCGATCTCCGCCTGCACGCGCCCGTTCCTCGCAGTGCGGCGCATCACCAGCGCCGCCGCCGAGACCACGACGACGAACACGACCGACAGGACAGTGAACGCGAACCAGTTCGAATCGAGCGCCAGCACGGCTCCGGCGGAGACGACCGTGATGCCCGCGGCGGCGAGCTTGCCACCGAACTTCAGCCCGTGAGCGGGCCCGAACGCCGACGCCGTCGTCCCACGGGCCAGCAGCATGTCGGCGAAGGCGTCCAGTGCCGCCAGCAGCGCCGCGGCGTAGGCCATGGCGCACCCCAGCGCTCCCCACAGGTTCGGCGCCTTCGGGGCATCCGCGACGGCGAGTACGATCTCCCAAGGACTCACGGCGCAAGCGTAGCGCTGACGAGGTCCGAGCGGAATGCTTTCCGCCTACGTGCGCACTTCGCCTGTCAGCAGGGCGCGCGCCGCCACCACATCGGTCGCCATCTGCGCCATGAGCGCCTCGATGCCTTCGAAGGCGACCATGCCCCGCAGCCGTTCGGTGAACTCCACCGTGACATCGTGCCCGTACAGATCGAGCGCGTCGTGGTCGAGCACGTGCGCCTCGACCTGACGCACCAGGACGTCGTCGAAGGTCGGGTTCGTCCCGACGGAGACCGCCGCCGGGTATCGGGTCCTCGTGTCGTGATCCACGAGCCAGCCCGCGTACACGCCGTCGGCGGGGACGAGCGCGTCGACGATCTCGGACAGGTTCGCGGTCGGGAAGCCGAGTTCGCGTCCGCGCTTGAGCCCGTGGACGACCTCGCCGCGGACGTCGACCGGACGACCGAGCACGTCCCCTGCTGTGCGCACGTCGCCCTCGGCCAGCAGTTCGCGGATCCAGCTCGACGAGACCCGGCGCTCCGAGTCGTCCAGATACACGTCATCGACGACGTCGACCGTGAACCCGTACGTCGGCCCGAGCTCTGCCAGCAGCTCAGGAGTACCCGCTCCCCCGCGGCCGAAACGGAAGTCGCGACCGACGAGCACGGTCGACACGTGCAACGCGGCGACCAGGAACTCCTCGACGAACTGCTCCGGAGTACGAGATGCAAGGGCGCGATCGAACGTCAGCAGCAGGGTCGCATCGAGACCGAGCTCGCCGAGGAGCGCGAGCTTGCGTTCCACCGACACGACGTTCTCAGGGCAGATCTCCGGACGCAGCAGCGCCAACGGATTGCGATCGAAGGTCACGGCTACCGCGCGTGCACCGGATGCCGCGGCATCCGCCTTCAGGCGCTCGATGACCGCACGGTGTCCGGCGTGAACGCCGTCGAACTTGCCGATCGCGACAACCGAAGGCCCGAAGTCGGCTGGCACCTCGCTCGGATCGCGGAAGACGATCACGCCTTCGCCTCCACCGGGAGTGCCGCGTCGACGGGACGGTGCGTGCGCAGCCACCAGATGCCGAACATGGGCAGCACGAGCGGAATGAACAGGTATCCGCGCCCGAAGACCGACCAGACCGAATCGTGCTGGAACAGCTCGGGCACGGCGAGGCTCAGGATGCCCACGACGACGACTCCGGCCAGTTCGAAGAGGATGGCGACCCACGCGATCGTGTACCAGCCACGACGGCCGGCGAGCACCAGTGCCAGAGTGGCGAGGATGTAAACGACGGCGGCGATCGCCGAGAGCGAGTAGGCGAGCGGCGCCTCATCGAACTTCCGCACGATCTGCACGAAGCTGCGACCCGTGGCAGCCAGAGCCATCACGGCGTAGACGATGACGAGGACACGGCCGATGCCGGTCATCCGATTGCGGGTTGCGGTGATGCTCATAGCATCCTCCATCCTAAGCGCGCGAGTCGCGCTCGAGCGCCGCGCATCAACCGATCTGGATGGTCCAGATCACCTGCATCCGCCACAGCATGATCGCCACGGCCAGCGCGACGACGCCGAGGGTCACCGTGCTCCAGCGGCTGCGCTCCAGCAGTGCCCAGATCACGCCCCCGATCGGCAGGAGAGCGGCGGAGACGAGGTAGACCCAGAACTCCAGCAGATCGCCCGACGGCGGGTTCCCTGCGAACGGCGCGATGATCGCCATGATGATCTGCACGACGAGAAGCACTTCGACGAGCGCGAGCGCCCCCACCGAGAGATCGCTCGGGCGCCGCCGGGCGAGCCCGGCGATGATGCAGAAGAGGCCGGCCGCGACGGCGACGACGATCTGGACGGTCGTGAACCAGAGGATCATCGTGCACTCTCCGGCATGTTCATCACACTCTTGAGATCCCCGCCGCGTTTCTCGACGATCCCGACGAGCGCACCCTCGGGATCGATGGCCGCAGCGTGCACGTCGTCGAGCCTCGAGGCCTGATCCTTGAGTCGCTTGCCGTGCCGAAGATCGCGCGCATCGTCCTCGGTGACCGCGAGGGGCTGCAGGATCGACGCCGCGGCGTCGGCCGGAGTCAGCGTCGTCGCGCCCGCAAGCGAATCCAGCCCGACCGCGTCGACGACGTCGAACGGACCGATCCTCGTGCGACGGAGCGCCGTCAGATGCCCCCCGACGCCGAGAGCCTCGCCGAGATCGCGTGCGAGCGCGCGGATGTAGGTGCCCGAGGAGCAGTCCACGACCACGTCGAGTTCGATGTCACCTGCGCTGCGACGCTCCTCGATGACATCGAACCGCGACACGGTGACCTGCCTCGCCTTGAGTGCGACCTGTTCACCTGCTCGGACGAGATCATAGGCGCGACGGCCGTCGACTTTGATGGCGGAGACGGCGCTCGGCACCTGGGATATCTCGCCCGTGAGCGCGGCGATCCCCGCTCTGATCTGCTCGCCCGTGACCGCGGCCACATCGGCCGCATCGGCTGTGCATGTGATCTCGCCCTCTGCGTCATCCGTCCCGGTCGTCTGACCGAGCCGGATCGTCGATGTGTAGGTCTTGTCCGCGCCGACCACGTAGGTGAGAAGCCGTGTCGCGCCTTCGATCCCGATCACCAGCAGGCCCGTCGCCATCGGATCGAGCGTTCCCGCATGCCCGACCTTGCGGGTTCCGAACGCCTTCCGCGTCCGTGCGACCACGTCGTGGCTGGTCAGCCCGCCTGGTTTGTCAACGAGAAGAATGCCGGGTGCGACCATCCCCCCAGCCTACCGACGACCACGAGCGCGCCGGAGCGCTGCCACAGGGCATTCCGCATAGGCTGGCGAGGTGCCTGCGACCCCGACACCCTCCTCGCACCTGCCTACGCTGCTCGCGGACTGGTATCACGCTGAGGCCAGGGACCTTCCATGGCGTCAGCCGGAGTTCCATGAGCGGTTCGGCGCATGGGGCACGCTGGTCAGCGAGTTCATGCTGCAGCAGACACCCGTGACCAGGGTCATCCCTCATCTGGAGGCGTGGCTCGCCCGTTGGCCAACACCGACCGCGATGTCGGCGGCGACGCCCGCGGAGGTCGTGCTCCAATGGGCGAATCTGGGATATCCGCGCAGGGCACTGTGGTTGCACCGCGCCGCGATCGAGATCACCGAACGTCACGCCGGTGAAGTGCCGCGCGATGTGGATGCACTTCTCGCGCTGTCAGGGATCGGCGACTACACCGCCAGGGCCGTGGCGGCGTTCGCATTCGGTGACCGGCATCCTGTCGTCGACACCAACACGCGCCGCGTCATCGCCCGTGCGATCGAAGGACGATCCCAGCCCGGGCCGGCCGCACGTCGGGACCTTGTCGTGATGGGGGCGCTGCTTCCCGAATCGGATGAGGAATCCGCCGTCTTCAACGCCGCCATGATGGAGCTCGGCGCCACCGTGTGCACGTCGCGGACGCCGAGGTGCGGGCGCTGCCCGATAGCGGGCGACTGCGTGTGGGCGTCATCCGGATTTCCCGACACCGGGGACGAGCGCCGCAGACAGGCCAGGTACGATGGCTCCGATCGGCAGGCCCGCGGTGCAGTGCTGAAGGCGCTGCGCGACGCGGTCGCCGGTGAGCTGCCGCTCGATGCGGTCATCCACGACTGGGCGGATGCCGTGCAGCGCGATCGTGCGATCGATTCCCTCATCGCGGACGGACTCGCCGAGGCGTCGGAGCACCTGCTCCGGCTCCCCCGCTGATCAGCCGCGGATCACTGCTGCTGGTCGTCCTCTTCGGAGCGCACGTAGGGATCCGCATCGCCGGCGTGCGTGGCGGAGGAGGCGAGCCTGGCCACCTCGGCGTCACGCTCCTGCGCCTGACGGAGCAGCGCCGTGATGTTGTCGGCGTTCTCGGGGAGCGCGTCGGGGATGAACTCGAGGGTCGGTACCAGGCGGGTGCTGAGCTGCTTGCCCACTTCGCTGCGCAGCATACCCGTCGCCGACGCGAGTGCGGCAGCGCTCGAGGCCCGCTCTTCATCGGTGCCGAGCACCGTGTAGAAGGCCGATGCGTGCTGCAGATCACCGGAGACGCGGACGTCGGTGATGGTGACGAAGCCGAGCCGCGGGTCGCGCAGACCCCGCTCGAGGCGCTCCGCCAGGATGACGCGGATGCGATCCGCCAGACGTGCCTGTCGTTCTCCAGCCATTTCCTTCTTCTTCCGTGTGACGAATGAGGGGCGCCCTCGGGCGCCCCTCATGAGTGATGCGATCAGCCGCGAGGCTTCTCGACCATCTCCGTTGTCTCGATCTCGTCGCCGATCTGGATGTCGTTGAACTTGCCGAGACCGATACCGGCCTCGAAGTCCGTACGCACCTCGGTGACGTCGTCCTTGAAGCGGCGCAGCGACTCGATGGCGAGGCCATCGGCGAGCACGACACCGTCGCGGATGATGCGGGCCTTGGCGTTGCGCGTGATCGTTCCCGATCGCACGATGACACCGGCGATGTTGCCGAACTTGGAGGAGCGGAACACCTCGCGGATCTCGGCGACACCGGACTGGATCTCTTCGAACTCCGGCTTGAGCATGCCCTTGAGGGAGCTCTCGATCTCGTCGATCGCGGAGTAGATGACCGAGTAGAACCGGACATCCACGCCCTCACGAGCCGCAGCCTCACGGGCCTTGGGGTCGGGGCGGACGTTGAAGCCCACGATGATCGCGTTGTCGATCGTCGCCAGGTTCACGTCAGACTCCGTGACAGCACCCACACCGCGGTGGATGATGCGCAGCTGGACCGTGTCGTCGACCTCGATCTTGAGCAGCGATTCCTCCAGCGCCTCGACGGCACCGGACACGTCGCCCTTGATGATGAGGTTGAGCGTCTCGACCTTGCCCTCTTCGAGCGCACGGGTGAAGTCCTCGAGCGAGATGCGCTTGCGGGCCTTGGCCAGCAGGGCGTTGCGCTCGACCGCTTCACGCTTCTCAGCGATCTGGCGGGCCATGCGGTCTTCCTCGGTGACGATGAACACGTCACCGGCGCGCGGCACGGAGTTCAGACCCTGCACCTGCACCGGACGCGACGGAGCCGCCTCTTCGACGGCCTCGCCGTTCTCGTCGAGCATCGCACGGACACGGCCGTATGCGGTGCCCGCGACGATCGAGTCGCCGACGCGCAGCGTTCCGGACTGGATGAGGACGGTCGCGATCGAACCACGGCCCTTGTCGAGCTTCGCCTCGATGGCGACACCACGTGCGGACTTGTTCGGGTTCGCGGTCAGGTCGAGGCCGGCGTCGGCCGCGAGCAGCACGGCGTCCAGGAGTTCCTGGATACCCGTGCCGGCACGTGCCGAGACGTCGACGAACATGACATCTCCGCCGTACTCCTCGGCGACGAGACCGTACTCGGTCAGCTGCTGACGAACCTTCGCCGGGTTGGCGTCGGGCTTGTCGACCTTGTTGACCGCGACCACGATCGGGACCTCGGCCGCCTGGGCGTGGTTGAGCGCCTCGACCGTCTGCGGCATGATGCCGTCGTCGGCCGCGACCACCAGGATCGCGAGGTCGGTGACCTGCGCACCACGGGCACGCATGGCGGTGAACGCCTCGTGACCCGGGGTGTCGATGAAGGTGATGGCGCGCTCGTGGCCCTCGTGCTCGGTCCAGACCTGGTAGGCACCGATGTGCTGCGTGATGCCTCCGGCCTCCCCCTCGATGACGTTGGTCTTGCGGATCGCGTCGAGGAGGCGCGTCTTACCGTGGTCGACGTGGCCCATGACCGTGACGACCGGCGGGCGGATCTCGAGGTCGTCCTCGCTCTCCTCCTCCAGCTCCTTGGCCAGGTCGAGGCCGAAGCCCTCGAGGAGCTCCTTGTCCTCGTCCTCGGGCGAGACCATCTGGATCTTGTAGCCGAGCTCCTCGCCGAGGACCTCGAAGGTCGCCTCGTCCAGCGACTCGGTGGCCGTGGCCATCTCGCCGAGGTTGAAGAGGATCGTGACAAGGGTTCCGGGCTGCACGGTGTAACCGGTCAGCGTCTCGATCTTGTCCGCGAAGTCGGCGATGGACGCGCCGCGGCGCATGCGGATGATCTCTCCGTTGCCGCGGGTGACGTTGACGCCACCGACGACCGGAGCCGACCGCATCTCGAATTCCTGCCGCTTCGCCCTACGCGACTTGCGCTGCTTGGACTTGCCGCCTCCCTTGCCGAAGGCACCTGCGGTTCCACCACCGGGTCCACGGCCGCGGCCACCGCCGCCGCCGGGACGACCTGCGAAGCCGCCACCCGGACGAGCGCCGGGACCGCCGCCTGGCGCACCACCGGCACCGCCGGGACGGCCGGGGCCGCCGGAGCGCTGCTGGAACGGTGCACCACCGGGACGACCGGGACCGCCGGAGCGGGGAGCGCCGGGACGGGGCGAGCCAGGACGCGGTGCGCCAGGGCGGGGTGCCCCGGGGCGGGGAGCCTGCGGACGCGGGATGTTCCCCGGCGTCGGGCGCTGGCCCATGCCCTGAGCGGACGCGAAGGGGTTGTTGCCCGGACGGGGTCCGGTGGGGCGCTGCCCCATGCCCTGGTTGGAGGCGAACGGGTTGTTGCCGGGGCGCGGAGCGCCGGGCTTCGGGGCACCCTTGTCGTCGGACTGCGCAGCGGGTTTCGCCGGAGCGGCAGCCTCGGCGGCGGGCGCCTCAGCGGACGGTGCGGGTGCAGCAGCGACCGGCGCTTCTGCCGGTGCGGGCTCAGGTGCCGGCTTCGGGCCGGGCTTGGGTCCGGGGGTCGGTGCCTTCGGACCGGGCTTGGCCGCACCGGGCTTCGCTGCGGCGGGCTTCGCTGCAGCAGGCTTCTCCTCCGCCTTGGGCGCCGCGGCACCGTCGGCCTCGATGGCCGCACGGAGCTTGCGAGCCACGGGGGGCTCGATGGTCGACGAAGGGCTCTTGACGAACTCGCCGAGCTCCTTCAGCTTTGCGAGTGCGAACTTGCTGTCGACGCCGAGCTCAGCGGCGATCTCGTGTACGCGTGGTTTGGCAGCCACAATTCTCCTGTCTGGGTCGGTCCACCCAGGCAGGGCAGACCACTAGTTGCGGACGGGTCTCATTTCGAGCCGTTCACTTTGTTTCCATAGCCATTCAGCCGTTTCTCGATGGTCTGCGTGTCCAGTGGTTCGGACACACGGAGGGCTCGTGCGAAAGCGCGGCGCCGCAGAGCGGCTTCCATGCATTCCCGCGTCGGATGGAGCCAGGCGCCCCTCCCTGTCATCGCGGCGCGCTCATCGATGATGAGGACGCCGTCGGTGACCACCACCCTGAGAAGAGCGGATCGGGAAGCACGCACGCGACAACCGACGCATGTTCGTACAGGTTCCATCTTACACCGCGCCGTCGGGTCCCGATTCCGCGACCCGGCCTCAGTCCAGGATGCTGTCGGGCTGGATGTCGATCTTCGCACCGGTCAGCTTGGCTGCGAGTCGGGCGTTCTGGCCCTCCTTGCCGATGGCGAGAGAAAGCTGGTAGTCGGGTACGAGAGCGCGCACGGCCTTGGTGTTCGCGTCGAGCACGAAGGCGCTCGTGACCTTCGCCGGTGAGAGCGCGTGGGCGACGAAGGTGGCGAGGTCGACGTCGTGATCGACGATGTCGATCTTCTCTCCCGCGAGCTCCTCGGTGACGGCGCGGACGCGGCGCCCGAGTTCTCCGATGCAGGCGCCCTTGGCGTTGATCGACGGGTCGTCCGACCTGACGGCGATCTTGGTGCGGTGGCCGGCTTCGCGTGCGAGCGAGACGATCTCGACGAGCCCAGCGGCGATCTCCGGCACCTCGAGTGCGAACAGCTTGCGCACGAGGCCGGGGTGGGTGCGCGAGACCGTGATCTGCGGCCCCTTGAGACCCTTCGCGACCGCCGTGACGTAGACGCGCAGGCGAGAGCCGTGCGCGTAGTCCTCACCGGGGACCTGCTCCTCAGGAGGCAGGATCGCCTCGACGCTGCCGAGGTCGACGTGGATCATGCGCGGGTTCGGCCCCTGCTGGATGACGCCGGCGACGATGTCGCCTTCCTTGCCCTTGAACTCGCCGAGAACGGCTTCGTCCGCGATGTCGCGCAGGCGCTGGCTGATGACCTGCTTGGCGGCGAACGCGCCGATGCGACCGAAGTCGTCAGGGGTGGCGTCTTCTTCACCGATGATCGCGCCATCGTCGTCCTTGACCGGCTGAAGCACGGCGACGTGCCCGGTCTTGCGGTCGAGTTCGACCCGAACCCCTTCAGGGATGGCGCCCTCTTCCGAGACGTGCTTGCCGTATGCCGTCAGAACGGCCTGCTCGATGATCGCGACGAGCTCGTCGAAGGGAATCGCCTTCTCCTTCTCGATCCCGCGCAGCAGCCCCAATTCGATGTCCATAACGGCCTCCCTATTCAGCTCTCGTCGCGCAGGTTCGCACGCGCGACATCCGTACAACGATACCCCGTGTACACCGTCGCGTGACACTCTCGCATGCACGCGAGAGGCGATCGCCGGGAGTTCCCGGCGATCGCCTCTCGTCTCAGATCACACGCGGTACGACTGGATCACGGCCGGTCGCGGCGCGTTCGGCACATCGCCGGGCGCGCTCGAGCCGTAGTCGGGGAACAGCGAGTTCGGAGTCTCGAAAGTGCCGTCCTCACCCGGGTGCTGCACGGCGACGAAGACCAGCCCCTCCTTGTCGTGGATGACGGGTCCGCAGGTCTCGGCGTCACGCGGCACCGCGAGGAACTGCTGAACGTGCCCGCGCTCGGATCCGGTGAGCGGCACCTTGAACAGGCCGTCTGCGCGTCCGATCGTGCTCGGGGCGCCGTCGGTCGAGATCCACAGGTTGCCCTCCGAGTCGAAGGCGACGTTGTCCGGGCAGGAGATCGGCGACACGAGCTCCTTCGGGAAGCCCGCGAAGTAGGCGTTGTCGAAGGTGGCGGGATCACCGCACAGCAGCAGGATGCTCCAGCTGAACGTCGTTCCGGACTGACCTGCGGTCTCGGTGAGCTCGATGACGTGACCGTACCTGTTGCCGGTGACGGGGTTCGCTTCGTCGAGGGCCGTGCGGCCGGAGTTGTTCGTGAGTGCCACGTACACCTTTCCGGTGAGCGGGTTCGGCTCGACGTCCTCCGGTCGGTCCATCTTCGTCGCACCGACCGCGTCCGCGGCGAGGCGGGTGTACACCAGCACCTGCTCGGTGGTGAATCCGGGAACCGCGCTCTTGCCGCCCTGCGTCAGCGGCACCCAGACGCCTGTGCCGTCGAACGCACCGTCGGCGGGAAGCGCGCCCGTGCCGACGATCTCGGCGGCCGGCGAGTTGCCGCGGAACGTCGCGACGTAGAGGTCGCCCTCGCTGAGCAGGTTCAGGTTCTTCTTCCGAGAGCCCGAGATCCGGTTCTTCGACACGAACTTGTAGAGATAGTCGCCTCGTTCGTCGTCGCCCATGTACGCGACGACGCGGCCGTCCTCCGCCACGTGCACGTTCGCGCCCTCATGCTTGAGACGCCCCATGGCCGTGTGCTTGCGCGGCGTGGAGTTCGGATCCTGCGGGTCGACCTCCACGATGTACCCGAAGCGGTTGGGCTCGTTGACGTAGTCGGGGTCGTGGGCGTCGAAGCGCGGGTCGTAGGCCTCCCACCCGGTCGACGTCGACGTCGTGCTCGAGTTCGAGTAGCGCTTCTGCTCCGCGGTGTCGGCCGCCCAGGCGAAGTACCCGTTGAAGTTCTCCTCGCCCGACAGCACCGTCCCCCAGGGCGTCGTGCCGCCGGCGCAGTTGCCGAGGGTGCCGTGCACCCATCGACCTTCGGGGTCCGCTGCGGTCTTGACGAGGTCCGACCCTGCGGCGGGCCCGGTGAGCTCGAACACCGTCTCGACCGTGATGCGGCGGTTGCGCCGACCGTCGACGACATACGCCCAGGGCTCTCCGACCTTTCGACGGGCGATGTCCACGACCGACATCCCCTGGGCGGCCTTGTAGATCTCGCCGCGACGCTGCAGTTCGGCCGCGTCGGTGGTGGCCGGGAACATGAGGTTCGGGTTGACGTACTCGTGGTTGTTCACGAGGACGCCGGTCTTGCCGCTCGGGTCGGGGATGATGTCGAGGTAGTCGCTGTTGTAACCGAACTGGCCCTCCTGCGCCTCGGCCGTCTGACCGAGGATGTCGAAGGCCGGCGTCCGCGAGAACAGCGGGTCGCCCCATCGGATCA
>Ga0308157_10003569_pt1 | contig 22300 bp, 22 predicted proteins | sample PhyBR1_FD_201035 | JGI IMG/M metagenome (GOLD analysis project Ga0308157, IMG submission 201035) | Phyllosphere microbial communities from UC Gill Tract Community Farm, Albany, California, United States - DLSLB.R1 | ecosystem: Host-associated > Plants > Phyllosphere > Unclassified | place: USA...
GGGCGGTCGATCATCGGCCCGGCGGGTATCACCCTGTATGAGATCGGCACGACCAAGCCGGTCACGGTGGCCACCGACGACGGATCCGCCGAGCGGCTCTACGTCTCCGTCGACGGCGGCATGAGCGACAACGTGCGCCCCGCGCTGTACGGGGCGCAGTACTCGGCACGCCTCGCCTCGCGCACGAGCGACGCGGATCCCGCGCTCGTCCGGATCGTCGGCATGCACTGCGAATCCGGCGACGTCGTCGTCGACCACGAGTTCCTGCCGGGCGACGTCACCCCCGATGACCTCGTCGCCGTCGCCTCGACCGGCGCGTACTCCGCCGCCATGGCGAGCAATTACAACCACGTCCCTCGCCCTGCCGTCGTGGCGGTGCGCGATGGCCGAGCGCGCGTGATCCTCCGCGGCGAGACGGTCGACGACCTGCTCGCGCGCGACGCCGGCCTCGGCTACACCGAAGGAGAAGAATGATCGATCACCGTACTCTGCGCGTCGCGCTGCTGGGCGCCGGGTCCGTCGGCTCGCAGGTCGCCCGTCTGCTTCTCGAGCACGCCGATGAGCTCGAGGGGCGCGCGGGCGCTCGCCTCGAACTCGTGGGCATCGCGGTGCGCAACGTCGACGCGCAGCGCGACGTCGAGCTGCCGCGCGAGCTGTTCACGACGGATGCGCACGAGCTGATCGTCGGCAGCGACATCGTGATCGAGCTGATGGGCGGCATCGAGCCGGCCCGCACGCACATCCTCGACGCGCTGCAGTCGGGCGCCGATGTCATCACGGGCAACAAGGCGCTGCTCGCCACGCACGGGGCCGAGATCTTCGACGCGGCCGATCAGGTCGGCGCCTCGGTGTCGTACGAGGCGGCGGTCGCGGCGGCGATCCCGATCCTGCGCCCGCTGAAGGACTCGCTCGCGGGCGACTTCGTCACGCGCATCTTCGGCATCGTCAACGGCACGACGAACTACATCCTCGACCGCATGGACACGGAGGGCGCCGACTTCGCGGAGGTGCTCGCCGACGCGCAGATGCTCGGCTACGCCGAGGCGGATCCGACGGCCGACGTCGAGGGATACGACGCCGCGCAGAAAGCCGCGATCCTCGCGAGCCTCGCGTTCCACACGAACGTGCCGCTCGAGGCCGTGCACTGCGAGGGCATCAGCTCGATCGGCGCGGATGCCATCGAGAACGCCAAGAAGGCCGGGTACGTCATCAAGCTGCTCGCGACGTGCGAGCGGCTGCCGGCCGAGAACGGCGAGGACGCCGCCATCTCGGTGCGCGTGTATCCGGCGCTCATCAAGCGCGATCACCCGCTCGCGAGCGTGCACGGCGGCAACAACGCCGTGTACGTCGAGGCGGCGGCCGCTGGTCCGCTCATGTTCTACGGCGCGGGCGCGGGCGGGGTCCAGACGGCCTCGGCGATCCTCGGCGACGTGGTTTCGGCCGCGCGCCGCCACATCGCCGGCGGTGTCGGCGTGGGCGAGTCGGCTCGCGGCACACAGCCGATCGCCGACATTGGCCGCATCACCACGCGGTACCAGATCACGCTCGACGTGACCGACGAGCAGGGCGTGCTCGCGACGGTCGCGACGATTCTCAACGAGGGCGGCGTCTCGATCGCGACCCTCGAGCAGACGGCGGTCGAGACGAACGACGGCGAGTCCCGTGCGCGCCTCGTCATCGGCACGCACCGCGCCCGGGAGCAGGCGCTCAGCGCCACGACCGAGCGCCTCGCCGAGAGCGGCGTCGTCGAGCGGGTCGTCACGGTGCTGCGCGTGGAGGGCGAATGAGCCCGATCGTGCGCACCGTCGAGGTGCGCGTGCCGGCGACGAGCGCGAACCTCGGCCCCGGCTTCGACACGCTCGGCCTCGCGCTGAGCGTCTACGACGAGCTCACCGTCTCCTCGCTCGAGGGCGACGAGCTCGAGATCTCCGTCGAGGGCACGGGCGCCGCCGAGATCGCCACCGACGAGTCGAACCTCGTCGCCCGGACGATCCGCTTCGCCTACGAGTCCGTCGGCCTCATCGCGCCGGGCCTCAAGATCGAGGCGAACAACGCGATTCCGCACGGACGCGGCCTCGGGTCCAGCGGATCCGCCGTGGTCTCGGGCCTGCTCGCGGCGAAGGGCCTGCTCGAGGGCCGGGTCGAGTTCACCGACACGGATCTGCTGCGCCTCGCCACGGAGCTCGAGGGGCACCCCGACAACGTCGCCCCGGCGCTGTTCGGCGGCCTGACGATCGCGTGGACCGAGAACGACCGTCCGATGCACAAGAAGCTGCTCGTGCACCGCGGCGTCGCGCCCGTCGTGTTCGTGCCCGATCGCACGATGTCGACGTCGACGGCGCGCAGCGTGCTGGATCCGGCCGTGTCGCGCGAGGACGCCGTCTTCAACGTGTCGCGCTCCGCCCTCCTCATCGCGGCTCTCACGCAGAGCCCCGACCTGCTGATGTCGGCCACCGAGGATCGGTTGCACCAGGGGCGCCGCGCGGCGGCCATGCCCGAAACGGATGGGCTCGTGCGAGCCCTGCGCGCCGAGGGCTTCGCGGCGGTCGTGTCGGGCGCCGGCCCGAGCGTGCTCGTTCTGGCCGACGGGCCGGGCAAGCGCCTCGAGGCGGCGGCCGTGGCCGAGGAGCGCACGGGAGGCAGCTGGCAGGCTCTGATGCTCGCCGTCGACTTCCTGGGTGGTACAGTGAAGCAATCAGCGGAGGGTGCCTCAGCGCACAACTTCTGAACCTCCGTCGCAATTCTGCGAAGCCCCGCACGGATCCCCGACGGTGCCGCGTCCGCGTGGCGCAACCGGGTATCGACACCCTCTCTGAGGGCGTGTCATCACGTTCTTCCGCGTGCGGATTGGCACTGAGTTATCCCGATTCTTTAAGGAGCACTCGTGGCACCCACGAATGAGAACACCGGCGGCAACGCCGAATCCGCACAGTCCGACATCGACCAGGCCATCGCGGCCGCTGACGCCGCGACCTCGACGAGGAAGGCGCCGGCGAAGAAGCGCGCGCCGCGCCGCGCGAGCTCGACCGGCACCGCGGCCGCCGCGACGACGGCGCCCGCGGCTGAAACGGCCGCATCGACGGACGCGCCCGCACAGACGGATGCGCCCGCTGAGGCCTCGGCCGAGGCCCCCGCCAAGGCGCCGGCGAAGAAGCGCGCACCGCGCCGCACCAAGGCGCAGATCGAGGCCGACAAGGCGGCGGCCGAGGCGGCCGCGAACGGCGAGCAGCCGGCAGCCGAGGCATCGAGCGAAGAGCCCGCGAAGAAGCCCGCGACGCGCACGACGCGTTCGCGCGCCAAGGCCGCGCCCGCGGCATCGACCGAGACCGAGGCCGCGCCGGCCGAGGAGACCAAGGCCGACGATGCTCCCGCCGAGGAAGCGGCTCCGGCCAAGCGCCCGGCACGTCGCCGCGCGACCTCCGCGCCGAAGGCCGAGGAGAAGGCCGCCGACTCCGACGCAGCGCCGACGGAGGGCGCCGCCGCACCCGCGGACGAGAAGCCCGAGCCCGAGACGAAGCCCGCGCGCGCCGCGCGTTCGCGCCGCAAGCCCGCCGAGACCGCATCCGCCGAGGCCGAGTCCGCCTCGCAGCCGGGCGAGGAGAAGGCCTCCGCCGAGCAGGCGCCTGCCGACAAGACCTCTGGCGAGCAGACCTCGACCGAGAAGACCTCGACCGACAAGGGCGAGAAGTCCGATGACGCCGAGTCCGCCGACAAGCGCGACGGCTCGGACCAGTCCGACGGCTCCGACCGGTCCGACAGCGACGAGCAGGAGGGCTCGAGCCGCGGACGCCGCGGTCGAGGCCGCGGCCGCCGCAAGAAGGGCCCGGGCGACTCGGACGACAACTCCGACGGCGGCCAGCAGAACGGTGGCCAGAACGGCCAGCAGAACGGCCAGAACGGCGGCGGTCGCGGGCAGAACAACCGCGGCGGTCAGCAGGAGCAGCAGCAGGACCAGAACCGCAACAAGCGCGGTCGTGGTCGCGGACGCGGCGAGGACGAGTTCGAGCCGCAGATCGGCGCCGACGACGTCCTGATCCCGATCGCGGGCATCCTCGATGTGCTCGACAACTACGCCTTCGTGCGCACGACCGGCTACCTGCCCGGACACCAGGACGTGTACGTCTCGCTCGGCCAGGTGAAGAAGTACAACCTGCGCAAGGGCGACGCGATCGTCGGATCCATCAAGCAGGCCCGCGAGAACGAGCAGAACGGGCGCCAGAAGTACAACGCGCTCGTCAAGGTCGATTCGATCAACGGCCTCTCGGCCGATGATGCCGCGACCCGCGTCGAGTTCTCCGACCTGACACCGCTGTACCCGCAGGAGCGCCTGCGCCTCGAGACGGAGCCCTCGAAGCTGACCCAGCGCATCATCGACCTCGTGGCGCCGATCGGCAAGGGCCAGCGCGGCCTCATCGTCGCGCCCCCGAAGGCCGGCAAGACGATCGTCCTGCAGCAGATCGCGAACGCGATCGCGCAGAACAACCCCGAGGCGCACCTGATGGTCGTGCTCGTGGACGAGCGTCCCGAAGAGGTCACCGACATGCAGCGCACGGTCAACGGTGAGGTCATCGCCTCGACGTTCGATCGCCCTGCCGAGGACCACACGACGGTCGCCGAGCTCGCCATCGAGCGCGCGAAGCGCCTCGTCGAGCTCGGCCGCGACGTCGTCGTGCTGCTCGACTCGATCACGCGGCTCGGCCGCGCGTACAACCTCGCGACGCCGGCCTCGGGCCGCGTGCTCTCGGGCGGCGTGGACGCGGCGGCGCTGTACCCGCCGAAGAAGTTCTTCGGCGCGGCGCGCAACATCGAGAACGGCGGATCCCTGACGATCCTCGCGACCGCGCTCGTCGAGACCGGATCCAAGATGGACGAGGTCATCTTCGAAGAGTTCAAGGGCACCGGCAACTCCGAGCTGCGCCTGTCGCGCCAGCTCGCCGACAAGCGCATCTTCCCGGCGGTCGACGTCAACGCGTCGTCGACGCGTCGCGAGGAGATGCTGCTGAGCGCCGATGAGGTCAAGATCACGTGGAAGCTGCGCCGCGCCCTCGCGGGCATGGACCAGCAGCACGCGCTCGGCGTCATCCTCGAGAAGCTGAAGGAGACGAACTCGAACGTCGAGTTCCTCGTCCAGATGCAGAAGAGCTCTGTCGCCGCCGAAAACGGTCGCTGAGTCGTGTTCGAGTCCGTCCAGTCGCTGATCGACGAGCACGCCCGGGTTCAGGAGGAGCTCTCCGACCCGGCCGTGCACGCCGATGCCGCGCGCGCGAAGCGCGTGAACAGGCGTTTCGCCGAGCTCTCGCGCATCGTGCGGGCGTATGACGACTGGACGGGCGCGGGCGACGACCTCGCCGCGGCGCGCGAGCTCGCGAGCGAGGACGCGGCGTTCGCCGACGAGATCCCCGCCCTCGAAGAGACGCTCGCCGAGGCGCAGGAGCACCTGCGCCGCCTGCTGATCCCGCGGGATCCGGACGACGCGCGCGACGTGATCATGGAGATCAAGGCGGGCGAGGGCGGCGCCGAGAGCGCGCTGTTCGCCGCCGACCTGCTGCGCATGTACTCGCAGTATGCGGCGCACGTCGGGTGGAAGACCGAGATCATCGAGTCGGATGATTCGGATCTCGGCGGGTACAAGAACGTGCAGGTCGCGTTCAAGGGATCCTCGAACGACCCCGCGCAGGGCGTCTGGGCGCACCTGAAGTACGAGGGCGGCGTGCACCGCGTGCAGCGGGTGCCGGCGACCGAGTCGCAGGGCCGCATCCACACGTCCACGACGGGCGTGCTGGTCTTCCCCGAGGTCGACGCCCCCGAAGAGGTGCAGATCGATCAGAACGACCTGAAGATCGATGTGTACCGGTCGAGCGGCCCGGGCGGCCAGTCGGTGAACACGACCGACTCGGCGGTGCGGATCACGCACCTGCCGACGGGCATCGTCGTGTCGATGCAGAACGAGAAGTCGCAGCTGCAGAACCGCGAGGCGGGAATGCGGGTCCTGCGCGCGCGGATCCTGGCGAAGCAGCAGGAGGAGCTCGCGGCGGCGGCGTCGGACGCGCGCAAGAGCCAGATCCGGGGGATGGACCGGTCGGAGCGGATCCGCACCTACAACTTCCCCGAGAACCGCATCGCGGACCACCGCACGGGCTACAAGTCGTACAACCTGGATCAGGTGATGGACGGCGCGCTCGAGCCGGTGATCGCCAGCTGCATCGCGGCCGACGAGGCCGAGCGCCTCGAACACCTGGGGGAGTGAGCAACAGGCCTCACCTCGGCGGGCCGCGTACGGCCTGAACGCGAGATGATGAGGGGATGGATCTCTCGGAAGTGACGCTCATCGAGCTGGTGCAGGCGCTGCGGGCGGGCGAGGTGACTCCCGTTCAGGCGGCGACGCACTACCTCGACCGGATCGCGGAGAACGGCGACCTCGGCGCCTTTGCGGCGATCACGCGCGAGCGCGCGCTCGACCGCGCGGGTGAGCTCGGGACGATCCCGAACGAACCGCCGCCGCTGTGGGGCGTGCCGCTCGCCGACAAGGATCTCGTCGCGCGCGCGGGCGTGCCGACCCGGTATGGATCCCGCGCGTTCCACGACTTCGTTCCCGACGCATCCGATCCGCTCGCCGCGGCGGTCGACGCGCTCGGATCCGTGAGCCTCGGCAAGACCGCCACGCCGGAGTTCGGGCTGACCGGCTACACCGAGCCGGCCGCGGGCGCGCCCGCGCGGAACCCGTGGGATCCGTCGACGGGTGCCGGAGGATCCTCGGGCGGCGCGGCGATCGCCGTCGCGACCGGCATGCTCCCCGCCGCGGTCGCCTCGGACGGCGGCGGGTCGATACGGATCCCCGCCGCGACGGTCGGCGTCGTCGGGCTCAAGCCCTCGCGCGGGCGGCTGCCGGTCGCGAACGGGCTCGACGCGCCCGGTGGGCTCTCGACCGCGGGGCCGATCGCGCGCACCGTCGAGGACGCGGCCTATCTGCTCGACGCGCTCGTCGGATCCGCCCCGCGCCGCAACGCGACCACGGCGCCGGATCCGTGGCCGCGCCCGCAGCTGTTCGCCCCGATCGGTCACATGGGCGGGCCCGGACCGATGCCCGTTCGCGCCTTCCTCGCGGCCGCGCGACGGGAGGTCGCGGCGCTGCGGGTCGGTGCGACGCTCGTCACGCCGTGGGACGGCTGGACCGACACGACGCTCGATCCCGGCGCGCGCGAGGCGTACGACTGGGCGATCCGCACGCTGGGCGGCATCGGCCACCGCCCCGAGGACGCCGATTGGCGGCCGGCCGGCTACGCCGACCTGTTCACCACGATCTGGCGCGCGTCGGCCGCGGGCCTGCCGATCGGCGACGACGAGCTCGATCTCGTCGAGCCGTACACGGCGTGGCTGATCCGCGAGGGGCGCCGCATGGGCGCGCGCGAGGCGCTCGGTGCCTATGGAGCCGCCGCGGCGTTCGAACGGCAGACGATCGAGGCGTTCGCGCCGTTCGACGTGGTCATCACGCCCGCGCTGGCGAAGAAGCCGCAGCCGATCGGCTGGTTCTCGCACGACACGGATCCGCTCGAGAACTTCGCGCGCCAGTGCCAGTACGCGCCGCACACGAGCTTCGTCAACGTCTCGGGGCTCCCGGCGATCACGGTTCCGACGCCCGCAGCGCCGGGGGAGCGGCCGTGGAGCGTGCAGATCGTCGGCCGCCCGGGCGGGGAAGCGCGCATGCTGCAGGTCGCGGCGCAGCTCGAGGCCGCGCGCGGGCCGCTGCCCCGGCCGGGATCCGTTCGCTGAGAACCTGAGATTTCGGCCACGACCTGACGGAAACCGAGAAATCGTCAGGCGCTCGGCAAAATCTCAGGCCCTCGGCGAACCTCAGATCAGGTAATCGGGCGACGTCGACACGATGTCGTCCACGCGATCCTTCGGAGCCCGCGGCCGCGACGTCGCCGGGATCCCCACGACGATGCTGTCGGCGGGCGCGTCCTTCGTCACGACGGCGTTCGCGCCCACGGCGCTGCGCGCGCCGATCGTGACGGGGCCGAGCACCTTCGCCCCGGATCCGACGACGACGCCGTCGTGGAGCGTCGGGTGACGCTTGCCGTGGCTGAGCGACGTGCCCCCGAGCGTGACCCCGTGGTAAAGCATGACGTCGTCGCCGACCTCGGCGGTCTCGCCGATCACGACGCCCATGCCGTGATCGATGAAGAAGCGCCGGCCGATCCGTGCGCCGGGGTGGATCTCGATGCCCGTGAGCCAGCGCGCGACCTGCGAGACGGTGCGCGCGACGAAGCGCCACCCGCGGTGCCAGAGCGCGTGCGAGACGCGGTGCACCCAGATCGCGTGCAGCCCCGGATACAGCAGCGCGATCTCGATGGATCCGCGGGCTGCGGGGTCGCGTCTGCGCGCGGCGGCGATGTCCTCACGGATTCCGATTCCCATATGAGAAGAATCTACCGAACGCAGAGGGGCCCGGGGCCATCGTGACCCCGGACCCCTCTGTCGATCACTGGTCGCGCAGGTGCTCCCAGAGGAACGTGGAGACGTAGCGCTCGCCCGTATCGGGAACGACGACGACGATGTTCTTGCCGGCGTTCTCGGGGCGCTTCGCGACCTCGAGGGCGGCCCAGACGGCGGCGCCCGACGAGATGCCCGCGAGGATGCCCTCCTTCGACGCCAGATCGCGTGCGACGGACACCGAGTCGTCGAGCTGCGCCGTGATGATCTCGTCGATCACCGAGCGGTCGAGGATGTCGGGCACGAAGTTGGCGCCGAGCCCCTGGATCTTGTGGGGGCCGGCCTTGCCGTCGGTCAGGAGCGGCGAGTCGGCGGGCTCGACGGCGATGACCTGGGCCTCGGGCTTGCGCTCCTTGAGTACCTGGCCGACGCCCGAGATCGTGCCGCCCGTGCCGATTCCGGCGACGAAGACGTCGATGTTGCCGTCGGTGTCGGCGAGGATCTCCTCGGCCGTCGTCTCGCGGTGCACCTTCACGTTGGCCTCGTTCGCGAACTGGCTCGCGAGCACGGCTCCGGGCGTTTCGGAGACGATGCGCTTGGCCTCTTCGACGGCCCCGTTCATGCCGCCGGCCGGATCCGTGAGCACGAGCTCGGCTCCGAAAGCGCGCAGCAGCACCTTGCGCTCGTTCGACATCGACGACGGCATCGTGAGGATCACCTTGTACCCGCGCGCCGCTCCGACGAGCGCGAGCGCGATGCCGGTGTTGCCCGACGTGCCCTCGACGATCGTGCCGCCCGCGGGGAGATCGCCCGAGGCCTCGGCGGCGTCGATGATCGCGACGCCGATGCGGTCCTTGACCGACGAACCCGGGTTGAAGAACTCGAGCTTCGCGTACACGTTCGCACCGACGCCCTCGGTCACGCGGTTCAGCCGCACGAGCGGGGTCTTCCCGAACGCGCTCGAGATGTCATTGTGGATTCCAGCCATTGAGATGCCTTTCACGACGGGGTGGGGACTCACGGCGACGGTCATCGCCGAACCTGAGTGTCAGCCTAAGGCGATTCGCACCCGCACGGGCGGTGCATGACGTTCGATGTCACGTAGAGTCGAACCCCGTGACGGCGAACGAGAAGGCGATCGGGCTGCGCGATGCGCTGCGCGGAGCGGCCGACGTGCTGCAGAGCGCGGGGGTGCCGGATCCGGTCGTCGACGCAGAGCTGCTGCTCGCCTGGACGATCGATCCCGACGCCTCGCGCGGCGAGCTCCACGCGGGCATCATCCGCGGCGACGCGCTGACCCCCGAGCGGCACGCGACCTTCCGCGAGGCGGTCGCGCGCCGTGCCACCCGCGAGCCGCTGCAGCACATCACGGGAACCGCGCCGTTCCGCCACCTCACGCTGCACGTCGGCCCCGGGGTGTTCGTCCCGCGCCCCGAGACCGAGCTCATCGCGCAGATCGCGATCGACGCGCTGCACGTGGCCGCCGAACCCGAACCGATCGCCGTCGACCTCGGCACCGGATCCGGCGCGATCGCCCTCGCGATGGCGACCGAGGTGCCCCGTGCGCGCGTCGCGGCCGTCGAGCGATCGGACGACGCGATCGCGTGGACGAGGCGCAACGTCCGGGCGATCGCGCCCGACCTCGACCTGCGCCACGGCGACCTCGCCGACGCGTTCGATGACCTCGACGGGCGTGTCGCCGTCGTCGCCTCGAACCCGCCGTACGTGCCGGCCGACGCGATCCCGCGCGACGACGAGGTGCGCCTCTACGACCCCGCGGCGGCGCTGTACGGGGGAGCGGACGGCCTCGACGTCGTGCGCGTCATCAGCCGCGTGGGGCTCCGGCTGGCCCGGCCCGGCGGCATGATCGTGCTCGAGCACGGCGAGTGGCAGGGCGCCGATGTGCGGGGCATTCTCGAGGCCGACGGCTGGCTCGGATCGGCCACGCACCGCGATCTCACGACCCGGGACCGCGCGACGACCGCGGTTCGTCCGTGAGCTTCCAGCGCGGATCCGTAGAATCAGACACGTGATCCCCTCCGTTTTCGACTGCAGCGACCGCGAGCAGATGCTCACAGGCATGCGCCAGGCGCGCCAGGCGATCGCGCGCGGTGACGTCATCGTCATGCCGACCGACACCGTCTACGGCGTCGCGGCCGACGCGTTCACCCCCGCCGCCGTCCAGAAGCTGCTCGAGACGAAGGGGCGCGGCCGCACGCAGCCGCCGCCCGTTCTCGTCGGATCCGTTGACGCCCTGCACGCGCTCGTCGAGTCGGTCCCTGAGGAGGTCACGCAGCTCGTCGAGCGGTTCTGGCCGGGCGCGCTCACGATCGTGCTGCCCGCGCAGCCGTCGCTCACGTGGGATCTCGGCGACACGCAGGGCACCGTCGCGGTGCGCCAGCCCGACCACCCGCTCGCGCTGGAACTGCTCGCGGAGACCGGACCGCTCGCGGTATCGAGCGCCAATCTCACCGGCCGCGCCGCCGCCGTGGATGCGTCGTCGGCCGTGCAGATGCTCGGCGACACGGTCGCGGCGTATCTCGATGACGGCCCTGTCTCGATCGGCGTCGCCTCGACGATCATCGACGCCACCTCGCTCACGACCGCTCGCGGAGAGCGCGCCGTGCGGGTGCTGCGCGAGGGAGCGATCTCGCGCGCCGCCCTGCGCGAGGTCCTCGGCGACCTGCTGGAGGACGACCCCGACGAGGACTCGTCTCGGTGAAGCTCTACCTCCTGACGATCCTCATCACGGCGGCGATCACCTTCGTCCTGTCGTGGGGGATCTGGCGCATCGCGCTGAAGTACAAGCTGCACCCGCCGGTGCGCGAGCGGGATGTGCACACGCGACCGACGCCCCGGCTCGGCGGCGTCGCGATGTTCCTCGGGATCGTCGCGGCGTTTCTGATCTCGCGCACGTTCGATTACTTCGACATCTTCTGGGTGGAGCCGCGCGTCGTGTGGTCCGTGCTCGGCGCGACCGTCCTCATTGCGCTGATCGGGATCGCCGACGACCTGTGGGATCTCGACTGGATGATCAAGCTCGGCGCGCAGTTCATCGCCGCCGGCGTCGTCGCTATCGGCGGCGGCGTGCAGATCTATGCCCTACCGATCGGCGGCATCGCCGTGTGGTCGGGCTGGGTCAGCATCATCCTGACGATGTTCGCGATCGTCATCGTGATGAACGCCGTGAACTTCATCGATGGGCTCGACGGGCTCGTCGCCGGCGTGTGCCTCATCGCGAACAGCGTCTTCTTCCTGTACTCGTACATCCTCGTGCGCGACGCCGGGGCGACGAGCTACGCCAACCTCGGCACGTTCATCGCGGCTGTCATCGTCGGCGCGTGCGCCGGCTTCCTGCCGATCAACTGGAACCCGGCGAAGATGTTCATGGGCGACACCGGTGCGCTCGTGATCGGCCTGCTGATGGCGACGAGCGGCATCGCGATCACGGGGCAGCTGCCGCCGGCGGCGCTCGACCCCGATGTGACTGGGCGCTCGCAGATTCTCGGCACGCTGATCCCCGTGATCCTGCCGATCATCGTCGTGCTGCTGCCGCTGCTCGACTTCGGGCTCGCGGTGATCCGCCGTATGAGTCGCGGCAAGTCGCCGTTCTCGCCCGACCGCGAGCACCTGCACCACCGCATGCTCGACATGGGCCACTCCGACCGCGACGCGACTCTGATCTTCTATGCATGGACGGCGATCGCCTCTCTCACCGTGCTGCTGATGTACCTGTTCACGGGACAGGACTGGTTCGGCGGCCATTGGTTCGGTGAGTACTGGATCGCGGTCGCTTACGGCATCGTGGGGATCGCGGCCTGCCTCGTGCTCGCGTTCGTGCCCTCGCATCCGTCCCATCGGAGCGGTCGGAACGGGGCACCCGCTCATGGCGCCTGAGAACCCGCTCGTCGTGCGCAGCCTTGCGGTCAGCGCACTCGTGTGGGCGGTCGTCGGTCTCTTCGCCTGTGCCGTTGGCTACCTCACGAACGGATTCCCGGGTCTCGGCAGTGCGGCCACGGGCGCGGGGGCCGGATTGGTGTTCTCGATTCTCACGTCGGTGATCCTTCTGGTGCCGGACAGGAGATATGGCACGAGGCGCTACGCGGCGATCGCGTTCTTCTCGTTCCTCGGCGGCTTCCTCGTCAAGATCGTGCTGTTCATCGTTTCGCTGATGCTGCTCCTCGGCATCGAATCCGTCGTGCCGGGGGCACTCTACGGTGCACTCGCGGCAACCGCTGTCGCGTCACTGATCGTCGACCTGATCATCGTCAACGGCATTCGCGTGCCGGGGGACGATTCCGGGTACGGAGAGAGTTCATAGCGCGCGGCAGGTAGCCTCGTCGGGGGCGCGAAGCGCGCGCCCATCCGCGAATCAGGAGACCACGTGGCCCCCTCACCCGTTTCGAGCAACCCGATCATGCGCACCGTGCTCCTATGGAGCGCGATCGTGTGCGGCGCCGTGCTCGTCGTCACGGCGGTCATCGGCCAGCTCGTCGGTGGGTCCGATGGGCTCTGGAGCGGCGTGCTCGGGTCGGTGATCGGGTTCTTGTTCCCCGCGCTCACGGCCGCGACGATCCTGTTCGCCAATCGTTGGTTCGGTACGCCGAACTATCTGGTGATCTTCTTCGCGACGTTCATGGGTGTGTTCCTCGTGAAGATTCTCGCGTTCATCATCGCGCTGAACATCGTCTTCGGGCTGGACTGGGTCGTGCGGGGAGTGCTGTACGGCGCGCTCATGGCCGCGGCGCTCGGCTCGATCGTCGTCGACGTCGCGGTGATCGCGAAGATGCGTATTCCGGCCGTGAGCGACATCACGCTGCCGGGCGATGACGCGCCCGAGAATTCGAAATGATGCCCCGAGACTTCTACAGCGTGTCAAACAGAGCCTCAGACTTTGATAGGCTGAACGAGGTTCTGCACCGGTTGCCGGCACGGCGATGCGCTGGTCCGACGCAGTCCGCCCACTCCCACCGCACGACTCGCAGGCTTGTTCCTGCGCGAGAAGCAGGAGCCACGCGTTGACTCAGGCGAGCAAAATCGCACCGATGGCCGATGAGGTCGAGTTCCATCCGCCGTCGATCGGCGACTTCTTCCCGGAAGCTCTCCTCTTCGAGGGCACGCCGTTCGAGTTCACGCGGATCAACCTTGTTCAGGTCATCGCGACCGTGCTGCTTGTGGTGTTCATGCTGCTCGGCACGCGCAACATGAAGGTGATCCCCGGACGCTTCCAGCAGATCGCCGAGCTCGGCTTCAGCTTCGTCCGCGAGCAGGTCGCCTACCAGGTCATCGGCGAGCGCGAGGGCAAGAGGTTCGTTCCGCTGCTGTCGGTGCTCTTCTTCGGCATCCTGTTCTTCAACATCATGGGAGTCATTCCCGGGTTGAACATCCAGGGGACGAGCGTCATCGGCGTTCCGCTGCTGCTTGCGGTCGTGGCGTACATCGCGTTCATCTACGCGGGCATCCGCAAGCACGGCTTCGGTCGGTTCATGAAGAACTCGCTCGTGCCTGGCGGTGTTCCCGGCTACCTGATCCCAGTGATCTCGGTCATCGAGTTCATCTCGACGTTCATCTTCCGCCCGGTCTCGCTCACGCTGCGACTGCTGCTGAACATGATGGTCGGCCACCTGATGCTGGTGCTGTTCTTCGCAGCGACGCACTTCTTCCTGCTCAGCTTCAACTGGCTCACGGTCCTGTCGCCCGGCTCGCTCGCGCTCGGCTTCGCCTTCACACTCTTTGAAATCTTCGTCGCCTTCCTGCAGGCGTACGTCTTCACAATCCTCACCGCGGTCTACATCCAGCTCGCGGTCGCAGACGAGCACTGACGATTGACGGATAGCCGACCGGCTATCTGCCCTATGAAAGGAAACTCCTAGTGGACGCTACGACGGTTCTCGCGGAAATCACCGGCAACATCGCGACGATCGGCTACGGTCTCGCAGCGATCGGACCCGCGATCGGTCTGGGCATCGTGGTCGGTAAGACCATCGAATCGACGGCCCGCCAGCCTGAGCTCGCCGGCCGCCTGCAGACGCTGATGTTCATCGGTGTCGCATTCATTGAGATTCTTGCCTTCATCGGCATCGCAACACCGTTCATCTTCCAGACGACCGGCTCCTGATCACACCCCGCTCAACAGATAAGGAGACAGGATGCTGAACGCTCTTGTCACAGTCGCGGCGGAGGAGAGCACCCAGAACCCGCTCTTCCCGGCTGGGTACGACATCATCTGGTCGGCGGTCTGCTTCGTCATCATCGCGATTGTGATCTGCGTTGTGGCGCTGCCGCGGCTGAACAAGGTGCTCGACGCCCGTTCGGCGGCGATCGAAGGCAACATCGAGAAGGCCGACGAGGCCCAGCGACAGGCAGAAGCAGCGCTGGTCGAGTACACCCAGCAGCTCGCGGATGCACGTCGCGAGGCGGGCGAGATCCGCGAAGGTGCACGCGTCGACGGCAAGAAGATCGTCGACGAGGCGCGCGCCAATGCGGTCGTCGAGGCTGACCGGATCACCGTGTCGGCGCACACGCAGATCGAGGCGGAGCGACAGGCGGCGATGGTTTCGTTGCGTCAGGATGTCGGATCGATCGCCCTCGACCTCGCGGGCAACGTCATCGGCGAAGCGATGAGCGAAGACGCGAAGGCCCAGGCCGTCGTCGACCGCTTCCTCGCTGACCTCGAAGCTTCCGAGAAGGCGGCCCAGTAATGGGCAGCGCGACGACTCACGCGCTGAGCGCGAGCGCAGCGGCTCTGGCTTCGGCGCAGGTCGACCTCGAGACCGCGCGCGAGCTGTTCGCAGCCGTGCGCGCGACGGGCGACTCGTCGGCGCTGAGAGGTGCGCTCGCCGATCATGCAGCGGAGCCCGCCGCGCGAGCATCCCTGGTCGCCGCGGTGTTCGCATCGCTGTCGCCCGCCGCGCAGAGCGTGCTTCGCACGGTCGCCGGAGAGCGCTGGTCGAACGCAGCCGACCTGGTCGCAGGTATCGAGGATCTCGCCGTGCGCGCGGTCGCGACCTCGGAACAGGCAGACGTCGAGGGTGAGCTGTTCCAGGTCATCCGCGTCATCGCCGAGAACCCCGACCTCGAGCTGGCCCTCGGCGCGCGCCTCGGCGACGCGTCGAAGAAGGTGGACCTCATCACGCGGATCCTCGGATCCTCCGTGAGCGAGGGCACCATGCTGATCGTGACCTCGATCGTCGAGCACCCGCGAGAGCGCCGCGTCCGCGCCGCACTCCAGCGCGCGATCGGAGTGGTGGCGACACAACGCGGTCGCACGATCGCCACGGTCCGCTCGGCCGTTCCGCTCACGGAGGCGCACCGTCAGCGACTCGCCGACTCCCTGTCCCGTACGTACGGCATGCCCGTCGCGATCAACGTGGTCGTCGACCCCGAGGTCGTCGGCGGCATCCGCGTGCAGATCGCCGACGATGTGATCGACGGCAGCATCTCGACCCGCCTCGCCGACCTCCGGTCGAGGCTCGCAGGCTGAACGCTTCCGGAAGGAAGCATCCGGGCGCAATGCCCGCACAACGAAGGAAGACAATGGCAGACATCACCATCAGCCCCGACGTCATCCGTGACGCGCTGAAGGACTTCGTCTCCGCCTACGAGCCCACCGGTTCTGGCGCGAGCGAGGTCGGCACCGTCTCGGACGCCGCCGACGGCATCGCTCACGTCGAGGGTCTCCCCGGCGTGATGGCGAATGAGCTCATCCGTTTCGAAGACGGCACGCTCGGCCTCGCGCAGAACCTCGATGAGCACTCGATCGGCGCGGTCGTGCTCGGCGAGTTCTCGGGCGTCGAGGAGGGCCAGCAGGTCACCCGCACCGGCAAGGTCCTCTCGGTCCCCGTGGGCGAGGGGTACCTCGGCCGCGTCGTCGACCCGCTCGGCGTTCCCGTCGACGGCCTCGGCGAGATCACCGGCGTCGAGGGCGAGCGCGAGCTCGAGCTCCAGGCAGCCGGCGTGATGGATCGCAAGAGCGTCCACGAGCCGATGCAGACCGGCATCAAGGCGATCGACTCGATGATCCCCGTCGGCCGCGGCCAGCGTCAGCTGATCATCGGCGACCGCCAGACCGGTAAGACGGCGATCGCGATCGACACGATCATCAACCAGAAGGACAACTGGGCCACGGGCGACCCTTCGAAGCAGGTGCGCTGCATCTACGTCGCGGTCGGACAGAAGGGCTCGACGATCGCTTCGGTCAAGGGCGCGCTCGAAGACGCCGGTGCGATGGAGTACACGACGATCGTCGCGGCTCCGGCCTCCGACCCCGCGGGCTTCAAGTATCTTGCCCCGTACACCGGCTCGGCCATCGGTCAGCACTGGATGTATCAGGGCAAGCACGTCCTGATCGTCTTCGACGACCTGACCAAGCAGGCCGAGGCCTACCGCGCCGTATCGCTCCTCCTGCGTCGTCCGCCGGGACGCGAGGCATACCCGGGTGACGTCTTCTACCTGCACTCGCGTCTTCTCGAGCGTTGCGCGAAGCTGTCCGACGAGCTCGGTGCGGGCTCGATGACCGGCCTGCCGATCATCGAGACGAAGGCCAACGACGTGTCGGCCTATGTTCCGACCAACGTGATCTCGATCACCGACGGTCAGATCTTCCTGCAGTCCGATCTCTTCAACGCGAATCAGCGTCCCGCGGTCGACGTGGGAATCTCGGTGTCGCGAGTCGGTGGAGACGCGCAGGAGAAGCACGTCAAGAAGGTCTCCGGCACGCTCAAGCTCGAGCTCGCACAGTACCGGTCGCTGCAGGCGTTCGCGATGTTCGCGTCCGACCTCGACCCGACCTCGCGCCGTCAGCTCGATCGCGGTGCGCGCCTGACTGAGCTGCTCAAGCAGCCGCAGTACTCCCCGTACTCGGCCGAGGAGCAGGTCGTGTCGATCTGGGCCGGCACGAACGGCAAGCTCGACACGATCGAGGTCAGCGACGTGCTGCGCTTCGAGCGCGAGCTGCTCGACTACGTGCGGCGCAACACCGACGTGCTCGACAAGCTGAAGGCGTCGGGCAAGCTCGAGGACGAGACTCTCGCGGCCATGGAGAAGGCCGTCGACACGTTCGTGCTCGAGTTCCAGCAGGGCGATGGCAAGGGCATCGGCGCGCCGGGCAACGAGCAGGTTGACGCCGCTCACGATGAAGAAATCGGCCAGGAGCGAATCGTCAAGGGCCGCAAGGCGTAACCCCGCGAGGAGAACGCATCATGGGCGCACAACTCAGGGAGTACAAGCAGAAGATCTCTTCTGCTCAGACGACCAAGAAAATCACGAAGGCGATGGAGCTCATCGCGGCTTCGCGGATCCAGAAGGCGATGGCGCGCGTGCGCGCGTCGTCGCCCTTCTCCCGCGCAGTCACGCGAGCCGTATCCGCTGTGGCGACGTACACGACGATCGATCACCCGCTGACGCGGGAGCCTGAGAAGGTCACCCGGTCGGCCGTCCTGTTGCTCACGAGCGACCGCGGCCTCGCCGGCGCGTTCAACTCACAGGTCATCAAGGAGACACTCGAGCTGGCCGAGCTGCTTCGCAGTGAGGGCAAGGAGGTCGTCTTCTACCTCTTCGGGCGCAAGGCTGTCGGATACTTCCAGTTCCGTCAGATGGTTGCGGCCGAGGAATGGACCGGAGAGGCGGACACGCCCTCCTTCGAAACGGCGAAGCAGATCTCGGACGCGCTGCTTCAGGCGTACGAGCTCGATGCCTCGGAAGAGGGCGTGGACGAGATCCACGTCGTCTACAACCGCTTCGTCAGCATGATGGTTCAGGAGGCGGAGTCGATCAGGCTCCTGCCGCTGGAAGTCGTCGAGGCTGACGAGACGGCAGGTGAGACCTCGCCCGGCGAGACGTACCCGCTGTACGAGTTCGAGCCCGAGGCTTCGGACGTGCTCGATGCGCTTCTGCCGGTGTACATCCAGAGCCGCATCTTCAATGCACTCCTGCAGTCGGCCGCTGCGAAGCAGGCCGCCACGCAGAAGGCGATGAAGGCGGCGAGCGATAACGCCGACAACCTCATCACCGACTACACGCGCCTGCGCAACAACGCGCGCCAGGCCGAGATCACGCAGCAGATCGCCGAGATCGTCGGCGGCGCGGACGCTCTGGCGTCCTAGGAACCCTCAGGAAAGAGACGAAATTCATGACCACCACGGTTGATCAGACCACCGCGGTCGTCGGGCGAGTAGCCCGCGTCACGGGTCCGGTTGTCGACGTCGAGTTCCCGCACGACGCGCTCCCGGGCATCTACAACGCACTCAAGACCACGATCACGATCGGCGCCACGTCGACCGAGATCACGCTCGAGGTCGCGCAGCACCTGGGCGACGACATGGTTCGCGCCATCTCGCTGAAGCCCACCGACGGCATGGTCCGCGGCCAGGAGGTGCGCGACACCGGCGAGGCCATCTCGGTTCCCGTCGGCGACGTGACCAAGGGCAAGGTGTTCGACGTCACCGGCAACGTGCTCAACCTCGGCGAGGGTGAGACGATCGAGGTCACCGAGCGCTGGCCCATCCACCGCAAGGCGCCGAACTTCGACCAGCTCGAGTCGAAGACCACGATGTTCGAGACCGGCATCAAGTCGATCGACCTCCTCACGCCGTACGTGCAGGGTGGAAAGATCGGCCTGTTCGGCGGCGCGGGCGTCGGCAAGACCGTCCTCATTCAGGAGATGATCCAGCGCGTCGCGCAGGACCACGGTGGTGTGTCGGTGTTCGCCGGTGTCGGCGAGCGCACGCGTGAGGGCAACGACCTCATCGTCGAGATGGAAGAGGCGGGCGTCTTCGACAAGACGGCCCTGGTCTTCGGCCAGATGGACGAGCCCCCGGGAACGCGTCTTCGCGTGGCGCTGTCGGCGCTGACGATGGCGGAGTACTTCCGCGACGTCAAGAAGCAGGACGTGCTGCTGTTCATCGACAACATCTTCCGCTTCACGCAGGCGGGCTCCGAGGTGTCGACGCTGCTCGGACGCATGCCTTCGGCCGTGGGCTATCAGCCGAACCTCGCCGACGAGATGGGTGTTCTTCAGGAGCGCATCACCTCGACGCGCGGTCACTCGATCACCTCGATGCAGGCGATCTACGTGCCGGCCGATGACTACACCGACCCGGCTCCGGCGACGACGTTCGCGCACCTCGATGCGACGACCGAGCTGTCGCGTGACATCGCGTCGCGCGGTCTGTACCCCGCGATCGACCCGCTCACCTCGACGAGCCGCATCATGGACCCCCGCTACCTCGGCGAGGACCACTACCGCGTCGCGACGAGCGTGAAGCAGGTGCTCCAGAAGAACAAGGAGCTCCAGGAGATCATCGCGATCCTCGGCGTCGACGAGCTCTCGGAAGAGGACAAGATCGTCGTCTCGCGTGCGCGCCGTGTCGAGCAGTTCCTCTCGCAGAACACCTACATGGCGAAGAAGTTCACCGGTGTTGAGGGATCGACCGTTCCGCTCAAGGAGACGATCGAGTCGTTCGACGCGATCGTCAAGGGCGAATTCGACCACGTCGCCGAGCAGGCGTTCTTCAACGTCGGCGGCATCGGCGACGTCCAGGCGAACTGGGATCGGATTCAGAAGGAGAACGGCTGATCATGGCACTGCAGGTCAACCTGGTGTCGGCGGAGTCCGAGATCTGGTCGGGCGAGGCAGACCTTGTCGTGGCGAAGACCGTCGAGGGCGAGATCGGCTTCATGGCCGGTCACGAGCCCACGCTCGCGGTGCTCGCGGACGGCCAGGTTCGCATCACGCAGGCCGACGGCACGAAGGTCATCGCGAACGCGAATGACGGCTTCGTCTCGATGGAGGTCGGCAACACGATCAACATCGTCGCGGGCCAGGCCGAACTCGTTTCCTGATTGCTGAGCGCTAAGGGGCGGGGATCACAGGATCCCCGCCCCTTTCGCGCGCGAAGAGGTGTGATCTGTCCATGTTGCTGCTCCTGCCGCCGTCCGAATCAAAGCGTCCGGGCGGATCCGGTGCATCGCTCGAGGTTCCGGCGCTCGCGTTCGGCGAGCTCGCGCCGCTGCGCGAACGCGCCCTAGACGCGCTCGTCGCGCTGTCCGCGGATCCCGATGAGATGGTCCGTGCGCTGAAGCTGAGCGCTCGCCAGGCAGGCGATGTCGATCAGAATCGCACGGTGCGCACCGCGCCGACGATGGCGGCCGTCGATCGGTTCACGGGCGTGCTCTACGACGCCCTCGGCGCGGCGTCCCTCGACGACGGCGCGCGCTCGTGGCTCGGCGCGCATGCCGTGATCCAGACGGCGCTGCTCGGGCCCGTCTCCGCGCTCGATCCGATCCCGGCGTTCCGTCTGTCGGCGGGGCACCGCCTTCCCGGCCTGCCGCCGGCGAAGCGGCACTGGGCGGAGGAGACCGAGCGGGCGCTCGCAGGTCGCGCGGGCCTCGTCCTGGACCTGCGGTCCGAGGCGTATCGCGCGCTCGGCCCGGTGCCCGGCGCGACGTACGTGCGCGTCGTGGCGGAGGCGGAAGGCGGCGCCGTGCGCGCCCTCAACCACTTCAACAAGAAGGCGAAGGGCCTCTTCGTGCGCGCCCTCGCCGAATCGCGGCCCGCGCTCGAGTCGGTCGCCGATCTCGAGGCCTGGGGCGAGGCCTCGGGATTCGTGCTCGAGCGCGCCGGGGACGAACTGCTGCTGTTCGCTGAGTAGCGGCCATGCCGGGGAAATTCTCGCCAACGCGGTCGGCCCCCGCTAGTCTTGTCGCGACGACCTCCCTCTCACCGGGGGAGAAGCAATACGGGGGAGAGAAACCATGATCGAACTGCTCGGCACCATGTATGACCCGGGGTACGGTGACCCGCTCACCGGAGTCGGTGCGGCATTCGGCGCAATGATCGCGGGCATGATCGCGATCGCGATCATTCCGCTGCTCATCGTCTACGTCCTGTTCTCGATCTTCTACATGAAGCTCTTCGAAAAGGCCGGCGTCCAGGGCAAGTGGCGCTCGTGGGTGCCGATCTACCGCGAGATGATCTTCCTGAAGCTCGGCGATGTGAACCCGTGGGCCTATCTGATCTTCGTGGTCGCCGGCGCGCTGCTCACGTTCATCTGGATCGGATCCCTGGGCCTCGCCGCGGGCCTCGTGCTCTGGACGATGGCGGCGATCCGCATCAGTCAGAAGGCCAAGGGCGAGCCGGCCTGGGCTGCGCTCACCGTGTTCACCGGCGTCGGCTCGATCATCTGGCTCGGCATCATGGCCTTCACGAAGGATCCGTACAACCCGAACATCGCGCGCGCCGGCTGGGCGGGCAACTGGATCGGCGACAAGGGCCAGTGGTCCGGCGTTCCGAACACGAACGCACCGCAGCAGCCGGGCTACCCGCAGCCGGGCTACCCGCAGCAGGGCTACGCCCAGCCCGGATACCCGCAGCAGCAGGCGCCGTACGGTCAGCAGCCGCCGGCCGCGAACCCGTACGCCCCGCCGCAGCCGCCGGCCGCGCAGGAGCCGTACAACCCGCCGCAGCCGCCTGAGGCGCCGCGTCCTCCCGAGGAGCCGCGCCCGCCGCAGGTCTGACGTCGCAGTCATCGTTCGGCCCCGCCCGGCATGTGTCGGTCGGGGCCGAACGCATCTCCCCGTAGACTGGGCGGCACCTGAATCGTGCCCGCCGCGATTCACATCGACAGCCGGAAAGGCCACGAGTGTCCGACGAATCCATCTCCGCAGCGCCGCAGCGGCCCGAGACCCACAGCCGTGACGTCTCGCTGCCGAGCGGCGCCACGCTGTCGTTGCGCTGGGCAGGCATGACCGATCCGGGCCGGAAGCGCGAGAACAACCAGGACGCATTCCTGACGTCGTATCCGATGTTCATCGTGGCCGACGGCATGGGCGGCCACATCGGCGGCGAGATCGCCAGCCAGAGCGTCGT
>Ga0308157_10003572_pt1 | contig 22295 bp, 17 predicted proteins | sample PhyBR1_FD_201035 | JGI IMG/M metagenome (GOLD analysis project Ga0308157, IMG submission 201035) | Phyllosphere microbial communities from UC Gill Tract Community Farm, Albany, California, United States - DLSLB.R1 | ecosystem: Host-associated > Plants > Phyllosphere > Unclassified | place: USA...
CGTTTATCCGGCAGTTTGAGGCCGACTACGGCGTGCTGCTCGACCCTATTTATACCGGCAAGCTGCTGGCGGGCGTGCTCGACCTGATTGCGCTAGGGCACTTCGCGCCGGGTAGCACCGTGGTGGCTGTGCACACCGGCGGCCTGCAAGCCTGGGCGGGGTTTGAGCAATGAGCGCGGTTAAATCACCGGTTCTCCGCACTCAAATTACCTACCGCCAGGGCGGCCAGCGCGAACACAAACGGCAGCACCGGGGCCAGAAAGCGCACGTCGTAGTCATCCACAGTGAGCATGACTACGGCGGCTTGCAGCAGCGGCACCCCGGCCAGAAATACCCGCGCCGGCAGCCACACCCTAGCCCGGCCAGCTCCGCGCACGGCCAGATAGTAGAGCGGCCACAGCACCAGCACGCTCATCAGCCGGTGACCTAGTGAGTAGTAAGGCTTGATACTGCTAAAGAACACGAGCAGCTTGCCCAGCATCAGCTGGGCCAGGAAGCCGGGGTTGTGGGCGGCAAAGTGCAGCACCCTAGACATTTGGCCGATGCCAGCGGGCGGCACCACCAGCGGCGCGCTGGGGTGCACGGCCCACACCGGCGTGGCAAACATGAGCTCGCCGCGCAGGTACGTTTCCACAATAAAATAGCTCACCAGCTTTTGGTTGAGCCACCACACGGCCAGCGGCGAGGCCAGCACCGCGCCGCCCGCCGCCAGCCAGAACAGGCGCCGCCTTTTGACATACAGCATGGCTAGCCCCGCCAGCCCCACCGCCCCCGCCACCACAAAGCCATTGGGCCGCGCCAGCGCCGTAAGCACCAGCAGCAGACCCAGTACCAGCCAGGCCCGCCAGCCGCCGTGGCGCACCCGCACAAATGCCCAGAACGAGAGCACCGACAGGCTGATAAACACCGATTCGGTGAGCAGGTAGCAGTTGAATTGCTGCACATCGGGCCACAGCATGAACAGGCCGGTGGCCAACGCCGCCGCCCCGCGGCGCCCACCCGCCAGCCGCCGCACAGCCCGGTGAAGCGCCAGCGCCGCCAGCCCCGAAAGGGCAATCTGCCCCAGCACAATGCCCCACCAGCCCGCGTGCAGCCGCAGCCACACGCTCTGAAACCACGGGTACAGAATGTAGCGCTGGCTGTGCACGTACTGAAAGTCGTTCAGCCCGTTGTTGGCAATGGTGGCGGCGCCTTTCTCTACCGGGAAGTAGCCTTGCTGGGCCAGCCTAGTGGCGTAGTCAAGGTACAGCTCGCTATCATTGGCGTAGTGCGGGCCGTGAAACCGGAGCAGAAAAGCGGCCTGCACCAGCAGCCACAGGCCCAGCAGCAGCGCCGGGTGCCAGGGCCACCAGCGCCGCCACGCAGAAACAGAAGTTGGGAGCGCGCGCATCACCCGCCAAAGCTACGCCGCGGCCAACCCCAGCCAGTGGTTTGGGGTATTAGCAGCTACCCTCTACCGCTGGCTGGCCCTGGCTAGCCCCATCCTGTTGCTTATGCTGCCCCGCCTTCTTCGCCGCCTCATTCCGTTGCTCGTTCTTGTGGCGCTGGGCATGTTTTTGTGGCGCAAAATCGGGACTACGCTGGCCGACCTCAACCCGCTGGCCCCACGCGAGCCACAGGTGACAGTGACCCACAACACGGTTCTCACCCAGGTTGAGGCGCTGGGCAAGCTGGAGCTGGTGCGCTACCGCTTCAAAGATGTGGTAGAGTATAAGCGTTCCGCCAAATACCCGTTTCTGCCCGATGCCAAGGCCGCCCTCATCGTGGGCGGCGAGGCCGTGGGCTGCCTCGACCTGCGCAAAATTCGCCCCCAGGACGTGACGTTCGAAGGCGATTCGGTGGTGCGCGTCATCCTGCCCGACCCCGAGCTGTGTGCTTTCCAGGTTAATCACAACGAAAGCCGCGTATTCAGCACCGAGAACGGCTTTTTTCAGGATGCCAGCCTCGTCGATGAAGCCTACCGCTACGCCGAAGCCCAGGTGCGCAAGTCGGCCCTGCAAAGCGGCATCTTAGCCGAAACCCAGCGTAATGCCCAGCAAATACTCGTGCCCATGCTGCACACCCTCACCGGGCGGCGCGTGGTGGTGGGCCAGCGGCTGGTAGCACCAGGCCCGGCACGCAAGCTGTAAAACAGCGTTTCACTGGTAAGCTGGCGCAATAAAAAACGTTTGTCATGCTGAGCTTGCCGAAGCATCTTGCTCGCACCGCTAGGGTTACTAACTCCAACGGCGCAGCCAAAATGCTTGGGCAAGCTCAGCACGACAAACGTCTTTTGCTTACCTAAAGAATGCCCCTACCTACGCGGCCCGGAAGCCCGTGGCCTGCCGGATGCTGCGCTCGTTGCCGCTGGCCGGGTCAGTATAGCTGTGGTCGCTCACTTCTACCGACAAGTGCTTGCCGATGAGCTGCTTGGTATCGAGGTCTTTGCCTTCCTGGGGCTTGATGCCCACGGCCGAGTACAGCGACAAAATAATGGGGTGGCCGGCCGGCGAATTATAGAAGCGCTGGGTCACGAAACCGTCCTCGCTTTCCATGTGCGCGGCAAAAAACGGCACGTTCTGGTGCTCGCTCGTGCCTTCCTCAATGCTAGTGATGGTGACAGTGTGGCGGCCATCGGGCAGGAAGCCCTTGGCTTCGCCTTTTTCAACTGCGATTTTCATAACGGGTCAGTTTTGCTAGTGATAGTAGTACTAACGTATTTGGCGCGCCGGGGGTTGCCTGGCCGACCAGGCCGCCGCGCCCCATGCCGGTAAATAGAACCGCTGACCTTTTCGCTAATGTCCTTTTTTGGCGGCCTGCTGCCAGCGCGCCGGCTGCGCCAGGGCTGTTTTGTGAAGTGAATGGCCAGCCGCCGCGATGCTGCAAAAATCTGACAAGCTACGCTTTTGATTTGCGCCGGCAATCGCCTTCCTCCATCTTCGCCAACATTGACAAACCCAGTTGCCTACCTGCGTCAAGCTGCCGCGCCCCTCAGTCCACTAAATAGTAATAAGGCCGCAGGGATATAGTGGCACCTCTAATTACAGTGTATACTACGATGCAAATTACCGAAATGGCACGTTGAATATTGCCACTTACCGGTTCATTGCCAACAACTCCAGACGGGGTATTATCTTATTCTCAGATAGTCTTAAGTCTGTTGGAACATACCCGTTGACCCTTTCCAATCATCAGGAGGCTCTTTTTTACGGTGGCAAGGGACAATGCGAATTTCATCAGAATGAAACGCATTACCGCCGGGGCAGCTTAACCATCACCCGCCTGGACCTGAAGACCGGCATCATCTCGGGCACCTTTGACTTCACCCTCTACCGGCCGGGCTGCGACAGCGTGCGCGTCACGCAAGGCCGCCTCGATAAAAAACTCTAATCCTTTCCTCCTTTTCCTCGTCCATGAAACACCTGTTTACCTACCTGCTGGGGCTGCTGGCTAGCCCGGCGCTGGCCCAAACCACTGACCCGGTGCGCCAAAAGCTCGCTGACATTCTCCCCTACTAACGCGAGTTTAGCGCAGTGCAACTCGTGCCTACTACTTAAGTGGAGGTTGCACCTCCACTGCCGCCTGGCGGCAAGCCGACGCGAGCATTGGGTTGCAGTGCGCCGGGGCGCCGGATTGGACTAAGGCGCTACCAGGCTAGCGAGGCCACACTTGCCGTAATCCGCTTGCGCTACTCCTCGGCCAGCTCGCCCAGCGCCTCCTGTATCAAATCCGACTCGTAGCCTTTCTGGGTGAGGTAGGCCATGAGCTTCATTTTACGCTTCATGGGGTGCGTTTCTTTTTCGCGGGCGTCGCGCTGGCCCAGCAGTTGCTTTAGCTTGGCGTAGTACTCGTCGCCGTCCAGCTCCTTGAGGCCGCTTTTTATGCAGTACTCGCTCAGGCCTTTGGCCTTCATTTCCAGCTTAATGCGGCGGCGGCCCCAGCCGTTGGTGCGGTGCTTGCCGCGGGCGTACGACTGGGCGTAGCGCTCCTCATCAAGCAGCTTTTCACGGCTCAGGCGAATGATGATTTCGCCGGCCTCGTCTTCGTCGAGGCCGTAGCTTTTGAGCTTTTCTTCCACTTCGCGCTGGGTGCGCTCCTGGTAGGCGCAGTAGGCCGCAATTTTGGGCAAGGCTTCGCCGGGCGTGTAGGTTTTGGAAGGTTTGTCGGGGTTCTTAAACATAGGGCAAGGGCGCAACGGCCGCAAAGTACGGGAACGAAGCGGGGGCTAGCCCGTTGTAAGGGGTGGGCCGCCCGCCTTTCTCAACCCTAGCCAGCGGCCAAACGTGCCGCCCGCCCGGGGCCGCCCCCGTCTTTGCCCCTATGCGCCTTTCGCCCGGAATATTCTACATGCTGGCCTCCACCGCGTTGCTAGCCCTCGTCAACGTGGCCGTGAAGGAGCTCGACGGCCTGCCCACTGCCGAAGTCATCTTTGCCCGCTGCTTTATCTCGCTGAGCCTCACGGTGGTGCAGCTACGGCGCACGGGCGTGCCTGTATGGGGGCCGCCCGAGGCCCAGGGCAACTTGTGGGCCCGGGGCATCTTTGGAGCGGGCTCCATTGTGGGCGGCTTTCTGGCCCTGCGGGCTTTGCCCCTGGGCGGGGCCGTCACGCTCACGTACCTGGCGCCGGTGGTGACGGCGGTGGCGGCCATTTGGCTGGTGGGCGAACCGCTAAAGCCCTGGCAATGGCTTTTTTATGGGCTAGCGGTGGCGGGCGTGGTACTGGCCAAGGGCACAGACGGCCTGCTCTCGGCGGGCGTGCTCATTGGCGTGGGCGCGGCCGTGTCGTCGGGCCTGAGCAGCGTGTTTCTACGCCGCGTGGGCGATAAAATTGCCCCACTGGTACCCGTGTTCTACTTCAACTTGGTGCCGCTGGTCATCGCTTCAGTTTGGATGCTGTTCGACCTGCAACTGCCGCACGGCATCGAGTGGGCCTGGTTGGCCATGGCCGGCGTGTTTACGCACCTGGGGCTGTGGTGCGTGACGCAGGCTTACCAAGAGAAGGAAGCCAGCTTCGTGGCATCGCTTGATTATCTGGGCCTTATCTACGCCACCGCGCTGGGCTACTTTGTGTTTGGCGATGAGGTAAAGACCACCGTGTACCCCGGCATTGCGCTGGTACTGCTAGGAGTGCTGCTGAATGCCTGGTACACCAGCCGTCAGGAAAAGGAAGCCTAGCGCCCTTGCCGCCAGCCAACCTTTTGGCCTGGGTGCGGCATCTAGCTAGCGGGCGGCCTATCTTGCTGCCTACTATTGGAGGTACGTTTTGTTATGCCGATTACTACTCGTGCGTCGTTTTATTACGTCGTTATTAGCTGCCTGTTAGCTGCCTTTTCTACCCACGCCGGCATCATCAAGGGCAAGGTGAGCGGGCCCGATGGCGCGGGGCTGCCCTTTGCCAACGTGGCGGTGCGCGGCGCGGCCACCAGCACCGGCTCCAACGAGCAGGGCCAGTACCAGCTTCGGCTCGATGCGGGCACGTACCAGCTTGTTTTTCAGTATGTAGGCTACCGCCCCCGCACCGAAACCGTGCGCGTGCCGGGCGCCGACTCGACCCTCGTGCTCAACGTGGCCCTGGCACCCGAGTCGTTTAGCCTGGCCGAGGTCACGGTGCGCGGCTCCGACCGCGACCCCGCCTACGCCATTATTCAGCACGCGCAGCAGTGGCGCGCCTACCACCAGCGCGAGGTGGCTGCCTTTCGGGCGCGCATCTATCTCAAAAGCCTGGGCCGCCTGAGCGAGACGCCAAGCAAGATTTTTGGCTTGGTTAAAGTCGGCCCCGACATCAAGCCAGGCATTTTTTACCTTTCCGAAAGCCTCTCCGAAATTGCCTTCACCCAGCCCGACGTGGTGAAGGAACGCATGCTGTCCTCGCGCGTAAGCGGCGATTCGCACGGCATCAGCTTCAACCGGGCTAGCGCGGGGCGCGGCCTCAGCTTTTATAATAATCTGGTAAAATCGGGCTTCTCGGAGCGCGGCTTTGTGTCGCCGATTGCCGGCAACTCGTTTTCATTCTACCAATACGAGTTGGTGGGCAGCAGCCAGCAAAACGGCGAGCTGGTGCACAAAATCCGCGTGACGCCGCGTCGCCGGTCCGACCCCGTTTTTTCGGGTTTCATCTACGTGGTAGATGGCTCTTGGCGGCTGCACTCCGTGGACCTGCGCCTCACCAAAGATGCGCAGCTCGACTACGTCGATGACCTGCACATCGAGCAACTGTTTGCGCCCGCGCCCGGTGCGCCGCACGCCTGGGTTATTCAGTCGCAGAAGCTAGCGGTGGGTTTCTCGGCCTTTGGTTTCAAGGGCACGGGCTTTGTGACGGCCGTTTTCTCCAACTACAACCGCGTGGTGCCCACGTACCCCGCGCCGCCCGAGGCAAAGGCTAGCGCGCCGGTAGCCGGCGCCGCGCCCGCCGGGCCACCCGTTATCGCCCCGGTTACTACCAAGGAGCTGACCCGCCAAATCAAGCGCGAAAAGCCCAATCTGGCTGGGCTTAGCAAGCAGGTGCGCCGCCAGGTGAAGCAAGCCCAGCGCGACTCGCTGCGCAACGACCCCATTTCGCAGATGAAAAAAGGCGAAATTCAGCTAGTTGAAAAAGGCGTTAACGAGCGCGACACCACCTACTGGAGCCAGCTGCGGCCGGTGCCCCTCACCGAGGAAGAAAAACTGGATTATCACAAGAAGGACAGCAGCGAGGTGGTGCGCAAGTCGCGGCCCTACCAAGACTCGCTCGACCGCAAGCGCAACGAGCTGAGCGCGGGCAAGCTGCTGCTAACGGGCTACACCTACAACAACACGTTCGCCAAGCGCAGCTTTGGCATTGCGCCCATCTTCAACGAGCTGCAATACAACACGGTAGAGGGCTACGTGCTGAATGCGCAGGCCACCTACCGCCAGCGCACCGACGACCGCCGCTCGCTCAGCCTCACGCCCACGCTGCGCTACGGTTTCAGCAACAAGCAGCTGCAGCCTAGCCTGGAGCTGAACTGGCAGTTCGACCCGCAGAAGCTGCGCCAGCTCGGCATCGTGGCGGGCCGCACCATCGAGAATTTCGACCCCAACTCGCAACTCACGCCCTTTATCAACTCAGTGTATTCGCTGCTGGCTAATCGCAACTACGCCAAGCTCTACCGCCGCGAGGGCGCCGAAATCAGCTACTTCTGGGAGCCCCTCAATGGCCTCACCGTGCGCGGTGCGGCGAGCTATTTCCGACGCGTAGAGTTGCAGAACACCGCCAGCTACCTCTGGCACGATGTGCCGGGCCGCGCCTTCACGCCCAACCAGCCCGTGGCCGAGGAGGCGCCCGATGGCACCGCGTTCGGGCGCAGCGACGCTGCCATGCTAGGCCTCAGCCTGAGCTTCAAGCCCGGCCAGCGCTACATTTCGCGGCCCGATATGAAGATTAACCTGGGCTCGAAATGGCCGACGTTTGGGGCGCAGGCACGGCTAGCCGTGCCGCACCTGCTGGGCGCCGATGTGCGCTACCTGCTGCTGCAAGCCTCGGTGCGCCATACCAAGCAGTTCGGGCTGCTAGGCACCTCTACAGTGCAGGCCACGGTGGGCGGCTTCGTGGGCAAGCAGGAAGGGCTGACCTTTGCCGACTACCGCCATTTTTCGGGCAACCGCACGCTGCTGGCCGCCGACTTCGGCGAGTTTCAACTGCTCGACTATTATCAATACAGCACCCGGGCCAGCTTCTTCGAAGGACATTTCAACCACCACTTCAACGGCTTTATTTTCAATCGCCTGCCGCTGCTTCGCGCGCTGAAGTGGCAGGAAGTGGTGTCGCTCAACTACCTGCACACCGCGCAGGCGGGGCACTATCTGGAGCTGGGCGCGGGCATCGAACACATTTTCAAGCTGCTGCGGGTCGATTTTTATACGGGGCTGCAAAGCGGGCAGCGCGTGGGCACCGGCGTGCGCCTGGGCCTGGGCTTCTAGACCGCAGAGTTAACGGATTTAACGGATTGCGGGGATACGCCACCTGCGGTGGCTGGCTAGGCTGGTGGGTTGGCGGCTGCGCAGGGTTTGGCTAGGATGGCGGGCTAGCGGGTGCGCGAAGTTTAGCTAGGCTGGGCTAGAGTGGCCGGCGGAAAAAAGCGCGTAATTTAATGACCGGGCTGCTTTTGTAAAAGGCAGCTATGTTTTTCCTTGTCCTTTTCAGAGGGAGCTAGGGGTGAGGCATCACGTAAAAGCGACCCCTACTTTACCTCTTCATAGTCTACATATTCGCCGCCGCGAAATTCGTGGCGCTGGTCGCCCGCTGGCGAGGTGGTGGGCGGCACGTATTCTACGCGTACCTGGCCGGGCTGGGCAGTTGGTTCGGGTGGTTTTTGCCCCTGGTAGCCCCCGCCCGGGAAGCCGCCCGGCGCATAAAAGCCACCTTGCTGCGCCTTATGCACTTGCTGCCGCACAAAGCCCCCGAGCACCGCCCGTAGCACCCGGGGCAACACAAACCGTACAAGCACAAAAAACAGCAGCAGCGAAAGCGTGAAGCCCATGAGTTATTCGAAAAGAAAGGCAATTTACGGCGGGCCGGGGGCTAAGTTTTGGAGCGCGCTGCTGCTGGCCGGGCTGGCTAGCCCGGCCGCGGCGCCACACCTGCTGCCCACGCCCGATTTTGCCGGCCTCTACCGGCCGGTGCCCGACCGGCTACTGCCCGCTACCCGCCGCGAAGGCGACAGCCTCCGCATTTTTATCAACCACCCGGCGCCTGCTGCCGGTTCCGCGCCGGTGCAGTTGCGCCTCACGGGCTGGGCCACCTTTGAGGGCAAGCAGCCGCTGTGGCAGGTGGTGCGCTTGGCTAGGCCCTACCCCGGCTCCGACCCTGCCGCGCCGGTGCAGGTGCTTACGGCGGCCGTGGCGGCCAGCCAGCTAGCCCCCGGCGCGGTGCTGCAAGTCAGCCTCGCTAGCCCCTCGCTTACCAATCAGCCTCCCACTGCCGACCAGGACCCTGGCACGACCGCCTGGCTGCGCCTCACGCCTGAGGTGCTGGCCAGGCCCTTCGTGCTGCTCGACTCGGCCGGCCTAGTGCTGGCTAGGCCATATTTAAATGCCGGCGAAGGTGTGGCGGTAGCCACCTACGGGCTAGCCCAGCCGGTGCGCTGGCGGCGCTACCCCGCCGGCACGCCAGCGCTACCACCCTTCACCGACCCGCGCAGCCAGCCGGCGGCGCCGCGCACGCTGGGGGTACTTGACTCGTCGGCCACGCCGGTGGCGGCAGGCGACCTACTCCGGCTATCCGCCGAAGGCTTGTATGCCCTGAAAGTGGGCGGCGCGGGCGGCGAGCCGGTGCGCACCCTGCCGCTGCTGGTGGTGCCGGCCAGCTTTCCGGGCCAAAGCACGGCGCCCGAAGTTATTGAGCCGCTGCGCTACCTCACCACCAAAGCCGAGCGCCAGGCCTTGCTGAAAGCGCCCGAGCCCAAGCGGGCCATCGACCGCTTCTGGCTGGCGGCCGCGGGCGGCGACCAGGTGCGCGGCCGCGAAATGATACGCCGCTACTACCAGCGCGTAACCACGGCCAACGAGGTATTTACCGGCCACAAAGCCGGCTGGCTCACCGACCGCGGCCTGCTCTACGTGGTGCTGGGCCCGCCCCAGAGCGTGCGCCGCCTACCGGGCGGCGAAGAGCGCTGGCACTACGACCAAGCCGGCCGCCAGGGCGAGGCCGTGGCCTTCACCTTCCGGCCCCGCCCTAGTACCTTAGCACCTGATAACTACGAACTGGTGCGCCGCCCCGAGTACGAACTGCTCTGGTATGCCGCCGTAGAACAATGGAGAACAACGATGACCGCCCGGTAAACGACGGGTTCAGTGACGACTACGTGCCCCGCCGCTTTCGCGAGGGCGCCGATACCAATGAGCGCCGGGCTAGCCGCCCCGCCGGCGGCGAAGGCCGCGACGAGCGCCGCCCCGGCCGCCCGCAGGATGGCAACGACCGCCCCGCCGGCAACGACGGGGCTAGCCGCGCCCGCCCGCAACGCCCGTTCTACGACGAGCGCGGCCGGCAGGTAACGCCCAACCGACCCGCCGGCAACCGTAGCGGCGCGCCTTATAAGGAGCACAACACCCGGCCGGCCGCCGACCGTAGCATTGATATGCTATTTGGCCTGCGCCCCATTTTGGAGGCGCTGAACGCGGGCCGCACCCTGGATAAGATTTTCTTGCTGCGCGGTACTAAAAACTCGCTGACGCAGGACATCTCCGACCTGGCCCGGCAGGCCAACGTACCGGTGTCGTACGTGCCCATCGAGAAGCTCGAAAACCTGACTCGCAAAAACCACCAGGGGGCGGTGGCTTTCGTATCGCCCATCGATTTTGCCCCGCTCGATACGCTGCTGGCCGGCTTGTTTGAGGACGGCAAGGTGCCGTTTATTCTACTGCTCGACCGTGTGACGGACGTGCGTAATTTCGGCGCCATTGCCCGCACCGCCGAGTGTTTGGGCGTGCAGGCGCTGGTGGTGCCGAGCAGCGGCGCGGCCCAAATCAACGGCGACGCGGTAAAAACCTCGGCCGGTGCGCTCAACATTCTGCCCGTGTGCCGCGAGCCCGACCTGCGCCAGGCCATCAATTTCCTCAAGGATAGTGGCCTTACAGTCATCGCCTGCACCGAAAAGGCCGACGCCGACCTGGGCCACAGCGCGCCCGCTAGCCTCAGCGGCCCCATTGCGGTGGTGATGGGCTCGGAGGAAGACGGCATCTCGCCCGACCTGCTGCGCCTTTGCGACCAGCGCCTGCGCATTCCCATGAGCGGCCAGATTCAGAGCCTCAACGTGGGGGTGGCCGCCGGCATTATGCTGTTTGAAGTAGCGAAAGGCCGCGGTTAGTTTTTGCATCTGCCCAAAATCAAAAAGCGGCCCTGCCTTATCCGGCAGGGCCGCTTTTTAACTTATTCTTCTTCGGCTAGCTTCACCCGCTTACGCTGCTTGTCGCTCAGCGAGAGGTCGCCATTGGCTGAGGCCTCCCGACCCGTGATGCCTAGCGACTTACCGTTCGCTACCACGTTGAGGCCAACTTCACGGCGGTAGTCCTCCTCCTTAGTGCTCGTTAAATACGCCTCGGTGCGGTCGGTCAGCTCGTATTCGGCGCCGCCATTTTTGAAGGAAAGCCGGTAATCCTCCATCCCAGCGTTCGCTAGGCCACCGCCCCGCTGGTAAGCCCAGTAGGTAAACTTTCGCCAGCTGCTGGCATCGAGCACAGCGGGGTACTGCAACTCGACTTTGGCGGCGGTACCGAAACGGTACACCAGATAAGCGCCCTTGGGGCCTTCGCAGAGCGAAACCGTTTTGCCACGGTTGGTACTAAAGCAAAACACTGTTGTTTCGCCCGGCCGGCGCAATACGTTAGGTGCGGGCTTGCCTTGGCCAAACAGGCCCGGCCCCGCCCCTAAGCATAGGGCGGCGGTTGCTACCAGTTTTTTCGCCCGCATCAGTTATAGCCCGTACCCTTTTTGCTTTTCACATCGGCCACGAATTCCTTCACGCGCTGTTCTTCTGAGCGCTGGCAAATGAGCAGCACGTTGTCGTGTTCGGCCACAATATAGCCGTCGAGGCCCTGCACTACTACGAGGCGCTCGTGGGGCGTTTTGATGAGGCATTCGCGGGTGTCGTAGAGCAGCACCTCGCCGTCGACCACGTTGCCCTGGGCATCGCGCGGACTTACTTGGTGCAGCGAATCCCAAGTACCCAGGTCGCTCCAGCCGATGTCGGCGGGCAATACATACACATTGTCCGCCTTTTCCATCACCCCAAAATCGATGCTGATATTGCGGCAGCGCGAGTAGGCCTCGCTGATGAAAGCTTCCTCCTGTGGGGTACCCAGCAGGTGCTTGCCTTCCTCAAAAACCTCCGCAATATCGCTCAGGCACTGGTGGAAGGCTTCGATAATGACGCTAGCCCGCCAAATAAATAAGCCGGCATTCCAGAGAAAATCGCCGCTTTCGACAAACATGCGCGCCAAGTCGCCGTTGGGCTTTTCGGTAAAGGTTTTCACCTTATACAGCGCCGAATCGGGCAGCCGGTGGGCGGGCTCATCCATGTACTGAATGTAGCCGTAGCCCGTGTCGGGGCGCGAGGGCGGAATGCCGAGGGTGATGAGCACATCGTGCTGCCGGGCCGAAGCCACGGCCTCCCGAATAAGCCGGCGAAACTCCTCCTCCCGCAGCACGGCGTGGTCGGCGGGCGTCACGATGAGGGTAGCCTCGGGGTCGCGCTGGGCAATGCAGTAGCTGGCATAGGCAATGCAGGGCGCCGTGTTGCGCCCGATAGGCTCGCCCAGAATCTGGTCCATCGGCAGCTCAGGCAAGTGCTCGTGCACCAGTTCGATGTAGTCGCGGTTGGTGACGATGAACACGTTTTCGGGTGGGCAAATGCCGCGGAAGCGGTCCACCGTGAGCTGGAGCATGGAGCGGCCCACGCCCAGCACATCATGAAACTGCTTGGGGTGCTGCGTGCGGCTGAAAGGCCAGAAGCGGCTGCCAATGCCGCCCGCCATTACAATAAGATAGGTATGTTCCATAGAAAGCGAGCACCGGGCTAATAAGCCGCGAAGATAGGAGAGCCGGCGGCCCGGCGCTGGGCTAGCCACTGCTGGCACCCGCGATAGGTGCGCCGTACCCAGCCGTACTTTTGACCGGATACCGGGCGCCTGCCACTCTCCTAGGCTATGCAATTCTTATTTCCCAGCCGCTACCGAAGAAGTATTCTGCTTGCTTTTTTTGGGCTGCTGTTCGCCGTCGGCCTGCGGCTGGTGCCCGACTATGGCTTGACCTATGACGAGGAGATTCAGCGGGTTACGGGCGAAGTTTCCCTGCTCTACGTTTTTCAGCAGCTGCCCGCCCGCTGGCAACAAACCCTGCTGCCCCCGCAAACCGCCGCACTCGTGGCGGCCAAGGGAGCGGCCGTTCAACTCAGCACTTACCACGACCGCGACTACGGCGTGGCTTTCGAGCTGCCGGCCGTTGCCGTGGAGCAGCTGCTGCGGCTGCACGATGCCCGCGCGCGCTTTCTGCTGCGCCACTACCTCAATTTTGGGGTGTGCTTTGCGGGCCTGCTGGCTTTTTACTGGCTAGCCGCCCGGCGCTACGCCAGCTGGCGCGTCGGCATGGTGGCCGTCGTGCTGCTGGTGCTGAGCCCGAGGCTGTTTGCCGATTTCTTTTATAACAGCAAGGATGCCGTATTCGCAATGCTGTTTACGATGGCAGTGGCGACGGCAATTGCTTTTTTACGGCAGCCGGGTTGGCGCACGGTGGGTTGGCACGCGCTGGCCTGCGCCCTGGCTATCGACGTGCGCAACGTGGGGGTGCTGGTGCCGGCCGCCACGCTGGCAGTGGCTGGGCTGCAGGTGCTGCGCGGCACCTATGCCGCCCGGCGGGCGGGCGCCTTCGCTACGCTGTACGTGGTGGTGCTGGCTAGCCTCACCGTGGCCTTCTGGCCTTACCTGTGGGAGGCCCCAATCAGCAATTTTATTGCCTCGCTGCGGTCGGTAAGCCATTATCGCTGGACGGGCACCCTGCTTTACCAGGGCCAGACGATAGCCGCAGGGGCCATTCCCTGGCACTATCCCTTGGTGTGGATGGGCCTGACAGTGCCGCTGCTGTACCTGGGCTTTTGGGCCGTGGGCACTGCCGGCCTGCTGCGCCGCCTGGCGCGGGTGCGCGGGTGGCTAGCCATCCGGGAGGCTGACTGGCAAGACCTGCTGTTTTTAGGCTTGGGCCTGGCGCCGGTGGCGGCCATAATGCTTATGCACTCAGCCCTTTACGACGGGTGGCGGCATCTGTATTTTGTGTATCCCATGCTGCTGCTGCTGGCTTTGCGGGGTATGCTGAGTGCCTGGCACTGGCGGGCCCCTGGCCACTGGCGGGCCTACTGGCAGCCCGCGGTAGGAGTAGCCATTGGCAGCGCGCTCGTCGTTATCGGGGTGCGCATGAGCCGGCTGCATCCCCTCGAAAACCTTTATTTCAACGCCCTAGCGCCGCAGCCGGTTGGCATGTACTACGAAACCGACTACTGGAACATGGGCCTTCTCGAAGGCCTGCAGTGGATAGTGCGGCACGACCCGCGCCCGCACATCCGCATCAGCGCCAGCAAGTTGCCAGCGGTGGCCGTTAGCCAGCTGCTGCTGCCAGCCACCGACCGGCAACGGCTGGAACCAGTGACAGACCCCGCGCTGGCTGACTATTACCTCGATAGTGCCAGCTACCCGCACCCCGCGCCCTACGCCCAGCCGAGCTACACGCGCTGGGCCGAAGACGTGTTGGTATTCAGGGTGTACAAGCTGCCCCAGCCGGCGCTACACCAGCCCCTCGCGCAGTAAATCGTGCAGGTGAATGAAGCCGGCAAACTCGCCGCCTTCCAGCACCACCAACTGCGTAATGTTGCGGGCCTGCATACGGGCCAGCGCCTCGGCCGCAAACTCGCCAACATCGATGGTAGCCGGCTGGGGCGTGAGAATATCGCGCGCCGTGAGCGCATCGAGCTCGCTAAGGTGGCCGCGGCCCAGCATGCGGCGCAGGTCGCCGTCGGTGATGATGCCGGCTAGCCCGCCCGCCGCGTCGAGCACGGCGGTGGCCCCCAGGCGCTTGCCCGATATTTCGAGCAGCACCTCGCGCAGCGGCGCGGCTAGCCCCACCTGCGGGCGCTGGTTCTGGCGGCTGAGGTCACCCACGGTGAGGTAAAGCTTTTTGCCCAGGGTGCCGCCGGGGTGCAGGCGGGCAAAATCCTGGGCCGAAAACTGGCGGCTTTCGAGCAGGCATACGGCTAGGGCATCAGACAGGGCCAGGGCCGCCGTGGTACTGGTGGTGGGCGCTAGGTCATGGGGGCAGGCTTCGCGGCGCACGGGGGCGTGCAGCACGTAGTCGGCCTGCCGGGCCAGGTACGAGTCGGCGTTGCTCACGAGGGCAGCCAGCGGCACACCCTTGCGACGCAGCAGCGGCACCAGCACTTTTACCTCGGCCGTGTCACCGCTCTTGCTGATGGCAATCACAAAATCCTCAGCCTGAATCATGCCCAGGTCGCCGTGGATAGCATCGGCGGCGTGCATAAAGAGCGCGGGCGTGCCGGTGCCATTGAGAGTAGCCACCATCTTGCCGGCAATGTGGGCGCTCTTGCCCACGCCCGTTACCACTACGCGGCCGCGTAGGGCTAGCAGCACCGCCACGCAGCGGGCAAAGTCGGGGGTGGCGCCCACGGCCTGGGCCACATCGCGCAGGGCGTCGGCCTCGGTAAGCAGCACCTGCCGGGCCACGGCCAGCACATCGACCGCACTATTCGGAGAAGAAGCAGAAGTTGGTTGCACATCCAAAACTACGCCTGCCAAGCGGCTCAGGCAGGCTAGCCCAACAACCCCGCCAAGCGGCGACGTAAAACTTTATTGAAACGTTACCTGAAAGCGGAACTTTTTCAGCAAAAACACCCCGCCCTGCTTATCTTCGCTAATAACCTCGCCCTATCTGCTACGCCTTACTTACTAGTCTATGTCATTGACCGCCGTCGAAGAACCCGCCGTGGCGAACGCCGAGCTTAAAACCAAGCTCAAGGAAGTGTTTGGCTTTGGCCAGTTTAGGGGCACGCAAGAGGCTGTTATTCAGAACATACTGGCGGGCCGCAATACGTTTGTGATTATGCCCACCGGCGCGGGCAAAAGCCTGTGCTACCAGCTGCCGGCGCTAGTGCTGCCGGGCACGGCCATCGTCATCTCGCCGCTCATCGCCCTGATGAAAAACCAGGTCGACCAGCTGTCCGCCTTCGGCGTGAACGCGCAGGTGTACAATTCGACACTGACCAAGACCGAAATGAACCGCGTTAAGAAGGACGTGATTTCGGGCGAGGTGCGGCTTTTATACGTGGCGCCCGAGAGCCTGACCAAGGACGACACTATTGCTTTTCTCCAAAAAGCCAGCATCTCGTTCGTGGCCATCGACGAGGCGCACTGCATCTCGGAGTGGGGCCACGACTTCCGGCCCGAGTACCGCAAGATTCGCGGCATCATCGACAACCTGGGGGGCAAGATTCCGCTCATTGCCCTCACGGCCACGGCCACGCCCAAGGTGCAGCTCGACATCCAGAAAAACCTGCACATGGACGACGCGAGCGTCTTTAAGACCTCGTTCAACCGCACCAACCTCTACTACGAGGTGCGCGCCAAGCGCAACACCAAGAAGCAGCTCATCCAGTACGTGCAGTCGCATAAGGGCAAGGCGGGCATCATTTATTGCCTGAGCCGCAAGAAGGTGGAGGAAGTGGCCGAGCTGCTGCGCGTGAACGACGTGCGCGCCCTGCCCTACCACGCCGGCCTCGACCCGCACACCCGCATGCACAACCAGGACGCCTTTCTGAACGAGGATTGCGACGTGATTGTGGCCACCATCGCCTTCGGCATGGGCATCGACAAGCCCGATGTGCGCTTCGTGATTCACTTCGACGCGCCCAAGAGCATTGAGGGCTACTACCAGGAAACCGGCCGCGGCGGTCGCGACGGCCTGGAAGGCAACTGCCTGATGTTCTACAGCTACGATGATATTCTGAAGCTCGAAAAATTCAGCAAGGACAAGCCCGTGACCGAGCGCGACAACGCCCGGCAGCTGCTGCTGGAAATGACGAACTACTCGGAGAGCGCCGTGTGCCGCCGCCGCCAGCTGCTGCACTACTTCGGCGAGCACCTGGGCCAGGACTGCGGCTTTTGCGACAACTGCCGCCACCCCAAGGAGAAATTTGAGGGCCGCGAGCACGTGGGGCTGGCCCTGCGCGCCGTAGTGCAAACCGAGGCCCGCTTCGGTCTCGACCACGTGGCGCAGGTGCTGCTAGGCCTCAGCAACCCGCACATCGAGAGCTACGGCCACAACGGCCTGCCGGTGTACGGCCAGGGCAAGCCCCTGAGCGGCGACATGCAGCTGTGGCTGTCGGTGCTGCGCCAATGCTTGCTTAACGGCTTGCTGGACAAGGATATCGACTCTATCGGCATGGTGCATATCACGCCCAAAGGCATCGACTTCATCGAAAATCCGCATTCCTTCACGCTTACCAAAGACCACGATTTCGAGGCTGAGAAGCAGGAGGAAGAGGATGGCGAGAAGGTGCAGCAGGCCGCCGGCCACGACGAGGCGCTGTTCACCCAGCTCAAGGAGCTGCGCAAGCAAGTGGCCAAGCAGAAAAACCTGCCGCCCTACGTGCTCTTCCAGGACCCTAGCCTGAAGGAGATGGCTACCACCTACCCGCAGAGCCTGCACGAGCTGACGCATATTTCGGGCGTGGGCCAGGGCAAGGCCCAGAAGTTTGGCGCGCCCTTCGTGGCCGCCATCAAGAAGTACGTGGAGGACAATGACATTACGACGGCCGCCGACGTGGTTATCAAGTCCACGGTGAACCGCTCGAAGCTGAAGATTTACATTATTCAGCAGATTGACAAGAAGATGGACCTGGCTGGCATTGCCCGCAGCCAGGGCATTTCGATGGCTGATTTGGTGGAGGAAATTGAGCACATCTGCTATTCGGGCACCCGCCTCAACCTCGACTATTACATTCAGGATGTGGTAGATGAAGACAAGCAGGACGAGATTTACGACTACTTCATGACGGCCGCCACCGATAATATCGGGGTGGCCATGAATGAGCTAGGCCCCGACGATTTCACCGAGGAGGAGGTGCGCCTCATGCGCATCAAGTTTCTAAGCGAGGTAGCCAACTAGACCGCAGATTTAACGGATTTAACGGATGGCGCGGATACGCCTGCCTGCGGCGGGCTGACTAGCCTTTTGATTCGGGAAGTTATCCGTTAGCCGGCCCGCTTTAGTGGGCGTATTCGCGCCATCCGTTAAATCTGCTGAATCTACGATGCCTTTGCTTACTGCCGACGATTTTGCGGAAACCCTGGCCAAGCTGCGGCAGCGCGGGGCGGGGTTTCTGCTTTCGAAGTTGAACCCTAGCGGGCTAGCGCGCACCCAGGGCACCTTCGACGACCCTGGCCTGCAAACTGCCAACTGGTGGATAGTGCCGGCTGTGCGCGCCCGTTGGAACGCCAAAATAACCGGCGACCCGGCACTGCCCTACGAGCCTTACGTGGTAGAGAAGTACCTGCGGGGCCGCCGCGGCCTGCACCTGTGCTCGCTGGGCAGCGGCAGTTGCAGCCACGAGCTGGCCTTTGCGCGCCATCCCGAGCTTGGGCTGGTCGAGTGCGTCGATATTACGCCCGCCCTACTAGGGGCCGCCGCCGAGCTCGCTGCTGCCGAAGGCCTGCACAACCTGCGCTTCGAGGTGCGCGATGTGAACCGGCAGGCGTGGCCCACGGCGGCCTACGACGTGGTACTGTTTCACTCAGCGCTGCATCATTTTCAGCAGGTGCCCGCGCTGGTTGCGCACGTGCGGCAGGCGTTGCGCCCCGGCGGCCTGCTCATTCTCAACGATTATGTAGGGCCCAACCGCTTGCAGTGGACCACCGCGCAGCTCAACGCCGCCAATGAGCTGCTGGCCCGGCTGCCGGCTAGCCACCGCCGCCGCTACAAGTCGGGCCAGCTCAAAAGCCGCATCACTGGGCCCGGCCGGCTGCGCATGCGGCTAGCCGACCCCTCCGAGGCCGTCGAAAGCGAGCGCATACTACCCGCCGTACGCGAACACTTTGCGGTGCTGGAAGAAAAGGCGGTGGGCGGCAACCTCCTCGCGCTGGTTCTCAAGGACATTGCCCACCATTTTTTGGCCGACGACCCTACCACTCGCGAGCTACTCCGAATGCTCTTTACTGCCGAGGACACCTTTCTGGCTAGCCACCCCAGCGACCTACTCTTCGGCGTGTATCAAAAGCCAGCGCCCCCCTAGCCAGCCAAAACTTAAAAAGCCCGCCTACTAAAATAAGTAGGGGGGCTTTTAAGCTAGCAGTCAGGCACCAAAAAAAGCTACCTAGCCTAGTCAACCTGCGCAGCAGGCGTATCCACGCAATCCGTTAAATTTGCGGTCTAGCAGTATTCTTCGAAGGCACCTTGCAGGTTATTGACAATGCGCATCAGGTCCGAGCCTTCGATGTGGTAGCGCTCAATCATGTGCACAAGCTCGCCGTCCTTAAAGAGGCCGATGCAGGGCGAAGAGGGCGGATAAGGCAGAAAATGCTCGCGCATCTTGGCTACGGCGTCGGTCTCCATGCCGGCAAAAACGGTTACCAGCTTACCGGGCTTCTTGTCGGCGCTGGCCAGGGCCAGCTTCAGGGCCGGGCGAGCCTTGGCAGCGGCGCAGCCGCACACCGAGTTCACGGCCACCAGCACGGTGCCCTCCGTAGCGGCCAGGGCCGCATCTACTTCCTGCGGCGACATAAGTTGCTCGAAGCCAGCCTCCACCAGGTCCTGGCGGATGGGGGCTACCATGTATTCGGGGTAAACAGCCATTGCTAAATCAAATAAAAAAGTGCGTAGCCCTAGCGCCCGCACGTACAAAATTACGGCCCGGCGCGTGCTGGCTGGTATAATTCGGTAGGGCACCAAAAAGTTTAACCAGCGGCCTGGCACTAGCCACCGCCGCCCGCCACTATGTGGGGCTAGCTGGCCGGGCAGGGATGCAGGCTCAGGGGTACGCCCGGCCTGGTTTGCACCGCTGCCCGGCCAGCTTGGCGGCGCTGCGGCCGCCTTCGGCGAGGCAGAAGCGCCAATGAGCCAAAATTGGCTGTTTGCAGCTAGGCCCAGCCCCTAACTTGCGGGCCAGAACTGCTTTAAATTATTTGCGCTAGTTTTAATAACGTGTTTTCTTGTATTTTTTCTGGGCTGCGCCGCTGGGGTTGGGGCTTGCTGCTGAGCTTGCTGCTGGGTTTGCGGCCGGGGCACGCCGCGCCGGGGCCGCAAGCCTTCGTACGGCAGTTTGGCCCCGCCGAGGGGCTAGCCCAGCCTTTTATCTACTGCCTGCTGCAAGACCGCCAAGGCTACCTCTGGCTAGGTACCGCCGAAGGCCTGGTGCGCTACGACGGCAACCGCTTCGTGACCTTTACCACCCGCGACGGGCTAGCCGATAACTTCATCACCGGCCTTTGGCAAGACCCTGCCAGCGGGGCCCTGTGGGCCACCCATGCCCAGGGTGGGCGCTCGGTGCGGCTCACTGATAATCAGTCTTTTCACTCAGCTGCCAATCGCCAGCCAGGCGGGCTACCCGCCGGCCAGCTGGGGGCCCCCGCGCCCGATACGGCGCGCCTCGGCGCCTACCTGCGCCGCTACCGGCTGGCGCTGCCGCCCGAGGTAGTGCCCACCTGCCTGCTCGAAGACCGCGAGGGCAACGCCTGGCTCGGCACCGCCGGCCAGGGCCTCTGGCAGCACGCTGACCGCTACCTGCGCCGCTGGCCCCTGCCCCCCGGCCCACCCGGCGCCCCGCTGGTGCTGGGCGGCTGGCAGCGCGCCGTGTGGGGCACCTTCACTGGCTCACCCTACTATCAGTTTCGGCCTACTGGGCAGGTAGTTGCCTTCGGCAATTGGCGCCAGCCGCCCCCACCGGGCGAATTGGTGACGGCCATGCTAGCTCGCCCCGCCCGCCAGGGCGGCGGTTTTTGGGTGGGTACCGCCCTGGCTGGCGTGCACGCCGTGCCAGCGCCCGACCAGCAGTTTGAGGTGCTGCCTGGCCTCCCACAGAGCCTGGGCTCGGCCGTAACGGCGCTGGCCTACGCCCCTGGTGCGGGCCTGTGGGTGGGCACCGCCGCCGATGGGGTGTACTTGCTGCCGGATAGCTCGCCGGCTAGGCCCCAACCCGTAGCGCAACACTTTACTACGGCTAACGGCCTGCTGCACAATAGTATTTTTGCCCTGCTGGCCGACCGTGCCGGCCGCGTGTGGGTGGGCGGCCACAATACAGGCCTGGCCATCTGGGAGCCCGCCCGGCAGCGCTTTCGCTACCTCAAGCTGAGCCCGGCTGGCCTCGATGTCAGCGCTCTGGCCGAAGACGCGGCCGGTACTATCTGGGTGGGCACCGAGGGCCAAGGGCTGTATTGCCAGCCAGCCGGCAGCCACTGGCAGCATTTGAGCAAGGCTAGCGGTACCCTGCCCGATGATTTTATCACGGGGTTGCTGCCCCTGGCAGGCTCGCTGCTGCTGGTGCACCCCCAGGGCCTTAGCCTGCTTGCCCCTAGCCACGCTGCTACTCCCCTCACGGCGCCCGACAACCTGCTGGCCCGCAATACCCTGCCCCCCCTGGCCCTAGTGGCGGGGGCCGCCTGGGTCGGCACCCGCAGCGGGCCGCTGCGCCTCGACCTGGCTATGCTGGCCCGCTTGCGGCCCGGCCCGGTGCCTGCCCCGCCCCTGGCTATCACCGGGGCCGAGGTTGATGGTGAGAGCCGGCCCACAACGCTGGGCGAGCTGCCAGCCGGGCAGCATCGCGTACGATTTGCCTTTCAGGGAATTAGCTTGGCGCCGGGGGGTGCGGCGGGGTTGCAGTACCGCTACCGCCTGCTAGGCTTGGCCAACGACTGGAGCCACCCCAGCGCGCTGGGCGAGGCGCAGCTCGCGGGCCTTGGCCCCGGCCAGTACGTGCTCGAAGCCCAGGTGCGCCGCACCGCGCCGGGGGCCGCCTGGGGGCCGGCCGCCCGGCGCGCCTTCGGCATTGCCACGCCCTGGTGGCGCACGCCGCTAGCCCTCGGCCTGGGGCTGGGGGCCCTGGTAGCCTTGGTGATAGCCGTGGTAACTGGCCGCGAGCGCGTGCTGCGCCGCCAGAAGCTGCAGCTCGAACACACGGTGCGCGAGCGCACGAGCGAGCTGCGCCAGAAAAACTACGCCATCGAGCACATCAACGCCGAGCTGCTGGTGGCCCGCGACGCGGCCGAAGCGTCGCGCCGGGCCAAGGCGCAATTTCTAGCCAATATGAGCCATGAGATTCGCACGCCTATGAACGCGGTTATCGGCCTCACCAACCTGTTGCAGCACACCCCTACCAACCCTGAGCAGCGCGAGTACCTCACGGCCATCGGCTCGTCATCGCAAAATTTGTTGGTGATTCTCAATGATATCCTCGACTCGTCGAAGATGGAGGCGGGTAAGCTCACGCTGGAGCAGGTGGCCTTTCGCCTGCCCGAGGCCGTGCGCGGGCTCAGCACGCTTTTCCGCTACGCTGCCGACAGCAAGGGCCTGCACCTGCGTGTGGAAGTGGCCGACGCCGTGCCCGAGGCCGTGCTCGGCGACCCCGTGCGCTTGCAGCAGGTGCTGGTTAACCTCGTCAGCAATGCCCTCAAGTTTACGCGCCGAGGCGGGGTGACGGTGCGGGTGGGGCTAGCCCCCGGCCCGGCCGCCGCGCCCGGCCACGCGGCGCTGCGCTTCGAGGTGCAGGACACGGGCATCGGGATTCCCGACAACAAGCTAGCGGCCATTTTTG
>Ga0308157_10003573_pt1 | contig 22291 bp, 18 predicted proteins | sample PhyBR1_FD_201035 | JGI IMG/M metagenome (GOLD analysis project Ga0308157, IMG submission 201035) | Phyllosphere microbial communities from UC Gill Tract Community Farm, Albany, California, United States - DLSLB.R1 | ecosystem: Host-associated > Plants > Phyllosphere > Unclassified | place: USA...
GGAGAAGTTCCGTGCGCACGGGGTGCCGATGTTCGACTCGCCGGCCGAGGCCCTCGGGCTCGGGCGGCCGGGCGTCGCGGTGGACGGGGTGCTCGTCATCGGCGAGCACGGCGGCTACGAGGAGAACGTCTACGGGCAGCGCCTGTACCCGCGCAAGCGCCTCGTCGACGCGGTCATCTCGACGATGTGGGGCGCCGGCACGTACGTCCCCGTCTTCACGGACAAGCAGCTCGCGTGGCGCACGCGCGATGCCGTGCGGATGGTGGCGGACTGCGAGAGGTTCGGGGTTCCGCTCATGGCGGGATCGAGCATCCCGCTCGCGTGGCGCACGGGCGACGTCGAGTGGCCGCAGGGCGAGCAGATGGACGCGGCGGTGGTCGTGAGCTTCGGCTTCGCGGACATCTACGGGCCCCACCTGCTCGAGCTCGTCGAGAGCTTCGCGGAGCATCGGCGCGACGGCGAGAGCGGCGTGGCGCGGGTTCTCGGGCTCTCGGGCGATCTCGCCCGCGAGGCCGTTGCGAGCGGCCGCGTCGATCCCGACCTGTACCAGAGCGCGCTCGAGGCGATCGATCTCGGTCCGGAGCACCACGAGCTCATCGCGAGCGCCGGAATCGACGTGTTCGAGGTGACCTACCGCGATGGGCTGCGCGTCTGGATCGTCATCTACGACGGGCTGAACCGCTTCGGCGTCGCCGCGCGAGGGCCTCACGCGGAAACTCGCACACGGGTGTGGGCGCAGCTCGGGCCGGCGTTCGGGCACTTCTCGTACCTGGTGCGCAACATCGAGGAGTTCTTCCGCAGCGGAGAGGCGCGCTGGCCGATCCGTCGGGTGCTGCTCACAACCGGTGTGCTCGACGCCGCGATGCGATCGCGGCATGCGAGCGCCGTCGCGGGGGAACCGCGGCCGATCGAGACCCCGGAGCTCGACATCGCGTATCAGCCGGATGACAGCCGCGTGATCAACGCGCATCACCAGCCCGTGCTTCCCGACTCCGAGTAACGATTCCGTGCGGGCCGGTCCGGCCGGCCCGCACGGAGATTAGGCATAATGTATCTGTGAGCGATCCGATCTCGAGCCTGACTCTGGCGGGCCGCGGCGAGTCGATGGTCGACCGCATCGAGCACACGCTGTCGGACGCGATCAGGCGCGGGGAGCTCCCGGGCGGCCTGCGGCTGCGCGAGATTCCGATCGCGGAGCGCTTCGACTGCTCGACGACGCCGGTGCGCGAGGCCATCCGGCGGCTCGCGGCCGCGGGCCTCGTGGTCGTACTGCCGCGGCGTGGTGCAACGGTGAGCTCCATCTCGGTCGACGGCATCGATGAGCTCTATGAGCTGCGGTTCCTGCTCGAGCCCGCGATGGCCCGCAAAGCGGCCGCCAATGCGCAATCACGACCGGATCTCGTCGCGCAGCTGCGCGACCTCGTCGAGCTCCAGGAGCGTCAGGAGCACGACGAGAACGCCGATGGCGACCGGCTCGACGCCACCTTCCATGCCACGCTCGCGCGTCTCGCCGGCAATGAGACGATCGCAGATCACGTCGCGAACGCGACACAGCGGGTCGAGGCGGTTCAGGCGCGCGCTCAGAAGTGGACGCCGAAGGGGCTGGAGACGGCCCTGCACTTCCACGCGGCGATCCTCGATGCGGTGGTCGCGGGCGAGGCGGATCTCGCGGAACAGGCGATGAAGGAGCATCTCGCCCAGGCGAAGCGCGGCGTGCTCGCGGGCCTCGGCCTCGACGCGGACTGAGCTCGTCGGTCTCGACGGCCGGATCCGTCGATCTATTTACTATTAAGAAACTTTCCTGTACGTTGATGTCACTTCGACGAACAGGACGACCATGGCAGCTCGCTCCCTTCCGGGAACACCCTCGTGGCTGGGTGTGACGAACGACCAGAAGGCGCTCGCGCTGCTGCTCGAGCACGGCCCGCTCACGCGGAACCAGCTCGGGGAGCTGTCCCAGCTGTCGAAGCCGACCGCCGCGCAGATGGTGCAGCGCCTCGAGTCCGCGGGGCTCATCGCGCCGGTCGGCGAGGTCTCCGGGGGCCGCGGACCGACGTCGACGGTGTACGGCGTCTGCCATGCGCGTGCGCTCGGCGTGGCGATCGACATCCAGCCCGAGATCACGCGGTCGGTCGTCGTCGACGCCGTCGGCAACGAGTATCCGGTCGCGGCGAACGCCCACCCGCGTGCGGGGATCGCCGCCGCCGATGAACTCGCCGCCGCGGTCGCCGCGGCCTGTGACGAGGCGGGCATCGACCGGGCCGCCGTCACCGAGTGCGTCGTGGGGGTGCAGGCAGCGGTGAACCAGGCGACGGGCGACCTGTCGTTCACGGACGACATGCCGGGATGGCCCCGGACCGACGTCATGAGCACGCTCTCCGAGGCGCTCAGCATGCGGATCTCGGTATGGAACGACGTCAACGTTGCGGCCGTCGCGGAGCGAGCGATCGGAGCGGGCGAGGACCTCGGCAGCTTCGCGCTCTTCTGGGTCGGCAACGGCCTCGGCGTCGCCTTCGACGTCGACGGGCGGGTGCTGCCGGGATCCGTGGGCGGCGCGGGAGAGATCGGATACCTCTCGGTGCCCGCCGCCGCGCTCGCCGTGGACCCTGAGGCGACCGAGCTGCAGGATCTGATCAGCGGCGAGGCGATCGCGGGCATCGCCCGGCAGTACGGGGTCACCGCGACGCGCTTCGACGACGTCGTCGTCGAGATCGACGGCTCGCGCGACCGCGACGCGATCCTCGATCGCATCGCGGAACGCATCGCCTTCGGCGTTGTGCCGGTTCTCGCCGTGATCGATCCGGAGGCCGTGATCCTCGGCGGCCCCATCGGCGTGGTGGGCGGCGCCCGGCTCGCCGAGGCCGTGCGCCGTGCCATCGAAACGCATACCCGCTGGCGACCGAACATCGTCAGCACCGCGCTCCACGACGCGCCCGTGCTCTCGGGCGCCGTCTGCGTCCTGCAAGGACGACTCACCGAAACCCTTATCCGAGCCGTGCGGACGCCATAGATCCGCCTCGAAACCGCGCGGAGCCGACGGCGCCGCGCTCATCCGTCGCGCCTGAAAAGGGGCGCACAACCGCAAGAGGACAGCGAGGTCCACCTGATGAAACTCTCCACCACTCTCCGACGACGCGCCGCGATGGGCACGGGTGCCGCGATCGCAGCCGCCGTGATCCTGAGCGGCTGCTCCGGCGCGGGCTCGGGCACCGAGATCGAGGCTTCGGCACCGAGCGAGCTCGAGGGCACCGTGTCGCTCTGGCACTTCTTCACCGACCGCGAGGCCGAGGTCATCCAGGGCGTCATCGACGACTTCGAGGCCGAGAATCCTGGCGTCACCGTGGAGGTGCACGACGGGCAGGACGACGAGAAGCTGCGCAAGGTGATCGCCGCGGGCAGCGATGACATCGACGTGGGCCTGTCGTACTCGACCGCCGTCGTCGGCAACCTCTGTTCCACGGGCGCCTTCCGCGACCTGCAGCCCTACATCGATCGCGATGGCGTCGACATGTCGGAGATCTCCGACACGGTGCAGGCATACTCGCAGTTCGACGGCGTGCGCTGCGCGATGCCGGTGCTCGCAGACGTGAACGCCCTGTTCTACAACAAGGAGATCTTCGCGGAGGCGGGCATCGAGCAGGCGCCGAAGACGCTCGACGAGCTCACGGAGGTCGCGCTGGAACTTACGGAGTACAACGACGACGGGTCCATCAAGCGCCTCGGCTTCAACCCGTTCATCGGGATGTACGAGAACACCCCCTCGCACTTCGGCCCGGCCGTGGGCGGCGAATGGCTCGACGATGACGGCTATAGCGCGATCGGATCCGATGAGGGCTGGCCCGTGCTCATGCAGTGGCAGAAGGACTTCGTCGACGAGATCGGCTACGACAAGCTGCAGGCGTTCACCGCCGGTCTCGGGCAGGAGTTCTCCGCCGACAATGCGTTCCACACGGGCCAGCTCGCGATGGCGATCGACGGCGAGTACCGCACGGCGTTCATCGACGACCAGGCGCCGGATCTCGACTACGGCACGGCCCCGTTCCCGACCGCGACCGGTTACGAAGACCTGTACGGGGCCGGCTACATCGTCGGGAACATCGCGGGCATCGCGAAGGGATCGGCGCACCCCGAACTCGCCTGGGCCCTGTTGAAGTACCTGTCGACCGACACCGACGCGGTCGTGAAGCTCGCGAACGGCCTGAAGAACGTGCCGACGATCTCCTCCGCCCTCGAGTCGCCGGATCTCGAGGTGACCGATCAGTACCGCACATTCATCGACATCGCGCTCAATCCGCAGACGATGACGACGCCGCCGAGCCTCGTCGGTGACGGCTACACGCAGGCGTTCGGTGACTACTGGGAGAAGTACCAGGCGGGCAAGGGCGGCGACCTCGCAGAGGGGCTCGCGGGCGTCGACAAGGAAATCAACGACTCCGTCGATCTGGTCGCGGGCCCGTGACCGCGCTCGCCCCCGCTCTCGACGTCGCGGGCGCGCGTCCGGCGCGCGCCCCGCGGCGGCGTCGGAGGAGGACCTTCGGATTCGCGGTGGCGATGCTGGCGCCCGCGCTGCTCGGGATCCTCGTGTTCTTCGCGTACCCGCTCGTGGCCTCGGTCTTCTTCTCCTTCACGCGATACGACCTCGTGTCGCCGCCCGAATGGATCGGGCTGCGCAACTACGAGTACCTGTTCACGAAGGATCCGAAGGTATGGTCGGCCGCGCTGAACACGCTGTGGTTCATCGTCTTCCTCACTCCGATCAAGATCATCACGGCGCTCTGCGTCGCGGGCCTCCTCGCTCGCGCGCGGCGCGCCGCCGGGTTCTGGCGCACGGTGTTCTACCTCCCCTCGCTCGTGCCGCCCGTCGCCTCGGTCGTCTCGTTCGTGTTCCTCTTCAACCCCGGCACGGGACCGGTCAATCAGATCCTGCGCTTCTTCGGCGTCGATGGCCCGCTGTGGTTCAACGATCCGGCGCTGGCGAAGCCGTCGCTCCTGCTCCTCGGCGTCTGGGTCATGGGCGACATCATGGTGATCTTCCTCGCCGCGCTGCTCGACGTTCCGAAGGAGCAGTACGAGGCCGCCTCGCTCGACGGCGCGAACGGGATCCAGAAGGTGCGGTTCGTCACGCTGCCGAACATCGTCCCCGTGCTGATCTTCGCGCTCGTCACCGGCATCATCGCGGCGCTGCAGTACTTCACCGAGGCCGCCGTCGCGTCGGGCGTCGCCTCCGGCAAGGCGACCGTCGGAAGCGGGACGGCGTCGATGCTGGGCTATCCGGACGGGTCGCTGCTGACATACACCCAGTGGCTCTACGTGCGCGGCTTCGCGAACTACCAGTTGGGCTACGCCTCGGCGCTCGCGGTCCTGCTGTTCGTCGTCGCCGCGGTGTTCCTCGTGTTCCTCCTGCGACGCGTCGACGCCTTCAACCCCGAGGGAGCGAAATGACCGTCACGGAGACCCGCGCGCTCGTCGCGCCCGGATCGGTGAACGGCGGGCGCCGGCGCGGCCGGCCGATCCTCGCCTGGATCGCTGAGCACACGGTTCTCAGCGTGCTCGCCGTGATGTTCATCGCACCGATCGTGTTCGTCGCGCTCACATCGCTGATGTCGAGCGACCAGACGCTGACGGCCTCGCTCATCCCGGATCCCTGGGAGTGGTCGAACTACCGCGACGTGCTCGTGTCGACCCCGCTCGCGCGCTGGTTCGGCAACTCGGCGCTCTACGCGGTCGCCGCCACCGCGTTCATGGTGCTGTCATCGGTGCCGGCCGCGTACGTGCTCGCGAAGATCCGGATCCCGTACGCGAACGTGATCTTCCTCATCATCATCGTGGCCATGCTGCTGCCGCCGCAGGTCACGGCGGTGCCCGTGTACATCATGTGGTCGAAGCTCGGGCTCACCGGCACCCTGTGGCCGCTGATCCTGCCGAACCTGCTCGGCGACGCGTTCTCCATCTTCCTGCTGCGCCAGTTCTTCCTCACGGTGCCGACCGACTACCTCGACGCCGCCCGCGTCGACGGAGCATCGGAGTTCGGGATCCTCATCCGCGTCGTCGTGCCCATGGCGAAGCCGGGCATCGCGGCCGCCGCGATCTTCCTGTTCTTCGCCTCCTGGAACGACTACTACGGGCCGCTGCTGTACGCCTCGGAGAACCCGGACTGGTGGCCGGTGTCGTATGCGCTCGCGACGTTCCGCGGCACGCACGGAACCGACTGGGGCTCGACGATGGCGCTGACGATGCTCGTGCTCGTTCCCGTCGTCGTCGTGTTCTTCTTCGCCCAACGCACGTTCGTCGAGGGAATCACGCTCTCTGGAGTGAAAGGTTAGAGATGAAGCTTGCCATCGTCGGCGGGGGATCCACGTACACCCCCGAACTCATCGACGGATTCATCCGTTATCGATCCGCCCTGCCGATCGAGGAGCTGTGGCTGTTCGATCCGTCCGACGAACGCCGGCGTCTCGTCGGCGGCATGGCGGCGCGCATGTTCGCCGCCGCCGGCCATCCCGGCACCGTGCACGTCACGGACGATCTGGAGGCCGCGGTCACCGACGCGGACACTGTGCTCATCCAGCTGCGCGTCGGGGGGCAGGCCGCGCGCCATGCCGACGAGACCTGGCCGCACGAGGCCTGCTGCATCGGCCAGGAGACGACGGGCCCGGGCGGCTTCGCGAAGGCCCTGCGCACGGTTCCGGTCGTGCTCGGCATCGCGGACGTCATCCGGGCGAAGGCCAAGAAGAACGCGTGGATCGTCGACTTCACGAACCCGGTGGGCATCGTCACGCGCGCGCTGCTGAACGCGGGGCACCGGGCGGTCGGCCTGTGCAACGTCGCGATCGGCTTCCAGCGCCGCTTCGCCGCGACGCTCGACGTGCCGCACGAGAACGTGCGCCTCGGCCACGTGGGGCTCAACCACCTCACGTGGGAGCGCAGCGTGCGGGTGCGCGACGCGGACGGATCCGAGCGCGACGCGCTGCCCGAGCTGCTCGATGCGCACATCGACCGCCTCGCTCAGGAGGTCGAGCTGCCCGCGGCGCTGCTGGAGATGCAGCGCGCGGTGCCGTCGTACTACCTGCGCTACTACTACGCGCACGACACGGTGCTCGGCGAGCAGCGGGAGGCCGGCACCCGCGCCGAGGCGGTCATGGCGGTCGAGCGCGATCTGCTCGCGCAGTACGCCGACGAGCGGGTCGTCACCAAGCCTGACGCGCTCATGCAGCGCGGTGGCGCGTTCTACTCGGAGGCCGCGGTCGAGCTCATCGCCGGGCTCGTCGCGGGCGACGGCGGCACGCAGGTCGTGAACGTGCGCAACGACGGGATCCTGCCTTTCCTGCCCGATGACCACGTCATCGAAGTGCCGGCGGCGGTCTCGACGGACGGCCTCGCCGTGCTGCCGGTCGATCCGCTCCCGGACGACATGACGGGTCTCATCGGCCACATCGCGGGGTACGAGCGGCTCGCGCTCGATGCCGCTCTCCACGGCGGTCGCGACCGCGTGCTGCGGGCGATGATCGCGCACCCGCTCGTCGGACAGGTCGACCGCGCGCAGAAGCTCACGGACCTGCTGCTCGCCGCGAACGCGCCCTACCTTCCGTGGGCCGCGTGAAGGCGGGGCTCGTCGTCGCCGTCGACGGCGGCGGATCGAAGACCGACATCGTCGCCGTCGACCTCGACGGAGCCGTCGTGGCACGCGCGCGCGTCGGCGGATCCAGCCCGCACATCGTGGGGCTGGACGAGTCGGTGAGGCGCATCGTCAGCGGCATCCGAGAGGCGGTGGGCGGGCGGTCGGTCGACGCGGTACACGTGTACCTCTCGGGCCTCGATCTGCCAGTGGAGATCACCGAGTTCCGCGCCGCGTTCGCCGCAGCCGCGTCGGAGCACGCCCGGGAGCTCGTCGTCGCGAACGACCTGTTCGCGGTGCTGCGCGCCGGAACCCGCGCACCGGACGCCGTGGCGATCATCTGCGGATCCGGCGCCAACTGCATCGGGCTCCGCGGCGATGGCCTGCGCGTCGCCTATCCGTCGCTCGGCATGATCTCCGGCGACTGGGGCGGCGGGTTCAGCCTCGGCGAGTGGGGCCTGTGGTTCGCGGCCCGCGGCGAGGACGGGCGCGGCGATCCGACCGCGCTGCAGGAGGGCATCGCGAGGCATTTCGGGCTCGCGACGATTCTGGAGGTGACGGAGGGGATCCACCGCCGTCGCATCGCGCGCGAGCGCCTGCTCGACATCGTGCCGATGATCCTGGTGCTCGCCGACCGGGGCGACGCCGTCGCCGCGCGGATCATCGAGTGGCAGGCGGAGGAGATCGTGACGCAGGCGGTCACGACGATCTCTCGGCTGGAGCGCACGGGGCACCCGATTCCCGTCGTCATCGGCGGGGGAGTGATCGGGAGCGGCAACCGCCGCCTGCTCTCGCTCATCGAGAGCGGGCTCGCGCGCCGCGCGCCGCGCGCCGCGCTGACGGTCGTATCGGATCCGCCCATCGTCGGTGCGGTCCTGCTGGCGCTCGAGGCCGCGGGCGCGGATCGGGCGGTGCTCGACGCCGCCGCCGGCGCGCTGTCCGGAATGACCTCCGGTCCCGTCCCCGTGGGCGCCGGATCCGCAGCGCATCAGACGCACGAGGAGCAGCGATGATCCCTTCCCCGAAGAGCATCGACTTCACCGACGGATCGTTCGTGCTCGACGAGACCACGACGATTCGCGGTGATGGCGCGGCGGCGCCCGTGGGGCGCTGGCTCGCCGGCGAGGTCCGGCGCTCGTCCGGGCTGCCTCTGGCCGAAGCGCGCGAGGCGACCGTTCGACTCGCGCTCGACGGCGCTCTCGCACCGTCCCACTACGCGCTGACGGTGGGCGAGGCGGGGATCCGCATTGTGGGCGGCGACCTCGACGGCGTGCGGCACGGCGCGCAGACGCTGCTGCAGCTGCTGCCGCCCGACGTGCATCGCCGCGCGCCGATCGGATCGGGCGCCTGGGCTGTTCCGCACGTCGAGATCGCCGATGGCCCGCGCCATGCCTGGCGCGGGGTGATGCTCGACGTCGCCCGACATTTCCTGCCGGTGCGCGAGGTGGTGCGGTTCCTCGACCTCATGGCGATGCACAAGCTCAACGTGCTGCATCTGCACCTCACCGACGATCAGGGGTGGCGCATCGAGATACCGCGCTATCCGCTGCTCACCGAGGTCGGCGGATGGCGCCCGCGGTCGCAGGTGGGGTTCCGCACCGCGGCGACCTGGACCGAGCGTCCGCACGGCGGCTTCTACACGCAGGACGACCTGCGGGAGATCGTCGCCTACGCCGCGAACCTCGGAATCACGATCGTGCCCGAGATCGACCTGCCGGGCCATTCCGGGGCCGCGATCGTCGCCTATCCCGAGCTGGGGATCCCCGGTGCCGCCCCGCCCGTCGTGCCGGGCGCCTGGGGCATCAGCAGCAACGTGCTGAACTCGCGGCCCGAGACGATCGAGTTCTGCCGTCGCGTGCTCGACGAGGTCATCGAGATCTTCCCGAGCGCGCTCATCGGCATCGGAGCCGACGAGTGCCCGACGACGCCGTGGGAGGAGGATCCCGCGTCCCGCGATCGGGCCGAGCAGCTCGGCCTGCCGACGGCCGCCGACTTGCGGCGCTGGTTCACCGGCCAGCTGGAGGATCATCTCGCGCTGCGCGGACGCCGCGCGTTCGCCTGGGAGGAGGCGCTCGACGGGCCGCCTGCACGAAGCGACACGGCGGTCGTGGCCTGGCGCGGCGATCAGGCGGTCGCGCGCGCGGCCCGGGCCGGGCACGACGTGATTGCGGCGCCCGACATGTCGCTGTACTTCGACTACCGGCAGTCCGACGGGCCGGATGAGCCCATTCCGATCGGCACCGTGGTCGATCTCGCCACCGTCGCGACGTTCGACCCGATCCCGGCGGGCCTCTCCCAGCGGGCCCGCGACCACGTGATCGGCATGCAGGCCAACCTCTGGACCGAGTTCATCGACCACTCGCGGGCGCTCGACTTCGCCGCCTTCCCGCGGCTGGCGGCGCTCGCGGAGGCGGCATGGTCGGGGCCCGCGGACGTGCCCGAGTTCATGTCGCGCCTCGAGACGCACCTGTTGCGCCTCGACGTGCTCGGCGTCGAGTACCGGCCGCTCGACGGCCCGAAACCGTGGCAGCGTCGCCCCGACGCGGTCGGCAATCCGAAGTCACGGGAGGCCCGCCGGGCCGAGGTGCACGAGATCGTCACCTCCGGCCGCACGACGGCGACGATGAGGACCTGACCGGTCCTCACTCAAGTCCCGGAAGCTCCACCCGACCCGCGCGCACGTTCAGACCCTTCGCGAGCGCGGGGTCGGCGCTCGCCGCGGCGTCCCATCCGGCATCCGCGATGCGCTCGATGTATGGAAGCGTCGCATTCGTCAGGGCCTCCGTCGCCGTCGCGGGGACCGCTCCCGGCATGTTCGCGACGCAGTAGTACACGGCATCGTGCACACCGAACGTGGGGTCGTCGTGCGTCGTCGGGCGGGAGCCCTCGAAGCACCCGCCCTGATCGATCGCGATGTCGACGAGCACGGATCCGGGCCGCATGGCGCGCACCATGTCGTCGGTGACGAGCTTCGGTGCGGCGGCGCCCGGGATCAGCACGGATCCGATGACGAGATCGGCGTTCGCCACCGACTCGGCGATCGCGTACCGCGTCGAATGGCGGGTGACGAGGCCGTTTCCGTAGCGCGCCTCGAGCTCGGCGAGCCGGTTCGCGTCGAGGTCGATCACCGTCACGCGCGCTCCGAGACCGAGCGCGTTCGCGACGGCGTTCTCCCCGGCGACACCGCCGCCGATGACGACGACGTCGGCTCGCGGAACTCCCGGCACACCGCCGAGCAATGACCCGCGACCACCGTTCGTGTGCATCAGATGATAGGCGCCGACGACGATCGACAGGCGCCCGGCGATGCGGCTCATGGGTGTGAGAAGCGGCAGGGACCGGTCGGCGCGCTGCACCGTCTCGTATGCGACGGCGGTCGTGCCGGACGAGACCAGCGCGTCGGTGAGGGCGCGATCCGCCGCGAGGTGCAGGTACGCGAAGAGGGTCATGTCGTTGCGCAGGAACCCGTACTCGCTCGCGATGGGCTCCTTGACCTTCAGCACGAGGTCGGCCGCCGCCCAGGTCTCAGCCGCGGTCGGCAGGAGCCGCGCACCCGCCTCCCGGTACTGCTCGTCGGATATCCGGGATCCGGTGCCGGCGCCGGACTGCACGAAGACGTCGTGCCCACGGCCGCGGAGCTGATCGACGCCGGACGGCGTGATCGCCACGCGGCTCTCGCCGGGCTTGATCTCGGAAGGGACTGCGATCCTCATGGTGACCTCCTCGTGATGCGCCTTGTGGGCGTCACCATGAGGATCGCAGATATTCAGCCGGCCTGCTCGCCGCCGCCCTCGAACATCCAGGTCACGCCGAAGCGGTCTTTGACCTGGCCGAACCACGAGCCCCACGGCGCGGGCTCGAACGGCATGTCGACCGAGCCGCCCTCGCTCATCGCCTCGTACAGCCCCTCGAGCTCGTCGCGGTCATCTCCGTAGATGATGATCTGCACGAGCGCCGACGTCGAGGGCTCGCCGGGGGAATCCGCGGCCATGATCGTAATGCCGCCCGCGAGCTCGAGCTGCCCGTGCATCACCCAGTCGGGGTCGCCCGGCATGTCCTCCATGGGCATGTCGCGGTAGTGCGTGATGTCGACGGTGCCGCCGAACACCTGCTGATAGAACTCGAGCGCTTCGCTCGCCTGCCCGCTCAGCGCGAGGTACGGTGCCTGCTTGATTGCCATCGTGTCCTCCCCATCCGGCCGGAGCCCGGTGCCCCGATCCGTGGCGATCATCACACGGACCACCGACATGCATAAGGGTGTGTCGCGAACGGGTAGACGGTTCCGCGGATCCGTGCAGAGCCGGGCGCGCGAGTCGCCTCCGGGGGCGCCAGTTCCTTAGGGTATGAAGCATGGGTTTTCGGGGGAGAGCACTGGCCGCTGTCGGAGCGATCGGGGTTGCGCTGCTGATGGGCGCGACACCCGCGAGCGCCGATCAGCCCGTTGCGGCGGGCGTCGACGACTTCACTTTTTCGAGCCTCGACACCGACTTCGAGCTCTCGCGCGATGAGGACGGGGCCGGCATCGTCACGGTGACCGAGACGTTCGTCGCCGAGTTCCCCGACCACGACCAGAACCGCGGCATGCGGCGGTCGATCCCGACCGATTCTTTCGACCAGCCGCTGCGACCTGACCTCGTCTCCGTCACGGACGAGAACGGGGATCCGCGCCCGGCCGATACCGAGACGGACGACGGATACTTCATCGTCACCTCGGCCGCGGACGACTACGTCCACGGCACGCAGACGTACGTGTTCACCTACACCCTCGAGAACGTCGCGAGCACGATGGACAGTGGCCTCGACGAGTTCTACTGGGACGTCAACGGGGAGGACTGGCGTCAGCCGTTCGATCGCATCTCGGCATCGGTGCACGTGGATCCGTCCCTCGAGACCGCGCTCACGGGAGACGCCGCCTGCTACGCGGGCGGAGCCGGAGCCACTGATCAGTGCTCGATCTCGCAGACGACGGACGATGAGGGGCGCCAGGTGTTCTCGGCCGACGCATACGGCCTCGACGCCTACGAGGTGATGACGATCGCGGTCGGGTTCGACCGCGACACGTTCGCCGAGTTCGACGCCTCGCCGCTCGCCTCCGGCTGGGGGATCGCGCAGATCGCCACGGCGCTCGCCGGCCTCGCCGCCGTCGTCTGGGCCGGAATCAACCGCGGTCGCTACCTCCGCCACGCACCGGGACGCGGCACGATCATTCCCGAGTTCGAGCCGCCCGCGGGCTGGGACGCGCTGCGGTCGGCGTTGCTGATGAAGGCGTCGGCGAAGGCGATTCCCGCCGAGATCCTCGAGCAGGCGGTCGCCGGGTCCCTGCGGATCGTCGAACGAGAGAAAACGGGCCTGTTCGGCACCAAGAAACGAATGGTGGCGCAACTGGTCGATACTCGGCGCGCCGACGAGAACGGTCGCGTCGTGCTGGCGGGGCTCTTCCCCGAGCTGCGGCCCGGCGAGGAGTTCGAGTTCGGCCGGACGAGCGACCGGTTCGCGAAGGTCGCGCAGAAGGTGGTGTCCACCGGACAGGAGAACGTCAGGAAGTTCACCCGCACGGTCCCCTGGAAGGTGTACCTCGGCCCGATCGGCCTCAGCGTTCTGCTCGTCCTCGCGACGATCCTGTCCGGCATCGTGGCGCTGGTGTACGACGTGCACCCGGCGCTGCCCGTCGTGCTGATGATCGCGGCCGTCGCCCAGATCGTCACGGTGTCCGTCATGCTGGCGCGACGCCCGCTCACGAGCGAAGGCGCGGACGCGCGCGATCACCTCCGCGGGCTCGAGATGTTCATGCGGTGGGCGGAGGCGGACAGGATCCGCATGCTGCAGTCGCCGGAAGGAGCGGAGCGCGTCGGGATCGACGTGAACGACCACGCGCAGATGCTCCACCTGTACGAGAAGCTGCTGCCGTTCGCCGTGATCTTCGCGATCGAGGAACAGTGGGCGGCGCAGCTCGTGGTGCACTACAGCGGCGACTCGCCGTACTGGTACTCGGGCACGGGCCCCTTCAACGCCGCAGCGTTCTCCTCGAGCGTGAGCTCCATCACGACGAGCGCCTCGACGAGTTCCTCGAGCGGCGGTTCGACGGGCGGCGGATCCGCCGGCGGCGGTGGCGGCGGTGGCGGTGGCGGAGGGGTGTGAGCCCCGCCGGGGCGTGAACGGGCGCCTCTACTTCGCCGCGCCGGCGAAGATGCCGGCCACGTAGTAGCGCTGCAGCAGGAAGAAGATGATCAGGCACGGAACCATCGATACGACGACGCCGGCGTCGAGAAGGCCCCAGTCGACGGTCCCCATCCTGCCGATCTGATTGCTCTGAAGCACGATCGGCAGCGTGAATCTGTTCTGATCCGTCAGGAGGACGAGAGCGGCGAGGAACTCGTTCCATGCGTTCAGGAACGCGAAGATTGCCGACGTCGCGATTCCCGGGAGCACCAGGGGCAGAAACACGCGTATGAGCACGTTGGCGCGTGTGCATCCGTCCAGTAGCGCGGCCTCCTCGATCTCCATCGGGATGGCGGCGAACGAATTGCGCATGATGAACACGCAGAACGGGAGCTGGTACGTCGTATAGACGAGAGCGATGCCGATGAGGCTGTTGAACAGCCCGAGCTCCCGCAGCACCACGCTGATCGGCGTGAGCAGCACGGTGAACGGGATCATCATCCCCGCCAGGATCACGGTGAACACCACGCCCGAGCCCCGGAAGCGATACCTCGCGAGCCCGTATCCGGCGAGGGTCGCGAGCACCACCGTCAGCGCGACCGTCAGCCCGGTGACGAACAGGCTGTTGCCCACACCGGTCATCACGCCCTCTGCGGGATCGAAGAGACGCTCCCACGCCTCGAATGACACGGCCTTCGGCCAGAGGGTCGCCGGCCGCTCGCGAAGCTCGGCAGGTGACTTCAGGCTGCCGGTGATCGCGGAGAGCAGCGGGAAGATGAACATCGCGGCGAGAACAATGCCGCCGACCCACCACAGTAGTCCCTGAGCGCGATTCCTCGTGCGCTGGTCGAATCGTCGCGGCGACGCGCCCGTGATGAGCGCTTCCGTACGGGGCGCGAGCTCAGTCGTCACGTCCGACTCCCTTCATCATGCGAACCTGCACGGCGGCGACGATCAGCAGGATGATCAGCATGATCACCGAGAGCGCTGCTCCGTAGCCGAGCTCGAACTTCTTGAAGGACGCGTTGTAGATCCAGTAGACGGCGGTCACCGTCTCGTTGTCGGGGCGCCCCTTGGTGATCAGGAAGAACTGCTCGAAGGCGAGCAGCGATCCCGAGACGGAGAAGACGAGCAGCAGCACGATCGTCGGTCTCATCAGCGGAAGGACGATGCTGAACATGCGGCGGAACCATTTCGCACCGTCCACGTGCGCCGCCTCGATGACCTCGTCCGGCACGCCGTTGAGGCCGCCGAGCAGCAGGATCATCTGGAACCCGACCACCTTCCACGTCACCATGACGATGACGTTGATCAGACCGGGAACCGTCTCGGTGAGCCAGGACACCTGGTCGATGGGCCAGCCCATCGCATGGGCGACCGCCGCGACCGGCCCGGCCTGGGGATCCACGAACCACAGCCAGAGGAAGCTCGCTGCCGCGAAACCGATCACGTACGGGCTGAAGAAGACGGTGCGGAAGAAAGCCGAGCCGCGGCTGCGACGCCGGACGAAGAGGGCGAGTCCGAGCCCGAGGAAGAACAGCACGGGCGTGATCACGAACGTGTAGATGAGCGTGAACCGCACCGACATCAGGAACGTGCCGTCGCTCGTGAACGCCCGCACGTAGTTGTCGAGGCCGATGAATGTGTGCTCGCCCAGCAGCGGCCAGTCGTGCAGGCTCATCCACACCATCAGGCCCATCGGCACGACGAAGAGCGTGGTGGTCAGCAGCAGCGCGGGAGTCGTGCACAGGAATCCGGTCCAGGCGAGGCGCCGGGACCGGCTCGTCGTGCCGGAGGCCTTGCTCGAGATGCTCATGGAGTCGCTCGACCTTCGTCGGGCGGTGCCGGTCGGTCCTGGGGCCGACCCGCACCGCGGGGACGGTTATTCGTTGCTCGAGACGATCTGCTCGGCGGTTTTCTGCGCGGCTGCCGCGGCCGCCGGGACGTCGTCGCCGAATACGCCCGCCTGCATCAGGCTCACGAACGGCCCGTTGGCGTCGCTGTAGATCGCCGTGAACGCGACGGTGATCGGCACGCGACCGTTGGTCGTCGCCTCCGCCATCGCGGCGTACTCGGGCCCCTTCTCGCCGTACACGGACTCGAGCAGGTCGGTGCGGATCGGCGTGTAGCCGCCGTCCGACAGCGCCGTCTGAGCGTCGTCGCTGCTCGCCCAGGCGAGGAAGTCCCAGGCCGCTTCGCTGTCCGGGGCGCCGTTCGGAATCGCGAGCACATCACCGCCGGAGAACGCGGCGATCTGACCGTCCTCGTTGCCCGGAAGCGGCACGACGCCGAGGTCGAACGGCAGCGGATCCGCCATGAAGTTGCTCAGCTGGAAGGATCCGCTCGCAACCATGCCGAGCTTGCCGCTCTCGAATGCACCGCCGTAGTTCTCGCCACCGTCCACCTGCGACGCCGACGTGATCCCGCCTCCGTCGACGGCGCTCTTGAGCGTTTCGAGGAACTCGACCGTGAGCGGGTCGTCGAGCATCGGAGGCGGATTCAGCGAGTCGCCGGAGGAATCGAGGAAGTCCCCGCCCGCCGCCCACAGCATCGGCGCAAGCACGAACGCCGAGCACCCGCCGCAGCCCGCAGAGAAGTGGTAACCCTCATAATCGTCGCCGAGGTCGCCGACGGCGTTCGCCGCCTCGACGAACTCATCCCAGGTCCGCGGGCCCTGGTCGGGGTCGAGCCCGGCTTCCGCGAACAGATCCTTGTTGTAGAAGAGTGCCGAGGCGTCGGCCGTGAACGGCATGACGAAGTGCGAGCCGTCCGACGTGCCCGCGTCGAGCTGCCCCTCGAGCAGGGTGTCCGCGTAGTCGAGGTCCGCCATGCGGTCGGTGAGGTCCTCGAACGCGTTCTTCGAGACGAAGTACGGCGCCATGGCGACGTCCATCGCCATGACGTCGGGAACGTCGCCCGCGCTGAGCGCCTGGGCGAACTTCGTGCTCACGTCCGAGTTGGGGATCGCGGTGACCTCGACGGTGAGTCCATCGTTCGCCGACTCGTACTTCTGCGCGAGGTCGCGCATATACGCCTCGCCGTCCGTGCGGGTCCAGATGGTGAGGGTGTCGGAGGAGCCGCCGCCCGAGCAGGCGGCCAGCCCGCCTGCGAGCACGGCGACCGACAGCACGCCGGCGCCGCGAAGGATGTTCATACGCATAACGTCAAGTCCTTTCTGATGAGATCGAGGGACAGGAGCGAAGAGATTCGAAGGCCGGCGCTATGGGGAGCGGGAGCCAGACGCGCATCGCGCCGCTCGGCCTGTCGCCCCACCCGGCGTACGGGCGGAGCTCGAGCAGCCGGTCGTCGCCCGTGGCCGGTGAGGCGGGGCGGCTGCCGTAGAGCGGCGCGTCGTCATGCGGTTCGGACGTTCGGACGCGCACGCTCAACCCGGGCCCCAGCCCGCTGTGATCGGTTCCGTCTCGAGCGACGACCTCGGCGGACCGGAGCTCCGCGAGGTCGATGTCGAAATCGTGGTGCGCCGCTTCGGCGCAGTAGACGACCGGGCCGCGCGCCACCGCGATCGTGCCGCGCATCGCGTCGGCCCGACGGTGCGGATGGCGCATCCGCGGTGAGACCGGAATGTCGAGCACCATGACGGTGCCGTCTGAGAGGTCGACGGCAGGGCGGCACCATCCGGCGTCGACCGAGGCGTCGACCGGCTGTCCGTCGACAGAGAGCGCGACGAGGTCGTCCGGGGCCCACGAGGGGATGCGGAACGCGATCCGGCGCCCGGACGCATCTCCGCGGACGCGCACCGCGACCCGGCCCTCCGCGGGGTAGGCCGTGCGGATCTCGACGATCGCGTCGTCGAGGGCGATGTCGAGCTCGGCGTAGTGCGCGATCTCGAGCGTGTTCCCGCCGACGCTCGCGGCATAGTGCTCCAGCGAGCCGAACGTGCGCATGAAGTTCGGCGGACAGCACGCGCAATCGAACCAGGGAAGCCGCTTCGCGACCTCCTCCTCGCGGCTCGCGATGTGATCCGGCCGGCGCTGCAGCGGATTGCTGTACGTGAACGCGTCGCCCCGCGTCGAGATCCCGGACAGGACGACGTTGTACAGCGCCGTCTCGCCGGTGTCGAGGTAGTGCGCTTCGCCGGTGGCGAGGTACATGCGCCAGGCCCAGCCGAACAGCGCGATTCCGGCGCACGTCTCGGAGTACGCCCGGTCCGGCGGAAGCTCGTACGCCGTGCCGAACGCCTCATCCTGGTGTCGGGATCCGGTGCCGCCCGTCACGTACATGCGGTGGGACACCATGTCGTTCCACTGCGTGCGCATCGCGTCGAGCAGCGCGCCGTCGCCTCGCTCGAGGAAGAGGTCGGTGACCCCCTCGTTGAGGTAGATGGCGCGCACGGCGTGGCCGCGCATGATCGTCGTGTCGAGCACGCTCGCGTCATCCTGGTAGTAGGCGGCGCCGAAGCGCGAGCTGTCGATGAAGCCCGACCCGCGGCGGCGGACGAAGCGGTCGGCGAGATCGAGGTAGCGCCGCTCTCCGGTCTCCCGCGCGAGCTCGACGAGGGCCATCTCGATCAGGGGGTGCCCGCAGTACTCGGATCGGTCCGCGGCGCCGAACAGCTCGTCGACGAGGTCGGTGAACCTGATCGCGATCGCCAGCAGGCGGTCATCGCCCATCGCCCGCGTCGCCGCGACGGCGGCCTGCAGCAGGTGTCCGAGCACGTAGAGCTCGTGGCCGTGCTCGAAGTTCGTCCAGGGCTCTCGTCCCTCGACGTGCATGTACGCCGTGTCGAGGTAGCCGTCGTCCCGTTGGGCGCGTTCGAGCAGCTCGACCGTGGCGTCGAAGAATTCGCGCAGCTCGCGGTCGTCTTCGCGGCCGAGCTCCCAGGCGATGGCCTCCAGGACCTTGTACACGTCGGAGTCTGCGAACAGCGGGCCTCGCCACGCCGCGTCGGACTCACCGAGAAGACGCCGGAAGTTGTCCAGGTTGCCGTAGCTCTCGAGCGCCCTCAGTCCGTGGGGGATGGTGATGCGGCGATTGCGGTGATGCCACTCGGCCCACAGGCCACCTGCAACCTGCACGGCGTCGAGCGGAAGCGGCTGGCGCGCGCCGAAGGCGTTGGGGCCGATGGCGCCCGAGCGCAGATCCATGGTGTCCTCCATGCAACTCCCTCGTTGCTGTGGTTGTTGCCGGACCGCGTGTGTGTCCGGATCACTGGCTCAGCTCAGTGTACGCAATATCGAAACCGCTTTCAAACTTTCGTTCATGGAGCGTGCAATTCCGCCAACAGAGCGGCCGGATATAGGATTCTCAGAGCAGAATCGAATTTCGATCGAACACGAGTGTGAGGGGTGCCATGCGACGACCGAGTTCGAAGCTGGCCGATGTCGCCAAGCTCGCGGGCGTCTCCGTCGCCACGGCGTCGAAGGCGTTGAACGACCGCAAGGAGGTCGCGCCTTCGACGCGTCTGCGCGTTCGTGAGGCCGCGCAGCAGCTCGCGTTCGTGCATAATCGGCAGGCTCGCAGCCTGTCAACGGGACGCACGGGGATCGTCGGCCTTCTGACGTCCGATCTCGAGGGGCGATTCAGCCTCCCGATCCTGATGGGTGCTGAGGACGCGTTCGGCGCGGAGCAGACCTCGATCCTGCTGAGCGACGCCCGCGGCGACGCTGTGCGCGAAGCTCGACACCTCGATACCTTCGTGCAGCAGCGCATCGACGCGCTGATGGTCGTGGGCAGCCGCACGGATCCTCGGCGGTCGCTCGGCAGCTCGTACGATTTCCCGATCGTCTACGTCTACACGCCCTCGGAGTCGAGCGCGGACTGCTCGTTGACCATCGACAACGTCGATGCCGGCTTCAAGGTGGCGGAGCACTTGGCGATGACGGGTCGACGCCGGGTGCTGCACATCACGGGGCCCCTGGGCGACACGGCCGCGATGGATCGGGCACGAGGAATCGACGCGTTCATCGCGGAATCCGACGCATCGTTGCGTCTCGGTCATCGGACGAACTACGGCGAATGGAGCGAGCGCTGGGGCCGCTCGGCCGCTCTCATGGCGATCGGGCAGGGCGTCGAGTTCGATGCGGTGATCTGCGACTCGGACCAGATCGCGCGCGGCGCACTCGATGCGTTCGCGGCGCGCGGGATCACGGTGCCGGATGAGGCGGCCGTCGCGAGCTTCGACAACTGGGAGCTGCTTGTCGCCGACGCCAGCCCACCGATCACGAGCGTCGACATGAAACTCGCCGAACTCGGTCGACAGGCGGCTCGGCTTCTCACGGACGCGATCGGTGGAACGCCGCTGCCCGCGGGTGTGCACGAGACGAACGCCAGCCTCGTGGTCCGTGGTTCGACGCTCCGTTGACTCGCGCGGCGATCCGGCCGATGACCGCGCAGAGCCGCGCTGCGCACACGGAATCGCCCCGCGGATCCATCGGATCCGCGGGGCGATTCGTGCGACGCGTCAGTCGGTGCCGGTGTCGAACGCAGCCGATTCGCCGACGCTGTCGAGCCGTTCGTTGTCGAGGGGCGTCGCGCTCTTCGCGATCTGCTTCGCCTCGCCCTGCTGGAGTTCGCCGATCAGGTCGCCGGTCGTGCCGCCGATGATGCCGCGCGCGACGTAGTTCTCGAGGCGTGCGCGCGAGTCGGCGATGTCGAGGTTGCGCATGGTCAGCTGGCCGATGCGGTCCCCGGGGCCGAAGGCGGCATCCTCGACGCGCTCCATCGACAGCTTCTCGCCCGCGTACGACAGCGACGGGCCCGATGTGTCGAGGATCGAGTAGTCTTCGCCGCGGCGCAGGCGCAGGGTTACGCTGCCCGAGATCTCGGATCCGACCCACTTCTGGATCGACTCGCGTAGCATGAGCGACTGCGGCTCGAGCCAGCGGCCCTCGTACATGAGACGACCGAGGCGGCGGCCCTGCTCGTGATACGTCGCGAGGGTGTCTTCGTTGAGGATCGCGTTCGCGAGGCGCTCGTAGGCGATGAACAGCAGCGCCATGCCGGGAGCCTCGTAGATTCCGCGGCTCTTCGCCTCGATGATGCGGTTCTCGATCTGGTCGCTCATGCCGAGGCCGTGGCGCCCGCCGATGTCGTTCGCCTTCATGACGAGCTGGACGGCGTCGGCGAACTCCTCGCCGTTGATCGCGACGGGACGGCCCTGGTCGAACGTGACCGTGACGTCTTCGGTCGCGATCTCGACCGACGGATCCCAGAATTTCACGCCCATGATGGGCTCGACGGTCTCGAGCGAGACGTTCAGGTCTTCGAGGGTCTTCGCCTCGTGCGTCGCGCCCCAGATGTTCGCGTCGGTCGAGTACGCCTTCTCCGCCGAGTCGCGGTACGGGTAGCCGTGCTCGACGAGCCACTCGCTCATGCCCTGGCGGCCCCCGAGCTGGCTGACGAACTTCGCGTCGAGCCACGGCTTGTAGATGCGCAGGCGCGGGTTCGCGAGCAGGCCGTAGCGGTAGAACCGCTCGATGTCGTTGCCCTTGTACGTGGATCCGTCGCCCCAGATGTCGACGCCGTCCTCGCGCATCGCGCGCACGAGCAGCGTGCCGGTGACGGCGCGGCCGATCGGGGTCGTGTTGAAGTACGTGCGCCCCGCCGAACGGATGTGGAAGGCGCCGGTCGCGAGCGCGGAGAGGCCCTCTTCGACCATGAGCGGCTTGCAGTCGATGAGACGCGACTTCTCGGCGCCGTACTCGAGCGCCCGGCTCGGGATCGTCTCGATGTCGTCTTCGTCGTATTGGCCGAGATCGCCCGTGTATGTGAAGGGGACGGCACCGGCGTCGCGCATCCACGCGACAGCACAGGAGGTGTCGAGACCTCCGGAGAAGGCGATACCGACGCGCTCGCCGACGGGGAGGTTCTCAAGGACGTTCGACATGGCTTCGATTCTAGGCGGCATCCTCGCGGGGGCAGAATTGGGAACTCTGTGCAGTCGGTCCGTGCGCTTCCCTGTCGTGAGAAGCCCGGGTAGAATCGACCTCGGATCCACTGGGAGGGGAGCCGCATGGCGCGGAAGAAGCGTGGGGGCATCGTCCTCGGAGCACTCGGCGGTCTGCTGATCGTGGGCGGCGGCGCGCTCCTCGCCGGAATCCTGTTCCAGCCCGAAGCCGTCGAGAAGGTCTACGGCGAGACGAAGACCAAGGTGCAGGACACCGTTGCGAGCGTTCAGCAGAACGTGTTCGACGAGTTGCCGACCGTCACGATCGGTGCCACGGGCGGCATCGCCGAGGTCGACCGCTGCGACGGCACTTTCACGATCATGACCTCCTACGAGGGTGAGGGGATCCCCCAGACGGCGGCCGCGCACAACAACTGCAAGGGCGACGTGCTCCTCGGCTGGGAGGAGGGGCAGCAGGTCCATATCGAGGGCCGCGACGAGGTCTACGAGGTCGTCGAGATCCGCTACACCTCCAAGATCTGGAACAGCACCGACGAGCTCGTCGGTCTGCAGGGCGACATCGCGCTGCAGAGCTGCTTCTACGGCGAAGACCGCATGAAGTTCGTCGGTCTCGAGCCGGTGCACGGCGCCTGAGTCGTCGGGGGCTTCGG
>Ga0308157_10003574_pt1 | contig 22287 bp, 16 predicted proteins | sample PhyBR1_FD_201035 | JGI IMG/M metagenome (GOLD analysis project Ga0308157, IMG submission 201035) | Phyllosphere microbial communities from UC Gill Tract Community Farm, Albany, California, United States - DLSLB.R1 | ecosystem: Host-associated > Plants > Phyllosphere > Unclassified | place: USA...
ACCCGCATCAAGCGTTCAAAGGTGGCCGCTTCGGGTTCCCGTTCCAGCGCAGTGATCGCCTGGCGGGTGATGCCAAGGCGCTCGGCGAGCTGGGCCTGGCTGAGACCTGCCTGTTTGCGGAATGCCCGCATCAACGGCCCCAGCTGATGGGCGGCACGGATGGGATGGTTGTTGCCGCTCATATCGGGCATCCGTAAGGCGATGTAGGCAATCTATAATTTGCCTTTTGCAAATGCAACCTATAGCTTTCATTTAGACAATGCAACCTATAGGTTGCATTGTGCATAGGCAACCTATCCGTTGCCTCCTCAGGCCGCCTGCACGATATGCAGCGCCTTCGGGTTGCGCCACGTTGCCAGCAGCGTCGCCTCGCGCGCCTTGGCTTCGTGCAGGTGCGCTTCCTTGACGTGGCCGTAGCCGCGGATGTGCTCGGGGATGCTGGCGATGTCCACGGCCAGTGCCAGCCGGCGCGCATCCAGGCCGTTGATCAGTTCCTGCAAGGTCTTCTCGTAGTCACTGATCAACTGACGCTCGCCGCGACGTTCCTCGGTGTAACCGAACACGTCGAAGCGGCCGCCGCGCAGGCCCTTGAACTTGGCCAGCAGGCCGAAGGCCTTGAACATCCACGGGCCGTATTCTTTCTTCTGCAGCTGGCCCTGTTCGTCGCGCTTGGCGAACAGCGGCGGTGCCAGATGGAAACGCACCTGGTAGTCGCCTTCGAACTTCTCTGCCACGCGCTTGGCGAAGTCGCCGCTGGTGTACAGGCGGGCCACTTCGTATTCGTCCTTGTAGGCCATCAGCTTGAAGAAGTAGCGCGCGGCGGCTTCGCTCAATGCGGTACTGCCCGGGATTGCCTGCTGCTCTGCCTTGCGCACGGCATCGATCAGCGTGCGATAGCGATTGGCGTAAGCAGCGTCCTGGTAGTCGGTGAGGAAACTGCTGCGGCGGGCGATCAACTCGTCCAGCGAACGCGACAGGTGCGCATCGTCCAGTGATGCGAACGCGGCTTCACCGCTGGTCCGGCTTGCGGCGGGAAGGCCACGCACGTCCGGCTCGTTGCCCGGGTTGCGCGGTGCCGATGGTGCGCCGGCCTCGTTGCCTTCCCATTCGCCCGGCGGCAGTTCACGCAGCGCGGCCGGCTTGCGCTCGGCATCGGTCGGAGCGTTGTGGATGAGGCCGGCGGCCTGCTGCACGGCCTGCGGATCGATGGCGGCCAGGCGGCCCCAGGCGAACGCGGTCTGGTTCATGGTCACAGCGGCGCCGTTGAGCTCCACTGCACGCATCAGCGATTCCAGCGACAGCGGCACCAGGCCCTGCTGCCAAGCGAAGCCTAGGATGAACAGGTTGGAGGCAATCGCGTCACCAAGCAGGGCGGTGGCCAGTTGGGTGGCATCGAGCAGGATCGGGGCGCGCCCGCCCAGTGCCAGCTTCACCCCGGCAATGATATCGGCGGCCGGGAACTGCATGTCCGGATGCGTGGTAAAGGTGCCCGGCATCGCTTCGTAGGTGTTCAACACCACCTGCGAACGCTCGCCGCGCACCTTGGACAGCGCCCAGTAGTCGTTGACCACCACCATGTCGCAGCCCAGCACCAGGTCGGCTTCACCGGCGGCGATGCGCACGGCGTGGATGTCAGCCGGGCGGTTGGCGATGCGGATGTGGGTGGTGACCGCGCCGCCCTTCTGCGCCAGGCCGGTCTGGTCGAGCACGCTGGCGCCCTTGCCTTCAAGGTGGCCGGCCATGCCGAGCAGCGCGCCGATGGTCACCACGCCGGTGCCGCCGACGCCGGTGATCAGGATGTTCCAGGGCTGCGAGAAATCGGTGCGGAAGGTTGGCGCCGGCAGGTTGTCGAGCAGGCTGGCGGCGCTGCTCTTGCTGCCCTTGCGCAGCTGGCCGCCGTGCACGGTGACGAAGCTTGGGCAGAAGCCCGTCGTGCAGGTGAAATCCTTGTTGCAGTTGGACTGGTCGATGTCGCGCTTGCGCCCGAATTCGGTTTCCTTCGGCAGCACCGACACGCAGAAGCTCTTCTCGCCGCAGTCACCGCAGCCTTCGCAGACCAGCGAGTTGATCATGGTGCGCTTGGCCGGATCGACGATCTTGCCGCGCTTGCGGCGGCGGCGCTTCTCGGTGGCGCAGGTCTGTTCGTAGATCAGGATGCTGGTGCCCTTCACCGTGCGCAGCTGCTGCTGCACGGCGTCGAGCTCGGTGCGGTCGTGGTACTCCACATCACTGGGGAATTCGTGGCGACGCGCCTTCCACTTGTTGATGTCATCGGACAGCAGCACGATGGTGTGCACGCCTTCCGAACGCATCTGGTGGGCGATCTGCGGCACGGTCAGGGTGCCGTCCACCGGCTGGCCGCCGGTCATCGCCACCGCATCGTTGTAGAGGATCTTGTAGGTGATGTTGACGCCAGCGGCGATGGCCTGGCGGATCGCCAGCGAGCCGCTGTGGAAATAGGTGCCGTCGCCGAGGTTCTGGAACACGTGCTCGGTGTCGGTGAACGCGGCTTGGCCAGCCCAGGTGACGCCTTCGCCGCCCATGTGGGTGAAGGTGTCGGTGTCGCGGTCCATCCACGTCACCATGTAATGGCAGCCGATGCCGGCCAGCGCACGCGAGCCCTCCGGCACCTTGGTCGAGGTGTTGTGCGGGCAGCCGGAGCAGTAGTGCGGCACGCGCGGGAACTGTGCGCGCGGCAGGGCCATCTCGGCTTCCTTGACGTCCATCCAACGCAGGCGTTCTTCGATCGACTCGGTGTTGAAGAAACGCTGGATGCGACGGCCGATCACGCCGGCAATCGTCGCCGGGGTCAGCTCGCCAGTGGACGGCAGGATCCACTCGCCCTGTTCGTCGTACTTGCCGACGATGGACGGGCGGGCGCCCCAGTTGGCCGGCCAGTTGTAGAAGTATTCCTTCATCTGTCGCTCGATGAAGGCCTTCTTCTCCTCCACCACGACGATGTCTTGCAGGCCGCGGGAAAATTCACCGATGCCCTGCGGTTCCAGCGGCCAGGTCATGCCGACCTTGTAGACGCGGATGCCGATGTCGGCGCACGCCTTCTCGTCCAGGCCCAGGTATTCCAGCGCCTGCAATACGTCCAGGTAGCTCTTGCCGGTGGTGACGATGCCCAGCCGCGCCTGCGGTGAATCCATCACCACCTTGTCGATGCCGTTGGCGCGGGCGAAGGCCTGCGCCGCCTTCACCGCATAACGGTGCAGGCGCATTTCCTGTTCCATCGGCGGGTCAGGCCAGCGGATGTTGAGGCCGGCGGCCGGCATGTCGAAATCTTCCGGCAGGATGATCTGGCGGGCGAACGGGTTGACGTCCACCGACGCCGAGGATTCCACCGTCTCGGCAATCGTCTTGAAGCCGATCCAGCGGCCGGTGTAGCGGCTCATCGCCCAGCCGACCAGACCCATGTCGAGGATGTCCTGCACGCCGGCCGGGTTCAGCACCGGCATCATCGCGCTGACGAACTCTTCCTCGCTGCCGTGGGGCAGGGTGGAGCTGCGACAGGCATGGTCGTCGGCAGCCAGCGCCAGCACGCCGCCATGTTTCGAGGCGCCGGCGGCGTTGGCGTGCTTGAACACGTCACCGCAGCGGTCCACGCCCGGGCCCTTGCCGTACCACATGCCGAACACGCCATCGACGTTGGCACCGGGGAACAGGTTGGTCTGCTGCGTGCCCCACACCATGGTCGCGCCCAGGTCCTCGTTGAGGCCGGGCACGAACTTCACCTTGGCCGCTTCCAGGTGCTTGCGCGCGCGCCACAGCTCCAGATCGAAGCCGCCCAGCGGTGAGCCACGGTAGCCGCTGACGAAGCCGCCGGTATTCAGCCCGGCCGCGGCATCGCGCTGCTGCTGCATCAAGGGCAGGCGTACCAGTGCCTGCACGCCGCTCAGGTAGATGCGGCCATCGGTGCGCGTGTACTTGTGATCCAAAGTGTAATCAGAATCACGCACGCCGATCAGCGGATCGTTGGCGGAGGCAGGTGAGGTAAGTTCGGCGGTGCTGGTCATGGCTGGCCCATTGCGGAAACGGCTGGCAGATGCCGCCCGGCGGGGCCGGTGGCAGCCGCGGATTGTAGCAGTGGGGGATTTCATCACCCTGTAACCCGTCGCGCGTAGCGCCCGGAGCGGTTAGGATCGGGGCCGGGTGGGGGATAACAGTTCGATGGGGATTGCAGTCATGGGGGTTACAAAGCGCGTGGTCGCCGGCGTGGTCGTGCTGGCGTCGCTGCTGTTTGCAAACGCGCAGGCGCAGAGCCTGCCGAAGATCAATGAGTTCTATTTCGATGACGATGTGGCGGCCAAGCCGATCCACGTGGTGCCACCGGAACAGGCCGATGCTGTCGATCAGCTGATGAAGCTGCGTGAGCGCGGTCGCAAGGCGGTCGAGGCAACAGCGCAGCTGGCCAGCATCGCCTATGTCGGTGGCCGTGATGAGCTGGGCGCCAAGCTGTACCAGGAGGCGCTGGCAAGTGTCGCCGACACCTCGGTGCAGGCACGCGGGCTGCGCTGGAGCCAAGGCTGGGACCTGTATCGGCGTGGCGACGCCAATGCGGCACTGGCGTTGTGGACGCGGGCTGCGGAGAGCACCCGGGGCAATCCCTCCTGGCTGCCACAGACGCTGGCCTTGGCGCTGTGGAAGCTCGACCGCAAGGATGAAGCGCTGTCCTGGTATGCGGCAGCAGTGCGCACCGAACCACAACAATGGAACGATGCGGCAAACTTCCCGCAGTTGTTGCCCGGATGGAACGATGCGGAGCGTGCCCAGCTGGCTGAGGTGCAGCGCGCCTGGGCCGCCAATCCACCGGCGTGGCCTTGAGCGGAAGAGCGGATGACGCCTGCGCCTGTTTCTGCAGGCGCTCGGGATGAATCGGCGTTTCCCTTCATGCATCGTCAGGGCATGCTGACGTCATGGCTTTCGATGCATTCGCACTGATACTCACCATGCTCGCCCTGGGCATGCTGTTCGCGCGGTTCCGGGTCTTTCCCGATAACGCCGCCGACGTGCTCAACAAGGTCGTGCTGTATGTCTGCCTGCCGGCGGCGGTGCTGACCTATGTGCCGCGCCTGCAGCTGGACCTGTCCTTGCTGGGCATCATGCTCACGCCGTGGTTGCTGATGCTGTTGACGCTGGGACTGGTGAGCCTGGCCACGCGCCTGTTCGGTTTCGAGCGGCAGGTGCATGCGGTGCTGCTGCTGTGCGTGGCGCTGTGCAACTCCAGCTTCATCGGCTATCCGATGGTGCGCGCGCTGCTGGGTGACCACGCGTTGCCGTATGCGGTGGTCTACGACCAGTTCGGTACCTTCGTGCTGCTGTCGACCTTCGGCCTGTATGTGCTGGCCCGCTACAGCGGCGATACCCCGCCCAGCACCAGCCAGATCCTGCTGCGCATCGCCAGGTTTCCGCCCTTGTGGGCACTGGTTTTTGCGCTGCTGGTGATGCCGGCGGCGCCGCCGGCCTGGATCGCGGGGGCACTGAAGAACGTATCCGACGCGATGCTGCCGCTGGTGATGCTGGCGGTGGGCCTGACCATCCAGCTGCGCTTGTCGCGCGCTGAACTGGCCCCCTTGGGCGTGGGCCTGCTGCTCAAGCTGGTCGTGCTGCCGGCCGTTGCGTTGCCGTTGTCCTGGGCGTTCGGCCTGCAAGGCGAAATGCTGCGGGTCAATGTGCTGGAAACCGCCATGCCGACGATGATCACCGCTGCCGCGCTGGCTATTTCACATCGGTTGGCGCCGCGTTTGGCGGCGGCGATGGTGGGATATGGCATTGTGCTGTCGTTGATCACGCTGCCGGCCTGGGTGTGGGTGTTGGACCGGATATCCTGATACAAGCTATTGAAGGGGGCATTGGCCTCGCCTATTTCCAGGAAGGAGTTGGCTGATGAAGAACACCACGATATCCGCTCTGTTGTTTGGAACACTGTTGTGGGCCCCGGATATGGTCAGGGCAACGGACGCCACCACACCCACGGTTGAATCGGATGCGGCCGATTTCCCCGCCGCGCTCCAGCGACGAGCGAAACACTTGGCAGCCACGGGGAAACCGCTGGAGTTGCTCATTGCTTCGCGGTTGGCTTTGCCAGCAGAGTTGTCGGCATTGGCACGCTCCCCAGCTGCGCCCACACAGAGCGATGCCTGGCTGGCCGAGGCTATCGCCCTCGGGAGCGACAAGCCGATGATTGCCCGTGCGGCGGCGAACCGTTGCATCGTTACTGGGCAGTGCGACATCCCGATCGCGATCAACACCTTGCAGACGCGGGAGGGCGACGAAGCGGTCGCCCAGCTATTGCTTTGGCGGATGGCAGTGGCACGGGAGGACGCAGGTGCTGCCGCGGCTGCTTGGGGGCGTGTCGTACAGTCGAGCCGCGTTGTGGACGAGTTTGCGGAAGTCGTAGGATTGCTGGACAGGATGACCGGTGGCATACAGCCACCGTTGGAGTGGGCGGAGCCAGGGAGGGATTCTGAAACTTTGCGTTTCACAATGGTGTACAGCCTGGCGGCGTTCTGGATACCTTCGCTGGTACCTGTCCATAGAGAGTGTCCGGCAAAGAAGGGCACCGAACCGAAGCACGGCTGCGCGCAACTGGCCGCGTTGATGGCGGACAGCACTTCACCACTGATCAGTAGCGTGGGCATCAGCAAGATGGAAAGCTATGCGCAGGAAGAGGCGGAGCGGAAGCGCTGGCAGGAACGTAAACGCCAACTGGACTGGGTTATCGAGAACGCGATCGCATTGCAGGGGGAGGAGGCGACTCCAGCGCCGGTGGACCCACATGACCATCTGCGCTGGATAAGCGAAACCGGTGAGCTACCTGCTATGCGCCGATTGTTGGCTGCGCAGGGCGTGGCGGCCCAGCCGCCCGCGGACTGGCAGTCGTCCCGGCGGTGACTGAAGTAAGCACGATGTTCTGCGCACCCCGCCAACAAGTCGGCTCTGCAGGACATGCATCTCCGTAGCCGGGGCAAGCGTAGTGTCCACGGGAGCCGGTTGCGCGCCCGTGCTTCATGGCGTTGAAAGCACCCTGCGTACCGCTAGCGAACGGTGGTGTACTGTTTCCGTCGGCTGGATGGCTTGCTCTCGGCTGCGATTGCCCAAACTGCGGGAGTACAAGCGCTTCTTGCTTTGCCCGAAGGGTTCTGGGGACTTCAATCCGCCGGCACAGTGCGTTCGCGCGCCCAGTCGCGCAGTGACTGCACCTGTTCGGCCATCAGCACCGACAGCGGTCGCGTATTGCGGATCTCGGCCATCAGCAGCTCGGTGTCCAGCGGCTTCTGCTCGGCGTGGGCGGCATACAGCCCGGCAACCACTGCCTGCTCGATCTCGGCGCCGGAGTAGCCATCGCTGGCTGCGGCCAGCGCCGGCAGGGCGAACAGCTCCGGCTGCAGCTGGCGCCGCTGCAGATGCAGTTGCAGCAGTTCCACGCGGGCATCGGGCGCAGGCAGGTCGACGAAGAATATTTCGTCGAAGCGCCCCTTGCGCAGCAATTCCGCAGGCAGCTCGTGGACCTGGTTGGCGGTGGCGACGATGAACACCGGCGCCTTGCGCTCGGCCATCCAGGTCAGCAGATAGCCGAGCACGCGGCGTGAAACGCCGCCGTCCTCGCCGCTGCTGGCCAGCCCCTTCTCGATCTCGTCGATCCACAGCACGCACGGGGCCAGTTGTTCGGCCGAGGCCAGCGCATCGCGCAGGTTCTTCTCGGTCTCGCCGTGGTATTTGTTGTACAGCGTGCCGAAATCCAGGCGCAGCAGCGGTACGCCGAAGCCGGCCGCGGTGGCCTTGGCCAGCATCGACTTGCCGCAGCCCTGGACGCCGAGCAGCAGCATGCCCTTGGGCGGGTCCAGCCCGGGCGGGGCATTGCCGGACACAAACACTGCCCGCCGCTGCTCGATCCAGCGCTTGAGTCGGCGCGCGCCAGCCACGTCGCTGAAGCGCGCCGAGTCGTATTCGTAATGAAGGTTGCCACTGCGGTTGAGCAGCTCGAACTTGAGCTTGGCCAGCTGCGGCAGGTCGTCGCTCTGCAATGCACCGTCTGCGTAGATCAGCTGGCGGGCAATGCGCCGGGCATCGGTCATGCTCAGCCCGCGCAGGTTGCGCAGGATCAGTTGCACGGCGTCCTGGTCCACCTCGACCCGGCGCCCGCCATGCTCGCTTGCATAGCTGGCCGCTTCCTCGCGCAGCATCTTCAGCAATGCGTTGGCATCGGGCAGGCGTGGGTTGAAGCGGGTTGCCAGTGCTTCCAGCTCGGCCGGCAGTTCGACCTTGGCCCCCACCAGCACCAGCACGTGCGGCTGGCTGTGGCGGCGCTGGATGATGTCACGCAGCAGACGCTGGTGGCTGGCATAGCCAAGATAGGGGTGAAAATCGAGCAGCAGGTAGATGCCGCGCTGCTCCGCCTCCTGGATCATCCGCAATGCCGCGCTGGCGTCGGGCGGGCCGAAGGCCTCGTCCTCGCGGTCCATGTCGATGCGGCGCAGGCCCTCGGTGATCGACCAGCGGTAGAGCGCCCGCCAAACGTGCATCAGTGCCTGCCGGAACAGCTCGACGATACGGCCCTCATCCTGCGTTTCGATGACGATCAGCGGGGTATTGGCGCGGATCAGCGCGGTGAGGTCCTGCAGTTCGCTCATGGTCGTTCCATCGCCGGGGCGCACACGATAGCAAAGCCGGCTGGTTCCACGGCATCCCTGCACGCCATCACCGTATGACTACCTTTGGCAGCGCGCCGCGGTGTACGCTGCGGGCAAGTCCCGCGAAACGAGGCGTGCATGAAGACGATCCTGGTAGCCGGCTCCAAGGGCGGTGTCGGCAAGACCACCATCGCCACCCATCTGGCCGCGCATTCGGCCTTGTCCGGCAAGGCAACCGTGATTGCCGATGCCGACCCGCAGGGTTCCAGCACCCGCTGGGCGCAGCGCCGCTCGGTCCTGGACAGCGCAGTGCTGCCGGTCGACGTGCATCGCAAGAAGAACTGGGAAAAGCTCATCCCCGATGGCGCCGAGCAGGTCATCGTTGATGCGCCGGCCGGCGCCTACGGCGAAGACCTTGAGCGCTTCATCGACCTCGCCGATGCGGTGGTGGTGCCGGTGCTGCCCTCGGCGCTGGACATCGAGGCCATCGTCGGCTTCCTCAACAGCCTGTCGAAGATCAAGCGCATCCACTCGCGGGCGGTGCCGGTGGGCTTGGTGCTCAACCGCACCAAGCCGTGGACGCAGACCTCGCAGCAGGCGCGGCAGATGCTGTCCGAATGGCCGTATGAGGTGGTCGCGCAGCTGCGCGACAGCCAGAGTTATGTGGTGATGGTCGGATTGGGCCGCAGCCTGTTCGACTATCACTCTGTGCAGGTACGCGAGCACCAGCAAGACTGGGAGCCGCTGCTCAAGTGGTTGAACAAGGTCTGACAGGAGTACTACCCGACCATGCGTGAACTGATCCTGCTGCGACATGCCCATGCCGAACCGGCGGCCAATGGCCAAGCCGATATCGACCGGCCACTTTCCCCCCATGGACTGGCCGAGGCGGAGGCGGCCGGCCGCTGGCTGCTGGAACAGAAACTGATCCCGGACCGGGTGCTGTGCTCGCCGGCGCGGCGTTCCCGTGAAACCCTCGAAGCCGTGCTCGAGCGCACCGGCTATGTCGAACAGCGGCTGGAAGAGCGCATCTACGAAGCGGCGCCTGGCACCCTGGCCGGGTTGCTGGACGAGCACCGCGAGGTTGAACGGCTGCTGGTGGTGGGCCACAACCCCGGGCTGGAACAACTGGTGGCGCTGATGCACAGCGGCCAGACCGGTGATTACCGCGGCATGCCTCCGGCATCGGTTGCGGTGCTGTCCCTGCCGATGGAGGCTTCCATCGAGCCTGGTATCGCCAGCCTCGCGGCATTCTGGTGGCCCTGAGCCCATGGCGGTGGCGCGGTCTGGGCTGCTGCTGACGGCGATGATGTTGACCGGCTCGGCCCTCGCGGCCGAGCCGATGCATTTCGACACGGCACATTCCCGTTTTGGTTTTGAGATACGCACCCGGCTCGGGCAGCGCATGGAAGGGGTGTTCCCGCGTTTTGAGGGCTGGATCACCGAGCTCCCGGATGGTCGCCACCAGGTGCGGCTGCGCATGTTCACCCAATACGTCGAGATTCCCGACAAACAGCGCTATACCAGCTGGATGCGTGGCGGCGATTTCTTTGACGCGGCGCGCTACCCGGTGGTGGAATTCGACTCTGACCCCTATTCACCTGAACTGGCCAGATACGGGGGAAGCGTGGCGGGCAACCTGACCATCCGTGGCGTCAGCCGCCGCGAAACGATGTACCTCGCTAAACCTGAATGCGACAACCCCGGCTATGATTGCGACCTCGTCAGCCGCGGCAACGTTTCACGTAGCCAGTACGGCATGGACGCCTGGCAGATGGCCCTGAGTGATCGAGTGATATTCGTACTGCGTACACGCCTGAAAAGCGCACCCAAACCGTGAGCCCCCTGGTCCGCCTGTTGGTGTTGCTGGCCATGTTGCTGGCCGGTGGTTGTGCCTCGTTGTCGCAGCAGCAACGCGACCAGGCGCAAGGCATTGCCGTGGCCGCGCGCTCCAGCGTGGTCGAGTGCGAGCGCGCTGACCGTTGTGCACTGGATTCGCCGCTGCGCGCGCTGGGCGGCCAGGCCATGGCCGAATCCACCGCACAGGTGCCGCGCCATTACGCCACCATCCTCGATGAGGGGGAGCTGTCACTGGTGGCGCGGTTGAACCTGATCCGCAGCGCCACCCGCAGCGTCGATCTGCAGACCTACATCTTCGATACCGATGACAGTGCTCGCATGGTCATCGACGAACTGCTGGCGGCGGCTGGCCGCGGGGTGCAGGTGCGGGTGCTGATCGACCAGCTTTCGGCGATCTCCGATGTGCACATGCTCAGCGCCCTGGCCGGCGCGCATGCCAACTTCCAGTTGCGCGTCTACAACCCGGCGTTCGGCAAGGCCAAGCTCAATTACCTGGATTACGCCGGCAGCGTGCTGTGCTGTTTCCGCCGCTTCAACCAGCGCATGCACAACAAGCTGCTGGTGATTGACGATGTGGTTGGCGTGGTCGGTGGGCGCAACTATCAGGATGACTATTACGACTGGGATCGTGAGTACAACTTCCGCGATCGTGACGTCATCGTTGCCGGCCCCGAAGTGCGGGAGATGGCCGCCAACTTCCAGGCATTCTGGGATGCCCGCCGCAGCGTGCCGGCCGAGCGGCTGAACGACGTTGGCAAAGCCTTGCTGCGCGGCGGTGTGCCAGCGATGCCTGAGGCAGTGTTCCTGCGTCCGGAACGCATCGAGCGGGTGGATGAGGAGGCGTCCGATCCTGGCTTCATCAGCAGCGCCTTCGTTGCTACCGCCATGCCGGTGCGCTCGGTGAGCTATGTCGCCGACCTGCCGCGCAAGCATCGGCGTGAAGATGATGACCCGCTTGATGGGCAGCACCTGACCGAGCCGCGCCTGGATGCCTTGATCGCTTCGGCGCAGAGCGAGGTGTTGCTGCAGACGCCTTATCTGGTGCTTTCCAAGCCGGCGCAGAAGCTGTTCAAGGACCTGCGCAAACGCGAGCTGCCGCCACGGGTGGTGGTGTCCACCAACAGCCTGGCGGCCACTGACAACCCCATCGTCTATGCGCTGTCCTACAAGTACAAGCGGCGCAACCTGCGCGAACTGGGCTTCAACGTCTACGAATACAAGCCGTTCCCGCTCGATGCGCCGATCGACTACCGGCAGCTGCTGCCGGCGCCGTTGCAGGGTGAACTGCCGCCGCCGAACCGCAGCCGGGTGATTGGTGGCAGCGCCGCCGGCAGCAACGTGCGTGGCAGCGGCTCCGGGCGCAAGGCCTCGGCCAACGGCAGCGAGGTCGAGCGCGAGGTGTTGCGCACCGAGACCCGCCCTTCGTTCCTCGGCACGCGTGCGGTCAACCGGCCATTGCCGGTCACCCGTCGTGGCGCGCGCATGGGCCTGCATGCCAAGTCGTTGGTGGTGGACCGCCGCATCGCGGTGATCGGTACCCACAACTTCGATCCGCGCAGCGAGAACTACAACACCGAGGGCGCGGTGATCATCGACGATCCCGAATTCGCCGAAGCGCTTGCGCAGAGCATCCTGCGCGACGTCAGCCCCGACAACTCCTGGGTAGTGGCGCCGCGTGAGAAACCGCCGGTGCTGTCTGGCTTGAACTACAGCATCGGCAAAGCCTCCGAGGCCTTGCCGGTGCTGGATTTCTGGCCGTGGCGCTATGCCACCGACTACGAATTCAAGCCCGGCCCGGACTGCCCGCAGCCCTTGCCAAGGCAACACCCTGATTTCCATGCCTGCTACAGCGCCGTGGGTGACTTCCCGGAAGTGGACGTCGGCCCCAAGTGGTTGCTGGTGCGCATGCTCACTGCCTTCGGTGCCGGGCTGGTGCCGATCCTGTAACTCCTCCGTTTTTTCCAGGTGCACGCCATGTCCCGAGTATTCCGCCAGCCGGTCGATCTGCAACAGGTCAACACGCTCAGCCGCAACACGCTGATTGATCACCTGGGCATCGTGTTCACCGCTGCGGGTGAGGACTGGCTGCAGGCGACGATGCCGGTCGACGAACGTACCCGGCAACCATACGGTCTGCTGCATGGCGGGGCATCGGTAGTGTTGGCTGAAACCCTTGGCAGCAGTGCTGGCAACCTGTGCGTGGATCCGGCCCAGCAGGTCTGCGTCGGCCTGGAGATCAACGCCAACCACCTGCGCGCCGCGCGCAGCGGCACGGTGACCGGCACCGCGCGTGCACTGCACGTGGGGCGCACCACGCAGGTGTGGGAGATCCGCATCGAGGACGACGCCGGCAAGCCGGTGTGCATTTCGCGGCTGACCTTGGCGGTGGTCGCGGTGGGGTGAGGTGGTGAGCATGGGCTGCAGGAGCTTGAAGGCCCCCTAAGCCTTTCCTTCGCCGAGCGAAAGTCAGGCGGCAATTACCCTGCGTCTGCCGCAGTTTCGCTGATTGCAGCTTCCACTTCCTTTCGCGTAGCGAGGGTTGGCAGGGGCCAGCTCCGTTGCAAGAGTCCTAAGCCACCACCTCCGCCGGCAGGTGCTCGCGTACCCAGTCCGCCAGTGCAGGTGCCGGCAGCGCCGGGGTGAAATGGAAACCTTGTGCGATCTGGTACCCCTGCGCACCAAGCAGACGTAGCTGTTCGGCGCTTTCCACGCCCTCCGCCACCACCTTCAGTTGCAGGCTCTGGCCGATATGGGCGATGGCCTGGGTGAGCGCGCTGGCGACCTTGTCGCCCTCGATGCCGTGCACGAAGCTGCGGTCGAGCTTGAGCTCGCTGACCGGGAGCTGGCGCAGGTAGCTCAGGCTTGAATAGCCGGTGCCGAAATCATCCATCGACAGCCGCACCCCGAGTGCATGTACCTGACGCAGCGTCTGCAGGGTGATCGGGTCACCATCGAGCAATACGTCCTCGGTGATTTCCAGGGTCAAGTCCGATGCCTGCAACGCCGCATGCCGCAGGATCCGGCTGATCAGGTCAGGCAGGGTGGGGTTGTGGAAATTGGTCGGTGACAGGTTGACCGATACCGAGGGCACCTGCAGTCCATCCTGGCGCCAGCGTTGCAGCTGCCCGCAGGCTTCCTGCAATGCCCAGCGGCCAAGGTCGCCGATCAGCCCGGTTTCTTCAGCCAACGGGATGAAGCGGATCGGTGGCACGTTGCCCAGCGTCGGGTGCTGCCAACGCGCGAGTGCCTCGACGCTGTGCAGCCGGCCACTGCCGATGTCGATCTGTGGCTGGTAATGCAGCTGCAGCTGGCTCTGCTCCAGGGCTTCGCGCAGGGCCACTTCCATGGTCATGCGCTCCTGCGCGCATTGGTCCATTTCGCTGCTGTAGAACCGCACCCGGTTGCGGCCGTTGTGCTTGGCCTGGTACATCGCCACGTCGGCATGGTGCAGCAGTGCATCCATGTTGCCGCCGTCGTGGGGGTACACGCTGATGCCGATGCTCGCCGAAGGGCGGATTTCCACGTCGCCCAGCTGCAGGGGTTGGCCGAGCACGCGCAGGATGCGTTCGCTGCGCTCACTGGCCGCGATCAGGTCGCAGGGATTGAGCAGCACCACGAACTCATCGCCGGCCAGGCGGCCGACGATATCCATCGGCCCGGTTTCTTCCTGCAGCCTGCGTGCGATGGTCCGCAGTAGTTCGTCGCCGCCGGGGTGGCCGAAGGAGTCGTTGACCTGCTTGAAGCGGTCCAGGTCGATGAACATCACCGCCAGCATCTGCGCGTTGTGGCCTGCAGCGGTGATCGCCTGGTCGGCCTGTGCATGCAGCAGGCTGCGGTTGGGCAGCCCGGTCAGGTCGTCGTAGAAGGCCAGCCGGCGGATCCGGTTGCGTGCTTCTTCGCGCTCCAGTGCCAATGCGCACAGGTGCACGATCACCTCCACCAGGCGGCGCTGGAAGCTGTCCGGCTCATTGGGTTGGCGATAGTAGAAGGCGAAGGTGCCCAGCACGCGGCCATCGTTGGCCTTGATCGGGGTCGACCAGCAGGCGGCAAGGCCATGTTGCAGCGCCGCCGCGCTGAAACCCTGCCAGTTCGGATCAGTGGCGATGTCGCGTGCCACCACCATCTCGCCGCTGTAGGCGGCCGTCCCGCAACTGCCGGTGCGTGGCCCGACCGCGAGTCCATCGACCCGGCGGTTATAGGCCTCGGGCACGCTGGGCGCGGCTAGGGTACGCAACCTGCCATCTTCGACCCGCAGCACCGAGCACAATACCTGCGGGGCGATCTTCTCCACCTCCAGGCACATCATCTGCATCACTTCGACCGTTGGTACTTCGCGCACCATCGCATCGAGCATCTTGTGCTGCAGTACCTCATGCACCTTGGTGCGGGTGATGTCCATCAAGACGATGACCAGGTTCACCAGCGTCCCGTAGTCATCGAAGATCGGATTGGTGCTGACCGAGCACCACAGGGGCTGTCCGTTCTTGCGGAACACGCGCTCATCGGCGCGGATCGGTTGCCCGGCCAGCAGCCGCGACCTGTAGTGGGCCATCTGCGCGCGGAGGAAACGCCGCGGTGCCAGCAGCGCCGGCACGAACTGCCCCAACGCCTCGCTGTCGACGAATCCGAACAGGCGCCGGAACCCCTTGTTCAGATGCAGGATATTGCCGCCGGCATCGGTGATCAGCACCGCGCTCTGGGTTTCGTCGAAGCCAAGCGACAACAAACGCTCGCGGGCCTGCTCCTGGCGCCGTGCGGTGACGTCGTTGACCAGCGCCATGCGCAGTTCGCGGCCAGCGCTGGTGATATGCGACAAGGTGCAACTGATCCAGCAGATGCTGCCGTCCTGGCGCACCAGCTGGATGTCATGTGGCGCCGCCTCCAGCTCCTGTACCCGGTTGCTGCCGCCGGGGTAGCTGCGGGTGTCATAGCGCTCGCGCATCGCCGCTGGAGCCAACAGGCCCAGGTTCCTGCCCATCACATCGGCGCGTGACCATCCGGAGATGGCTTCCATCGCCTGGTTGAAGTACAGGATGGTGTTCTGGTCGTCGAACAGGATCACGCCGCTGCCGACCTGCTCCAGCGCGGCCGGGAAAAACTGCAGCATGTCCTCGGCTGGCGACGGCTGCTGCCGGTCCATTTCTGCGCTCCCCTGAACGTTGAGTGTTGGTTTTACATATTTGACTGCGTAAAAGCTGCAATACGGCGTGTATCGACGCAGGAAACCCCCGCTCCGACGCGATACTGTGGCCCAGCTCACTTTTCCGGTCGTCTCGCCCGCCAAGTGTGCTCCTGCAGCGTGTGCTGGCGGAAGCCGGACCGCATCCGGTATCGTGGGCGGATGACTTCCCCCCGTCCCGCCCGCCAGGGCGGTGTGGCCCGCGTGTTCCGTTACCTGTACCGCGCCCCGCTGCTGCTGGTCCACATTGTCCTTTTCCTGCCGCTGATCTTGCTGCTGATGCTGCCGCCGTTCGGGCGCCTGGGCAGTGCCGATGATCCGCTGGAGCACCGCGTGGTGCGCTGGTGGTCGAGCGGTCTGGTGTGGATTTTTGGTTTCCGCCTGCAGCGCTATGGTCAGCCGCTGCAGGGTCCGGTGCTGTTCGTCGCCAACCACGTGGGTTGGGTGGACATCTCGATGATCCACAGCCAGAAGATGGTGGGTTTTGTCGCCAAGCGCGAGATCGCCAGCTGGCCGGTGGTGGGTTGGGTGGCCAGCCGTGGCCACACCATCTACCACCAGCGTGGCAACACCGAGTCGCTGGGCGGGGTGATGGACGAGATGGTCAAGCGCCTGCAGGAGCAGCGCCCGGTGGCGGTGTTTCCGGAAGGGCGTACCCGTGGCGGCCGCGAGATCGGCCCGTTCCATGCACGTATCTTCCAGGCAGCGGTCGAGGCCCATGTGCCGGTGCAGCCGATCGCGCTGCGTTATGGGGTACGTGGCGACGCACAGAGCATGGTGGCGTTCGGCCCGGGCGAAAGTTTCGCCGGCAATTTCGTGCGCTTGCTCGGTGAACCGGCGCGCCGCGCTGAAGTACATTTCCTTGAACCGATCGGCAGCCAGGACCTGGAAGGGCGTCGGCGCATCGCGGAAACCTCGCGTGCGCGCATCGTGGCGGTGATGGAAGGGCCGTGAGGCAATGCTGGCCGTGCGCGCCGCCGCTGGACTGTCCCGCCTGGCGCCTGCGCCATGCTGATTGCTGCTGATTATCGACCACCGCGCTGGCTGCGCAGTCCCCACCTGCAGTCGGTGCTGGCATCGAGCCGGATGCGGCTGCGTCGGGGTGAACGGCTGCTGGCCAACAGCGGCGCGTTGACCCGCGAGTTGATCCTGGACGGCGGCGATGGCGTGCGCTTGCAGGCCTGGCACAGCCGCGTGCCCGCGACCGAATCCGTTGGCCTGGCCCTGTTGCTGCATGGCTGGGAAGGCAGCGCCGAATCCAGCTACATGCGCATGACCGCCGCGCGCATGCTGGAGCGTGGGTTCGAGGTGGTGCGGCTGAATTTCCGCGACCACGGCAATACCCATCATCTCAATCCAGGCATCTTCCACTCCTGCCGCATCGAGGAAGTGGTGCAGGCAGCTGCCGACGTCGCACGGCGCTTTCCCGCTCTGCCCATGGTCGCTGCGGGCTATTCGCTGGGTGGCAACTTCGTGTTGCGGCTGGCGTTGCACGCGCCGGCAGCCGGCGTCCCGCTGCGGCACGTGGCATCGGTATGCCCGGTGCTGGACCCGGCGATCACGATGGACAGCATCGAGCGCGGTCCGGCGATGTATGACTGGTACTTCCGCCGCAAATGGACCGGCTCGTTGCGGCGCAAGCGTGCCCTGTTCCCTGAGCTGGCTGACTGCGATGACAGCGTGCTGAAGCTGGACATCCGCGCGCTCACCGACTGGCTGGTGCACCGGCACACTGATTTCGGGTCGTTGCAGGCGTACTTCGACGGCTATTCCATCGCCGGGACCAGGTTGGCCGCGCTGCAGGTACCGGCCGACATCCTGATGGCGGCCGACGATCCGGTGATTCCGTTCACCACGTTCGATGACTGGCAGCTGCCGGATCATGCCACCCTGCAGATCGCGCGCTGGGGCGGGCACTGCGGTTTCATCGAGAACCTGCAGGGCGATGGCTTCTCCGAGCGCTGGGTTGCACAGCAGTTGGCCAAGGCTGTCGCTGGCTGAACCGTGGTGGCATGCCCACGCCAGCTACAATGCGTTTTTTGCGCTGACGCTGGACCGCCATGCAAGACAAGATCATTGAAGCCCTGCGCCGCAATGCGGCCGATGAGGGCGTGACCCTGGCCCGCGATTGGGTGGCCGCCGAGCCACAGCAGGCCCAGGCCCATCGTTGGTTGGCGCTGGCACTGCAGCAGCAGGGCCAACTGGAGCAGGCCCAGGCGAGCCTGGAACAGGCACTGGCGCTGGCCCCGGATGACGCCGCACTGCATCTGCAGCATGCCGGCCTGTTGCTGGCCCAGCGTCAGATCGATGCCGCTGGCCAGGCCTTGGACCGCAGCACCACATTGAATCCCAACGAATTTTCCGCTTACCTGATGCAGTCGCATCTGGCACTGGGCCGCAATGACGTCGATGAAGCCGAACGTCTTCTGCGGCTGGCCGAGCGCGTGGATCCGGACAGTCCCGAGCTGGGCTCGCTGCAGGGGATGGTGGCGTTGCGTCGTGGCGATGCCGATCGCGCCCTGTCGGTACTGTCTGCCACTGCCGCAAAGCTGCCAAATGACCCGCGCGTGATGTACGCGCTGGGCTTTGCCTACCTCGGCAAGGACATGGTGGCGTTCGCCGAACAGTCGTTCCGGCGTGTGCTGGAGTTGAGTCCGGACAACCACGCGTTGCGCGGCCTGCTGGTGCAGCTGGCGCTGCGCCAAGGACACCTGGACAGTGCCGCCGAGGTGATGCGTGGTGTCCTGGCTTCGGCGCAGGGACAACAGCCTGGCATGCGTCGCCTTGCCGCCGAGCTGGAGCTGGCCTCGGGGCAGCCACAGCAGGCGCTGGATTACCTGCTGCCGCTGCTGACCGAACTGCCGGGCGATCGCCCGGTCCTGCAGATGCTGCTGGTGGCCTGGCAGCGCCTGGGCCGTGACGAGCAGGCGCGCAGCGAGCTGGAGGCTGTACTGCAGAACCACACCCAACTGCATGACCTGTGGCTGGCGCGCCTGGCCGTCGCCGAGGTCGGCAGTGTCGAGGCGGTGGATGTGGTCGATCGCTGGCTGGCAGCCATGCCCGAGCACCTGCCGGCGTTGGAGGCACGCATGAGCCTGCACGACATGAACGAAGAGCCCGACGCGGCCGAGACCATCGCCCGTCGCATCGTCCAACTGGAACCCGGTCGCGTCAGCGGCGAACAGCGCATCGTCGAGGCACTGCTGCAGCGCGAACCCGCCGCCGCGGTCGCGCATGTGCAGGCGCTGGTGGAAAGCGCACCGGAGCCGGCCCGCGCGGGCATGCGGACCTGGCTTGGCGCCACCCAGGACCGCGCCAATGATCCGCTCGGGGCGCTGGCCACATGGCTGCGGGTACACGCGGACCTCGCCCCGAACCGCTTGCCATTGCCGCAACAGGCCAAGGCGCCGAGTGAATGGCCGGCCTTGGGTGATGTGGCTGCGGACAATACGGCCCGGCCGATGTTCCTGTGGGGCGCGCCGGGTTCGGGTGTCGAGCGGGTGGCCATGGTGATGGCGGCCGGTAGCCGGGTACTGCGCGACGACCGCTTCGGGCCGACGCCACCCCATGATGCCTTCCAGAACTTCCTTACCCTGCAGCGTCTGGCGACCGATGCATTGACGCCGGAGCAACTGGTGCAGCAGTGGCGCGAACACCTGCCTGCACGCGGTATCAACGACGGCAACGTCATCGATTGGCTGCTGTGGTGGGACAACGCGCTGCTGTGGGCGCTGCGCCCGCAGCTGCCGGAAGCCCGCCTGGTCATCGCCCTGCGCGATCCGCGCGACATGTTGCTGGAATGGCTGGCGCTAGGTGCGCCCGCACCCTTGGCGCTGCCGTCCTCGCTGGAGGCTGCGCAATGGCTGGCACGCGCGCTGCTGCAGATTGCGCAGCTGCACGAACAGGACCTGTACCCGCACCTGATCCTGCGTACCGACGAGGCGGTGAACAATCCGGAGGCGATGGCGGCAGTGCTGCAGCATGCTTTCGGGCTGCGTTTCCCGCTGTTGCGCAACCTGGGCCCGGCCACGATCGAGGCTGGGCACTGGCGCCGCTACGCGCAGGCATTGGCGCCCGAGTTCGCACTATTGACCCCGGTTGCCACGCGACTGGGCTATCCCGAAGCCTGATCAAGGAGCAATGATGAAACTGGACAGTCAGAGTTTTCAGAACGGCCAGCCGATCGCGGCCGAGTTTGCCGCCGGTGATGCCAACGGCTTCGCCGGCAACCGCAATCCGCAGCTGGCGTGGAGCGATGTGCCGGCTGGCACGCGCTCGTTCGCGCTGATCTGCGTGGACCCGGATGTACCGACCGTGGCCGAGTTGGTGGGTCGTGAGGACGTCAGCATTCCGCTGGACCAGCCGCGTGCCGACTTCGTGCATTGGGTAATGGTGGATGTTCCCGCCGAGCTGCGCGAAATCGCCCCCGGCAGCTGCAGCGATGGCTTCACCGCGCACGGCAAGACGCAGCCGGCTGGTCCGGCCGGCGCGCGCCAGGGCATCAACGATTACACCGGCTGGTTCGCCGGCAATGCGCATATGAGTGGCACGTACCTGGGTTACGACGGCCCGTATCCGCCGTTCAACGACGAGCGCCTGCACCGCTATTTCTTCCGCCTGTTCGCGCTGGATGTGGAGCGTTTGCCGGTGGAAGGTGCATTCACCGCTGCCGATGTGTACCGCGCCATGCAAGGCCATGTGTTGGCCGAAGCGTCGGTGCATGGCACGTATACCTTGAACAAAGCGCTGGCCTAGCCATGTAGTGCCGAGCCATGCTCGGCAAAGGCTTCACCGGTAATGCAGCAGCGGTAGTGCCGAGCCATGCTCGGCAGGGGCTTCACCGGTAATGCCCCAGCCGAACATGGTTCGGCTCTACAAAACAGCAAGGGCGCCGTAAGGCGCCCTTGCTGTTTGCGTAAGCCCTGCGGGCTTACTTGGCCATTTCCGACATCACCACCATGTCCAGCACATAGGCCTGCGACGGTGCATCTGCTGGCGGGTTCTTGATCTGGTAACGCTTCAGGCGCAGCACGTTGCGCACGCCCGGTTCGTGGGTGTAACCCTCGATGTTGCCGTAGAAGTTGGTGAACTCACCGCGCTTGCCCTGTTCCAGGCCCTGCTCGTTGTACTTCACCTCGCGCACCTGCAGGCAGGTGGCGTCCTTCATCAGCGGGTGCGGGCAGGGCTTGGTCTGCGGTTCAACTTCCATGAACACCGTCTCGCCCGGGCCGCCGTAGCGGGTCTCTGCGGTCGGCTCGGCGCGGAAGCTCAGCACGTCGCCGGAAGCGGTGACCAGGGTCAGTGCCGAGGTGTCCAATTCACGCACGGTCAGCTTGCCCTGCAGGCGTTCGCTGATCAGGCCGTCAACCGCCATCAGCGGGCCCTGGCAGGCCTTGTTGGTGGACATCAGGTTGCCGACGGCCAGGGCATCGCCTTCCAGCGTATAACCGCCGCCGATGCCGTTGCAGGCATTGCTGACCGACAGGCGGTTGTCCTTGAAGTCCAGGGTCAGCGGCTTGTCAGCCTGCACGAACAGACCATCGATGCGCTTGCCGCTGGCGTCCACGGCGTTGTCCAGCAGCCAATGGTTGGCGCCGAGCTGGCTGGCATCGACGCTCGCCGTTGCAGCAGGCGTGGCAGCAGCTGCAGTCGCAGCAGGGCCAGCCGTATCGGTGGCGTCCTTGGCGGCCGGCGGATTGCTGCAGGCGGCGATCAGGGCGAACGGCAGGGCCAACAGGAGGATGCGCTTCATTTGTAACTCCTTGGGAGCGTGGAAAGATTCAGGGCGAAAAACGGACCGGCGCGGGCGCCGGGGTCAACTCCGCAGTGACGCATTCAGTTTCCAGCAGGCAAAAACAACAGCAGGCCGATGCCCAAGGCGATCCGATACAGGGCGAAGCCGCTGAAGGAATGACGCTTGATATAGCTCAGCAGCCATTTGACCACAATGAAACCGGTGACCACGGCGGCGGCGAAGGCCACGCCCACGTCGGTCCAGTTCTCACTGCCGAGCTTGCCGTCCTTGGCCAGTTCCAGGAACGCATAGGCGCTGGCGGCAAACATCGTGGGGATACCGACCAAGAACACGAACTCGGTGGCCGCCGAACGTCGGCTAAGGCCCAGCAGCATCGCCAGGAAGATCGCCGCAGCCGAACGCGAGGTGCCGGGGAATACGCCAGCCACCACCTGCGCCAGGCCAACGGCGATGGCTACTTTCCAGGTCACCGTTTCGCTGTCGGGCATGCGCGCGGCAAAGCGCTCGGCGATCAGCATCCAGATGCCGCCGATGACCAACGCCCAGGCAACCGGGGTAACGGTTTCAGGCAATTCCCAGCCGGCAAGGCGTACCGGCAGGCCGACCAGTGCGGTGACCAGGAAGGCCACGCCCAGCTTCATCACGTAGTCGCGGTTCTCGTGCTGGTTCAGGCCGGTGGCCAGCGACCACAGCCGCTGCCGGAACACCAGGGTGATGGCGATGATTGCGCCTGCCTGGATGATGATGTTGAAGAAATCCGAGCGCTCACCCAGCCAATGCTGGGCAATCAGCAGGTGGCCGGTGCTGGAGATCGGGAGGAATTCGGTGAGGCCTTCGAGGATGCCAAGGAGCAGGGC
>Ga0308157_10003577_pt1 | contig 22275 bp, 24 predicted proteins | sample PhyBR1_FD_201035 | JGI IMG/M metagenome (GOLD analysis project Ga0308157, IMG submission 201035) | Phyllosphere microbial communities from UC Gill Tract Community Farm, Albany, California, United States - DLSLB.R1 | ecosystem: Host-associated > Plants > Phyllosphere > Unclassified | place: USA...
CATAGGTCGGTGAGCGTCGCGACGCCAAGCCGGCGTGCTTCCGCATCGCGAGCAGATCCGGCGACATGCGGCGCCAGCAGGTGTCCCTCGTCGATGCAGACGAGGACGGTGTGCTCCCAATCCTCGCGCGGTGCACCGATCAGGCCGGCAAAGAAGGCTGCCGCCTTGATGATGCGTTGGTCGGGATCGAGGTCGGTCAGGTCGATATGGATCGAAAGCCGGTGATGCCGGCTGCGCGCGGCCGCGGCGGTTAACCCGTCGGCGGTCAGTTCGACCGCACGAATTGTGGTGGCACCGATGTGGCGTGCGAGGTTCTCGAACTCGCCCTCGGGGTCCACAATCGCGATAGTCGTGTAGTCGAACGCCTCTTCGATGATCCGTCTTAACGTCCGGCTCTTACCCGCGCCCGAGCTGCCTTGGATGAGCAAGCGGCCGGCAAGGAGGCGGTCGAGGTCGAGGTGGAGCGGGCCGCTCGAGTGGTGTCCCAATGGTACGCGATTGTCCGCGGCCTCGGGCAGCGGCCGGAGCGGAGTGACGCAGGTCATGGCGGCTTCCTTTGTGCTGGCGCTTAGTTCGCGGTGGCGGTGGCTGCGGAGGCAGGGGCTAGCGCGTGGACGAGCGAGGCCACCTGTTTGGTGATCGGTGCCGTGCTCTCGACCCGCTCTGCTGAGAGCGTGTCGAAGGTCTCAGGCATCACGCGCGCCTCGTAACGCGCTTTGTCGACGAGACCGTAGATGGCGTCCCCTTCGTGGCGCGCGAAGCCGAGCGCATCCACGCTGGCGACGCGGCGGAAGACACAGCCGACTTTGCCGTCTGGGACCCAGTCCGCCCATGATCCGGACGCCGAAACGCTTTCGTACTGGCCGATGATGGCAGTGTAGGCAGCGCGACGGCGCACGACGTGGCTTTCGTCGACCGTTACTTCTTCTCCCGTCAGGGCAGTCCAGCGATCAGGATGCCAGCATCGTACCGACCGGCGGGCGTTTTCGACCTGAAGGGCGATGCCGGGCACCGGCAGGCGCCGGAACTCGCTCGCGAAACCGTAGAGGACCAGGGCATAGTCGACATCCTCCTCGTAGAAAGGATCGGCACGGCGTAGCGCCTCGGCGATGGCCGCCTGGCGGCTGTCGGACAGGACATAGCCGCCATGACTGGGGGTCGAGACGCGCCATATGCCGGGGAGGACCTGGTCGGCGCGATCGGGTACGCCCCACGGCGTTGTTTCGGGTCGAGGGCTCGGCTGGAAGCGGGTCATCTGTCATCTCCCTTATGGATCTGACAGGCCCCTCCCTCTTCCCTCCACTGGTCCTAGGATGATCCGATGTGCAGCTGGTCGAGCACGGCCGCTTCGAGCGCATCATGCTCAAGGTCTTCGGCGTGGATGGTGACGACCGGCGCGATCTCCCGAAGCTTCTCTACCTGCCGCATTTTCAGGCCGAGCGTATCGGCGTCATGCCCGGTCACCACTTCAAGGGCGGCTTCCATCACCTCGCCGGTGGTGAAATCCCGTAAGTCGAGCAAAAGATCGGGCCGGACCTCGCCCGAGCTGGTCGCCACATCGAACAATAGGCGCTTGAAGCCGACGCCGATACCGCGCCGGCGCAGCCGGTATTGAAGATCGAGCAAACCGACGATGGTCTGGCGTTCCGCCGCATTATGCACCGCAATGAAGTTTGACGGGCGCGCGATCGGCTGCGCGTAGGCTCGAAGCGCGGCATAGCCCTCGCGCGGGTTGTGCTCGCCTATAACCGCAAGGACCAGAAAGGGCGGTCCGATCCTACGTTGGTGGACGCCGATGTGCCGGATGCGGTTCTTGACGATCAGCTCGCGTCCACCTGCGAGCGTGACGGTCGTTCCCGAAATGTCGACGGCATAGAGCAGGAGGAACGCCTGCGGCGCATGTTCTGACGGCCACTGGCGCGCCGCTTCACGCAGTTTGGCAAAGACGATGCCGCGGTCGTACGGGTCGATATGCGTGTAGAGGTGGCGCGCCAGTGGGATGCCGGGAGCAATCTCGACGCGTTCGGCTGCGTTGCGCATCCGCCCGAACTCCAGCGCCATCGAGGCCTCCCTGGGTTCTCCCACACCCAGCGGCTCGACGACATTGACGTGCGCCATCTCCATGAGCTGCCACAATAGCCGGGCGAGACGCGGGATCGCGACTCCGCGTGTCCGATCGTCTGGCTCGTCATCCTCCGGGAGCTGAGCCAGCTTTTCGGGCGCGAGCCTGTGCGCGGAGAAGAGGCCATCGGGTTCGCTGATCGTGCGCGGCGTCGCGGTCGCCTTCTCGCGGATGCGTGGGGGCGCCTGTTCGCGGAAGAACGGACAGTCGACATGGTGCTCGGGGCGACGCTGACGAATGCTCGTGAGGCGCCGGAGGTAGTAGGTCTCCGCTTCGGAAAGGTACGCTGGCGACAAAAGCGGAGGATCTTCCGCCTCCCCGAGGCAGTCGCATGCGATCCACTGATGATGGTCGCGCGCCTTCACGACCATGATGACCGAGGCGCGATGATCGCTCTCCTCGCCATCCCCGCTGTACCAACGCACCAGAGCGCCCCGCACGACGTCAGGAACGCCGGTGCGTGACGCAAGCCCACGAGTGTCGCGCGGAACGAGCCACATGGGCGCGATCATATCGGAAGATCAGGGACTTAAAAGATGCCGTTGAACACTTGCAAGGTCGTAGATGTTCACGTTACGTTCGATTCACAGGAGGAATAGGTCATGAAGCTGCAAGATTTCACCGGGCCGATCGATCTCGACCTCACGTTGCGCGATGCCTCGCTCAATCCCGATGTGCGCGACACCCGTCGTGCGATCGCTGCGGCCTCGGTCGGCGTCGATCCGGAGGACGCTTATTACTCAGTGCGTGAGCTGCGCGAGGCATGTGAGTGGATCCATGAAGGCGATCCTGCCGGTAAGGCGAAGCTGACGCAGATCCTGGGCAACGCCTGCGATGATTATCAGCGCTGCATTTATTACAATCTCGCGGGTCGCGGCGTGTGCGTGCTGATCGATGATCTGCTGTGGCTGGAAGCGTTGCTCCTCGGGCGTGGCCGGGTGGCAGGCTATCTCCACCGGGAGAGGCTGCCAAAACGGCTCGCTCAGGCGCCGTATGTCGCGGCCGAGCCCGACGGGCCGCTTGGCCGCTTCGAGCCCCAGTTCGCGGTCGGCGCATCCTGGTCGCACGATCCGGGTCCCGATTACGATCCGATCGATCGCCCGGCGAAGCGTGGTCGGCCGGCATAGGGCTGAAGCCTGCAGGGCAAAAAAAAGCGATCCGGCTTCGTCCGCCGGACCGCTTTGTCCAAGAGTATGTACTAACTCCGCTCACACGAGAGGCGTTCGCCGCGGCGCCATTTTTCGGGGTCGATCCATTCGCCGGCGTGGGCACCACGCTTGTTGGCCCGGGCTTCTTCGTAAACGGTCATATAGCGAGCGGCACGATCTGGATCGTGGCCGAGATACTTCGTCGCCGGCACGGCCCAGCCTTGTGCGATGAGTTGCTCGCCGAGGTCAGAACCACCCACACTGACCACGGCGACCGGCCGGCCATAACTGCTGCTGCCGACCAGATGGATCGTCGCGTTCCCCGATCGGAGCATGCGCGCGGTCGCGTCCTGTGCAAGCTTGCCGCAAGGATAGCAGCCGCTCGCGATCCGGCAAAGCTGCTTGCGCTCGAAAGCATCGGCGCCCGAAAAGCGGAAGTCGATGCTGACGGTATCGCCGTCGAGCGCACGGCCGCGCCCGGTTAGATCCTCCCTGTCTTCGTTCACGGGTTTGGTCGCGCCACACGCCGCAAGCGTGATGACGGCGAGAAGGAGCACCGTCCTCATGCGTATCGCATCTCAAGTTCGACGTTCGGGCCGTCGACGTGAGCAGGAACGGCCTGGAAGGGCTGGAGCGGGTCACCGGTACGCACAACGGAGACGTGTCGTGCTCCCGCGTCGAACATTCGCGCGGCGACTGCCTGCGCGTTGGCGCGGCTGCAAAGGCGCGAGCGCTTGGGGCTAAGCGTCGAGGAGATGTCATCGTGGCGGAGCATGGGATTGATCCTGATGCTGGACGGCGCGGCGATCAACCGAACACCGTCTTGTGAACGCGGGTCTGGGTCGGCGGGGGTACGATGCTCCAGGGCATGTCGCGAAGACCGGAAATACGATAACCCGCAAAATCGGATCCGAGTTTGGCGAGTGCAATCTTCCGGCCGCGTTTGTGGACGACAAAGTCGGTGCCCTCGTGCCCGTCTGTGAATTTGATTGGGTGCGGCAGTCGGATATGCATCCCATGCTCTAGCGGGCGCTCTGCTCGCTGCGCCAGGCGATCGAGGCACCGGCGCCGCCAGTTGAGCGCGGAGGCGTTATCGGTATCGCCGAGCAGCGAGAGGATACGCTCGGGGCAAGCGGCCTCGCTCGGCCCCATCGCCTCGTCCATATCCTTGTACCCGAAGACGTAGCCGTCCTTCGCGCGCGGGTTCCAGCTGACCAGGCAAACGGCAGCAAAGGTGGGCTCGTCCACGCCGTCGGTGCTGGGAGTGACGGCTGCGTACCAGACCTTGTTGTGAAGGCACGACGAGGCGATGACGCGCAGCGCCCTGCCCTTTCCCGCCGCGTCGCGTCGGTCGTAGGTGAACTGTGCGTCGAGATAGGTCTTCGGCGTCGAATGAGGGGACATCGACGACAACGGCATGCTGGTCCAACCCATGGCGGCGGTCCTTTTTGAGGAGAGTGGGAGGGGATCGATCAACCGGCCAGGAGCGCCGGCGCGTGCGCTGAGGGTGTCAGCCGCAGTTCTCGACGAAGCCGTTCGGCGAAGCGTTCGGTGGCGAGAAGTTCGCGCGCCATGGCGTAGCGGGCGCGATCGCCGAGATGATCGTGGCGACCCCGGACGCGGCGGTAATTGACCTCGTGCCCGGGTCCAAGTGCGGTGAGTGATAGCTGCACGCGCACCTCGTCAGTCTGGAGGGTGATCTCGCCCGATTGCGAGACGTGGCCTCGGTTCGATCGTAGGTCGAACTCGCCCTCGCTCAGCCCCAGTGCAGCGGCGAGGCGGTGCAGCGCAGCGCGCCCCTCTACATGGAAGAGGTCCTTGGCGGCCGCGTCGTAGGCGACGCCTCGGATGGCGAGCGTGGCGAGCGCGGGGTGCTGCTTCAGCTCGGCAATCTTGTCCTCGCAACGACGGCGTAGAAGGCTGTCGTCGGATCCTGTGCCTGCGATGTGCCCGAGGTGACGAGCGAGGAGTAGCACGCCTGGGTCCGCGTCGAACGGCACGCCGGCATTGCGGCAGTCGTCGATCGCGGTCGTGACGGCGTGGAGGGCGGCGACGATTGTCGTCAGCGCGCTGGGATCGAGTGCCTGCTGGTGGCGGAAGGCGACGTCGTAGGGCATCGTTGAGGTCTCCCGAGCGCCTGATCGCGCTCGAAACCTCGCTCCCCCTTCCCTCCTCCCAATAGACTGCACGGCGGAGCTCTGAGGTGATTGGCGATCGCTATGTCGCCCGGAAGGTGCCGCGCCCCAGTCGGAACTCACCGACCACGGCTCCGCCATCCCAGTGACCGCTGAGGATGCCGCGCCGTGGCAGGCTGCCAACGGGATAGCGTCTCGCTGCGAGCAGTCGCGCCCGGCGCGTGTCGCGATCGACCGGTGTGTCAGTCATGAAGTGCGTGGCGAAACGAAGGGCAAGCATGGGTCACCTCCTATCGAGGGTGATGCGGGCGATGATGCCTTCACAGCATGAGGCCGAGAGGGTCGCTGGACCGGTCTGCCGCGTCGAAACCGCGGCGCCAAGCGCCGGCAAGTCGGCTGCCATCGCGGTAGCCGCATACCACATTGCCCATGGCCCTGGCGCGCCAGCCCGCCTTTTCCGCCTCCCATTCGGCGTTCGGCGGACCGGGCGCCAGTAGCATCATGATGTCGTGCGTCATCGCTCGTCGGTCAGGGCGTCGGCAGCGATCATGATGGTGATCGCCGCTTCGAGCGCGGCATCATCGTCGTTGACCACGCGGGCCGCTGGCTTCTGCCGTTGGACCGCGGACGCCACGACTGTAACCGATCGACCCTTGAGCGGATAGGACCAGACCTTTCCGTCTTCGATGACGACGAGCTTCGTCCGGAAGGAGCGCCGCAGCCGTTTCGTTTCCTCGATCCGGGTCATCAAGGCGGCGACCTCGAACTCCAGCGTGTGCTTCAGAACGGTGTCGCCGATGCGCGTGGGCGCGCGATTGGCGGCAAGCCACGCGTCGACGTCTGCTTCGGTCAGATGACCTACAGGATGGAACATGTCGGCTGCGCCGTGGCCATGGTTCGACGCGAGGAAGGCGCGCTGCCCATCCACCCAGACCTCGGCGCTGTAGCAGGCTGTTTCCTCCGAGAGTGCGGCGATAATCTTCAATTTTCGCAGCTCGATGTGCATGTCGAAGGCTCCTGAGCGGTTGCGCGGTCATGCCGCGAGGGCTTGCATGTTGCGGGCGTCTGCCCCGTCGGCAGCGGCATCCTTGAGCCACGTGACGGCCTGCTCCGCTTTGGAGGCGGCTTTGATGATCGCGCCCGAATCCCCTTTGAGGATGCGCAGCCAGTGGTCGATGTAACTGGCGTGGTTGTCGTGCAGCTCTCCCGGCAGGCCGAGATCTGCGCATATGAGACACTGCCCGATTGATGCGACGAGTTCTTCGAAAGCGTAGGCCTGGTCGCCAAACTTCTTGCCGAACTCCCGATCGAGCCGCGACGGATCGCCCGAATAGTGTACGTATTCGTGACCAAGCGTGCTGGCGTAGTGATCGTCGGAGCGGAACATCGTTCGATGCGGCATCTGAATGTAGTCGCCGATCGGCGAGAAATACGCCTGATCCCCGCCATAGCGCACCGTGGCGGGCAGCGCGTCGAAGAACCCGTCGATGGCGGCACGATGTACGCTCTCGACGCGCGGTGCTGGCGGAGCAGAGACCGGGTAGTAATAGACCGGCAGACCGTCGATCTGCTCGACGTTGAAGACCGTGTACGATCGTAAGAACCGTATGTTCTTGCTCGCCTCCTCTCCGGTCACACGGTCGGTCTCGGTCTTGGAGAAGCTCGAAAAGTAAACGCTGTGCGAGCCGTGCTCGCCGCGTCGCACCTGGCCACCGAGCTCCTCGGCCTGACGGTAGGTCATCCAGGTGCGCGCCGTGTAGCCGCGAGCGTCGCCGATCGCCCAGAGATAGAGGTTGTTGATCCCGGTGTACGGCGTTCCGCAGTGGCGCAGCGGCCGACCGCCGGCGCCGGTCAGCCCCCATGGACGAGACCAGGGAAGCACGCCGGCTTCGAGCTTCTCGATGATGAGGTTCGTGATTTCAGCCGCGACGTCGCGGCGCGGCTTGTCAGAAGGTTTGCGACGATGGGTCATGTCGGGATCTCCCTAGAACTGGAAAAGGCGGCCGCCCCGGTGTGGAGGCGGCCGCCAATCAGGCCCGAGACGGGCCGAGCAGCGTCTGGACGACCGGCCTATTCGGCCGCGATCAGCGATGCGTCGTCGTTGGCGGGCTCGTGTTCGTGCTCGTCGTCGCCCTGGATCCCGTCTGCGGGATCCTCGGCATCGTTGCTGGTGAGATCACCTGCGGCGTCGATGGTCTCCTCATCGTCGAGGCTGTCATCGAGAACAGCGTCGCCGAGCGAGGCCACAGCGTCGAAGCGCATGGCGTCCGGCACCCAAGCGAGCGCAGCCTCCTTGGTTTCCGCCTCGGTGATAGCCTCGCCGGCGAACAGCTTCTCGCACGATGTCGAGATTTCGCCCTTCTTGGAGCCGACGTAGCGAGCCGCCAGCACCGGCCCCCCGACCTCGGTCAGGAGGGCGAGCAGCGTACCTTTTGACACACGGTCGAAGAAGTTCGCCGACGTCGGCCGCCACCACTTGGCAACGTCGATGTCGAGGATCGAGGCGAGACGGCCGTGTAGCGGGTTAGTCTTCGCCGAGCTGTAGTCGGGCTTCGCCTCAAGCGACGATGCGACGGTGACCGCCAGCCAGGATGCCTTGGCGTCGTCATCGAGCGCACGGAACGCCTCGAACCGCTCGACCGGGCTCGCCGCGGTGGTCCAGTCGCTGACCAGCGCCTCGCGCGCCTCGCCGATCGCGAGCTGGGCCTGGGTCGCTGGCTGCTCCTTGGGCATTTGCGGATCCTGCGGCCGTCCGGCCGTGATCGTCGTGCCATAGCGGCTATAGCTGCGGCCTTGGTCGGCCATCGCGAACAGCATGTAGTCGAGAGCCAGACCGGGATCGGCAAGGATCGATGCGGCGAGGATATCGCGGCGTTGTACCGCGAGTTCGTCATGGAGCCGCGCGCTGAGCGGCTTGCCCCCCGGCGCTACCGCCTCGGGCGGCAACGACGAAGTGTCGCGAGGGCTGCGGCCCGACCCGGACCCATCATCGCCGGTTCCACCCTTCAGCGGCGTCTCGCTGAAATAGCTGGTCTCCAGCGTCATCTTGCCATCGCGGCCAAGCGTCAGGAAGGTGCCGACCTGGCCCTTCAGCTCGTCGGCGAGAACAGGCGGCTTCGAGTGGAGAGTCTGATACTCCTCGCGGAGCCGCTCGAACTCCTCCTCGAGCGCTGCATACGCCGTCTCCTCGATGTCCTCGTCCGCCATCTGCTCCTCGAGCGCCTCGCAACGCTCGACGATGGCGTCGGATCGTGCCGCCTCGTCCTCGCCAAGCGGTGCCGGTTCGAGTGCGACCCGGTGAAGATCGGCGGTCGCGCCGTACAAGCTGGTGTTCGCGATCGGCCGGACCCAGGCAAGCCCCAGCTCCTCCCCGACGCGCTTGGCTTCGGCTTCCATGATCGCAGCGGCGAGCGTCTGGGCGAGTTCGGGATCGGACCAGCGATCGCCGTCCTCGCTGAACAGGTCGCACTCGACCTTGCCGCCTGCGGCGACATAGGCGTCGGCGCCGACGAGGATCGCGACCGGGTCGCTGGCCTTCATCGTGTCATTCGCGATCGCGCGGCGGATCTGGTCGGCGTTCACATAAGAGGAATGGCCGTACTGCTGAAACACGCGCTCCTGCTTGGCCTTGTCCTCGGTGGATCCATAGGCCTTGGCCATATCCAGTGTGATGCGCCCCTCGCTTAGCGCCTCGAAGATTGGCTCGGAGAGGTTGGCAAGCCGCAGCCGCCCCTCGATGAAGCGCCTGGTCTGGCCGAACCGGTTCGCGACAGCGTCGATGTCACCGTCGGATTTGAGGAAATGCTGAAATGCGACGCATTCTTCCGCCGCGGTCATCGGCTCGCGCTGGAAGTTCTCCGTGAGCGATACCTCTCGCAGGTCCGCGTCATCGCCGGAGACGATCTTGACCGGCACGCTGTAGGTGGCCGCGTCTATCTCGCCAGCATCGGCGAGCATCATCGCGCCGAGGTAGCGCCGATCGCCGGCGATGATCTCGTACGTGCCCTTCGGACGCGCGGCGGTGACGAGAAGGTTTTGCATGATGCCGCGCGCTCGGATGCTCGAGGCCATCGCCTCGATGTTCCGCGGCGGGGTGGTACGGACGTTCTTCTCGGAGCGCTTCAGCTTCGCGAGTGGCACGGTCTGGGTCATCGTCGTCTCCATCGGGTGCCCGGCCGTGCGACGTCTCGCCGCACCCTAACCGGACACTCTCTCGCTCCCTCTCTCCTTCCCTGCCTTGGGTGCTGCTGGGCCCGCGCCTATGCGCGCGGGACGCCGTCGGGGCGACGGGGGCGCCGCTGTCATCGCCCTCCAAGCACACGCTGTAGAACCGCCCCGGCTTCAGGCACGGGTATGAAAACGCGTGTCTTGTAAGCGATCACCTCGGTGAAACACCCGAGGGACTTGAGCCAAGCGAGCTGGTTGGCGGGCGCACCGACGATCTCGATCCGTGGCAACCCATTGACCCGTGCCCGCTTGATCTCGCAAGCGAAGGGACGCTTCAGCGGGATGACGTTGCCGCTCTCGACCGCTCGGGCGATCTCGCTGGGCGAAAGCGAGCTATCGTCGGAGATGCCAAGCTTGCCGAATAGCTGGTGGAGGTCGCCGGGGAACACGATACGGCCAAGCCAGGATCTCCCGTCCGCATCGACGATGCGGCTGACCGCCAGATGCGTGCTGGGAAGGGCGGACCAGATTGGAAGGAGAAGGCCGGTTGCGAGCCGGATGGTCTCTGTGTCGACGTGGTTGCGTGCTTGTTCCTCTTCCTCCGACCACGCGGTTGCGAAGGTGCCACGCGTACATTCCTCCCACGCTGTCTCGTAGAGGTCGTCTGCAGCCAGATACTCGCGGCGCGTGGGACGCATCAGTTCGATGCGTGGCACCGGCATGCCGTCCTCCGTCATACCGGCGCGCGCAGGTGTTCTGAGGGCGACCTTCCCCGACTTGGCGTTGCGCACGAAGACGGCCGTGTCGTCGGCATCAGCGAGGCGCAGCGCGCGGTCGAGCGAGACCGGGTGGCGTCGGCGGGTCACCTCGATAGTGAGCAGGTGCGAGGTGGCGCCGCTGACCGTGTCTGTCCGCAGGACCCGATCGTCGAGGACGGTCGCGGTTTCCACCAGCATGGTCTCGACGCCGACATCGAGGGTTCCTGCCTCCCGGGCGGCCGCGACACGCGTCTCGACCAGTGCGAGGAACTCGTCGAAGATGACGTTCTGCAGGCCGATCGGCAGCGCCAGCAGCCGGTTAAGCCACCGTTGGATCGGAGGTAGCTCTTCCTTCAGAACACCGTCCTGGTCCGTCAGTTCGAGCCCGGTGCGGTGCGTGAAGTCCTGTAGACTGGTGCTCTTCAGCTTTCCGCTCTTGAGCAGGTGATACCAGCTGATCAACGCCGCCTTGGCGTATTCGCTTTCGAGGTTGTCGGCAGGGTCGAATAGGTTCTGTCCGCCGGTTTGGCGCTGTCCGCGGGTTAGCGCACCGAGGCTGTCGAGCCGGCGCGCGATTGTGGAGGTAAACCGCAACTCACCCTTGCAGTCGGTTGTGACGGGCCGGAACAGCGGTGAGCAGGCTTGATGCGTACGATGGGTCCGACCAAGCCCCTGGATGGCGCGATCGGCGCGCCAGCCCGGCTCGAGCAGCAGGTGGACGCGTTGCTCCTGGTTCACCGCATCAAGGCTGGCATGGTACGAGCGCCCCGTCCCGCCCGCATCCGAGAACACGAGGATCCGCTTGCTGCCCGCCATGAACGCCGCGGCGTCGGCCTGCGTCGAGCGCCCCGATCTGGTTTCGAGCTTCTGGGTGCCGTTCGCGGCCGGGACGAGGCGCTTCGTCCGACCAGTCACCTCGGCGACGGTATCGTGGCCAAAATGAGCGAGGACGCCGTCGAGAACCGCCGCGATCGGCGGGAGAGCGCAGAGCTGCTCGATGAGATCGTCGCGAGCCGCTTCCGCCTCGGGGTTAGTGACCGCGTGACCGTCGTCGTCGAGCATCGGACGCGAGCGCACCTCGCCAGTATCGTCGCGGTAGTCGCGCATCTGTTGCACCGGAAAGGCGCGGCTCAAATAGTCGATAACTGCCTCACGCGGTGACAAGTCGATGTCGAGCTCCGCCCGTTCATCCGGGGTGAGCTCGCCCAGACGTCGGTTGAGGATAGCCTCGGCGGTGCTGACGAGTTGAAGAACGACGGACTGTCCAGCGTCGAGGTGTTGGCGAACCGCGGCGAGTACGGTCGGCAGCTTGCAGGACAGAAGCAGCGAGCCGAAGAAACGCTGTTTACAGCTCTCGAAGCGCGATCGCGCTGCCGCCTTGGCGCCGGCATTCTTGGTGGCACCATCCAACGCGTCGACCACTCCGGTGATCTCCAGCGCCTTTTCCATGTTTCGGTGGATGATGCCCCAGGCATCGGCGTAGCTGTCGTAGACATCGATCTGATCGGGGGTCAGCTCGTGGCGCAGGATGTCGTACTCGACCCCGGCGAAGCTCAGCGCGCGCGCAGTGTAGAGGCCGGTCGCCTTGAGGTCGCGGGCAACGAGCTCCATCGCGGCGATGCCGCCCTGGCGGATCTCGGAGATGAACGCTTCGCGATCGGCGAAGGATGTCTCCGGTCCCCAGAGCCCAAGCCGAACGGCATAGGCGAGATTGTTGACCTCGGAGGCGCCGGTGGCAGACGCGTACAGCACGCGGGCGGCAGGAAGACGGTTCTGGAGCAGAACGCCGGCGATACCCTGCAGCGAGCCCGCCTTGGTGCCCATGGCCCCTTCCCCACCGGCAACGCCGCCCATTTCGTGGGCCTCGTCAAAGGCGATCACGCCGTCGAAGTCGTCTGCTGCCCAGGCGATGATCTGATCGAGCCGTGAAGCGTCGCCGCGGCTCGACCGCAGCGTTGGGTAGGTGACGAACAGCACGCCCTCGCTCATCGTGACAGGCTCGTCGATCTTCCAGCGCGACAGCGGCTGCACATCGGCGGCCATACCGCCAAGCGCAGTCCAGTCACGGACAGCGTCGGCGTGAAGCGCCTCGTTCTTCGAGACCCAGATCGCCTTGCGACGCCCGGCCAGCCAATTGTCGAGAATGATGGCTGCGACCTGCCGGCCCTTGCCGGCGCCAGTGCCGTCGCCAAGGAAGAAGCCTTTGCGGTACTGACGGCCGGTCGCGTCGAGAACGAGACCGACGCCTTCCTTGTCGCATGTGAATGTGCCGGGGATGAACTGCGTCCAGGCATGTCCGGCGTAAACGACGGTTTCGAGCTGCGAGGAGGACAGGAGGCGTTCCGATACGGTCCGCTCCGGCAGATGCGGAATGTGGGATGGTATCGGCGCAGGGATAGAGCCCATGGCCACGGACTCGACCAGAGACGTTGGATGTTCGCCTGCAGCGTCGAAGACGATGCGACTGGGCCGGTATGGCAGATAGACTCCCACCTGCTCCGCGATCGGCGCGGGCGTCTCGAGCACTCGGTAGCCAACCGGCAGCACCTCGTTTCGGGTAGGTGCGCGGAAGATGCGCGGCGCGGCAGCCGGTCGCGACTTCATCGCCCGCAAAAGCGAAACGGCTCCTCCCCGCTTGACGGGGGTCACTACAGCTACGCTCTGCAGGGCCTCGCGCTTGGGGATAACCAACGCGTCGACCAGCTCGGCGACGTTGCGGCGAGCGATCGTAACTGTCGTGGTTTCGCCCACCGTCTTGTCGATCACGTAGATCCTGACCGCTACGCCGGTGCCGTGTTTCCCGTAGCCGTGCGTCAGGCGGATCGAGGTGCGCAGCGCAGTTCCGGCGAGAGTCGTGGCCCAAATGTCGGCCATGCGCGCTGAGTTGGCGAACCAGTCGGGCATGACGGCAACGAGACGACCGCCTGGTCGCAAGCGCTTCAGCCCGGCCTGAAGATGGCGGACCGCGGCGAGTGCGTCGGCGCCGCGACCAACCGAGCGCGAGAAAGGAGGGTTCATGAGGATGAGGCTGGGTCGAGGCAGAGCCGTCATTGTGCTGCCGATCGTCGCGCCGTCGTGGCCGGAGATAGTGGCATCAGAGAATGTGGCGGCAAGCCGCGCGCGACGCGCCCGGTCGATTTCATTGAGCTGCAGCGCCGCGACCTTCCGCATCTGGGCAACTAACAGTCCGTTTCCGGCACTGGGCTCGAGCACGACATCGGTCACCTGTGCCTCGGCGAGCAAGACTGCGGTCGCGGCGATATCGACCGGCGTCGAGAATTGCTGCCAGTCGATCTGTTCCTCGCTGCGTACGGTCTGCGTCGGAAGACGATCGAGCAGGCCGAGAACGGACTGGAGGTCGGCGGGCGTCTCCAGCAGTCGAGTACCGCTCACGAGATGGAGTGCCAGCGCATGCTCCAGCACCTCGAAGCTGTCGCGCTGGGTCCAGAACCCGTCGGCGTCAGTGCCTCCATAAGCGGCTACCATCGCCTTGTTGAGATCGCGCCGACTAAGCTTCGTATGCCCCCCTAGGAGCGGTACCAGACTGCGTGCAGCGTCGGTGCAGGCGGATGCACGGTCATCTTTGGGATCGAACAGGTCGTTCATGGTGCGGGTCTCCGGAACTGGCTGCGTCCTGCAGCTCAGTCCCCCCGCTCCCCCTCCCCTTCTCAGCTCTTGGGCTTCAGCACGTCGGCCCAGTCGCCGTACTGCTGCGGCGGTGGCATGCGGGCGAGCGTGAACCCACGCTCCTGGTAGGCTCGCCACGCCTTGCTGCGCGCACGCCGTCCTTCGGGATCGTTGTCCTCGGCGATGATTATGCGCGTCACGCCCGGCGGGATCTGGATGCGATCAAGTCGAGCTGCGCCAAGCGTCGCCCAGCATGGCACTCGGTTGATGTGGGAGAAGGCTGCGGCCGTCTCAAAGCCTTCGGCAAGAGCGAGAGTATCCCCCGCTTGGCTTCCACGCCACGCGCCGGCACCAGGGGTCCCAAGCATGACCTTGTCGAGGTAGCCGCCATGGGTAAGGTCGAGGAATATGCGTTGAATCGCTTGGAGCTCGTTTGCCTCACGGACCGCGACGACCAGCGCGGGAAGGAAGCGCGTAGAGGGCTTTGGACCCCAAGGGCACCGCGGATGGAAGCGGATATCGAGAAGCGGAAGATGCAGGCCACGAGCGGCGAGGTAGCTCGCTGCGGGCGTACCATCGACGGATAGCGCTTCATTCCAGATCCGAGCGATATTGCTCGTGCCGGAGCTACGCCGTGCGGGTGGCGGCTCGTAAATGACGGACGGCCGAAGGCGCGAAATCTCGCGTAGGACGTCGCCCGGGTCACAGCCGGCGAAGCAGTGGACGAGGATACCGTCGTGGCCCTGCCTGACAGACAGACTGGGATCTCGGTCCTCGTGTGCGGGGCAGCGGCACGTAGCGATGTAGCCTCGCCATGTGCCGCCAAGGGCACCTACGATATCGACCACGCGCTGGGTGGGTCTGAGGGCAATCAGGGACATTCCCGTCTCCTTTCACCCCCTACCGCCCCCCTCCCCTTCCTACAGAAGCCCACATACACGCCTATGCGGGTAGACGCAGAAACGGGAAGCCGATAAGACGCCTTTGCGTTTTACAGGTTTTACGATTACACGTTTTCACAGAAGGTGAACTTCAATGATCGTCGCACTGCTGAATCAAAAAGGCGGCGTCGGTAAGACGACGCTGAGCGTCAATCTCGCGTCAAGCCTCGCACGCGACGGCTCGCGCGTATTGCTTATCGACGCGGATCCGCAGGGCAGTTCGCTTGACTGGGCCGCAGCCCGCCAGGAGCAGCCCCTGATCTCCGTTGTAGGCTTCCCGAGGCCTACGATCCACAAGGAGCTGGACCAGATCGGTCATGGCTACGACCATGTCGTGATCGACGGACCGCCTCGAGTAACCGAACTCGCGCGATCGGCGATCATGGCCGCTGACGTGGTGTTGGTGCCCGTTCAACCCTCTCCGTACGATATCTGGGCCGCGGACGAGGTCGTGAAGCTGATCGTCGAAGCCTCCGTATTTAAGGAAGGCCTGAAATCCACATTTGTGGTAAATCGCAAAGTCGCAAAAACGGCTATTGGGAGGGATGTGGTCGAGGCTCTGGCAGCATATCAGATCCCAACGATGACAGCGCAGGTCGTCCAGCGGGTGGTGTTCGCCGAAGCAGCCGCAACCGGCCGTGCCGTTTTCGAGATCGACAGCAAGAGCGCGGCTGCCGCGGAGATCGAAGCCGTCCGTACCGAATTGATGGAGTTCGTGGCATGAGCAAGAAAGTTACGATCGGCCCGCGGCCTTCGACTGCCACCCCTGCGCCTGCTGAAGCCGACGCCTGGGTTGGCGCTGGCGCCGAAAAGAGTTCCGAACCCAAGCCCACGGACGTCAAGATGAAGCGCCTCACGATCGACATACCCGAGGGTCTTCATCGCGCGATCAAGTCTCAGTGTGCGATGAGAGGGACGAAGATAGCCGACGAGGTTCGGGACCTCCTAGTGCAGAAATACGAGTCCTCGTAGAAGCGTGATCCTACAAGGTCGTGTTTCAGGGGAAGCGGCTTTACGATTCTACGCTTTCGTGGTTTTCTGCATCGTCGTTGAAGCGGAAAAGCGTAGAAGCGGTCTCGGCCGTTGGCATCGTGGGCATCGTGGGCATCGTGGGCATCGTGGGCATGTGAGGTGATCCCGTGGCGCGTCACTGCAAATTCGAGAAAGGGTCGGACCGATGCCGGAGGGAAGGGGGACAAGCTTCTTTGTGCCGGGAGTTACCCCGGACAGGCAGGAGCAGGCCTATGAGGAGCTGTCGCGGGCCTGCGGCTGTAGTCCGGCCGCTGCGGGCAATCGCATCCGCTCCATCACCTTCAGATCTAACGGAGAAACTTGGACGGCGACGGTAGGGGAGACGCTTCGGGGCACGGTCACGAAAACGAGCCGGGTGCGAGGCCAGCGCATGGAGCGTTCGGTTCCACTCTCAAACGGCTCAACCGTTATCGCGATCTTCGCTGGCGTGCCTTATCGCGTCTGGCACGATGGCGCGTCGGCAGTGTGGTCCAACCCCTTCCTCGCCGGCGAGCCGTCGTCCGTTATGATGTTCGCAGAGGGTGAGGTCGATCCGCGTTAGCCTGATTGGCTTGAACCGCGACGCGATGTTCTCGAGATTGTAGCCATGACACCTGCGGACAAGGCGCAGATCCACGCGCTCAACGATCGCCTTCTTGACTGGATAGCAGTCGAGAATGTCGGGGACGTGATAGGCGAACTGGGCGAGAGATTAGGTGACGATGCCATGCTCCGAATTGGCCGTCACTATCGCGAGGGCTTTGTTGCCTGGCGCTTCGCTGACCGCCGCGGAGCGAAGGCGCTTCGACTGCTTAAAGAGCAGCCTGGCGGCACGACGCCGGATTTCGAGATACATCTCGGCGATGAGTTCCTCCGCTACGAAACCACGGAGGCCGATGTTCCAGGGCGGAGGCGGCAGGACGAGTACCGGGTTCCGCGAAAGGCGGAGCGGATGATTTTCACGGATCTCGACACTATGATCACGCACATGCGGGTCCTGGCGGCGAGGAAGGCTGCCAAGACGTACGACAACTGCCGCGGGCTCGTCATCTGGGTTAACCCGCCTGCCTTCGCCTTCATCCCAGAGTTACGATGGCGAGGGCTAGTGAGCGGGGCGGAGCCGGCCGCGGGTGCGTTCGAGGAGGTTTGGGCGCTGCGAGGAACGAGCTCGCTGTTGTGGCGCAACGGTATCCTACAACCTGAGATACGTGGGGAGGAGTTCTGATCGTGGCGGAAGCGCGCGGCACGTCTACGTGCAGGGTTTGCGGGGCCTCTCCAACTGTGCGGTCGCATCATATTCCACGCGCCTTCATCAAAGGCATCAGGGGCACCGACAAACACGCATTGTTGACCGATCGCGACCGCCCCGGCCATCGTCCCACGCAAGGCGGCACCTTCTCCGATGATATCCTCTGCTCCGACCATGAGGCGGTGACGGGTCACCTGGATGACGTAGCCGTGCGCTTCTGCAAAGCAGCCTATTCGGGTCCACCTATGGTGGCAGGTAGTGCGTTCGAGGTCGACGGTTTCGATCCGATCGTGCTTGTCCGCTTCGCGTGCTCTATCCTGTTGCGGTGCCACTATTCTAACCGCGACGAAACGCGGCTAGTGAACCTCGGTCCTTATGCCCCGGATTTGGCTCGCGTAGTGTTCGATGGCGATCTTGCGCGAGCGCCGCATGTCTACGTTTACTCGGCAGTGAGCAGCGAATTGGATTTCCGCGAGTTGGCGAGCCTGCCCGCGAGCATGAGAGTCGACCATTCACGAAGGTGGTCCTTTCAATGCGGAGGCATCGTTTTTCTGATCGACGTGGGCCGGTCGAAGCCGGCCTACCCGCTGTCGCTTCTAGAGGAGGGGAAGCCGATTCGAGGGCCGGTTTTCGATTTTGAACGCTCGACCCTATCCGCGTCGTGGCGCGCGCTGGTCGAACAAGAATAGCGCCTTTTTTTCGTGTTTCCGCAAATGCGATTTTACGGCGAGCGTGGTGCCTCGACTCGGTAGGGTAATTTTTTTCCACGTTGACCAGACCTGTTGATGCTGGCTCTTTCAGGGAATGAAGCAGTCTGGCGCGCTGAGAATAGTCACAGGTTTGGTTGCGGCAGCGGTCGCTACCGGACCGGCGGACGCTGCCCAGCGTCAAGCGGAGCTCGTTTCTTTCCGGCAATTATCTGATGGGGTCGTAATCGACGTCGGACGGACGACTGTGAAATCACCGACGCCGGACCTCGATCAGCAAGGCGTATCGCCGGAAGACCTGCAGAGCGACTTTCAAAGCATTGCAGCGGCCGAGCAGGCGCGTCCGGCACCAAACCAGCCGAGTGCGCCGATCGCGGTCCCGCTTTGGATGCAGACGGGGAGGGTGATGACCGGCGCTGCGCAAGTCGCTCAGAGCGTCATCGCTCCGTACATGTACAGTCCGGCTGCCTGCTCGATGACGCCTTACCATCCTCGTGGCGATCTGGCTCCGTGGCAGGAGGCACGCCGCGCGCGATATTTCCCGCTGATCTCGGCGGTCGCCTGTGAGGCCGGCGTGCCGACCGGGCTCCTCGATGCGCTCGTCGCGCAGGAGAGCCGCTACGATCCTCTAATCGTCTCCAACAAAGGGGCGGTCGGTTTGACCCAGTTGATGCCCGACACCGCTCGGGGTCTGGGTGTCTTCGACTCTCGAGATCCGCTGGCCAATCTAAGGGGAGGGGCCAAGTACCTTCGATCCCATCTCGATGAGTTCAAGCGGGTAGACCTCGCCCTGGCGGCCTATAACGCCGGCCCTGGTCGGGTGCGGACCTTAGGTCGGATCCCACCATTTCGGGAAACGATCGACTACGTTGCGGCCATCACGAAGGGGTGGAGCAGCGGCGCCTACCGAGCCGCGTCCGTGCAGACCGCTGCTATGCCAATCGCGGCGACGTGGCGGGGCAGGGGGGTCCAGATGCTGGCTTACACGTCGACGAGCGTGCCGAACCCAAGGTAATGAGCGAAGTAGAAGGCGATACCGAGGATGGCCGGCGCACCTAGGAGGTAATTGAGCTGCCAACGGACCCACATCCGCGGCGCCACGAGGACCTTGTCGAGCACCGTCGCGGTTGGGAGCCGGCTAGTTCCGGAACGATAGTCGTACGCCGTCTTGATGACAGCGAAAACGGCACACATCGCGACCATGACGCCGACGGCGGCATAGAGGGAGAGCCAGGCCTGGAGAGTCGCTTGGGGCATGTCGACCACCTAACAGCAAGATGCTGACGATCGCTTAACCTTCCTAGCGCTGGTAAGTTACCAGCAGCCACCCGACAAATCGACGGCGTGATCGCTCGAAGGGGAGGGGGAGGGCGGGTCATCAGTGCGCGGCCATTCGCTCGGTCCTGAATCCCCAAAGGGTCTTCTGAAGATCGAGTTCTCCTCGCTTGGCTCTTGCAACCATCCCCGCATAGTACGCGCCGGCCGTGAGGCGGATCTCGTTGCGAGCTTCGCGCTCGGCTGTAATCATCACCGCGACCGCGGCACCGTCACGCCCCAGGGTGTCGATCGCGTCAACCCACGTTCCCGAGCGGATGCCAAGATCCTGTCGCAACCGTGCAGCTGCGTTGTGGGCGTCAGACCAGCTTGGCCGCGCCTCTGTCAGGTACATCGCCGTTGTCGGAAACATGTCGGCTAAATCGGAAGGCCGTACCTTGAGGTTGCTTTTGGACGGGGAGGGCGGGAGCACCGCTTGGTTTCGAAGCTCCACCTCTCGGTCAGAACTACATCCTCGATCAGCTTGTACGGTATTTTTAGAGGGAATGGTTTGTATGTGTATGTCGGGTGATTCTGATAGCCCCGACGGGTTATTTTCAGTTGAGAACATAAACCGATCGATCGTCGCGCCAACGAGGTCCTCGACGCCGTTAAGGCTGCACAGTGCGGCCCGATAGCCGTCCGCATCACCCATAGCTTTGGCCTGCGCTGCCGCGAAGGCAGCTGCATCGATCGCGTCTTGCAACGCCATCCAGTGCGGGCCTGTGAGGTTGAGATCGGCCGCCTGGGCAAGGGCTTGGCCAACGATCCGCCGGACCCGGGCGATCTCCTTCTTTCCGCTCTTGAACAGTGCATAGAGGGCGTTGAGCCGATCGCCGGCGTCCTTCAGTTCGGCATAGCGCAGTCGGATTGGTGACAGATCGAGACCGTAGGCTTCGATAATAACGCCGTCTCGGTTCCGGAAACCGCTCCTGCGTCCGGACGCGCTGTCACGGCCGAGAATAAGGCCGGCAGCGCGCAGCTCGCGCAGCCGTGCCTTGATGCAGGCGACGGTCTTCCGGACCTCGTCGGCTAGATGTTGGTTGCTTGGCCAGACGACCAGCGGGCGGTCATCTGTCCAGTCGGCCTCCCAGGTGAGCTGCACGAGATCCATCAGCGTCTCGATTGCGCCGCTGCTGACACCGATCGCGCCTTTCAGCGCCTTCACGACCCTGCGCGCATCCTGTTTGGAGATCTGGACGCCACTCGCGTCGACGACCTTCATCCGACGGGTGAGTTCGCGTGTCAGCGCCGTGATCGGCCGCGCGCCGGTCCGGCCTGTAAAAGCGGTTTGGGTATACGTCATCGTTCGCCCCCTCGAGCGGAGGGACCGTCAGCAGGCATAACTCGTGCGTGGCGCGAATCGCGCTCCCTTGAACCTTCCGTCGGAAATGGCTAAATAGGAGGTCTATCGAGTGACCGGTCAGCGTTTGGCGACGCTGCCCATCTAACGGTTCCAGGGTGCCCGGCCTTCGTGCCGGGCATTCGTTTATGTGGCCACGGTCATAGCTCCAGAAAATGCGACGGCTTGTCGCTCGAGCACACTGCCGCAGATGTAAAAGTTAAGGAACAACGAGTATTCGTGGTATCGGCTACGCCTGCCGGAAAAGGTTCGTGGTATCGACTACGCCTGATCACGGAAGTTCGTGGTATCGACTACGCGACTGCGCAAACTTCGTGGTATCGACTACGCTTCCGCTGGAAGACAGAACTATTGGATCGATTCGCAGACCTTGACGGCAGAGCGCAAGCCGTCGGCCGTTGCTGCCTCACGGGCGGAAACGCCAGATCAGTTGTCCTGAGCGGTTTTCGCTCGCTTCATCGGTGCCGCCACTGTCGGCACCTCCTTTATAACAACGACGTCGTCGAAAACCTTGGCGCTTTTAGACGCTCCGTCTGCCGGTTGAATGGAAAACTCAAAGCCTGGAACTGTGCCGTTTGCCGCCTCAACGACGTAAGGCTTGAAGAGCCGCGTTAAGCTTTGATGGCCGATCTGGTGTTGAAGATCACCCAGTCTGATGGATGTCACGCCCGAGAAGCGAAGGAAGCAAGCTACCTCGTAGAGCCGACGGTTGATCGGGCTCAACTGGAAGTAACTCGGCGCATATTGCATGACGCTTCGATCCTTGAGGATCGCTCTGAAGAGCCAATCGCACAGACGGACGTTCACCGCCTTCAGTCGCCGCTCGCCTGTTCGTGTCTTCGTGTATTGAAGGCGAGCCGTCTCGACCCAAGAGAAGAAGCCAGATTCTCCCTCCCCGCCAGTCTCGATATCTGTCTTGATCTGGGTGCTTTGCAGCCGCTCCAGCGCTTCATACAGTCGCGTGTAGGCGTTGGCAGAGGGGGTAGCGCCGGTGACACGGAAGAAGTCATTAGCCGTGAACTGAAAGTTCTGGCTTACCTCCTCGCCATTCTCGATCTTCGTGGCCATGAGGCTCGCGATGTAAAGGATGACTTCCTTGTCGTAGATGTTAGCCACACCCTTGTGACCAGGGTTCACCTCGATAGTGATATCCCCGGTGCTATAGGTGAGTGGCTTCATCCACGCCTGCTTCGTTAAGGCGAAGAACGGGTATGCCATCAACGAGAGCTCGCCGTGGACGCCACCCCGCAGAGGGCTGTCCATGGAAAACAGGTCGCCTTGCATGGGCGCCACTGCACCTTTGTCGGCGCCCGCCGGGGCTTTTAGCCTCGATGTTCGTGGCTCGGCCGCCTTACCCTTCGGCATGAAAGGCTCCGTTTATTACAGGCCGGAGGGATTGGACCTCAGCCGCACCGAGGCACCTGGCGTAGGCGATACCACGAGCGCGCCAGCGGTTCAGCGAGGCGGCCGCACCAGGCGTAGTCGATACCACGAACTCTGCACCGCATTTCGGGGCTAATGACATCCCCGCGGGGGAGAGAGGGCCGGTAGCGCGGGTCGACTTCGTATTATCGACTACGCCTCTGGTCGCAGCTCCGGCCTGGCCGCTCGGTGTCGTCGCAAACGACCGGGCCTGTTGAAAAATGCCGGACATGCTGGGTTGCTCCTTCGTTTCATGGCTGCCGAAAGGAGCGTCGCTATGATGGGACCAGCCTGTCGCGGTAAGCGGGACG
>Ga0308157_10003578_pt1 | contig 22274 bp, 24 predicted proteins | sample PhyBR1_FD_201035 | JGI IMG/M metagenome (GOLD analysis project Ga0308157, IMG submission 201035) | Phyllosphere microbial communities from UC Gill Tract Community Farm, Albany, California, United States - DLSLB.R1 | ecosystem: Host-associated > Plants > Phyllosphere > Unclassified | place: USA...
TGGGCTTGATGAAGTTGGCCGTGGTTGCCGTCGCTGGGTTCTGTGGCCTGCGTATGTGCAGGGCAATGCTTCGATCAAAGACAAGTTCAGACCTGCGCCGGGAGGCGGCTATCTCAATGCTAAGACCGGGGAACTCTTACGGTCTGAGTTCGTTCCGACGGGCGGCGGTTTTACGCGATTTGTGCGCGTGCGAACCACCCCCAGAAGTATTGAAAACACCGGTGGGCCGTTTAGCTGGCTATCGGACAAGCCTGGGTTGATCCATGCGTGATTTGTTGTTGTGGGTAGCACTTTGCGTCGCTGTCACGGGCTGCGCGTCACTGGCACCTGAACCTGAATGGGTGCAAGCCGTAACTGGGAAGTTTTGGTAATGGATCAGAACCTTATAGAGCTTTTTGTCGCTGCAACGACCTTCTTTGCATTCGTGCTTGGCTACAGACAGGGGAGGGTCGGCTGATGTTGATTTCTGCATATCTCGGGCTGCTCGTCTTTGCCTATTTCGCTGGCTACAAGGTGGGCTACGTCGTCAAGTTCATCAACCAATTGGGCAATGGTGCCTAAGCGTTTGCCGGTCGCACTACCGGCGTTTTTGAGGTGTTCTATGAAAGAAAAACTGAAGACTCTGCGTGCACGCGCAATGGTTCTGGCTCTGTCTGCTGGCCCGGCTTTGGCAATGGCTGCGGATCCTACCGACCCCGTTGCGGCCATCGGTCAGGCCAAGACCGATATCAGCCTGATCATCATCGCAGGTGGTGGTGCACTGGTGACCCTGGCCCTGCTCGGCGTTGGCTGGGTTGTGGGTGCCCGTTTCGTCAAGAAGCTGGGTCGCGCAGGTTAATGGGAGCGGTGCTCTGCTGCCCCTGCGTAGCGGGGGCGGCAGGGTGCCGCAACTAACTCATGAGGTCTTGGGTGTCTCAATTCTTTCGGCTCTTTGCATTTGCATTGATGTTGTTATCGTTTGGCGCAAATGCTGCTATTCCGCAAGTCGACAGGTATTTCTATAACTCTCGTACGTCGATAACAGGTATTGACCCTGCGGACGTCTGCACGCGCGGAGCTATTGCTGATGGCTGGCCGGGTGCAAAAGTTGCGGTTCGATCTGGTCGTTATTTCTGCACTAGATTAGATAATGGTTGGGATATTGGAGAGGCCGTAAAAGGTGGATTGACTTGTCCAGCTGATAGCACTGCTTCTGGTTCAACCTGTATATGTGATTCTGGATTTAAAGAAGAAGGTAACCAATGTGTTGCCGAAATGTCATCTGAAAAGGCCTGTGGTGCTGCTTTCTATAACTCCAATGCATTCGGAAATACCTCATTACCTGTTGTTTTGGAAGGTCAGTTAAATTCAGGATCCTATTGTCAGCCTCAAGGCGACAGCATTAAACCCGGCTTGGCCTGTGCAATGAATTTCGAGCTTGAGCTCAGTTGGAAAACTGATGATGGAAACTGGCATTCAAGGGGTAGGTTACAGCCAAAAATGATTGGCACCAATTTTCAGCCGTGCGTTCCAGGATTGGATCCAACGAATAACCCGCCTGATCCGGACAAGCCGCCAGAATTACCTAAGAGGCAAGACACTGCCTGTCCAAATGGCTATCAGGGTCAAGTAGGTGGCGAGACAAAGTGCGTTCCTAGCTATGGCTATAACGGCGTTGATTTCGCACCTAAGACAACGGTCAAAGATAACGACAAGACGCGCACGGAGACGACAACAAAAACAGAGTGTGCATCTGGTAAGTGCACGACAACCGTAACTGAGAAGGTCACGGACAAGGCCACTGGCAGCAGCACCACAAGCTCAAGCTCTACGACTGAAGTAGACCGTGATTGGTGTTCAAAACCGGCCAACAAAGATAAGTGCGCAGATAACGGAAAGCCTCCATATATAGGGCAGGGAACTGGTATGTCTGGTGGGGGTACCGGGACAGGTAACGGAGATGGTGACGGCGAAGAAAAGGGTGGTCGTTGCGGTGCAAAAGGTCAACCCCCTTGCAAGATAGATGAAACCGGAACGCCTGATGGTGAGGGTAAATTTGATTCGGCACTAGATAAGCAGGCGCAAGATCATCAGCAGCGCATGGATACCTTGTCTGGTATTAAAAACTCCGCAGATAAAGATACTTCAACGGGCACTAATGGCGGGTTTCAATGGTTAACCCATAAGACATGCAGCCCATGGAATCTTGGTGAAATGAAAATACTTACCGAGACATTTAGGCTAGAAATAAATATCTGCGCGATTGAGCCTTATGTAGTTCCGGTTATGAATTTCTTGTGGATTCTCGCAACTATTTGGATGACGTTTGCTCGTGTTGCTAGCGTCATGGGAGCTAAGGTGGACTAATGCCATTAATCGGTGGGTTACTTTCAAATCTTCTGGTCGGACTGGTTAACTGGTTCGCTCAATACTTCGGGCGCAAGATCGCTTTTGGCGCGGCGACAGTCACTGCTATGACAGGCCTAACAGTCGCCTTGTTTGTGTTTATGCGCGGCATCGTTGGTCCTCTGATTTCACAGCTTGACGGCACCATGACAGGCATGTTCATGGAGGCTATGCAGATCGTGATACCTCCTGTAGCTCCGGGATGCTTGAGCACCTACTTCGTGGTCTGGAGCGCAGTGACAGCCTATACATGGCAACGCGATTTGATCCACCTTTTTGCCAAGGCGGGATGAGCTATGCCTGTCTATGTGGTGCAAGGCAAGTTGGGTACAGGCAAGGGCCTGTACTGCATGCTCAAGATGGATGAGGCGCTACGCGACGGGCGCCGGGTCGCGACAAACTTCGATCTATTTCTTGAGCATCTGCTGCCGGCCCAGAGCAAGGTGTCGGCTATCCGGGTACCGGACAAGCCAACGGCTCAGGATTTGGACGATATCGGCTCGGGCAATCCTGATGACCGTTTTAATGAGGAGCGCAACGGCGTTCTTGTGCTGGACGAGCTCGGTAGCTGGCTCAACTCTCGCGGCTTCAATTCGCCTGAGCGCGCGGCGCTGCTTGACTGGCTCATTCATGCCCGCAAAAAGGGTTGGGACGTCTATCTGGTCGTGCAGAACATCGACATGATCGACAAGCAGGTGCGCGTCGGTCTGGCTGAATATCAGGTGCGCATGATCCGCGCGGACAAGATCAAGATTCCCGTTGTCGGCACATTCTTGGGCAAGCGTGGCCGTCTGCCTAAGTTCCATATCGGCAACATCAGCTTGACTGATGTGCCAGGCGTAAACATCGATCGCGAATGGTTCAAGGCGGACTATCTGTATCAGGGCTATGACACGCTGCAGATCTTCCGTGACTGGGTGCGAAATCCTGTTGATCCGCGCTTCAAAACTGAGGTCTACGGCGGCCCGTACAGCTTCCTTAGCGCATGGCATCTCAAGGGCCGTTTTGAAGCGCCGCAGGCCCGGAAAACGCTGTTCCAGCGTCTGTTTGGTCAGCAGCAGGTAAAGCCAGCGCCTAAGCCGCGTCTGCCTGCTGTGGCCTTGTGTTCCAAGCTGCCGCCAGATGAAGCCTGGGCGCTTGCGCGGCGCTATGTGCAAGGGGGTGAATGATGTGGTGGCCAATCCTTTCGTGGTTGGTGGGCGTATGCGTCTGCCTCTTGGTGGCTGGGAAGCTATGGGACGAGGGCGGCGGGGAGATGGATAAGCCATGGGAAAAGCACTGAAACTCGCCCTGGCCATGTCCGTCGCGAGCGTGGCCATGCTCGCCAATGCAGCCGGGCCGAGTAGGGTGGCAGGCTGCACAAAGACTGCCAAGGCCTGTACCTGCTATAGCCATTCGGGTCGGCCTGTTGACGCTGAAAAAGACTTCTGCGAAGGCAAGTTCGCGCCCCTAACAGTGATGACGTTTGAAGGCGGCGATATTTCGACATTGGTCACGCCGGTTCGCGTCAAGCCTCGTGCCCCCGAAAACGAACCGTTCAAAAAAGTGCCCATTCAGTGGCTCATTGAGCGCTGAGGGGGTATCGGGGGCCGCGCCCCTGATGTCAACCGTTGATCAGGCATTGCCAGTTACACCGACCTGGCTGCACACGGCACCTTCCACTGTTACAGCGGTCCAGGCTCGCGTGGCGCGCTTCTGGCAAAGATCGGGCCTTCGCCCCGTGTCATGAAAAACAAACCGGCGAAGCCGTAGCAGCGCTTGGATACACTCCCTTACAGGAGGTGTAGACATGTCTCGTTTTGGGTCTGAGCAATCGGATAGCGATTTTTTGACCGATGTTTTCAAGATCGCGCTGGGCGTCTTCATTGGTGGGCTGCTGGCTGCATTGGCATACACCAAGTACATGGCTTGGGAGGTCGAATACTCGCTTCGTCAAGCTACTGCCGAGCTACAGAAGCAAGCGAAACAGCAGGCTGAGCGGTCGCAAAAGCAGGCTGAGCAGGATCGTCAGCGTCGTGAAGCTGCTGCGAGTGAAAGGGCCGCTAGAGAGGGTCAACGGGCGGCGGAAGATCAGCAGCGGAAGCAGCAGGAGGCGGACATGCGAGCACAGAGAATCCAGCATGAGGCAGACATGCGGGCGGCATGGAAGCAGATCTACAGGCCGTCTCCTGCATGTCAGGCAGATCAGATGACGCTGACCTGTGCAAATGCACATGCCGCTGCGCATAAAAGGTTTATGGAAATCTATGGCGAGATGCCACCGCGCTTTTAGCCAACTCGGTATATCGGTGCGTTGGCAGCATGGCCCTCGGTTTGGGCTAGCTCGGCCTCTAGAAGCTCGATTTGCTCCATGAGTCGCTTGTTTTGGCGCTTTAGACTTTCGGCCAGTGCTGCGTGTGCCGCTGCGTGGTTGAAGGCTACGGCGTCGGCTGTCATGCGGCCCCAGGTGGACTCCCAAAAAAGGGCAAGCATCACGGAGCGTGGCGCTTGCCCTTGGGCACGGTACTTTCGAAGCGTTGAGGCGCTGATTCCAAGGTGGCGGGCTATCTGGTCGATATCGCCATGGATGTCGTTTAGCAGCGTGTGGAGATGGGGGAGACTGGCTTGAGATGGTGCACGAAACATCAAATGACGTTCGGGCAATCGTTATAGAACTTGTAGCGAAACAGGGTTGCGCAAGAGGCGACTCATGATCGCCCGTAAAATCAATTTAACATAATATACATCGTATCTAGTAGAAATGCTCTCAAAATAGGAGCGTTAAAGCTCCAGTTTTTGCGGCTTGCAGCAGACCGTTGGGACTACGTTTAAACCTCTTCCTCTTCACCAATTGCGGGTCAAGCCCATGGTCACAGCAGTCATCCTTGTGCAGCATTTTCTCCGTTTTCTCACGTTGCTCAGGCGTTGTGTAGCCGTGTTGAACAGCGATCTCGATGGCGCGATCGAGCTGCATGTGGTAGCGCCAGGTCAATGCTGGCTCCGACGCGTAGCTCGTCTCGTACACCTGGCCATAACCTCGATTGGCAGCGTCCGACAAGGCTGCGTACTTCGCTCTGAAAAGGTCCTCGCCTCTGGAGCTTGCGCTGCGTCGACGCTCGGTGACGTAGTAGTTCTTTTTAAAGAAGACCTTTGATCCGTGATCTTAGGAAGTACTTTCCTAGCTTCAATATGTTGGTATGACGTATGCGACGCCCAGTTGGTTAGCCATCTCAGCAAGACGTCGATCAGCTGTCCACAGCAGTGCCCCAGGTGTGATCAATGTCGATGCCAGCAGTGATAGATCCACTAGGCCGCAGCCTCTACCGAAGAGTTTGTTTTTCTCAAGAAACTCCAGAGTCTCCCGAACTGAGGCCTCCTGGCTCGGGCGCAGCATTGCCAGAGTCGCCAGGGTGTCACCGCGTGGTGCAGGCGGTGTACCGCACGCGATCTCTGCACGCACTATCGAGTGCATCAGCACGCTGTCTTGCATCAGTAGTTCCTGCAGATGGGCATCGGCTTCACGAAAATGCCTCACCCACACCGACGTATCGACAAGAACGGACACAGGCATCAGCGAGAGCCCTCTGCATCCGTCCCACTGGCGCGGCGTGGCACATCGGCGCGGCACCGCCGAGCGCAGCCAAACGCTTACCTGCCTCAACACGCGTGAATGTTTCCAGTGCCAGTCGTACCAGTTCAGGCACCGCAATACCGGGCGCTGCGACGGCTCGTGCGCGGTTTACGACATCGTCATCGATTGTGAAAGTCGATCTCATGACTACTCCTTAAACATCAAATTTGATGCATTTTTGCATCGAATTTGATGTTAGTGAATCATGCTTTGTATTGCACAATACAAATATGCAACCTAAGTCTACCGAGCTCGACCTCGCGCATACACGCCGCCTGGCTCCAACACAGGAAACCTACAACGAGCTGCAGATGGCTTATGACCATTTCAATGCGCGGCTGTTTGAGGGGCAACTGCCCAGCTGCTTGATTACGCTGCAGCGGGAAAAGCGGACTTTCGGATATTTCTCGGCCGCCCGCTTTGCATCGGTGGACGGCTCAACCACAGACGAGATTGCGATGAATCCGACCTATTTTGCTGTGGTCCCCATCATCGAGACACTCCAGACTCAAGTTCATGAGATGACACACTTGTGGCAGCACCATTTCGGCAAGCCAGGCCGAGGCCGATACCACAACGAAGAATGGGCACGAAAGATGGAAAGCATTGGGCTCATGCCCTCTACCACCGGGCAACCTGGTGGCGCTCGAACCGGTGATTGCATGGCGGACTACGCCGTCGAAGGTGGCCGCTTTTTAGCGGCCTGCCAAGACTTGTTGACGGCAAAGTTCAAGTTCAGCTGGTACGACCGATTTCCCTCTGCAGATCATGTGCTCGCTGGTCAAGCCAGCATGGCCAACCATATTCGAGGAATTGAGGGCACCAAACCGCCTATGGCAAGCATCCCAGCCCTCGCCGAGGCCGTGAAGCCCACGGGCTTGGCTATGGCTGCCATAACTGGAGAACACGGAGCGCTGACCGCGCCCGCGAACAAATCAAACCGAGTGAAATACAGCTGTATCGGCTGTCAAGACGCAATCTCAGTCTGGGGCAAACCCGGCCTCAAGCTAATCTGCGGTAGTTGCCTGCAAGGCTTCAGTCCTACAGGTGCGGGGGCTGCCCATTGTTGACCAGTATTCCATTCAGTATTGACGTTCATGATTGTGTTGACCAACGACGGCAACCGACAGCTGAGCTCAGCCAATGCCTTTGGCAGTTCACGAGATTTTTCAGACGGTTCTGATTTATCCCGCGCAATTCCTTAGCGATACTGAGATTCATCAGGCAATTGAATCGCAGCGACGATGGCTTCTGACTTTTGCCAGAAGCGCTAGCAGCCAGTTTCAAAAAGGAGTACTCATGAAGGACGACTTCGCCATGAGCGTTGAAGTTGCAACGGTATCTGGCACGAGCCGACTTGTTGATCGAATTTGCGCCGGCGTCTTGGCCGGGGAGTTCTCGGTGGCGTTCCAACCGATCATTGACGTGCACTCTGGCCGTACGGTGGGGGCCGAAGCTCTATTGCGCTGGCAACATCCGGAGCTCGGTCAGCTCTTGCCTGGAGCCTTCGCTAAGGCGCTAATGAAACCCGAAGCCGCATGGGCAACAACAGCGTTTGTCATCGATGAAGTGTGTCGGCAACTGAGCGCCTCGATGACCACCTCCTCCGCAGGTGCCCCTGAAAATGGTGCCGAGCTGCAGTTTGTGTCGTTCAATGTTTTACCGTCCCAACTTCATGACCCAAGACTTGAAACGCTGATCCGCTGGTCATCTTTGATGCATCGTATCCATCCATCGCAGATTCTGATCGAATTGCTCGAGTGCGAGCCGATAGTTGATCAAGCCGAGCTGCAGCAAGACATTGAGAGGCTGCAGCGGCTGGGAGTGCGCGTTGCCATTGACGACTTTGGCAGCGGCGCATGGACTTTAAGCGATCTGGCCAATCTCAAGATAGATGTCGTCAAAATCAGCGGTGAGCTCGTAAACCGAGGCTCACTGGATTCAAGAACGAGGCCTATTCTTGGCGGCATGATCGGTTTGCTTTCAGATCTTGGAGTCGCGGCAGTCGTGGAAGGGATCGAGTCGATGGATCATCGAGCCTGGATTGAAACGCAGAAGCCTGTTATGGCGCAAGGCTATGGCTACGCGAGACCTCAACCTTGTCTGCGCTCTGCACTAGATATCGAAGCATAGATCCGCCGCATTGTTTCATTCGCAGCGACACCCTCCGATCGCACAGTGGTTCCGTTGTGCAATATGCAGTAGATAGAGGCCCTCCTCTACGCTTAACTTTATAAGTAGAGTTAGCGTTGCCGCTCCCGGGTAGGAGGAGATATTGCGCTCAGAGGTTGCTGAACGCTCGACTCGTTCAAGGGTGTTCCGACCCCGCATGGCCTCTTCGACCATTGTCTAAGAGCTCGGATGCATAAAAGGACACCATAGATATCGGCTGAACCAGGAAGGAGTGCCTACTGCCCTACGCTTAAAGTTTTTTAAATGCCGCAGCAGAGCACACCTGTAGTGCTCAAGGACTGACCTCGCCGCGACAGTTGGCGCATCAGACAGATGCCGAGCACTTCAACCTCCTCATATTTCGGTACGGCGGTCGCTCGGGTCAACCATTCCTGCCACGCTCGGAATCGCAAGGGTTGGTCGCTCAGGGCTCCTCTAGCAGCTTGCGGGATGCAAATAGCTCGGCATCGCTGCGGATACCAAGCTTTCGAAGTGCCGATTGCTTTTGCGTGCTAATCGTCTTAGAACTGCGAGCGAATTTCGCCGCGATGTCAGACACGGACATGCCCGCGAGATAGCAGCGCAGCACTTCATGCTCGCGCGGACTTAGGCTTAAGATCGCAGATAGGCCGGAGTCGGACGCCGATGTACTCTCGGCGCTCAGGACTTTTTTTCTCGCAAGGCGGGGGTCCGGCATTGAGCTCGACATGAGCTTACCGGACAACTCTACGCTGATGTACGGACGGCCTCTCGCGACGACGAAGATTGCATCCGCGAGTTTGCTGAGATCTTCGCTCTTGCCGAAAAAGCCGAGCGCGCCCGCCCGCATTGTCATGTTGACGGTCGCAGGCGTATCGCTACTCGACGTCATCAGGATCTTGCATTCCGGGAAACGTGTACTGATAAGCTTGACCAGATTGAGGCCATCGATCTCGCCGGGACCTAGTGTGTAGTCGAGCAACACAACGTCTGCTAGATTCACCTGGAGCCAGCAAATTAAGTCACGCGATTTCCCGAAGCTCGCCACCACTGCAATGTCATTCCTCTCTGCCAGATAACTGGAGATCCCATGCTGGACTACGGCATGGTCGTCCAGGATCACGACCCGGATCACCCGGTGTTCTGGCCTCATTGTTAACCCTTTCATTCTTGTGAAATGGCTTTGAATGGCTGACTCATTTTTAGTCATCACAAGCAGCTAGCAATGCGGATGAGCATCGGAATCAGACCACAGCCTTTCAAAATAATTTATATGCCCTCCGCCTAATCCGGTCGGAGGTTCGCGCCTATCACTAGCGTCCGAGCAGTTTCAGATAACTTAGTGATTCGGTTGTGGCGAAGGCTGTACAAAGGATGATATGCGCCTGGCGGCTTTGCGCTCGCAATGTACGGCCTATGATTGCAGGCCCGTCTCTCGACTTGAACCGGATTCAGACGGGTGATACTGCTGTAGATATGCACCACACAACGCCCGATCGACATTATCGCAGCCGCTCAAGCAATGCGGCCGATTCATTACAGCTCGACCGAGACTGTGGTGGAAGTACGTAAGCATGTTAAATTTGAATGGACGCTCGATCCTAATCTGCCTAGTGTTCGGGCTGACACCCGCGCTAGGGTGGGCAAACGGCAGACCGCAGTTTACGCAAGAGGAGCAGGCATGGATCGCTACGCATCCCGTAGTTCGGACTCGTGTCGATCCAAACTGGCCTCCCTTCGAATTTCGACAAAATGGCAAGATCGTCGGTGTCGTTCCGTCATTTCTAGAGGCAATCTCGCGGATTAGCGGGTTGCGTTTCGAGTACGTCGACGATGTCACCTGGCGCAACTCGGCGGAGGCGTTGCGCTCCGGTAGGATCGACATCGCTCCAGATCTGACCTGGCGCAACGCGCTTGATGCATGGAAGGTGCCTCATCCCGATACCAGCTCAGGTATTCAGGCAGGTTCCACCCCGGCCTCAGTCCGCGACAGCCTCATCTTCAGCCGCCCCTATTTCGTCGGCACAGTGTTTGTCGTGTCGTCAGAGCGTCTGAACCTGTTAGTCGACGCCCGTAATCTCGCCGGCCGGCGCATTGCCATCAAGGGCGGAGGTGCAATTGAAGACGCGATTCGCCATGGCGACATCCCCGTCATTCTGTTGACCTACGACGATGATCGAGATGCACTTGCGGCGGTCGCCGAAGGCAACGCCGATGCCGCTATCGGCCCGGACGTGTCGATGCTGCCGCTCGTGCAGCGTCAATACCGCGACAAGCTGTTCGTGTCCGGAGGGCTACCGGACACTCCGTATGCCCTCTCTATTGCGACGCGCAGCGACCTGCCGGTGCTCGCATCGATTCTCGATAAGTCCCTCGCCTCGATCCCGGCGCGCGACGCCGAGCAGGTCGTGCATCAATGGATCGAGTCGACCGACTACGGCAAACCGTCGCTTCAATCGATCCTTTACTACCGACGCTGGCAGGTAACGGCAGCCGGAGCCGGCCTGCTCGCGCTGATAGCAATCGCATTCGCTGCCTGGCGCTCGCGCGTCGCGGCCGTGCGCAGCGAGCAGGACAAGGCGATGTTTTTCGCATTTATAAGCCACGAGATCCGCACACCGATGCACACGATCCTGTCTTCGCTGGAGTTGCTGCAACGCGCGAAGCTGCCGCCAAAGCAGGCAGGTCGCGCGGACGCGGCAGTGGCCGCGTCGGAATCACTGCTGGCATTGCTCGACGACCTTCTCGAATACTCGCGCCTAGAATCACGCAACGTGGTGCTCGCACCCGAGCCTACATACGTCGAACCCTGGGTACAACGAAGTGCCGACATGGTGCGCTGGAGGGTCGACGAGAAGAAACTGGGCCTCGCGCTCGAGTTCGCCTGTCCGCCGGGGCTGTGCTTGCTGATCGATCCGATGCGCACGCAGCAGATCGTGCTGAATCTGCTTGTCAACGCCATCAAGTTCACATCTACCGGTTCGATTACGCTGCGTGTCGACTACCTCGACGGTAAACCGGGCCGTGCCGGATCACTGGTGATTGAGGTTTGCGATACCGGCATCGGCATTGCGCCCGAGCGCCAGCGCCACATTTTCGAGCCCTATCAGCGTGTCGAGCACTCGAGTACTCGCCGTGTCAGTGGAAGCGGATTGGGGTTGTCGATCTGCCGCGAACTAGTCGACCTAATGAAAGGCGTGATTACCGTCAGTAGCAGCCCTGACAACGGCACGGTCTTCACCGTGATCCTGCCGGCGCCGCGCATCGGACATGCGCCGGCTGCAGACATGACCGACACGCGCGACACGAAGTCTGACCCATCGCTGCCTGTGGCGACGCATGCGCTGGTGAAGGCCTACCCGCCGCAGCCCGTCAACGGACCGATGATCCTGGTCGTCGACGACCACGAGGCCGTTCAACACGCGATCCAGCACCAACTTGACGCGCTCGCATGCCGCTCGGCCGTTGCCGACAACGGCGAGCAGGCACTCGCGCATTTCGCGCGGGCCGAGTTCGACATGGTGCTGCTCGATTGCGACTTGCCCGACATCGACGGCTATACGGTTGTGCAACGTATGCGCAACGACGAACGACTTCAGCAGCGGTCGCACACGCCCATCATCGCGATCTCTGCGTCGAGCGGCGACGCACATCGAGAACGGTGCTTCGACAACGGCATGGATGGCGTACTGTGCAAGCCGCTAAGGCTCGAGGAACTGCGCCAAATGATCGACCTGTGGTGTCCGTTCGCCTTCATGAATGAGAGCGCACCAGCGGCCGGAGACATGCGAGCGCCAAAAGCAGACTTCTGGGCGGTCTTTCGGCAAAGCGTAGACGCCGATCTGGCAGCGCTGGGCGACGCATTGTTGAATGGCGATGTCGATCGTGCACGTCATGCGTCACACCGAATCAAGGGCGCCACAGCAATTGCTGGTCATGCAGCGACGAGCGAACTGGCAGCCGAACTTGAGCGTCTGCTTGAGGCTACATCCGGCATCATGCCGTCAAGCATCCGTGCTCTCGGTGACGAACTGTTGCGCCTGCATCGCGCCGACATGGCCGGGCTTGACGCCACCGAGCGCAAATCGGCCGACCCTGATGCATAGACCGCCGAGATGACCGAATGTCAGCCCCTGGGATACGTCGAAATTCTATGACGCGTCCGGTGCGTCGAAAGCATCGACCAGGCACCACGTCGCGATCGCGTTGCGAAGCATTTCAAGCCGCAACGGTTTTCCAAGCACGCCATCCATGCCGCTATCGAAGCACTGCTCGCGATGCGCCTCGCCAGACTCAGCCGAAATCGCGATGATCGGAACCCGCCGGGTCTTGCGGGCGGCCTCTTCCTGCCGGATCGTGCGCGCGAGTGCATAGCCGTCGATATCGGGCAGATTGCGATCGAGCAACACCATGTCGATCCGGTCCTGTGCGAGGTACCGCAATGCGTCTTTTCCCGTGCCTGCAACCACCCCGAAGCAGCCAAGTGCATCGCACTGATCCTGCAGTGCGGTCCTGACTGCGTCATGATCGTCGACGATCAGGATGCGTGCTGCACCGCGCTGCACCGGCCCGGCTGTTGCGAGCTCCAGTGTCGGCGCAGTCGTGACTGGCGGCATCCGGAACACCCCCTGCACTGCCGGAGCTGGCAATTTCACCGTGAATACCGTTTCTACATACGGCGTGCTTTTGACCGTGATCGAGCCGCGCATCAACTCGACGAGCTCGCGGCAGATCGCGAGCCCGAGCCCACTGCCGCCAATGCCTTGCTGAGGCTCACGATCAGCCTGCCAGTATGGTTCGAAGACGCGGTCGACGCGATCAGGCTCGATGCCGATGCCAGTGTCGCGCACTTCTAGAATCAAGGAGCCGTGGCGTCCATGACGGGCGGCGTGATAACCCACGTGCAACGTAACGGCCCCGCTCGCTGTGAAATTGATCGCGTTGATAAGCAGATTCAGCACAATCTGGCGCACGCGAACTGGGTCAATCAGCACGAGCATCGACGGCAGCTCTGGCACATCAAGCAGCAACGCCAATGCTTTTCTCTCCGCCCTCCATCGCACCATGTCGACTGTTTGACTGGCCCACACATCGAGTTTGACCGTTTGCGGCAACAGAGTGACCCTGCGTGTCTCAAGACGGGAGTAGTCGAGGATATCGTCGAGCAACGTCAGCAGCGTTTCGGAAGCCGACGCGGCCGCATCCACACGGCAGGCCTGCTCAACGGGGAGCTGCGAACGCTGCAGGAGCTCAAGCGACGACAGGACCGTCTGCATCGGCGTGCGTATCTCGTGACTGACGAAGGCCAGGAACATCGCTTTGTCGCGCTTGCTGCGGATGGCTGCTGCACGGGATTTCCACATCAGGTACACAAGCACCGCGAACGTCAGCAATGTGACTGCGGTCGCAAGTACAACAGGTGCACGATAACGCAGGATCGAGCGGATCGACGGCTTGCCGTAGTCGCCGAGCTCGATCGAGTCTCGCGTGATGCCGGCCGTCTCGCTGACCGTCATGGCAGCGAGCGACTTGTCGATGATTGATGCGAGAATCGGCAGATCGGCGCGGGTGAGCATTGCAAGCGACACCGGGCGATCGGCCAGCATGCCGGACATGTATATCTGGCCGATGAATTGCCGACGCATGATCGGCAGGATCGTGACGTCGACTCCAAGCGCGGCGTCGGCGTCGCCGTTTGCCACTGCGGCTAGTGCAAGCTCCTCGGTGTCGAACGTGCGCACGTCGAGCGGTACGCCGCTGTGACGAACAAAGTATTCGACCGCTCCTTGTCCCTTGATGGCCACCCGCTGCCCCTTCAACCGCTGCAGGCCAAAGATCATCGCGGAATTGTTGCCCGTCACAACGGTCAGCCGCCCGACCAGATACGGTGCACTGACCCTTGCACCGACACCAGCACGTTCGGGCACCAACTCGCGCCAGACGCCCGGCAGCAAATCGACCTTGCCGGACGCGAGCGCCTCGTACGCCTGACCCCATTCCGTGCCGGGCACGGTCTGGAACGCGAGACCGGTCATCCTTGAGATAGTACTCAGGTAACCTGCAACGAGGCCCGCCTGCTCACCGTTGTGCATGTATTCGATCGGGCGCCAGTTTGCCTCGAGCGCGATATGGACGACCGGGTGATTGCTAATCCAGCCAAGTTCCTCGTCAGTGAGGATCGCCTTTCCCCTGACGTTCGCTGTGCCCGTGCCGACCGAAAGGATCAGCAGCATGGTCGTCAATACGTGGCGAAACATGCGCGACACCGGGAGATGTGCGAAGGATGTAGCTTCCATGATTGATTCGCTGGGGATAGAGGTACCCGACGCCCGGTAGCGGGCGCCCAACACGCTAGAGATTGGCGGATGACGGCGTAAACGTGATCGTCAGCTTGTTGCTGTACTTGCCAGGACGCTTCCTGACCGACTGAAACTCCGGTGTGTCGAGTGTCAATGGCGTCGGCGTGCAGACGACCGGCACCGAAATCCCCGGCAGCGATACCAAGCGACCGGCACTGTTGTTCACGCCCTGAAGCCGCACCTTCTCGTTGTTAGGCAGCGCAATCTTCTTGCCCGCATACGTCAGGTTGAGCGCGTAATCGATGCGTGATTCGTAGCTGCCGCTCTTGTCCGTGTCGAGCAGGACCGAATACTGGCCCTTGTTACGCCGGTCGACGGTGAGACCATCGCTCGCCGATATATCGAACCAGGTGCTTTGTGAGTTGTAACCGTCATACAGGCACAAGTCGACGTTCGACGTACCCGACAACCGGCTGCCATTCGGCAGCGCTCTCAGTTTGAGGTCGACGACGGGCGTAGCGGTCGCGAACTCCGGAAGATAGATCTGTATGTTGCCCTTGTCGGTGACATCGAGCTTGATCTCTGCACGAAACACCGCGAGCAGCGGTGCAATGCTGCTGGACCAGGATCGCAGATTGAGTCGCAGGTTCGCCTTCCAGGTTCCGCCCGACGGGAGTTTCTTCAACTCAGCGGCGGGAATCCTAACGAAGAGTAGGCGCCCGTCAAAGTAGATGACGGAGGGACAATTTTGAAGGGCCACCGGCCTCGCTTCTTCTATCGGGCTTCGTTCACCCCCAAGGATTCCTCCGGGAGCGAGAGCGCCCGAGCAAGTTCGATGAATTTCTGATGCAGTTGAACCTCGAAGAGTCAGTACTGCCGTCGCGCCGCTCTTTTCTTCCTTGAACAACAGCTTGATGTCGGTCGAGCTTCCGGTTGGAAACCATAGCCATACCGGCTTGGTCGGACATGCACCGGTCGTCATATCGTTGAGAGATTCGCAAGTCCACGTGTTCTGTCCCCATTTTAGAGCATCGTCCGTATCGTAGCCCCCCGATGCCCGGTCGAAGATGATGACATCGCTCACCACAGCAGCTCCACGATCGTATGTGGCTTGCACCGTAACAGTGCGCCCTAATGGCTGTACCATTAACGCCGACGCATCTAGTGAGATTGCTCCCAGCATGGCGGCGAGGACGATTCCTGTGCAGCGAGTTCGGATGATCTGAAGCATATTGATGACAGTTTCCGTATATGTTCTGGTTGACAGTGGAGGCACACCGTGTTTACAAGCGCACGTTGTGTGTCACCGAGACGAGAAGGTCGCGCCAGCGGCTCGCTCGTGCATCACATTCGCGTAACGACGCTCCAGCAGCTTGCGCACGCGGGCCTGCTTGCGCAGCGACTTCGGCAGCGCGTCCAGGCCTGCCACTTCGCAGTGCACCTTGCCCACCATCATCAACACGTCCTGCTGACGCTTGACCTGCAGCGGGCAACGCATCAGGGTAGGACCGTCGACGACGAAGAGTTCGCTTTCCTTTTGCTCCATTTCTGCAACGAAGCCGCCCTGGCTGTCGATCAACGGCATCGCGCCATTGAGAATTACGCTGTCCGACAGCGGCATCCCGCTCTTCGAGAAAGCCTGCCCGACATAGGTGTAGCTGACTTTCGCATCGACGTTGCGCAGCGCAAGTTGCCCGGGCACCATGAACAGTGTGCGCTTGCCGAGCCCCTCGGTAACGCTCGTCGTACCAGGAGCCGCGTGCGCACCTGCGTCGCTCACTTCGGCGGTCACCGGCCTGAAGGCAGACACCGGAAGCAGCGCACGTTGCCCAAAGCCCACTTTGATTCGCGTACCCGAATCGCTGCTGACCTCGGCCGCCATGACACTCGCATCGTCGCGCTTTCCTACTCGCACGGCGAAGCCCGCGAGCGGATCCGACTGTGACGCGGAAGCGCCGAGAAAAACGCCCTGTCGCGCCACGGCGAACGACGACGAATAGCTTGCCGTTACAGACGGATTGTTGCCGCCGCTATCGCGGCTGTAGCTGTTCGCAACCGTCCCGGCGACGTCACCGTAGCGCCCCTTCCAGCGCCCCTGTATCGCGCCGGTCAGGCTGTCGATGCCGTCGCCCGACAGACCGAGCGCGAGCTCCCGGTAGCTATCACCCTGCCAGTTCCAGTTTCGGTCGAGCGTATAACGAGTTTTCGTGCTGTCGCGATTCGAGCGAACGTCAACGCCCGCCGATGTGTAGGCGGACGCGCGCCGCGTCTGCAACGCGGGCTCAGCCATCGAAAGCGTCACGCCAATGTAGCCACCATAATCGCTGCGCGCGACTGCGTTGCGATTCGCGTATATGCCAATCCGCAGGTTCGCGCTGATCTTGCGCCATGTCATCGATCGCGAAAGCGCTACCTGAAACGCGCGGGACACCTGGTTGCCTTGATGGGCAATGGGCGTCGCCCATGGTCGCTGCGACGCGTTAGCTAGTTGGAAAGGTGACCGCCCGACGCTCTTGTTGTAGGTGTAACCCAGCATCGCCGACCAGTTTCTGAGCGGAAACGACACGTTCGCGTTCAGCATGTCGTAGCAACCGATGTCACGATATGACGCTGCCGAGCCGCTGCACGCCGCTCCGCGCATTTGGTAGCGATATACGCTCCACGACAAGCCATTGACGAACGAAATCTGTTGCGTGTTGCCGCGCGAGCCGTCGTTCCCGACAAAGATCGAACCGCCGGCGGATAGGACCCCCTGCGGAAATGCATGGCGCCACTCAAGTGCCGTTTCGTTGTACACATGTCGGCCGATGCTCGCAATGCCGCTTGTCAGCGCCATTGCGCGCGAAAGCGGAATGCGCACGCCAGCAGCTGTTGCCATGCTGTCCGACGCATTTCGGGCGGACGTGCGGCCAGCCTGCGCAAACCATTGCCGCGTGCGCGAATTGACACCACCGCCCGTCTTTGTGAATGGCGTCGTCTGCGTGCGCGTCTGCACGCCATTTTCGAACACGCGCAGCGTCAGTGGATACGTACCTTCCGGAAAGCGCGACGTATCGAGCGCGTTGACGCCGGCTTTCATGTAGACCGTGCCGAGCAGTTCTTGCCCACGGTACGCATCGATGCGCGAGTCGCGCGGCAGCAGCAGAGTTACAGGCGTGCCTTGCTGAGCAATTTCCGGCTTCACATAGGCCAGCGTTGTTCCGACACGCACGCCGTCCAGCGTGCCAACCGGCAGCATCGTGAAGCCGAAGTTGCCACCTAGCGCGCTCGCGAGGTTGCGATTGTCCATGCGGCCGGCCTGCGCGTAATGCTCGGTGCCGAGATCGTGACGGTAATAGAGATCCCGGAGCAGGAATTCGCTGTTCGATCCGCGCGAGTAGTCCGCATGGGTAAAGCCCCAGTTTCCACCGACGAAGCTTTTCGGCGTAAGGCCCAGCGCACCCGTGCCCGACAAGGACAGGCTTTTGTAGTCGCGACCGCCCGAAAAATTGATCGTCTGCTGATGGATCAGCGCGTTTTCTGTCATCGGCGACGGTTCACGAAAGCGCTGATCGCGCTCCTGCGTGCTCACCCAGTCACGCGATAGGAACAGCTCGATGTTCCCGTCGCTTTCGTCATAGATCACCGCCGCGCTGTCCGTGTCGACATACCCGCAGCCGTTCACGCCCGCCTGTCCGGCGCAAGCGAGGTTGCCGTTGCGCGACATCATTGTCGACAGCGCGTCGCCGATCAGCGACATGTCTGCTGCCGGATCAATCTGCGGACCGAGCGCGTGCAGCAGGGGCGCGGGATCCTCGAATCGAACGGCGTCCGGCGTCACAAAGACGCGAAACAATCCAAGCGACTTGCCTAGAAAATTGACGTTGATACGTTCGTCGTGCCCCGTCATGATGTCCTCGAAGCCCGGCGGCACAGTCGAAGCGGGGTAGGCAGAGGACGCGAGGCCCATCATGCTTAGCGCGCCCAGGCATGCGACAACGGTTTTCTTGAGGTCAAATGCAATCATGCGGGCACAGGAACTTATGGCAAAGGACTACAAAAAGGGCGCGCCGCTAAGACGCGCCCATCGATAGATAGGGCGCGCTACTTAGACGCGCCCGTCTTTACTGCGAAGAGGCTTAGTCCCCGCCACCTTCCCCGCCACCTTCCCCGCCACCTGTTGCTGCTGCGCTATGCGTGAGGACGAGGCTGACGAGCCCCTGATAGCTGCCGGTCTCGAGGACCTTGACAGTCGACTGAGCGATCGACAGCGGCAGGACGATCGAGCCATCTTTCACGTCACCGGGGAAGATTGCGTTGGCCTGCAGCGTCTTCACTGTCGTGGCCAGCGTCTCGTCACCCAACTTAACCGTCAGCGGGGCGGCATCCGCGCTAGGGTTCGTCTGGTTCGTCAGGGACGGCGAACTCGCGAGGCGAACCTCCACATTCTTCGCCTTGTCGTTCGTGAAGATCTTCGTGCTCACTACAGCTGGCTGGAGACCGACGCCCGGCAGATATTGCATCTGCATGGTTGTCGGCAGTGCAGAGCCGTCCGCCGACAGCAGTTCAAGTGTGGCGTCGACGTTAGCAGTGACGGTGATGTTTTTTTTGAACAGCATGAGTCGACATGGCCATCAGGGCCGCGGCAGCGATCGGAACGAATTTCAACATTGGTTAGTCCTTATGGTTGGTTGATAAATTGGTGGGACCCGTTTGGGTTTCGTTGTTAGCGCTCAGCGCGTCTATCGAGTCGGTGGAAACCGTACGTACAACCTTCTGCTGTACACCTGACATTCCCTCGACTCGATATCGGATTCGCACATAAGGTGCGGAATTCAGTCCGTCCATCCTGAACTGCTGGTCTGGATAGACGCTGCGTTCAAATTTCGTCCACTGGCATGAAGAGTCTTCTGTGTCGGTCTGGCACGCACCGGCGTCAATAAGGCCGATCCGAACATTGCCGGTGTTGGTCAGAAGTCCGTTCGACACCTCGAAATCGGGAACGGGCGTCTTGGGCAGTACACGAACGAGCGGTGCCCACGAGATGGTGAAGTTGACTTTGCCGGACACCTTATCGTTCACTGCGGAATGGTCTTCAGAGAGCGAGGCCACCGGTTCCATGTAGACGCGATACAGCGCCTCCTTCTGAGGCACGCCCAGCGAAATCACCCGCACGAGCCGCGTGCCGCCAGCCGGCAATGCGAACTTCGCTGGCGAGATCACGACCGCGTCGTCGCCGGAGCTCATGCTGGTCTCCTCGCGCTCGTGATCTGTTGCCGGGTCGATTACGCGCTTCGCAATCACCTTCACGTATTGCGTCGATTCGGATTTCGAATAGACGCGCAGCTCTGCGGCTGGCCCACTGCCAGCTCCGATGGAGGTCCCCATTGGATAGACCATCATGTTTGCGCTGGCGATCGGGGAAGCAAGTGACGTTGTGATCGTGGCGATTAATGCCGCTGCAATACGGTATTTATCTTCAAATATGATCTGCATAACTCCTTAATAAAAATCCAGAATCGTTCATGCATTCATAGGTCAAACTGAATGTGGCGTTTACCTAGATGGCATATACGACTCAGTCAATGGGCCAGCCATTACGATGCAATGCTTGTTGCGATGTAATATTTAGGTTGGATTTTTACTAAGAGAGAGAATCAGGTCTATAAGAATTGGACTAAAAATCCAGAAAATCGTGCGATTTGCTCAGTTGGCGTGCTGGCGAAGAGCTGCAGTCACCTGCTAGCCAGGCAACTTCTCAGGTGGGAGCCAAAGTAGTACATGATTGGGGGAAACTTGGCCGTGACGGGCCGCAACTGCAGCCAAGCATAGTTGGCTGAAGGGCAGTGAAATCTGGCTGCTGCTAGGGTGGATGTGCACAACCCGGCGATGCTTCCAGATTGTTCAATCTACTGCTCCATGCTGCTCGCTGAATCCACGCAGCGGTAGTTCAACGTGCTTTGACGGTGATATTCGTTTTGCTTAATGGCACGTCCTGCCATTTACCCAATTTCTCAAGAGTGTCGAAATATTTCGGGACGACTTAATTGAAAGTCGACTGATGTCATATTAAAAACCTCTTGTCGACGCCAAAAAATTGCTTGAATTCTCAAAGGCTGGAGGTAGTCTGCTCAGTCTGGTGCTTGCCTTGGCCAAAGGTTAATACGCATGGTTTGGAGTTGCAATTGACCAGAATTTTTCAACTCCGATAACGGAGCATCGGGCACTTTGGTGAGGCGTGGCTCATCAAATGAGCCTTTTGTTCTGCTACTTTTCACGTCTCCGTCGACTTCGGCACGGGACGATTTTTCATGCGCAACGTCTCGCAGATGCAACTGCATAACGCGTGGTGGCGTGCTCTACAGCGAGCGCCAAGCACCTCAAGGCTGCCGGGCTGTTCACTTGAAAAGTGAGTGGTGTGCGAGTCAGCGACCAATATCCTTGACCGCTGCGCAGTCGTCTGCTTTATTCAGGGGTAATGCCTGCCGCCTTGATGACCTGCCCCCACTTGGTGGTTTCGGCGGCTTGGAATTGTGCCAACTCCGAGGCTGAGGTGGTCCAGGCTTCGGAGCCGGACATATTGAAGAAGGACTTGGCCGCAGCACTGTTCACGGCTTTGGCCAGCAATTGGTTGAGTCTGCCCGCGACAGGTGCTGATGTATTGGCGGGTGTGTAAGCGGCAAACCAGTAGCCCATGTCATAGCCTTTGACACCAGCTTCCGAGATGGTCGGAACATCAGGCAACTGTGCGCTGCGCTTCTGGGTGGAATATCCCAATGGGCGCAACTTACCCGCCTTGATCTGAGGAACGCCCGTCGAGACGTCTGTAATCATCAGGTTTATTTGCCCTCCGAGAAGGTCCGTGAGAGCAAGCGGATTGCTCTTGTAGGGAACGTGAAGGATATCGACGCCAGCGAGCTGCTTGAGCATTTCGCCTGCGACTCTGCTTGAAGAGCTGCCGCTGCCGAAACTCAGCTTGCCGGGATTGGCTTTGGCGTAGCTCAGCAGCTCGCCCACGGAGTGATATGGCGAAGTCGCAGGGACGACCAGAACCTGCCCACCTTTGCCCAGACCTGTGATGGGGGTGAAATCCTTGACAGGGTCATAGGAGAGCTTTTTGTACAAATGTTCATTGGCCGCATGCGTCGTATTGGTCGTGATGAGCACGGTGTAGCCATCAGGCGCGGCCTTGGCCACCGCTTGAGCTGCAATCATGCCACTGGCACCGCCTTTGTTTTCCACCACGACCGGCTGCTTGGTTTGCTCGGAAACGGCTTGTCCCAAGGCACGCGCAAGCTGGTCTGTGGCGCTGCCGGCGGCAAACGGAACGATAAAGGTAATGGGCTTGTTTGGATATTCGCCCTGTGCAAAGGCCAAGGGGCTGATTGCCAGGCTTGCGCCGCATGCAAGAACAGTGCGTCGTGTCAGAAATTTCATGGTTTGTCTCCTAGTGGTTGTTGTAGAAATTCAGGGTGTCGGACCAGCCAGCAGTGACTCGAGATGGCATGGAACCACGACAGGCATTTCAAGCACCCTGAAGCACAGCGTTTTTCCATGGCTATCCAGATTCAGCGAGTCATTGACCCCCCCATCCAGCACGTTGTCGAGCACCAGATTCATGGCGTGGAGCCTGGGTAGCAGGTATCGCCGGACATGGCTTGGCTTGCGGTCTGCAAACAGACGCATCACGGATTGTTCGGTGACTTGCTCGCACACCACTTCCCACAACTGCGGATGCCATGCAATGACGCTGATGTTGGAGCGGTTGCCTTTGTCACCCGTGCGTCCATGCGCAACTCGGTAAAGGGGAACGGTAAGGCTTGAGTTCATGGCTTACTCCTGATGCGACT
>Ga0308157_10003580_pt1 | contig 22256 bp, 18 predicted proteins | sample PhyBR1_FD_201035 | JGI IMG/M metagenome (GOLD analysis project Ga0308157, IMG submission 201035) | Phyllosphere microbial communities from UC Gill Tract Community Farm, Albany, California, United States - DLSLB.R1 | ecosystem: Host-associated > Plants > Phyllosphere > Unclassified | place: USA...
CTGACCTAGAAGAGGGCGGCCAGAAAGTGTGCCGCTTCTCGATCAACCTGATTCCCCACACGATCGACGTCACCACGCTGCGGCACCTGGCCGCCGGCTCGCGCGTCAATCTCGAGATCGACCTGATCGCGCGCTACGTTGAGCGCATGCTGGCACTGTCTATTAGCAAGTAGAATTTATCGAAAGTCGCGCGATTTCAATGAGTTAGCTAGATATTGGACAGTGTTAGACAAGTTGATCTGATGAAACATTGACGGTATTATTGGCGGTATGAACACTACACTGCCGAAAAATACCGTCAAGTTGACGGACAAGACTATCCGGACACTGGCCGCGGATGGACCTCCACAAAAATTCTTTGACGAAAAAGGATTGTATCTATATGTCACCAGCGGCGGACTCAAATCCTGGCGCTACGACTACCGCGTAGGTGGGAAGCGCGGAACCATCACGTTTGGGAAATACCCTGAGGTTTCCCTTGCTAACGCGCGGAAGAAACACCTCGATGCTAGGACAGCTCTTGCGAACGGTGGTGATCCGGCACGTGAAAGGAAGATCGAAAAGCTCGAGCGCCAAAATAGGCTCAACAACACCTTTGACGATATCGCGACTGCTTGGTTTGATGGGAAGCAGGAGCGCCGTTCTGCCGTGTGGCGGGAAACCCACAGCCTTTATTTGAAACGTGACCTATCTCCATCACTAGGCAACCTTCCACTAGTCGAGATCACCGGTGAAACGCTGCTCGCGGTTCTTGAAAAATCTCGTGCCAGATCTGGGGCTAGGACCGCCGACCGTGTTCGACAGACTGCGGTGCAAGTGTTTGACTACGGAAAACGAAAGCTCAAGGTATCGGTAAACGTAGCCCGCGGACTAGCCGGATGGGCGGAAGGTGATATGCCACCGAAGCAGCATCGAGCATGGTTAAAAGCAGCTGACTTGCCAGGCTTTTTGGTCGCAATTGACGGTTATCCGGGATATTTAACCACGAAATATGCGGCGCTTCTGCTGCTAATTACTATAGTCAGGAAGCGAGAGCTAACCGAGGCTCAGTGGTCGGAATTTGACCTCGCCCGCGCAATGTGGACGGTTCCTGCGGTTCGTATGAAGCTGCCGACTGAAGAAAAAGCTCGGCGCTCGAATGGCCATGATATCCCGCTCAGTTCGCAGGCCTTAGCTATACTGAAAGTATTGAAGCCACTCACCTCTGGTTCGGCATATCTCTTCCCAAGTAACGTAAGTCTCGACAAGCCGATGAGCCCGAGCACGTTAAATGTAATGCTGAATCGGATGGGGTTTGGAGGGTTGCTAACGCCTCATGGAATGCGTGCAAGCGCAAGTACGATCTTAAACGAGAGAGGATTTCGTGCTGATGTCATTGAGCGACAGTTAGCTCACGTTGAACGAAACCAAGTTCGGCGTGCCTATAATCATGCGGAGTTCATCGACGAGCGTCGAGAAATGATGCAGGCCTGGGCGGACTATCTTGATGCGATTCGCACTTAATTTTCGTTTTTAAAGGAAATAAATGACTGAGGATATGTACTTGCGCGTTCGACAGGTCAGTGCTCGAACTGGCTTGTCGCGCGCAACAATCTATAACATGATGAAACAAGGATCGTTTCCTATGAAAACGGCTTTGGGGGTACGAGCTGTCGGATGGTTAGAATCCGAGATCGTACACTGGATGGCTAGCCGAAAGGAAGTTACGAAAATGGGCCGGGAATCGCAACCCGGTCAACGCAAACAGATACAAGGAAAGGGTGTCAGAAGCGAGCCAGCTTTTTCTGTGCGCGAAAAACTAAAAGCTTCGCCGTACCCGTCTTCGGGTCGTCCTACTAACGCCAAAATCTTATGGGAAGATTGGCAAGATGACTCTCCGGCGCCGTCGCACGATGAAATGCAAAAAATAAGAGCTAAGCTCATTGCGTCCAATCGTAAGCCTACAGCCCGTTCGACGAAAGCATCAAGGATCGCCAAATCAATTTCAATCAACCCGCGAGGCGAGCAGCTTGGAATGTTGAGGGCACGCTCTTTAGCGTTAAAGAAAAAATAGAGTTGAATGAAAGCTATCTAATTGCTTCACACTAACTTTCCTTGCTTGGACATATCCTAAAGTGATGTTGTATTTACCCGTTGTAGGCCACGCACTGACGGCACCGAGCGATGTGTCGTTGATCGCAGTACACTAACGAAGCATTTTCGCGTCGCTAAAGTGACATAGGGCGCTTCCCTGGCGCATTGGAAGTTCAGTGTATCAACGCAGTGCCGACCGCGTCGGCCACTGTCGACACCCCACACTTAGCCAGCAGTCGATAAATCGAAGAGCATTTGTATTACTGTGGCCGCTGTCGTTTTATGACCATGTGTCAACATTCACGGAGTACGGCTTGCTACCTTCAAGAGCGTACTAGCATGTTTCAACGCCTCTTCACCAAACTCCGCCCCTGAAATAAGCCTGTGCCATGCACTCAGCACTTTCTCTTCAATGCTGCGCCAAACGAAGTCAACTTTGGATATTTCCATTCTATCAAGTTCTGCAAGCTCATTAACGGAAAGAGTGGCTACCAATAGGCCCCTTGTTGGCAAGTCTGCGTTCCAATTGATGCAGCTTGGATTTGAGAGCGATTGTCTGGATAAATATATGAGGCGAAGGCTAAATGCTCGATAAGCAAAAAAGAGAGCCCAAACAATCTCGCCAATATACGGTCGCTCCTCTTCAATCGATGTATCTCCCGATAATGCCAACATCATATTGTCGTTAACTGCGCCGACGTGGCTTCGGAAATCATCGTTGGATGGTAAGTCCAACCATAATCTCAGTTCGGATATCGTGATACATGTTATATGGTAAGGTTTTTTCACGAATTGAAAGCATGGTTTTCCACATCCGGTCGAAAGCCTTCATTCTACGCTTTATCGCAGCGTTCTATCCCTCTGCCGTCGCAGCATGAATGCGTGCGAGCATGCTCTTATAGCTTTCGATATCTTAGTCGTATTCATGTTTGATCGCGTTTTTCAATCGCTCGGTGATCCATTCTCTAAGGAGAAATGTGACCATTGCTAGCGCTGCGGTTGAAACCGTGACGGAAGTTATAACGGAGCTCAGAAAATATTCGGCCATTGTAGGTCCATTCTATGAAGACGATGTTTGCTACGACGCAGGACCTGACGTAGTGAAATGTGAAATCGGACACTAAACCTCGTCACTCATAACAACAAGCAATAATTAGACTGAATCCAGGATTTTAGTTAAGAGCGAGTTTACACGCTGCGGCTACTTGATAATTCTAGCTCCCTACATTCTGCGATAGCCATGAAATGCCATGGCACCGCATGCGAACGACGCTTTAGCCGGAAGATTCGATCACTATATTCCAGCAAGCAACATGATGCCAAAAATCCCGGATTAATCCGACAACCGCAAGAGCTCCCTAGCACAAAGTTATTTTGTTGTCAAATAGACCACTATTTGTGAGATAATGTTGCTGCCAAGCTCGTAGTGCGTTAGTCGCGCTCGCGACCGTCGGGTTTGACAACATGCGCAGCCGTGTTCGTTGGAGTAGGTGCTTCGATCCCACGAGGTAGCAGTTCTTCGACCAATCTCAAACTTCTCCCCCCTGTTTTCTAAGTGCCTCGTTTTGGTAGGCACGACTGCGCGCATTCACTTTCTTTATCTAGGAGCAACACCATGGCAGCAGTCATTCCAAACACAATTCAGTCCACCGCAGCCGGCTTCCAGCCTGCATTTCAATTCGTCAGCACAGAGGGTGACCGTCACGGCGATGCGCTTGCCGTCATCGCATCGGTCGCTGGGGTCTCTCTTAAAGAAGTATTCAAGCGTGCAGAAACGCTCGGCATGCCAAAGACAGGACCTTATAGCCACTGGGTCGATTCTGACCTCATCGGCAGTCTGTTAACCATCTTTGGATGGTCTTCCACTGAGTGGAAGGAAGTGACTGCGATGACGCACCTCCCTGCGCTCAGTATCTGCCTCGTGGAGTACGACAGTGATTGGGAAGTTGGTCGTTATGTACTGGTTCACTCGGGGGCGAAGTGTTCGCACGATGCTAAAACGATCAGCTACTTGGTTGATCCTTCCGCGACGGACGTACAGTTGCAGATTCACACCGATCTGAAAGCATTGGGGCCTGCTTGGTACATCGGCGTGCAACCCCAGAAAGGCCCATCTACACCCGCAAAGAAATAACGTTTCGCAATAGCTCCGCAGTTCACCAATCCCCTTTCCAACTCTATTTTTCCGCTGATTCTGTGGTGCTTTCGCATGCCCAAAGCAGTCACGCATGAGCCAGCAGCTAGACTTGGATGAGGGGACTCTTACCAGAGGTCTCACAAATGAATCGCAAATTCGCTTGGCACACGCGCAACGCCGCTTCCCCTCCTTTTTCGGTGCGTCATAAGATGCCAATGTTCTCGCTCGGGAATGTTGTCGCCACACCTGGGGCGCTTGATCTGCTCGACCGACACGCGCTAAATGCCATCACAATTCTTCGACGCCACATGTGGGGCGATTTTGGAACCGTGGGCGCCGACGATCAAGCTGCAAACTTGGCTGCCATCGGAAACGATGCACGAATTCTGTCGGCATATGAAGTTGGCCCTGACGGAAAAACTGAAAAACTTTGGGTCATCACGGAGGCGGATCGATCAAGCACAACACTCTTACTTCCCAGCGAATATTGAACCGTCGAAGCAATGCCGTTTGACCACCCGAGGCGGGCGGTGGTCTACGGCGTGTTGCCAGTAACCCTTGAAATCCATCCCATCCAGAACGGCGGCACATAGGCCGCCGTTTGCGTTTGTGGCTGAGAATCGAGAACGCTTTATTAACCATAGCTGAAAGCAATCATGAAATCTTCGAGGAAGGCTACGGCATCAATGCCCGTGTTATCCTTTGTAGTCCTGCGGCCGGAAACAAGCCCTGCGCTTCCATCTGCACTAGTAGCTGGTTACTCAGCGGCGGCGCAGTCGGAGGCCACTACGCGATCATACGACGCGGACATTCGGCATTTTAAACTGCATGGTGGAACCATACCGTCGACGCCGACGATGGTGGCTGAATATCTGGCTTGTATGGCAGGCACGTTGGCGGTGGCCACGCTCCAGCATCGTTTGATCGCTATTCACCGCGAGCATACTGATCGCGGCCTACCGTCGCCGGTGATGGATAACCTGGTCAAGCGGACGATGCAAGGGATCCGCCGCACCTTCGGCACAAAGCAACGCCGCGTGACCGCCTTAGTAAAGGATGACGTGATCGAAATGATGGTCCACGCCGATCAGCTCATGCCGATGAGAGCAGCGCGCGACAAGGCGCTGATTTTGATTGGATTCGCAGGTGCATTTCGTAGGTCCGAGCTCGTCGGACTTCAGTATGAAGACATGACCCAATACGATAGCGGCGTGGAGTTGTTGCTACATCGGTCCAAGACAGACCAAGAGGGAGCCGGACGGATTGTATTCATACCTTACGCACGCGGTAGTCGTTGCCCGGTCAAGGTATTGAAGAACTGGCTGGCCTTGGCCGCCATCGACAGCGGTCCACTCTTCCGTCCGATCAATCGACACGACCAGGTGGTTGGCAGCAAGGCGCTCACGCCGCAGTCCGTGGCGTTGATTGTGAAGGCTGCTGTGCGAATGATGGCCGGCGACGACGCGGCGCAGAAAGTGGCGGGGCATAGCCTACGTGCTGGTTACTGTACTGAGGCGGCCACTGTCGGATTGCAGCCTTATCAAATTCGTGAGCAGACCGGCCATAGGTCTGATGTGACACTTGCACGCTATATTAGACCTGTTGCCAAGCGTAAAATCCCTAGCCTTTTGTAGGTTTATGAAAAGTAGTAAAATGACAATCTTCCCGTCTAAGTATGAGCTGTTTGCTGCGATCCGTAGGTTTAGTCTCAACAGCAGGCATAACGCGTGTACTTCACTGAGCTTTGTCATGTCTCGCTCATGCGGTAAAGTAAGCGCTTTCCAATCCGTGGCACTCGAGTCACAACAACGCAGCCGATGGCAATCAAGAAATCCGAACTTTACTCATCCCTCTGGCAATCGTGCGACGAACTGCGCGGTGGCATGGACGCAAGTCAGTACAAGGACTACGTTCTCGTCCTCTTGTTTGTCAAATATGTCTCTGACAAATATGCTGGCGTGCCTTACGCACCAATTGCAATTCCAACTGGTGCGAGCTTCAGTGACATGGTCGCCCTCAAGGGCAAGTCCGATATCGGCGATCAGATCAATAAGAAAATCATCGGCCCACTGGCAAAGGCCAATAAGCTGTCCGACATGCCGGACTTCAACGATCCGAGCAAGTTGGGCAGCGGTCAGGAGATCGTCGACCGGCTCACCAATCTGATCTCCATCTTCGAGAACAAGGCGCTCGACTTCAGCAAGAATCGTGCTGGGGGTGACGACATCCTCGGCGACGCCTACGAATACCTGATGCGCCACTTCGCTGCCGAAAGTGGCAAGAGCAAGGGCCAGTTCTACACACCAGCCGAAGTGAGCCGTATCATGGCGCAAATCATCGGCATCCGCAGCCCGGAAACAAACAACGGCACCACTGTTTACGACCCAACATGCGGGTCCGGTTCGCTATTGCTAAAAGTGGGCGATGAAGCGCATGCAAAAGTCACGCTGTACGGTCAGGAAAAGGATTCCGCAACCTCCGGCTTGGCGCGTATGAACATGATCCTGCACGACAACCCGACGGCGGAAATCAGGCAGGGCAACACCATCGCCAATCCTTTGTTCATCGATGGATTTGGCGAATTCAAGACCTTTGATTACGTCGTTGCCAATCCGCCGTTTAGTGACAAGCGCTGGAGTACCGGCATCGACCCGCTCAATGACCCGCATGAGCGCTTTCAGAATTTCGGCACGCCGCCCGCCAAGCAGGGCGATTTTGGGTACTTGCTGCATATCGTCCGTTCTCTCAAGAGCACGGGCAAAGGCGCATGTATTCTGCCGCATGGCGTACTTTTTCGCGGCAACGCCGAGGCCGACATTCGCCGCAACCTAATCCGCAAGGGCTATATCAAAGGCATCATCGGACTGCCTGCCAACTTGTTCTACGGCACAGGCATTCCTGCCTGCATAATATTAATCGACAAAGAAAACGCACATAGCCGCAAGAGCATCTTCATGATTGACGCCAGCCGCGGCTTCATGAAGGATGGCCCGAAAAACCGACTGCGCGACTGCGACATCCACCAGATCGTCGACGTGTACAACCGGCGCGACGAGAGCGACTCGAAATACGGACGATTGGTTGGCATCGAGGAAATTGAGAAGAACGGCTTCAATCTCAATATTCCTCGCTACATCGACAGCCAGCAGGCTGAGGATGTTCAGGATATCGAAGGTCACCTGAAAGGCGGCATTCCCGTCGCAGATGTAGATGCCTTACAGGCGTACTGGAAAATTTGCCCGCAGCTGCGACAAACCCTTTTTAGCGCCAACCGGCCAGGTTACATCAACCTTGCCGTCGCCAAGCAGGCCATCAAGCCATCCATCTACGAGCATCCGGAGTTCGTGACGTTTATCGGCAGCATGAATGCCCTGTTCGCCGATTGGCAACAGCGCAGCATCCAAACACTCAAGGGCTTGCAGGCCGGTTGCCATCCGAAGATCATCATCAACGATCTCGCCGAAGACTTGCTCGAGCATTATGCGGCAAAACCGCTGATCGACAAATACGCAGTTTACCAACACCTCATGGACTACTGGACCACGACGATGCAGGACGACTGCTACCTAATCGCCGCCGATGGCTGGAAAGCCGAGACCTACCGCATACTCGAAACCACCAAGAAAGGCAAAGAAGTCGACAAGGGCTGGGCCTGCGACCTTATACCCAAGCAACTGATCGTCAATCGCTACTTCGCCAAACAGCAGACCGCCATTCGCGAGCAGGAAACCGCACTGGAAAGCGTAGCCGCGCAAATGGCTGAAATGGAAGAGGAGCACGGCGGCGACGACGGTGCCTTCGCTGAGCTTGATAAGGTCAACAAGGCCAACGTCAACGCCCGCCTGAAAGAACTTAATGGTGACCTGGAAGCCAGGGAGGAAGCCGGCGTGCTCAATGCCTGGCTGAAACTCTGTGCACTAGAAGCCGAGCTCACGAAAACCCTGAAAGGAGCCGAGGCCGAACTCGACGCCCTTGCCTATGACAAGTACCCGACACTTGGCGAAACCGACATCAAGACGCTGACAGTTGACGACAAATGGCTGGCTACGATCTCCGCCGCTATACATGGCGAAATGGACCGTATCAGCCAGACTCTTACCCGGCGCGTCAAGGAGTTGGCAGATCGCTACGAGACCCCGTTGCCAATGCTCACAGGCAAGGTTGCTAACCTAAGCACCAGGGTTGCTGCCCATCTCAAAAAAATGGGGTTCCAGCCATGAGCAAGGATAAGAGAGTCATCATGGAAAAAGTCAACGCCATCGGACTTCACCAGCTTCGGAACCGGACCAATCATGTTGCCGTGCGAGCATTGGGTGTCACAGAGAATGAGGGGACGGCGTGAGTACGGCACTGCAGGTTGGGTACAAGCAGAGCGAGGTGGGGGTGATTCCAGAGGATTGGCGGTGCGATGAGGTTGGTAGCTTTATCGACATGCTTACTGGATTTCCCTTCCCTAGCAGCGGTTATTCTTCGTCTGGTATCCGCCTGCTGCGCGGATCAAACGTTAAACGAGGCCGGACGGATTGGTCAGATAATCTAACAACTTATTGGCCTTACTTGACATCAGAAATCCGAAAATATTTGCTGCAGCCTGACGATGTGGTAGTTGCGATGGACGGTTCTCTTGTAGGTCGGAGTTTCGCTTCGCTGAGTAAGAATGATGTTCCAGCGCTGCTATTGCAACGAGTGGCGCGACTTCGATCTGGAGTTGTCTCGCAGGCATATTTGAAGGTGTGGATATGCAGTCAGCGTTTCACCAAGCATTGTGACTTAGTCAAAACGACGACTGCAATCCCTCATATCAGCCCGGCAGATATCCGGTCATTTAAGATCGCTATTCCGCCAACGAAGGTAGAGCAAGAAGCCATTGCTAAAGCATTAAACGATGCGGATGCGCTCATCGATTCGCTTGAGGAACTTATCATCAAAAAAGGCCACCTCAAACAAGGCTCCATGCAAAAATTGTTGTCTGGGAAAAAGCGCCTGCCGGGATTTAGTGGGAAGTGGAAGGTGAAATCGCTGGGCGAAGTGCTGACTATTTCGCACGGCAAGAGCCAACAAGCCGTAATAGATCGAAATGGTATCTATCCAATACTCGCAACTGGTGGCCAAATTGGTATGGCGAACAGGTTTCTGTATGATAAGCCATCGGTATTAATCGGCCGAAAAGGAACAATCGATCGGCCACAGTATATGGACAAGCCGTTTTGGACTGTCGACACGCTTTTTTATTCGGTAGTTCACGAACCAAACAGCGCGAAATTCCTGTTCTTCTGCTTTTGCTTGATTGATTGGAGGCAACACAATGAGGCTTCGGGGGTCCCGAGTTTAAATGCTAAAACCATAGAGAGAATTGAAATCAATGTACCAGATCCTGACGAACAAATCGCCATTGCCACCGTTCTTTCCGATATAGATGCCGAGATTGGGGAACTTGAAGCGCAGCTCGTTAAAGCTCGAACCATCAAGCAGGGCATGATGAACAAACTCCTCACAGGAAAGATTCGCCTGATATGAACCTTGGACAGCCAGAACGCATCACGCAAAACCGGGTTGTCGCCCTGTTCCACGATGAACTGGGCTATGACACGCTCGGCGATTGGACCGACCGGTCGAATAACAGCAACGTTGAAGTTGCGCTTCTGACGGCCTACCTAAACAAGCGCGGATACAGCACGGTCCAGATTGGACGTACCCTTGACCGATTGCGTGCAGAGGCTAGCAACCCCAACCGCAGCCTCTACGACAATAACAAGGTGGTGTATAGCCTGTTGCGTTATGGCGTCCAAGTGCAGGCGGCGGTGGGCGAGAATGCCGAGACGGTCTGGCTGATCGACTGGAACGATCCGACGCTGAACGACTTCGCCATCGCTGAGGAAGTGACGTTGCACTCCGGTAACGCCACTGCGCACGAGCGGCGGCCTGATGTCGTCATCTACGTCAACGGGATTGCAGTCGGCGTGCTGGAACTGAAGAACAGCCGCGTGGATATTGGAGAGGGCATACGGCAAAGTCTCTCGAACCAGCAGGCGGCGTTCAATGAATGGTTCTTCAGCACTGTGCAATTCATCTTCGCCGGCAATGATTCCAAGGGGCTGAGATACGGAACGATCAAGACTGAGGAAAAATATTTCTTGAGCTGGAAGGAAGACGAGGCGGACAACAGCCGCTTCAAGCTCGACAAATACCTGCTGAAGATGTGCAACAAAGCGCGCTTGATCGAGTTGATGCACGATTTCGTTCTGTTCGATGGCGGTGTCAAGAAGCTGCCACGCGTACACCAGTATTTCGGCATCAAGGCAGCGCAGTCACATGTGCAGCGCCGCGAGGGCGGCATCATCTGGCATACGCAGGGCAGCGGCAAGAGCATCGTTATGGTGCTGCTCGCCAAATGGATTCTGGAGAACAAGCCCAACGCCCGCGTCGTGATCGTCACCGACCGCGACGAACTGGACAAGCAGATCGAAGGCGTTTTCATTGCCGCTGGTTACCCAATGACCCGTGCCGGCAGCGGGCGCGACCTGATCGCCCGGCTCGGCCAGGCGACGCCGCGACTGCTGTGTTCGCTGGTGCACAAGTTCGGTAAGAAAGGCGTCGATGATTTCGAGCAGTTCATCAAGGAGCTCGAAGCGCAACCCTGCCCGACAGTGGGGGAGATTTTCGTATTCGTAGATGAATGTCATCGTACCCAGAGCGGCAAGTTGCACCGCACGATGAAGGCGCTGATGCCCAATGCGGTATTCATCGGCTTTACCGGCACGCCGTTGCTCAAGCAGGACAAACAGACCAGTCTGGAAGTGTTCGGCGGCTACATCCATACCTATAAATTCAGCGAGGCCGTCGAGGATGAAGTGGTGCTTGACCTCGTGTATGAGGCGCGCGACATCGACCAGCGCCTTGGCTCGGAAGAAAAGATCGACGCATGGTTCGACGCAAAGACCCGTGGCTTAAACGACTGGCAAAAGGCGGCCCTGCGCGAACAGTGGGGCACCATGCAGAACGTGCTCAGCTCGAAGGCCCGCATGGATCGTGTGGTGGCCGACATCGTTTTCGACTTCTGCGTCAAGCCGCGCCTGTCCAACCAGCGCGGCAACGCCATCCTGGTCGCTTCTAGCATTTACGAAGCGTGCAAGTATTTCGAGTTGTTCCAGAAAACGATCTTCAAGGGCAAGTGTGCGGTCGTCACTTCGTATAACCCGCAGGCGAAGAACATTACGTTGGAAGACACCGGCGCCAATACCGAGACCGACAAGCAATTCGTCTACGCGAGCTACTCGGCATTGCTGCAAAACGTCGAGGCGCTGCCCGGAAAATCCAAGACAGAAACCTATGAGGACCAAGCCAAGAAGCTGTTTAAGGAGCAACCGGCAAACATGCGCTTGCTGGTGGTGGTTGATAAACTCCTGACCGGTTTCGATGCGCCAAGCTGCACCTACCTATACATCGATAAGAGCATGCAGGATCATGGTTTGTTTCAGGCGATCTGTCGTACCAACCGGCTCGACGGCGACGACAAGGACTTCGGCTACGTGGTCGACTACAAGGATTTGTTCAAGAAGGTCGAGAAGGCTATCGCCGTGTATACGTCTGAACTGGACAAGAGTGCTGGCGGCGTCGATCCCGAGGTGTTGCTGCAAGACCGTCTGAGCAACGGCCGCGACCGGCTCGATAATGCGCTGGAATCTGTTGCGCTGCTGTGCGAGCCGGTGGCGCCGCCGCAGGGCGAGCTTGAGCACATTCATTACTTCTGCGGCAATACCGAAATCGCTGACGATCTTAAGGCGCATGAGACGCAACGCGTCGCGCTCTATAAAGCGATGGTAACTCTTGTGCGCGCTTACGCCAGTATCTCGGACGACCTCGGGAGGGCAGGTTACAACGACACCGATATCGAGCGCATCAAAAAGGCGATAGACCGCTACTTGAAGCTGCGCGAAATCATTCGTAACGCCGCCGATGAAAAGCTGGACATGAAGGCCTACGAGGCCGACATGCGCCATCTGCTCGACACTTATATTGAGGCTAACGAGCCAAGGACAATTTCACCGTTCGACGGCATGCCGCTACTAGAATTGATCGTCAAGACCGGCATCGCAAGCGCCATCGACAGTCTGCCCGCGGGGCTAAAAGGCAATAAGGAGGCGGTTGCTGAAACCATCGAGAACAACGTTCGCAGCAAAATCATTAAGGAACACCTGAACGATCCGGCTTATTACTCTAAGATGTCGGCGCTACTCGACGAGATCATTTCGGCGCGCAAGGCCAAGGCAATTGAGTACGAGGAATATCTGAAGCAGGTCGCGGAATTGGCGAAGCGGGTGGAGGCGGGACAGGCCGATGACACACCGGAGCAACTGAACACGCCGGGACGGCGCGCGTTATACAATTTGCTGCGGGAAGGTGCTGCAGGTGCTAGCGAACTTCACGTGGCGCAATCTGCCGCAAGCTATGATTTCGCCGGATCGGATGACGCGCTGGTGCTAGCACTCAAGATCGATGAAGCCGTCAGACGCTCGCGGCCCGATGGCTGGCGGGGCGTTCAGTCTAAGGAAAACGTCATCAAGGCTGCCTTGTACAGGATTTTGCCGGACGAGGATGAGGTCGAACGTATTTTCCTCATCATCCGGCAGCAGAGCGAATATTGAACTTGATGCAATTCAAACTAGGCAACATTGCTGTCGAAGTGGTGCAGAAAGACATCAAGAACCTCCACTTGAGCGTGCATCCTCCTGCTGGGAAGGTGAGCATTGCCGCGCCTATGCACATGGACCTCGATACCATCCGAGTGTTTGCCATCACCAAGCTCGCATGGATCAAAAGCCAGCAGAAGAAGCTACGGGAACAGGAAAGGGAAACCCCGCGTGAATACCTTGATCGTGAGAGCCACTACCTTTGGGGTAAGCGTTATCTGCTCAAGCTAGTCGAAAAGGAGGCGGCGCCGTCTGTTGAACTCAAGCACAACAAGATGATTCTCCAGTTGAGACCAGCAGCCAGCTACGAGAAAAAGCAGGAGGTGCTCGATGCGTGGTATCGCGAACAGCTTAAAGAAGTTGTCCCGCCGCTAATTGCTAAGTGGGAAAAGGTTGTAGGCGTGAAGGCTGGAAAGTTGTTCTTGCAGAAGATGAAAACGAAATGGGGGAGTTGCAGCCCGGGCCCTAAAAATATCCGGATCAATACCGATCTGGCCAAGAAGCCGTTGCAGTGCCTTGAGTATATCGTTGCGCATGAACTCATGCACCTGCTGGAACGGCGCCACAACGACCAGTTTACCGCGCTCATGGATGCCCACATGCCGCAGTGGCGGCAATATCGCGAGATACTGAATAGCTTGCCACTGGCGCACCAAGAATGGCGGTATTAATGGGGCGGGCAGTTTTTGGCGGCCGGAAGTTCGTGTTTGCTTTGTCGTTTACTTACGTTGCATGCGTACGTCGCGCCGCACCATGTTAGCCAAAAGCCACCATTAGCATTAGTCAGCTAGCACCAATACCGCATGCAACTTAACGTTGAAACGAAATCTATATGATCTGCATGCCTTCCTTGGCAAAGGCTCCTCTACGCGCCGCAGTGTGCTTTAAAGAGTATTTGGGGATTTGATGAGCTTTCTGTATAGTGAGTTCTTGGCACGCTATCTTAAGCACGATAGACAGCTTCTCACTTACTAAGCACGTGCTTAGCCTAACACTATTGATCGATTAAGGAGTCGCAGTGTCTGACAAAGTTGCGGAAGAACTTGGGAGGGCCATAGCTAGCAATCGTCCAGTGGTTCTGTTCTTGGGACAGCGGTATGCCAGTGCGGAAGCGACGTCTGATCCATTCGTTGCAAGAGCCGAACAGTATTTTGACGGAAACGATTTAGAAGCTAGTTGGAGCACGTTGCTTCAAAAGCAGCTCGACGACGACTTCTATTCTTGGATTGTCGAGCGCTTTAAGCGGCAGGTGCTAACCGAATCTCTTGAGCAAGTTTTCGAGGTTGCCTGGAGCGCCGTGTTTACGTCTTCAGTGGACCCGCGCATAGGTGGTCGGCTCGAGACACGTGGACGTATTCCCGAACCTATCCTTTCTAAAGAACATTTTCCCCGGGTCCCACGCAGTCGAGCGCGTCCCGGCGTGCACTATCTGTTCGGACGGGCCGACGAAATGTCTCCGGAAACGCGTGCTCCGCGGTCGCGCAAAGAGTTAGTCAAACGGCGTACAGTACACGCAAACCCGATATTAAACCGTATTCCTGAGACGACCACCGGTCTCGGCTTGCTCGTGATTGCGGGCTTTCAGGCAGGTGACTGGCTCTCTGCTGATGAGTTGTTGGCCCCATTATACGATCAACCAGGAATGCGTATTATCTGGTTTCTCGCGCACCAGGCCTTGCCACAGTCTGAACTATTCGACGATCTTGTTGCAAGTGGCAATTTGACTACAGACGAGCGCAGTCTCGAGGAAGCAGTGCTCGCGTTTGATATCGCATCTGGGGCGGGCCAGGTTGAGCAAACGATCTTCCATGCCGAGTCGGGTACCATCACGCTGGGCACTGATAAGTTTCTGCGCCTCACGGCAAGTCTACGGTTGCGAATCGAGGCCGCGGCTGCAATTGTAGATGACAGTTGGACGGATCCACCGGAGCCACTTGATAGGACGGAGTTATCGGAAGCATTTCGACTCTTCCACGGTGATTTGTGTGGCGCGCGTGGTCTGGTGAACGGAGTGCTGAGGGGATTCTTAATCGAGCGTGATTTTGAATCACTGCTCTGGACGCAAGTGCAGCAGTTAGCACAACGCCCAGGGCAAGATGAAAGCCTAATTATCGTCCATGGTCAATCGGGTATGGGTAAAAGTCTTGCAGTTGCTCGCATCGCCCTGAAGCTGCGTAGCGATTTGCGCTTGCCGGTTCTGTATTCATGGGCGCGCGTACCATCAGCCATGGAATTGGACGATTTTTGCGAGGCGGCAGAGCGTAGCGGAGCTGATTGGACAGTCATTCTTTGCGACTGCAATTCCGAGGTCCGTCGTTACCGCGAATTGATGGACGGACTCAAGAGCCGAGGACGGCGTGTGATCGTTGTCGGTACTTGCTACCGGCAGGATCCTACCGCAAACTTGTCTAATAAAAAATATATTGAAGCAACAGCTACTTTAAGCAAGGGCGAAACTGCCGCAATCAAACTGTTGATCGCACGCTTCGGGCAGAGCGCTGGAATTGACTACGAACGAGGCGGTGACCAGGTTTTGCCGATGCTGTATCGCCATCTGGCGGTAAGCAGACAGCGCATCGTTGGTGGTATAAACGACGAAGCAAGGGCCACAGAAGAGTTGATACGGCTTCGGGCAAGAAACGTTCCTCGTCCGAAGGAAATGCGGTCGCTGCTAGCGCAAAAGCTCATTGAGGCCAATTGGGCTGAAGGCAACATCGAAATCTTCGAGTCCGACGAAACTCTTGCCGCGGAAGGCGAGGATGCTGCAGGACGGTTCGTTGACTATGTGATGATTGCTGGCCGGTTGGACTGTCCAGTTCCGGTAAACCTGCTTCTGCGCGCTATTCGTAGTGTTAACGACAATCTGGATTATGCTCAGATCTTGTACATGTTCGACCAATTAGATCTGTTTCGTTGGAAAATGGCAGATGGCGAAGGTAACGATTTACTTGTGTATCCGCGATTACAGCTTGAGGCCGAGCTGATATGCACGCGACGGCTGGCAGGCAGTTCGCGCGAGCTTAGCTGCATTGTGGAGCTGATCTGCGCTGCTCGAATATCAAGCGTAGACGGGAAGGCTGAACGTGATTTTCTGCTCGATCTGCTACACAAAATGCACCGCGACGGCCCACGTCTTAAAAAGTACCAAGCGGGGTATTTAGATTTCGCGCGAGCATTGACTACGTTGCGTATGCAATACAATGTTCATGATGCGAGCTTAATGTTGCAAGAGTCAGCTTTTCGTCGCGAATCCATTTTCATTTCAGATGGAACCGCAAATCTCGAAGAACGTATCCCAGATGACCAACGCGATCAGATTCTTGAGGAGGCACGTGACGTCATCGAGATTGCGTTAAAAGAGATAGCGGACCGTAAACTGCCCGCTGGCAAGCGAACCCGGCAGAACCTTGCTGTCGAGCGGGCGACAATCTACTGCTATCAAGCATGCGGACTAGCGCGCCGTAAAGCAAGTGCCGAGCAGATCATGTCGTACTATGGTGCAGCCCGAATCGCTATAACTTCAGCGGCTTCAGCAGCCAGTAGCTACCACCCATTTGACATTGCGATTTGGGCCCCCGCCTTAATTGTCAAAGAAAATGTGCTTCTAGAGCCTCAAAAGCAGGAGTTGCTCGCAGACATCTATTCTACATTTGACACGATCAGTGCGGATGTCAACCTGCGACGGTATCGGGCCGAGTTTGAAGAGAGGCGCATGAAGATTGCGCAAATGTTGAGCGATAATGCTCTTGAAGATAGCTCCTTCGCAGAGCTCGAGCGGCTTAAACCTGCTGTAGCCTATTATTTGCGTGCACGCTCATTTTGCCCAGAGGCACTAGATTCGACGCGAGCGGTGGATGCCCAGATGAGGGAACGAGCCGATCAGGCAGCCACGTATTTTGAAGAGCGTTATGAGTACATTGCTCACGATCAACGAGCACTCCAACTGTTAATCCAATTGAGATGGTTGGCCATGTCCGGTGAACGGTTAATGCGACATGATCGGTGTATTATTCCTCAGGATATCGAATTTCAAAACAAAGTCCTAACGTATGTTCAAAATCTGAACAAATTAGCCGGGAGTGGCGCGTCCAATGTTTATCGTTTGCTTGAAGCTGTTCTGCAATGGATTGCTGGGGATTCGTCTTTGGCGCGAGAGCAATTCAACCAGCTGGCCCGCGACTCAGATTTTGAGGACGGCTCGCGCGTAGTACGTCGGCTACTTTTGCAGAGTGAAGATCCTGACGGCTATCGTGGTACTGTTGAGCGCTTGCGCAAGGAAGGTAACTGGTCCATCGCTGTGAAGAACTTTTCCGGAACTGTCGATCTAGAAGCCCGCCAATTTAGCAGGGAGGAGTTACGCAAAGGGCGAGTACTGCAAGGTTTCAACATTGCGTTTAATTTTCTCGGCCCAATTGCGGATCCAATTCGTATAGGAGGCAAACCATGACGTTCACCATCCTCCATACGCATTTCACTACCTTACGTCGCAGACTTGCAGTGCACGTAAAACCTGCGCTGGCCGAGATCACAGTTGATGCGCCGCGAGGCGATGCTGACGAGTTATCTTTTATGCGACTGGTGGCGTGGGGCTATATAGTACTCAACGAATCGGCACGTGTACCGCTCGGTTTTCTAAAGGCGTTGCCACCTTGGAGTTCAGCGGCGGCGTTACTGCCGCATGTCGGAGCACTGCGGACGTCGATGAGTCACAATCTAGCGTTCGATAGTACGCGTGACGTCAAGACCATGCGTGCCGCATCGGACTGGTATTCAAGATCCTGTGGTGTCGGCTCACCTGTTTCCGATGCCCAATGGAACGCTTGTTTCAACAAGCTTCTAGAGGAATTATCGCAGGCTTTAACGCTTGCGATACAGGCTTGCGACCAACTTGCCGATCCAATCGACGGCTCGCGTTTGGTTAGTGAACTCCAGCTTCGTCTCGATCGCGACTGGCCAGGATATGTATTTGACCGCTATGTCGACCGGGCTGTCGAAAATTTTGGATATGGTTTGAATGCCGTCGATGTGCGTGGTTTGCATCTCGCCAATTGGAGAAAGGTGGTTGCCGCTGCAAAAGAGGACCAGATAGAGCAGGTACTGACGCAACGGATTGAGGCGGATATCCTTGATTACATGTGCAATGCTCTACCAGTTCCGGCAGATGAAATAGCGCATTTGCTGCGTTACGACGATCAAGCAGCTTTAGCGGCGGCTCTGATGGCCTTGCGTGCATCTGGACCAAGTCTCGCGAAGGACGTGTTAGGGCGGCTACGTGACCTGTCAAGCGCTGCAGCGGCGGCAAAAACTGAGTAGGCGTATCTGTAAACGTTAGCTACACTGCCACTTGTAACGAAGAACAAAAGAAGATCCCGAAACAGTTCCCTGACCCAACGTCTTTTGTAGTAGCGGTCTTCGTTGAGTAGGGAACATTTCAATGGCCGGCTTTCAATTCCCAAGAAGTTCTTTGTCCAAATCTGTCCAGCTTGAGCGGGTGGACATTCGATGAACTGTGTAGCGCTTACCATTTCATTACTTTCATGGCGTCGGCCGAACCGACAGTATGCCTTTGCGTCTTCTCCGTAGGTTGGAGCGGGATAAGTAGGATGGTGCCGTTGTCTAGAAGCCGACAGCTTACTTCGTCACCAACGCGTAGCCCCGCACCTTCAATGATCGCTTTCGCTAAACGCAATCCGCCTATGGAGTTGCCCCACTTCGTTAGTTTGGTCATACCAGCCTCCTGAGCAAAAGTGTAGTCAATGCGTACACTGTGAAATTGAGAGGTTCTCCCCGTTGCGGCGCCACAGTTACGGCATGCCCTTACATTTACGGGTTTGGTATCCCGGTCGAACATGACCATTAATTCGGGTATTGTGAACAAATTTGGGTATCTGACGGAATCAACGGTCACGATGCCGGAATACGCGCAGGTTTAAGCATTACAAGCCAATGTTGGCCAGATGCCATTCCTTGTCGCCCTAAGGCGCCCAAGGCGGCTGTGATTGGCGTGTTGCTGATGCTTAACGTTATGGCGCAATGCCGCTAGAAGCTTGCCGCTACACTGCAGACAGCTTGGGCGGTGCGTTGCGCGGTTCAACGCAGATAAGGCCAAATCGACGCATTAACGCTAGAATTTCAGGCCTCCATTCCCAGTTGTGCTTCGTCAATCGTAAACGTGCGGCAGCTAATGCGTCTCGCAGCGCCAATCGCTGTAAAAGTAGTCGGTAGCTATAGTAGTTCAGATGTGTTCACAATTTAAACACACCACCAACCAACCGCCTCTTTTCCGACATAATATGACGACGCCGATCCAACATGTTGTAGCCACTCAGACCGCCAATATCCATATCGATAAGATCCGCATCACAGCGGACTGTACACACAACCCATTTGGCAGGGTTTGGTACTTCGACGCCCCTGACTTGGGGCAGGTCGTGCCAGCGAACGGTGCAAGTCCGACCATGTTGCAGCTGGTGGAAGACGGAGGGAGGGCACAAGTGCGTTCCACACAGATCGACGACAATGGGCTTGCGCATGCGCTGGAAATTCACTGTTGTCCGCCGAAAGTCTTGCAAAAGCATAACCTTTTCGGGCACTCCGTATTACAAGACTACGTGTATGTGATTCTCGATCTGGTAACTAAATTTCTGAAGATTGACGTTGATCCGCTCGACCGTGCAGCATGGAAGGCAGGTCAAGTAAAGATCACTGAGATCGACTTGACAGGGAACTTCGCTATTCCACTCGACAGTCTGGTGTCGATCATAGATGCAATCGATGAGAACAATCGCATCGGTAAGAATCGCCGCTCGCTTACCTGGATAAAGCTCGACCGGGGCTCTGTAGAACGCTCGGATTTTCACGAATTGTGCATTTACGGCAAAGCTGAACAACTCATGGCTCAGTTCTATACTGCGAACAAGTGCAAACAGTTGGGTCCCTACCAGACAAAGCTTGTGGAAGAAGCTAAAAAGGGTATCCGCGCCGAAGTCAAACTTCGCTCTGCGCTGCTGAAGGAGCGCGACCTCGGTTTCGTGTCTCGCTGGAGAAACTTCGACGTTGCAGCTTTGTATTTTGAACTCTTTGAAACCTACAGCGTCAAGCATGCGATCCAACAGCTGCTGACAGAAGGCGAGATGGAGTTGCTGTCACGTGCTGAGCGCGCTGCATACACACTATGGATGAATGGTCTGTCGCTGGAAGAGCAGGGGTATTGCCGTACTTCTGTATGGAAATATAAGACTGCAATTCTTGCAAGGACTGGAATCGACGTGAGTGGGAATCGTCGGCCCGAGAAGCTCCCCGCCCTTGATCTGCACCATGTATTCACGCCCGACAACGTATTGCCTGTACCCGAGTGGGCCATCGGCACACCGTACTACTTTCCGCCTACAGTAGTAGAAAACTCCCCGTGCGATACGATCATCGGGGATGTCCCGGTCGTGTTGGAGTTGTTCGATGAGTGAGGGGAATTCGCGCATCCCGGCGAACCGCCCTTCAAGGCTATGAAGGAGTCAGCATGAAATCTATTCCACCGGAGCTTCCGCAGTTCTAGGAGTGTGATGAATTTGGTCGTGCATGCATGCATGCATGCAATTTGCAAGTCTCGGAACCGTTCGTGGGCGTATGTCATTGTACAAATAAACACCAACCACTTGCAGCGGAGCGTGTTCAACATCTGCTGTTGAACACGCTCATGCTTACAAGGTCTCGTCCTTCGCGATTTTGCTGTCACCCGCGACAGCGTTCTGTTTCAATTTTGCGACGTCGCGGGAGATAGTCGCAGCGTCTACTTCCAGCAAAGTCGCGATTTCACGCTGAGACTTGTTCTCGGATAGCATTTGATCCACTCGCATTTGCCGCTCAAGCATTTCCATCCTTTTTGACGCTTGCGGATCAAACTGGTCTCGGATTTCCCAACCAAAGTCTAGCTTTCCCTCAACCACCTTCCACCAAAACTGGAACCGACGTGGCGTTGCGTCATCGTGGTCACATTTCGACCTGATAATGTTGAAGCCACCGCCGTATTCCTGCAGCGCCCCATGGTCGTGTGTGATTGAGATCACGTTATCTGAAGCGTTATCGATGATTGCGCGAGTAAGCGGGTTTGTTGCTTTACCTGTCGTATCGAACAAGAGGACAGCGGTCCCTTGCGTGTTCAGACGGGATAGAAAATTTTCAGCGCTACTACCTTCCATTTTGTCGAACGCATTCGCAGATTTGGTCCAAGCTTGAACGCTGTCGAAGATAACCAACCGTGTATTGGGCGAAATGGCTTCGACGAATGCTTCTTGGTCGTAGGCAGAATTCAGGTAGAACACTTCTTTACTGTTTTGATGACGGTTGTACAACTGCATGTTTTCTACCGCGGTGTGCTTAAAGTCCGAACGGTCTCGGTCGCGAATTAAAGTGAATTTCCGGAAGTCAGAACTTATATTCCGCTCACTCGAGAAGTAAATCACCGAAGAGGCGGTTGCGTTGCCGAATGGCAAAAATTCTTTTCCGGCGGCGACGCAATATGCCAGAAGGTGAGCGAAGATTGTGATGTCCAGATCGGGCGGAGCGGTAAATAGAACTGTAGATCCGACTGGAATCAGATGTGGGATGAGAAACTGTTGAAGAATACTTCCTCTCTCGTTAGCGTCATGCAAGGTCATTAGCCTTAACTTCGGACTCTTACCATACTCTTTAGGGGTGTTGTTCATCTCTATCTCATTTTTTTTTGCGATTGCAGATATGCCATGATGTCGTCGGCATGCGCGCGGGTAACCGACTATCTGACAGCCGTACTTGATGGGAGTTTGTTTTGATATAGGCCGCGCGTAACGCGGCGACGCAAGCGACAAAGTCCTTGCAAAAGATCGATTGACCACCAATCAAATATCTGCGGCTGTAAGCACCAGGCAGACGGATCATTTGTCCGGGCTCTGCTGGCCAACGACCAAGTCGTAGCGCTCTCTGATTCCGCCGCTGGGGACGTACCAGTTGGGGAGACTGCGGCCACTGCTGTGGCGCTAGGCTCAATGCATACAGCTTTGATTGCATCCGTCAGTAGCTACTGACACCCGTTTGAAGGTGTCACATACTACCATAAGGCGATAACTCTGCCTTGGATTCTCACATGCGTACAGGAGAGAAAGTGATCGCGTTCGCAGTTTTTCCGGCCACGGTATTTATGGCGGTATTTGATACTGAAGCTCGTAGGCGCTCAGCATCCATGCGGGTTTTGACGCAACTCAACGTAATCGCGCGTTACGTCGAGCGCATGCTGGCAGCAACCACCGCCAGGTAATCGAGCACACGGCTCGAGTCCACCGGCTTGGTGAAGTGCGCGTCAAAGCCGGCGGCGCTCGAGCGCG
>Ga0308157_10003581_pt1 | contig 22252 bp, 14 predicted proteins | sample PhyBR1_FD_201035 | JGI IMG/M metagenome (GOLD analysis project Ga0308157, IMG submission 201035) | Phyllosphere microbial communities from UC Gill Tract Community Farm, Albany, California, United States - DLSLB.R1 | ecosystem: Host-associated > Plants > Phyllosphere > Unclassified | place: USA...
TGTTAGCTGATCGCGTGGAAAGCTGTATTTCAAGCGGCTCGACAGGCGAAGGTTCACACGACTTCGCGCGCGTTCGGCGTATCGTTAAAACGGATGAATTTTCATCCGTTTTTCGTTTGCGCCCTACCCAGAAAAGCGCGCACTTCGTGCTTTACACCCGTCTGAATGAATTGCCGCATGCGCGGCTGGGCGTCGTTGTGGCCAAGCGATTTGCGCCGCGCGCCGTCACGCGCAACACGATCAAGCGTGTCACCCGCGAACTGTTCCGCCAGACCAGCCTGCCTGCGATCGATTGCCTGATCCGCCTGGCCAAGCCGGTCAACAGCAAGGACGGGCCGGCCACCACCGCCAAGCTGAAAGCGGCTTTGCGGGTGGAGCTGGCACGCCTGTTCGCGCAGGCCAAGACGGCCAAGCCGCCCAAACCGGCCTTGCCTTCGGCGCCGCCGCCTCCATCTGAGGCCCCATGAAAACTCTGCTACGCTTGCTGCTGCGCTTTTACCAGCTGGCCATCAGCCCGCTGATGACGCCGAGCTGCCGCTTCCACCCGAGCTGCTCGAACTACGCGCTGGAGGCGCTGCAGGTGCATGGCGCCGCCAAGGGCAGCCTGCTGGCGGTCAAGCGCGTGTGCCGCTGCCATCCGTGGAATCCGGGCGGGCATGACCCCGTCCCTCCCGCGGACGGCAAAACGAATTCCTCTACGACCGCTTGCGGTTGCAACCACTCCTGACAAATAGCCTAATGGATATCAATAAACGTACCATCCTGTGGATCGTGTTTGCCGTGTCGCTGGTAGTTCTCTGGAACAACTGGATGGTCTCGACAGGCAAGCCTTCCATGTTTGCTCCCGCCCCGGCGCAGACCGCCAAGGCCCCGGAAGCGAAGAAATCCGAACTGCCGGCCGCCTCCGCGACCGCTGCTGCCGGCGCCGCCGCACTGCCGGGCGCGCCCGCAGCGGCCGAGCCGTTCAAGAGTGAGCGCATCACCGTCACCACCGATCTGTTCCGTGTCGACGTCGACACCCTGGGCGGCACCATCAAGCGCCTGGAACTGCTGAAGTTCAAGGACGGCGTGGACCCGACCAAGAACCAGGTGCTGTTCGACGTGGACGCCGGCACCGGCAAGACCTATCTGGCCCAAACCGGCCTGATCGGCGCGCCCGGCCTGCCGAACCACCAGACCGGCTTCGTGGCCAAGCCAGGCCCGCGCATGCTGGGCGACGGCAACCAGGTGCAACTGGTGCTGGAAGCGGAATCGGCCGGCGTCAAGCTGACCAAGACCTTCACCTTCAAGCGCGGCGACTACGTGATCGACGTGCGCCACGACGTGACCAACGTCGGCGCCGCCCCGGTCAAGCCTGAGCTGTACCTGCAGCTGGTCCACGACGGCAACAAGCCGGCCGGCGATTCCTACTTCAACAGCAGCTACACCGGCCCGACGCTGTACACCGCCGAAGACCACTACAAGAAGCTGAAGTTCGACACGCTGGAAAAAGAAGCCGTCGAAGCCGCCAAGACCGGCAAGGATGCCGTGCAGGATCACCCGACCAAGGCCGACAACGGCTGGTTCGCGATCTCGCAGCACTTCTTCGTCTCGGCCTTCGTCCCGCAGGACAAGCTGGCGCGCACCATCTTCACCAAGAAAGTGACGACCAACCAGTACGCGATCGGCACCATCCAGCAGCTGGGCACGCTGGCGCCGGGCGCCACCGTCAGCAACGACGCGCGCCTGTACTCCGGCCCGCAGCAATCGAAGCTGCTGGAAAAAGTCACCCCTGGCCTGGAACTGGTCAAGGACTATGGCTGGCTGACCATCATCGCCAAGCCGATCTTCTGGGTCATGGACCACATCCACCAGGTGCTGGGCAACTGGGGCTGGACCATCATCGCCTTCACCATCCTGATCAAGCTGGCGTTCTTCCCGTTGTCGGCCGCCGGCTACCGCAGCATGGCCAAGGTCAAGCTGGTCACGCCGAAGATGCAGGCGATCCGCGAGCGCTACAAAGGCGATCCGGCCAAGATGAACCAGGCCACCATGGAACTGTACAAGGCCGAGAAGATCAACCCGCTGGGCGGCTGCCTGCCTATCCTGGTACAGATGCCGGTCTTCATCGCCCTGTACTGGGTGCTGCAGGCGTCGGTCGAGATCCGCGGCGCGCCGTGGATCGGCTGGATCACCAACCTGGCCGCGCCGGATCCTTGGTACATCCTGCCAGTGCTGTACGCGATCTCGATGTTCATCACCACCAAGCTGAACCCGGCTCCTGCCGATCCGATGCAAGCGAAGATGATGTTGTTCATGCCGCTGGCGTTCTCGGTCATGTTCTTCTTCTTCCCGTCCGGCCTGGTGCTGTACTGGGTTGTGAACAACGTGCTGTCGATCGGTCAGCAGTACGTGATCTCCAAGAAGTTCGCGCCGCCCGCGGCCGCCAACTCCTGATCACCAGCTGATGTTGCAGAAAAGCCCGTGTTAATCGCGGGCTTTTTTTATACTTTACAATTCTCCTATGAATATCGACTCTTCCCCCATCGCCGCCATCGCCACCGCACCGGGGCGCGGCGGCATCGGTGTGGTCCGCGCCTCCGGCAAGCACCTGCAGCCGCTGATCACCGCGCTGTTCGGCGCCACCGCCCTGCGGCCGCGCCACGCCACCTACATTCCGTTCAAGCAGGCCGACGGCGCGCTGATCGACCAGGGCATCGCCATCTGGTTCAAGGGCCCGCATTCCTACACCGGGGAAGACGTGCTGGAACTGCAGGGCCACGGCGGCCCCATCGTGCTGCAGCTGCTGCTGGCGCGCGTGCTGGAAGCGGGCGCCGACATGGGCCTGCGGCTGGCCGAGCCGGGCGAGTTCACCCGCCGCGCCTACCTCAACGACAAGCTCGACCTGGCCCAGGCCGAGGCCGTGGCCGACCTGATCGACGCCTCCACCGAAGCGGCCGCCAAGTCGGCGTCGCAATCGCTGTCGGGCGCGTTCTCGAAGACGGTCAACGCGCTGGTGGACGGCGTGACCGGCCTGCGCATGCTGGTCGAAGCCACGCTGGACTTCCCGGAAGAGGAGATCGACTTCCTGGAGAAATCCGACGCGCGCGGCCAGCTGGCCGACATCGTCGAGGCGCTGGAGCAGGTGTTCAAGCAAGCGTCGCAAGGCGCGCTGCTGCGCGAAGGCTTGAACGTGGTGCTGGTCGGCCAGCCCAACGTCGGCAAATCGTCGCTGTTGAACGCGCTGGCGGGCACGGACGTGGCCATCGTCACGCCCATCGCCGGCACCACGCGCGACAAAGTCACCGAGACCATTCAGATTGAAGGTATACCTCTAAACATCATCGACACCGCCGGCATCCGCGCGATTGACGAGGGTGTGGACGTGGTCGAGCGCATCGGCATCGAGCGCACCTGGGGCGAGGTCGGCAAGGCCGACGTCATCCTGCACCTGCTCGATGCCGACCACGGCCCGTCGCGCGCGGACGAAGGCATCGTCGCCGCCTTCCCGGCTGGCGTGCCGGTGCTGCGCATCTGGAACAAGATCGATCTGTCGGGCCACAAGCCGGGCGTCGATCCGATGGAGGATGCCACGCATGTGTACCTGTCGGCGCACGAGCACATCGGCATTGATCTGCTGCGCGCCGAGCTGCTGCGCATCGCCGGCTGGCAGCAGACCGGCGAATCGCTGTACCTGGCGCGCGAGCGTCATTTGATCGCGCTGAAGAACGCCGGCGCCCACCTGGCCCGCGCCGGCGAGCACGCGGCGCAGAACGACCAGTCGCTGGACCTGTTCGCGGAAGAGCTGCGGTTGGCGCAGGTTCAGCTCTCCAGCATCACCGGCGCCTTCTCGTCGGACGACCTGCTGGGTGTGATCTTCTCCCGGTTCTGCATCGGGAAATAGTTGAGGTTCCGAGGTGCCCAAGTGACGAGGCTTGTCGCGCCGCAGTGATGGATAGATGCCTGCGGCGAGCTAAAATACCTGGTGATGCTGTCATTGAGATCAAGGGCCGTAAGTTCAGAATGCAATTGTCTTTATAAAAGGTGCCTACATGTCATCAGGTAAGACGAGTCCCGCGATTGTCAAAAAAGCGTCAACTGTTCTAAAGAACGGCAAAGGAAGCTCAACTGCAAAGTCGTTGACCGGAAGCGCGCTTGCTCAGGGCGCCAACTCGAAAAGCACGTTATCGTCAGCCCGGATGGCGGCAAGAGTGCTAGCGAGCCCGACTTCTGCTAAGTCGGCAAAATCCCTCGCCGCAAGTGTTCTGTCTCAAAAGACGCCGCCTTTTCCGGTGAAAGCCTACCGAGTTGCTGGGAGCACTCTCACGCAGAAACAAAGCGCTGCGGTCGTTCGTGCTGTGGCCGCAAAGAAGAGTAAGTAGAGAACTTACATGGCGCTCGCCTCATCTGCACAAGAAGACTCCGTATTCATTAACTGCCCATTTACCGAAGACTATAAAGAGCTTTTTCATTGCATCATCTTCTGTGTGCTGGCCTGCGGCTTTCTACCGCGAAGTGCCCTGGAAGCTGGCGACGCGGGCGATATTCGCCTCGATAAAATCGTTAGATTGATCAAGGAATCTCACTACAGCATCCACGATTTATCTGCTATCGAACTCGATGGCGTTAACCGCCTACCAAGATTCAATATGCCCTTTGAGCTGGGCTTAGTTATTGGGTGTAAAAAGATGGCTGGCAAAAAATATGCAAATCGACCCATCTTAGTAATGGAAAAGAATGCTTACACCTCGCAGAAGTGTTTGTCAGACATTGCAGGTCAAGATCTCAGGGCACACCAGGGTTCAGCAACCCGTGTTACAAATATCGTCCGCACTTGGTTGTCTCAACAATCCAAGCGCACGGGGATTCCGGGCCATGTTCGTATCCAAAATGCCTTTCAACAGTTCTCTAACGAGCTTCCCGATTTGTGCCAGGCCGCTGGACTAGAGTACGGTGAGATTAGTTATCCTGATTTCGTGTATCTAGCCCAGCAATGGCTTATCGAGCAAAACGCGGCGAGTGCCATTTAGCTCCAGGACAGAGACCTGCATCCACACCGAGCCATGCCTCGATACGCAAAGCCGCCACGCCGATCGCCGCACGGTTGCGAGAATTCGATAGACTTCGATTTGTTGACTTTCCTATAATACGGCCAAGACTCCACTCAAGAATCGCCCTCCATGTTCAAACGCCTCCTGTCCGCCCTGTCCGGTAAAAAAGCCGAAGCTTCCGATTCCCCTCCAGTGACGGAAGCCCGCCCGGGCGGCAAGGAAATGATCACCGTCTATGACGTCTACGGACACGAACTGAACATCACGCGCAATGAGTGGCACGACAGGATATTCCTGCCGAGCCTGAAGCAGAACTGGAACGACCCTGACGAACTCTACCGCTTGATATTCTCCGGCCTCGACGACGGCTTCCCGGCCGATCTGCAGCGCGCTGCGCAGCGCTTGCTGGAAATCGAGACCATGCCCGAACGCGGCCACACCATGCTGGGCATCGTGCTGTTGAGGAACGGCCAGTTCGACGCGGCCGAAGCCACGCTGCGCGCCGGCATCGAGAAGGTCGGCGAGAGCGGCACGCTGCTGACCAACCTGGCCAAAGTGCAGGCCGAGCGGGGCGACGAGGCGCTGGCGGATGAAACGCTGTGGCGCGCGGTCCAGGCCGATCCGAACCAGGAAAACGGCTTGATGTGGTGGGCGTCGATCCAGCGGGAGCGCGATGGCGAGCCCGCCTATTTGAAAGCGCTGCAAACCGCCGCCGCCTTGCCGGGCAGCTGGTGCCCGCAATTGTGGCTGGCGCGTCATCATCTGGAAAAAGAGGAATTCGCGGCGGCGCGCGCTCTGTACGAACAAGTACTGCAAGGCGGCCGATACGATCGCGGCGCGTTGACGATGATGTCCAGCGACATGGGCAGCAGCGGCCAGATCCCGCTGATATTGGAACTGATAGCCCCGGCCTTCGATGAGCACCACCACGATCCGATGGCCGGCCTCAACCTGCTGCGCGCCTGTCAGGAACTCGGCAAGGTGGAGGAGGGCGTGGCGCTGCTCAACCGCATGGTCGCATTGGGTTTCCCGCCCATCAAGCAGCACCTGGATCAGTTTGCCGAAGTGTTTGACCGGATGCGCGCGCAAGCCGCGCACTCCACTCCGCTGGACGAAGCGAACCTGGAAGTCACCCACATCTCCTTGACCCGGCCGATCTGGCAATATGGCCTGCGCGATGCGGACTGGCTGTTCGCGGCGAAGCCCGGCAGCGCACCGGGAATCTGCTTCTTCGCGCTCACAAAAATCACCGACGGAACCGCGCCTGCCGAATCCCAACGCGAAGACGATCTGGGACGCGAATCCCGCGCGATTCCCCTGTACCTGGCGGAAGCCGCGCACTACTGGAGCGACTACACAGCCAGCTGCAACATCCTGATCGTGGAGGGCAACGGCCCGGTCCTGTCGGGCACCGAAAACGACGCCCAGGCACTGTTCGACATCGTGCCGGCGGGGACGAAATATATCGTCACCGGCGAAGTCGGCTGCACAGGCGAAGGCAAGTCCGCCCGCTGGACCATCGCCCTGCACCTGTGGGATTGCGGCACGCGAACCGAACAGGTGAGCGAACGTGGCAGCGCAACGGAAGACGAATTGAGCGCCCTGGTGCTGTCGCTGGAAGAGCGCCTGCTGGCGCACATCGGCCACAAGCGCGAGCAGCCGCTGGACGCTTTCTACCAGCGTCCCACGTTCGAAGTCATGGGAGCGTATTTGACCGAACTGGGCCAGTCCTTCATGCTGCACTTGCTAGCCAGTGGACACATGCCCAAATCCATGATGTGGGGCGAGCGCTCCATGCTCGACTGGCCCCTCGCCATCGCGCTGCACTGGACCACGGCCGATGTTCCAAAGCTGATGTACCTCTCCACCCTCGCCAAGGCACGCGGCTACCAGTCGGAGGTGCTGCCGGAATACAAGGACCGCAGCCTGGCACTGCTGCGTGACACCGGGCCGGCGAACAGCGTGGCCTCCCGCGTGGCGCCGTTTGCGTGGGCGCTGTTCGGTATGACGGACGAACTCGAGAAATTCACCCAGAACCAGCCTGCCGACGCCAACCCGGCCTACATGGCCTGGCTCAATCGGATTGCGGAGTAAGCCATGATCCTCTATCACAGCATCGCTGCACGTTCCTTCCGTCCCTTGTGGATGCTGGAGGAACTGGAACTGCCGTACGAACTGCGCATGTTGGCCTTCCCGCCGCGCGTGCACGACAAGTCCTACCTCGACATCAATCCCTGCGGCACCGTGCCGGCCTTCTTCGACGGCGACATGCGGATGACGGAATCGGCGGCGATCTGCCAGTACCTGGCCGAACGTCATCCGGCGGCGCGGCTGAACGTCGCGCTGGACGAGGCGGACTACGGCGCGTGGCTGAACGCTCTGCACTTCGGCGAAGCCACGCTGACCTTCCCGCAAACGCTGGTGCTGCGCTACAGCCGCTTCGAATCGCCGGAGCGCCTGCAGCCGCAAGTGGTGGAGGATTATTCGCGCTGGTTCCTGTCGCGCCTGAAAACGCTGACGCCGCGCCTGGAACAGCACGACTTCCTGTGCGCCGGCCGCTTCACGGCGGCCGACGTCTCGGTCGGCTACGCGCTGCTGCTGGCCGAGCAGCTGGGCTTGCACACATCATTCACGCTGGCCGTCGCCGCGTATTGGCAGCGACTGCGCCAGCGTCCCGCCTTCCTGCGCGCGCAAGCGGCGGAACGTGCCGCCGCATCGGCGCAGGGCGTACCGCTGCGCTCCGCGACGGAGCTACCCGGGTAGCGCGCGAGCTAACGCTCCGCTTCCTGCTCCCGCGCCTCGTCGCGCAGGAAGTCCGAGAACCACGTCAGCGCCTCCTGCTCGGTGCGGGTGGGGCGCCAGCACATGTAGTAGGCGCCTTGTGTGGACAGCGTCTGGCTGAATGGACTGACCAGGGTCCCGCGCCGCAGGTCGTCGCGGATCAGCGCCATGCGGCCCAGCGCGATGCCCTGGCCGTTCAACGCCGCCTGCATCAGCGCATTGCTGTCGTCGATCAGCGGCCCGCGCAGCGCCAGCGACGGCGCCAACCCGGCCTGCTCGAACCAGCGCTCCCAATCGTCGCAACTGTCCTCGTGCAGCAGCGTGTAGTGCGCCAGATCGGACGGCTCCAGCAACGGCGGGCCGTCCTTCAACAGCGCCGGTGAACACACCGGCAGCAGCTCGGTGCCGAACAGGCGCTCGCACTCCACACCCGGCCACTTGCCATCGCCCCACCGTATCGCCAGGTCGATGCTGTCGCGACCCAGGTCGGTATGCATCACCGTATGCACCAGCCGTACCTCCAGCTGGCTATGCGCCGCCAGAAAACGGTCCAGCCGATGCACCAGCCAGCGCGAGCTGAAGGCCGGCGTCACCGCCACCGTCAGCCGCTTGCGCGCGCGGCCCTCGCCCTGCGCCAGCTGCGCCAGCACGCGGTCGATGCGGCCGAAGGCGTCGACAAGGCTGCGTTGCAAAATCGCCCCTTCGCCGGTCAGCGTGATGGCCCGCGTCATGCGCTTGAACAGCTTGATCTGCAGCGCCTCCTCCAGCGTCTTGATCTGGTGGCTGACCGCCGCCTGCGAGATGCACAGCTCATCGGCGGCACGGGTAAAACTCATGTGCCGCGCCGTGACTTCAAACGTTTTCAACTGCCGTAACAGACTGGAAGAATGAACCAAGACGTTCTCCATGCATGAATTTTTCTAATGTATCGCATGCATACTGATCATTTGTCAATGTTATTTCGCTCCTACAAGATGGGGTATCCCGATCAACAGGAAATGACATGGAACCTGGCAAACCCTTTATCCACCCCTACATCCCCAACTCGGTGCCCTCCGTGCGCGACGCCATGCTGCGCGCAGTGGGCGCCACCAGCACCGAGGACTTCTTCGCCGACATCCCAGCCGCGCTGCGCATGCAGGCACCGCTGGCGATCGCCGCGCCGCACCTGTCGGAGGCACGCCTCAAGCGCCACGTGGACGGCCTGCTGCGCAAGAACAGCCACTGCGCCGGGCAGCTCAGCTTCCTGGGTGGCGGCTGCTACCAGCATCACGTGCCGGCCGTCTGCGACGAGATCAACGGCCGCAGCGAGTTCGCCACCGCCTACGCCGGCGAACCGTATGACGACCATGGCCGCTTCCAGGCGCTGTTCGAATACTGCAGCATGATGGGCGCATTGCTGGAGATGGACGTGGTCAACGTGCCGGTGTACGACGGCATGCAGGCCGCCGCCACCGCCGTGCGCATGGCGGGCCGCCACACCGGCCGGCGCCGCGTCGTCGTCGCGGGCCACGTCAATCCGGACAAGCTGTCCATGATGAACACCTACGGCCGCGCCGATCTCGATTTCATCACCGCGCCGTTCGATCCGGCCACCGGCCTGCTGGACCTGGCCAAGGTGAAGCGCCTGCTCGACCAGGACACCGCCGCGCTGTACGTCGACATCCCATCCTTCCTCGGCACCATCGACGACGGCGCCGCGCTGGCCGCCGCCGCGCACGCGGTGGGCGCGCTGTTCGTGGTCGGCGTCGATCCGGTGTCGCTGGGCGTGCTGGCGCCGCCGGCTAGCTACGGTGCCGACATCGTCTGCGGCGACATCCAGCCGCTCGGCATGCACATGAACTACGGCGGCGGCCAGGGCGGCTTCATCGCCAGCCACGATGACCCCGACATCGTCATGCAATATCCATCGCGGCTGTTCGGCATCGTGCCCACCAGCGTGCCGGGAGAATACGGCTTCGGCGACGTGGCCTACAGCCGCACCTCGTTCGACAAGCGCGAGAACGGCAATGAATTCGTCGGCACCGCCGCCGCGCTGTGGGGCATCACCGCGGGCGTGTACCTGGCGCTGATGGGACCACAAGGCATGACCGAACTGGCCACCGGCATCGCCCAACGCACAGCCTACGCCAGGCAGCGCATGGCGCGCATCCCTGGCGTGCGGATCGCGCACGCGGGCAGCTGTCACTTCCGCGAGTTCGCCGTCAACTTCGACGGCACCGGGCTGCCGGTGGCCGCCGTCAACGCCGCCTTGCTGCAGCAGGGCGTCTTCGGCGGCCATGACCTGAGCGCCGCCTTCCCCGCGCTGGGCCAGTCGGCCCTGTACGCCTTTTCCGAAGTCCACACGCAGGAAGACATCGACCTGCTGTGCGCAACGCTAGAGAAAGTCCTCCAACAATGACCGCCATGGAAAACATCGCCCACCACCGCAAACAGCAGATGCGCCGCTACCACCAGGCGCGCTGGGACGAACCCGTCATCTTTGAACTGAGCCAGCCCGGCGAACGCGGCATCCTGGTGCCGGAAGTGGAGCCGGACATCCTGCGCGAAGCAGGCCAGCCGCTGGCCGGGCTGCCCGCCGCCATGCTGCGCCAGCGCGCGCCGGCGCTGCCGGAGATGTCGCAGAACCGCGTGCTGCGCCACTACCTGCGCCTGTCGCAGGAGACGCTGGGCGCGGACCTCAACGTCGACGTGGGGCAGGGCACCTGCACCATGAAGTACAACCCCAAGATCAACGACCAGCTGGCGCGCCAGCCCGGCATGGCGGAGCTGCATCCGCGCCAGCCCGACAGCACCGTGCAAGGCATGCTGGAGGTGATGGACAAGCTGGAAGGCGTGCTGCGCGAAGTGTCCGGCATGGATGCCGTATCGTTGCAGGCGCGCGGCGGATCGCAGGCCATCTTCGCCAACATGGCGATGGTGCGCGCCTGGCACGAGAGCCGTGGCGAAGCGGATCGGCGCGACGAAGTCATCACCACCATCTTCTCGCACCCGTCGGACGCCGCCTGCGCCAAGCTGGCCGGTTACCGGGTCATCACGCTCTACCCGGACGCGAACGGCTACCCGGACCTGGAGGCGTTGAAGGCTGCCGTGTCGCCACGCACGGCGGCGCTGGTGATCACCAATCCGGAGGACACCGGCATCTTCAACAGCCGCATCCGGGAATTCGTCGACGTGGTGCATGCGGCCGGTGGCTTGTGCGTGTACGACCAGGCCAATGCCAACGGCCTGCTGGGCATCGCCCGCGCGCGCGAGGCGGGCTTCGACCTGTGCCACTTCAACCTGCACAAGACCTTCGCCACGCCGCACGCCTGCGGTGGACCGGCGGTCGGCGCGGTGTGCTGCACGGCGGCGCTCGCGCCGTTCCTGCCCGGCCCACTGGTGCGGCACAAGGATGGCCGCTACACCCTGGTGGACGGCGCGGCGCAATCGATCGGCAAGATCAGCAGCTTCACCGGCACCGCCTCGATCATGCTGCGCGCCTACGCGTGGATCATGAACCTGGGCGCCGAGGGTTTGCGTACCGTCTCCGAGATCGCGGTCCTGAACAACAACTACATGATGCACGAGCTGCTGAAGATCGACGGCATGGCCGCGCCCTACGCGGCGGGCAAGCGCCGCATCGAGCAGGTGCGCTACAGCTGGGCGGGCCTCACCGAAGCCACCGGCGTGACGTCGGAGGAAATCGGCCTGCGCGCCGCCGACTTCGGCGTGCATTACTGGACCAGCCACCATCCCTACGTGGTGCCGGAGCCGGCCACCATCGAGCCGACCGAATCCTATTCGCGCGCCGACCTCGATGAATTCATCGGCGTGATGCGCCACATCGCCGGCGAGGCGCACAGCGATCCTGACCTGGTCAAGACCGCGCCGCACAACTGCCCGGTGCATCGCGTGCAAGGCGAGATGCTGGACGATCCGGAGCGCTGGTCCATCACGTGGCGCGCCTACCAACGCAAGCTGGGCGAGCGCGGGCTGGCATGAAGATTGGACTGGTGGTCAATCCCTGGGCCGGTATCGGTGGCCCGGCCGGTCTCAAAGGATCGGACGGCGAGGCCAGCGTGCGGACGGCGCTGGCGGCCAGCAGCATGCCGCAGGTAGCTGCGCGCATGGCCGCCATGTTCGCGGCTTGTGGCGGCGCGGCGCATGCCGTCAGCTGGTACACGGCCGACGGCGACATGGGCCTGTGCGCGCTGCATGCGGCGGGCTTGCAGGCCAGTGCCGTGGTGCCGGTCGCATCGCCGTCGCAGGCGGACGACACGCGCCGCGCCAGCCGCATCCTGGCCGGCATGGGGATGGACTTGCTGCTGTTCGCCGGTGGCGACGGCACCGCGCGCGATGTGCTGGACGGCCTGCGCGATGCCGGCGCGATCGGCAGTTTGCCGGTGTTGGGCGTGCCGGCCGGCGTGAAGATGCAGTCGGCGGTCTTCGCCAACCATCCAACCGCTGCGGGCCTGCTGCTGCGCCAGTTGCAGCAGAACGGCCTGGCCGTCTGCAGCGATGCGGAAGTGATGGACCTCGACGAAGACGCACTGCGGCACGGCCGGGTCGAGCCGCGCCTTTACGGCTACCTGCAACTGCCGCTGGTGCCGTCGCTGACGCAGGGCGGCAAGTCGCGCGCCGCCAGCGGCAGCGGGGCGCAGCGCTTGGCCATCGCCCGAGGCTTTGCGGAAGGGATGGCGGCACGTTCGCTGTACCTGGTCGGTCCCGGCACGACCACGCAAGCCTTGCTGTCGCTGCTGGGCGTGGACGGCACCCTGTTGGGCGTGGACGCGGTGCGGGGCGACGGCACGCTGCTGGCGCGCGATGCCTCGCGCCGCGAGCTGGAGGACCTGGCCGGCGATTGGCAATCGCCGCCGCATCTGGTGCTGTCGCCGATAGGTGGTCAGGGGCTGGTGCTGGGACGCGGCAACCAGCAGATTTCACCGCGCCTGCTGCGCGCGGCCGGCAGGCGCGGGCTGCACGTGCTGGCGCCGCCGGACAAGCTGATGTCCCTGCGCAGCGGCGTGCTGCGCATCGACAGCGGCGATGCGGAACTCGATGCGCAATTCAACGGGTATTTGCCGGTGACGACCGGCTACCGGGAGCAGACCATGTGGCCGGTCTCGGTGTAGCGGCAGCAAAGCAGGACATAACGATAACTATCTGGAGATTCCAAATGAGACAAAAAACCGGGTTGACCCTTTCGGTCGCCACCCTGGCCCAGCTGGCGGCCATGCACGGCGCGCAGGCGCAAACCGCGCCCGACGCGGCGGGCGCCCCCGACAAGGCAGCGCCCATCCAGGAGGTGGTCGTCACCGGCACCACCGCCAAGAACCGCACCAAGCTGGAATCGTCGGTCGCCATCACCACCGTGGACCAGGCCAAGCTGGAGAAGCTGGCGCCGCATAGCCTGGCCGATTCGCTGCAACAGGTTCCCGGCCTGTGGGTGGAGGCTTCCGGTGGCGAGGTGTCGAACAACGTGTCGCCGCGCGGCTTGAGCGGCGGCGCCGCGTTCCAGTTCATCAGCCTTCAGGAAGACGGCCTGCCGGTGATCTACGACGGCGAACTGGTGGACGTGTTGATGCGCGAGGATGTGACCATCAAGCGTTTCGAGGCGATTCGTGGCGGCACGTCTGCCATCCTGTCCACCAACGGACCGGCGGCCATCGTCAACTTCATCAGCCAGAAGGGCACGCAAAAGCCGCAGGGCGAGGTCAAGGTCACCGTCGGCGACTACGGCATGGTGCGCACCGAGGGCGTGTATTCTGGACCGATCAACGACGATTGGACCTACGCGGCCGGAGGCTACTACCGCGAAGGCAAGGGCGTGCGTCCGATCGGCATCACCGCCGACCATGGCGGCCAGTTCCGCCTGAACCTCACGCGCAAGCTTGAGCGCGGGGAGTTGAACCTGTCGGCCAAGTACGTCAATGACCACAACACCTTCTACCTGCCCATCCCGCTGACGAATCCGGGCAACCCGACCGGCGTGCCGGGCGTGAATCCGCATTACGGCTCGCTGGACGGCCCGGACCTGGCGCGCATCACCAACCAGACCACCAACGGCCCCGTGACCACCGACCTGCATACAGGCTTCCACGTGCTGGCCAAGGTGATCGGCGCGGACCTGCAGCACGAATTGAGCGGCGACTGGTCGTTCCGTAACAACGCGCGCTACACACGCTACGATGTCGCGCCGCATTCGGTGTTCAATGGACCTAACAGTTATCTGGTCCGCGCCAGCAACCGGCTCGATCCCGCGCAGTCGGGCGACGTGGCGGCGCTGCTCAAGCGCTTCGGCGGCACCGCCAAGCTGGCCTACGCCGGCACCGGGCAGCTGATCAACGATCCGTCCACCCTGAACGGTAACGGCTTCACCACCGACGCCGTGGCCGAGACGCGCTTCCGTTCACTGGGCCACTTCATCGACAAGCTGTCGGTGACGAACGAGAACGACAAGAACAGCTTCACCGCCGGCATCCTGTTCGCGTCGCAAAAGCTGTATGACGATTCCGACTACGGCGCCCGCATCATCACCGACGTTCGCGACCAACCGAGCCGGCTCGATATCGTCGCCGTCGACGGCAATAACAAGATCCTCGGCTACCTGTCGGACAAGGGCGTGCTGCGCAACGGCTACTTCTACGAGCGCCACAAGGGCGATTTGAAATCGTTCTCCTACTTCGTCAACGACGAATGGAAGGTCAGTAACAACCTGCGCCTGGACGCCGGCGTGCGCTACGAGGTGGCCCGCTACGACGTGCAGGACGAGGGCGTGCTGGCGGCGGGCGACGACCTGCCGGGCGACAGCCTGACCGGCGGCGCCGTCATCCCCGGCGCGCTGAATCCGGACGGCAGCGACAAGGACAACATCATCGCCAACAACTACATGCGCCGCGCAGGCACAGGCGCGTGGACGCGCAAGCAGAAGACGATCAAGGAAGCGTCGTACACGGCAGGCTTCAACTACGCCTTCAACGACCACGTGGCCACCTATGGACGCTACGCCAGCGGCACCAACATGCCGACCTTGTACAGCACCGACAGCTTCGTCGACGGCGCCAGCCGGCTCAGTTTCACCGAGGCGGGCGTGCGTTACATCTCGCCGTTCTGGACCACGTCGGCCACGGTGTTCCACACCAAGTTCGATAACCTGTCCTTCGGCGAAACCAATCAAGCTACTGGCGACTTCCGCCAGGTGTTCGTCAAGACGCTGTCCACCGGCGTTGAGCTGGAGGGTACCGTCAAGCCGTTCAAGCAGTTCTCGCTGGAGTACGTGGCCACTTTGCAGAAGGCCACCATCAACGGCATCGATCCGAACGCGGAGGAGGCCAAGCAAAACGGCAACCAGGTGATGCGTACGCCGAACACGCAGGTGCGTCTGATCCCGACGCTGCATTTCGGCTTCGGCGATGTGTTCCTGGTGTACAGCCATATCGGCAAGCGCTTCGCCGATTTTGAAAACGCGCTGGCGCTGCCTGCCTATCATGTGATCGACATGGGCGCGGAAATCAATATCGACAAGAAGTGGAAGCTGAACCTGAAAGTGAACAATGTGACCAACTCGATCGGCCTGACCGAGGGCAATCCACGCAGCGGCTTTAACCAAAGCTCGAACGGCAGCTTGTTCTACGCCCGGCCTATCCTGGGGCGCAATGCCACGGCTTCGTTGTCCTACCGCTTCTGATGTGCAGGGGCCGGGCGCGACTAGCGCCTGGCCCCATCGTGTTACCCTTCCCGACAACCCGTCTTCATTCCTGCCTATGTCCTCACCTGTACGCAACCTGCTGCTGATTGTGGCATGCACCGCCGCCTGGGCCGCGCAAGCGCAAGCGCCTTCCATCAACCGCTACGGAGTCCCGACCGCCGCGCGCGATTTCGACGCGGAGCAAAACCAGCGTTTCAATCCCATGTTCGACGCCGGCAGTTGGCATGGCTACCTTCTGCCGGATGCGCCGGCGCTGGCCGGAACCTTCAGCGGGCCGATGGTGATCGCCGAGGAGTACAGCCTGTATATCGCCTCGGCGCTGGAGCGGTTGGATTTGACCGACAGCCGCACGGGGCGCGAGTTCCGGCCGGAGCAGGCCCGCTGGACCAGCGCCGCTCGTCCCGGCGTGTTGAGCCAGCGGCTGGTGTGGCCGGGATTGCGGCTGGATGTGGACCTGCACTTCGTCAGCTCCAGCAGCGCGGTGGTGCGCTACCGTTTGCACAATACGTCCCGCAGGGCGTTGTCGCTCAAGGCGCACTGGCAGGGAGACTTGATGGCGCAGTGGGGCAAGGAAGGTTCCGTCGCCGCGCGCCAGCCGGCATGGAAGCCTCAGCTGGTGCGGGATGCCGGAGGCGTAAGCGTCATCTTCGGCAAAGTGCGCGATGCCAGCAACGTGATGACCAGCGGCCATTCGCGCTACCGCATCGAGCGCAGCGTGCGCGCGCGGGACAGCGTGGGCAGCCAGCACTACGATAGCAACGCCGACCTGCCGCCGCTGCCCGCCGGCCGCCGTCAGACGATCTACAGCGCCTACAGCTACCAGCTCGATGCCGCAGATGCCGCCAGTCTCGCCGGCCCGCCGCCGGCCAGCGCCACGCGGCCACCGCTGGCCGGCGCCGCTGCCGGACTGCAGGCCGATGTCGCAATTGCGACCGCCACCGCCACCTCGCTGCTGGCCGATCCCGCGCGCATGGAGCGGGCTATCGCGGCGAACGAGCGCCGCTGGGCCGCGTGGCAGGCCAGGCTACCCGCCTCCACGCTCGGCACCAAGGCGCTGGAAACGCTGATCGGCAACTGGCGCGCACCGCGCGGCGCCTTCCTGCACGACGCGATGGTGCCGTCCACCACCGCGCGCTGGTTCAATGGTGCCTGGACCTGGGACACCTGGAAGCAAGCCTACGCGCTGGCGGCCATCGATCCCGCGCTGGCCGCCAACACCGTGCGCTCCCTGTTCGACTACCAGATCACGGCCAACGACGCGATCCGCCCGCAAGACGAGGGCATGTTGCCCGACAACGTCTTCTACAACACGGACGCCGCACGCGGCGGCGATGGCGACAACTGGAACGAGCGGGACACCAAGCCACCACTGGCCGCATGGACCGTATGGGAAATCTACCGCCACTCGCACAACCGCGCGTGGCTGCAGGAGATGCGTCCGAAGCTGGAAGCCTATCACCGTTGGTGGTACCGCAATCGCGACCACGATCAAAACGGCCTGGCCGAATACGGCGCCACCGTCCATCCCCTGCACAACGACGATGCCGGCCAGCTGCGCTTCCGCGTCAAACCATTGTCGCCCGCGCCGCTGGAAGGCTGCGGCGCGGAGCAGGATGGCATGCGCGATTGCCTCGGCCTCGCCGCCTACAGCCGCATCGTCGACGCCGGACAATACGCCGCTATCGAGCTGCCGGTACAACAGGCAGCCGGCTACGAGTCCGGCATGGACAACGCCGCGCGCTTCGGCTTCATCGAACCGGCCGCCCTGCAGCGCTACGCGGACAAAGCACACGGTGGCGACTTGGCCGCCGCGCGCCGCGATTGGCAAGTGCGTGTGGTGGAGAACCGCGACAAACAAGGCAAGCTGCTGGGCTACTCCATCGACCAGGAATCGGTGGACCTGAACGCCTTCCTCTACCGCGAAAAGCTGATCCTCGCGGACATGGCGCAGGAACTGGGCGACCATGCCGCAGCCGGCGTGTGGCGCGAACAGGCGGCGCATCTGCGAGACCTGATCAACACCAGCTTCTTCGACCCCGCCAGTGGCTTCTACTACGACCGCAAGCTGGGAGGAACTCTGCTGACCATGCGGGGACGCGGCCCCGAAGGCTGGACCGCGCTATGGGCCGGCGCCGCCGAACAACGGCAGGCCGACGCGGTGATCGCCAAGATGCTGGACCCCGCCGAATTCGGCACCCCCGTCCCGATGCCGACGGCAGCCGTCTCCAATCCATCCTACGACCCCGAGATCTACTGGCGGGGCAGGGTGTGGCTGGACCAGGTCTACTTCGGCGTGGCCGGCCTGCGCAACTACGGCCGCGCCGCCGAAGCGGACGCCATCGCCGCCCGCTTCATAGCCGGCGCCGAAGGCCTGCAAGGCGACGCGCCGATCCGCGAGAACTACCACCCCATCACCGGCCGCATGCAGGGCGCCACCAACTTCAGCTGGAGCGCCGCACACCTGCTGATGCTGGCGCGGGATGCGAAACCTCGGAAGTGACCTCAAGACCGCGCTCATACAGGCGGTACTTCCACAACGCCCATCCCAGGAACAGCACCACGCCGCCCACGTTGTAGCCCAGCGTGAGCAGCAGGTTCTGGCCGGCCGGGAAGATCGCGGCGATGAAAGCCACCCCGAAGAAAGCCAGCAGCACACTGGTAATCGCCAGCCCGACGCGGCGTGATCCCATGCGGAAGTCGCGCGGCAGATGGTCCAGCCGCAAACGCAAGTGGAAGTAGGCGGCCATGATAATCAACGGCGGCAGCAGCGCGGTGGCCGCCGTCATATTGATCACCACATTGAGCAGCTGGTTCACGTTGGACGATCCCAATGCCGGTATCACCAGCAGCGGCACCACCACGCAGAACTGTATCCACGCCGCGCGCTCCGGCATGTCGTGGCGGTTCAACGCGATGGCGCGTTCGCCGAAAATACCTTTCGGGATCTCAGAGAACAGCGCCTTGACCGGCGCGGCGGTCCATACCATCAGCGTGCCGAAGGAACCGAGCAGCATCACCGCGCCGACCAGGCGATTCAGCAGCAGCGGCGATACCTGATGATGCGCGCCCAACGCGCCGAACACCTGGAACACGCCGGACGTGTAGCTCAATTTGGACGCCGGCACGTAAAGGTTGAGCACCAGCGCGGACACCGAATACAGCACGCCAATCAGCAAACCCGCGAAGACAATGGTGCGCACAAACGTCCTGGCGCCGCCGCGCACGTCGTTCAGGAACACGCCCACGGATTCGGCGCCACCGGCGGCAAACAATATCCACGCCATCACGCCCATGAAGCCCCAGCTGAAGGTCGGCGTCATCGCGGCGGCGGTGACCGGCGTGGCGGGCGCCACGCCGCCTATCCAGTCCGCCAGGCTCAAACCCACGAACCCGAACGCCATCAACAGCACCAGCGAGCTGCCGATGGAGGTCACGCGCCCAACCCACGCCGCGCCCTTGGTGGAGACCCAGGTGGCGAACGCAAACAGCACGATCGACAGCAGCACCGCCACCAGCGGCGAGAACTGGTATTCATAGCCCAGCCACGCATAGGACGCATACACAAGGATGTTGGGCAGCACCGACGTGAAGTAGAACAGGTTGACGAACCAGTAGCAGTAGGCGCCGACGAAGGCCCACTTGTCGCCCATCGACGAGCGTATCCACTGGTAGATGCCGGACTTGGCGTCCTTGTTCAAGCTGACGAATTCCGCGATGATCAGCACGTAGGGAATGAAGAAGGTCACCGTCGCGAACAGGAAGGACGGCACGGCCACCATGCCGATGGCGATATTGCTGTTGACGACATTGCGGATGTTGAAGATCGCCGCCACCGCCATCGACAGCAGCATGAAGCGGCCGATTTTCGCGCTGCAGGAGTTTGCCATTGGTCCGCTCACTTGTTGTGGAAGGTGGCGCCTTCCACCGTCACCATCAGCACCAATTTGCGCAGATGGCTGGAGCCTTGCGGCTGGTAGGCGTAGTCGTTGTCGAAGATGAGCAGTTGGCCGGCGCTGGCGGCGTGATGGTGGCTGCTGTCGCCGCTGAAGGTTTCGCGGTCGGTCTCGTCGCTGTACGGCGCGAGGCGCGTCAGCGATGGCTTGGGCGCATAGGCGATGGTCTCGCCGCCGGACAGGTAGTAGTGGATTTCGACGTAGCGGCGATTGCCGGTGAAGCTTCGCGCTGCGGCGGACTGGCCGTCCACCAGCCGGTAGACCAGCGTATCGCCGATGGAGTGGCACACGCCAGGCTTCAGCTTGGGCAGGTTGGCGATGGCTTCCATGCAGCGCTGCCACTTGCGGGCGGAGTGGTAGCGCTGGCGGAACTCGTCCACGCTGTTCAGGATAATCACAGGCGGCTCTCCTTGTTCAACGGCGACAGGTCCACGCTGTAGCTGAACGCCTCCAGGTAGACGCGATAGGATTCGAGCACCTCGGAGCCCCAGGAGTTGGAGCCCAGACCGCTCATCTTGTGATCGAGGTTGACGGTCCAGCAGTCCTCTTCACGCAATTCGTTGTCGTGCCGCGTGACGGCGATCTGTTCGGCGCTGTAGGGCCATACGCTGAAGTGGATGCCTTGCGGCGCGTCGATGCGCAGGCCGTTGCCATGGCTGTCCCGCAGCGATGCCCGCGTGACGTCCTGGCGGTTGCCGTTGTCCTGCGGCTTGGGATAGTGCTCGAACATGTCGGCGGCGTTGCTGCGGTAACGGCCGATGATGCTGCACGCCTGGCTGTCCGGGTAGTTCTCGCCCGGGCCGCGGCCGAAATATTCGACCTGGTCCAGCTGGCGGTTCAATCCCAGCGTCATGCCGATCTTGGGGATCATGTCGCGGAAGCCGCCGTAGGGTGTGCCGGACAACGTCAGCCGCAGCTGGCCGGCGCCGTCGATGCGGTAGTGGTAGCGGCAGCGCATGCCGTAGCCCAGCACCGGCGGCGCGATCTGGCAATCGACGATGACTTCCACCGCAGCCTCGCCACGCCGCACCTCCATGCCGCGCAGATGCTCCTGCATGATGTTCAGGTGCTGCGGCAGCCACAGGGCTTCGTTCTCCTGCTTGTGGTTGTCGATGCAGGGTTTATAGAACGTCAGCTGCGGTGGGCGCGCCAGCAGTGGCACGCCGTGCGCCACCCATTCCTTGAGTTTTCCGGTGAGCTTGCAGAACACCATGTGGTAGCCAGGGCCTTCGATGCGGTATTCAAGACGATGTTCGATCAGCGCAGGCGCCGCGCCGGCCGGCGGATGCGATGGCTGCGCGGGCGTCGACGGCAGCGCAAACTGATACACCGCCAACTCATGCTGCGCGGCGCTGTAGGCGGTGGCTTGGTCGCGGACCACGCGCACGTTCAGGTAGCGCTGGCCGTCGCCCTGCGGCGGCTCGGGGATGCGGATCTCCTGCCGCTGTCCCGGCGGTAGCGGCGACAACGGCACGCGCTGCAATCGCAGCGCTTCGCCATCCGCCCTGGTCTCCACCAGTAGCGTGATGCAATCGAGGCTGCTGAACCAGTAGCGGTTCTCCACTTCCAGCCTGCCGGCGGCGGCGTCGATGGCGCGCACCTTCACCGGCGCGATCACCTGCTTGTACTCGCGCAGGCCGGGGCCGGGGCGCTGGTCGGGATAAACCAGTCCATCGCAGCAGAAATTGCCGCTGTTCGGATAGTCGCCATAGTCGCCGCCGAAGGCGTAGAAGGGACGCCCCGCCACCTCCGGCCGCAGGATGGCGTGGTCGCACCACTCCCAAAGGTAGTGGCCCTGCAGGTGCGGATGACGGTCCATCACGGCCTGGTATTCGCTCAGGCCTCCCGGCCCATTGCCCATCGCGTGCGCGTATTCGCACAGGATGCGCGGCTTGGCCATCGGGTATTCGCCGAAGGCGTTCATCATCTGCACGCGCGAGTACATGGTGCTGACCACGTCGCACACTTCGGCGTCGCGGTCTTCCTCGTAGTGGATCAGGCGAGTCGGATCGATCTGGCGGCAGCGCGCGGCCATCGCGCGGATATTGCAGCCGTAGCCGGACTCGTTCCCCAGCGACCAGATGATGATCGACGGATGGTTCTTCTGCGCGTGCACATGGCGCTCGATGCGGTCGACAAAGGCAGGCTCCCATGCCGGATCGTCGGTGATCCGACTCAGGTCGCCCACGTTGACGAAGCCGTGCGTCTCCACGTCCGTCTCGGCCATCACGAACAGGCCATACTGGTCGCTCAGTTCGTAGAAGCGCGGATCGTTAGGGTAGTGCGCCGTGCGCACCGAGTTGATGTTGTGCTGCTTCATCAGCACGATGTCCTGCTCCACGCGCGCCATCGTCACTGCCCGGCCGCGCAGGTGGTCGTTGTCGTGCCGGTTCACGCCGTGCAGCTTCAGATAGCGGCCGTTCACGTACATCAGGCCATCGACCACGCTCACCTCGCGGAAGCCCACGCGCAGCGGCACGATCTCCAGCAGTTCATCATCGGCGTCGTACAGGCTGATTTCGAGGCGGTACAGATACGGATCCTCGGCGTTCCACTGGCGCGGCGCCGGCACGTCCACCTCCCACGACAGCGCAGGGCCTCCGCCTTGCTGCAGCTGGCGCGGGCCGTCGTACAGCGCCCAGTCGATACGGTAGCCGCCTCGCGCCGACACGTCGACCGCGCAGGACAGGCGCGCGTCGCGGCAGGCGTCGTCGAAGCGGGTTTGCACGCAGACGTCCCGCACGTGGATGGCGCCCTTGCCGATCAGGTAGACGTCGCGGAATATGCCTGCCGTCCAC
>Ga0308157_10003582_pt1 | contig 22240 bp, 18 predicted proteins | sample PhyBR1_FD_201035 | JGI IMG/M metagenome (GOLD analysis project Ga0308157, IMG submission 201035) | Phyllosphere microbial communities from UC Gill Tract Community Farm, Albany, California, United States - DLSLB.R1 | ecosystem: Host-associated > Plants > Phyllosphere > Unclassified | place: USA...
ATGGAAGGGCGGGCTGGCACGGCGCAAGCAATCAGTAAGAGTTGGCTGAAAGTCTAGCACGGAGCACGTCCTCCCCGCTGGCGACCAGCCAATTTGCGCAATTCCAGACAAGCGCCCGCGCCGCGCGCGCGGCATGCTGGCGGCATGAATATCTTCCTCTACCTGCTCACTGTCCTGATCTGGGGTACGACCTGGATCGCCATCACCTTCCAGATCGGCGTGGTGCCGGCGCCGGTGTCGATCGCCTACCGATTCTGGCTGGCCGCCGCCGTGCTGATGGGATTTTTGCTCGTCACGCGCAAGCCATGGTGGCCGCCGCGCCAGGCATGGCGCTACCTGTTCGCGCAGGGCCTGGCGCTGTTTTGCCTGAACTTCCTGTGCTTCTACTACGCCAGCCAGTGGATCACCAGCGGCCTGGAAGCCGTGGTGTTCTCCACCGCGCCGATCTGGAACGCCATCAACGGCCGCATCTTCCTCGGCCGGCCGATACGCCGCCAGGTGATGATGGGCGCCCTGCTCGGCCTGACCGGCATCGTGCTGCTGTTCGCGCCGCAGATGGCCGGCCACTGGAACGACAGCAAGGTGATGATGGGCCTCGCACTCACGCTGGGCGGCACGCTGTGCTTCTCCTGCGGGAACCTGCTGTCAAGCCGCATGCAGTCGCTGGGCCTGACGCCGTGGCTGACCAACACCTGGGCCATGCTGATCGGCTCCACCACGCTGGGCGTGGCGGCGCTGGCGCTGGGCATGCCGTTCGCGCTGGAGCCGAGCACACGCTACGTCGGCGCGCTGCTGTACCTGGCGATCCCCGGCTCGGTGATCGGCTTCACCGCCTACCTGTTGCTGGTCGGCCGCATAGGGCCGGACCGCGCGGCCTATTCCACGGTATTATTCCCCATCGTGGCACTGACCATTTCAACGATCTACGAAGGCTACCATTGGACGCCGACGGCACTGGCCGGGCTGGCGCTGGTCCTGGCGGGAAACCTGCTGGCGTTCCTGCCGCTGGCCCCGCGCGCCAAGGTGATGGGAGCCGCATAACACAGGGAACAGCATGAACCGATACGTCGCCGCACTCACGCTGGCATTGGCAGGATCGGCGGCAATCGCCGCCGAAGCGCCGGCCGATACCGTCTACCGCAACGGCTACGTCTATACCGTCGATGCGAAGGACAGCGTGCGGCAGGCGCTGGCCGTGCGCGCCGGCCGCATCGTCTACGTGGGTGACAACGCCGGCGCCAAACCGCTGACCGGCAGGAAGACCAAGGTCATCGACCTGCATGGCCGCATGCTGATGCCCGGCCTGATCGACGGCCATATGCATCCGCAATCGGGCGGCAGCCGCCTGCTCAACTGCAGCCTCGATTACGAAGCCCTGACGGTGGCGCAGTTCCAGGCGCGCATCCAGGCCTGCCTGGACAAGGACAAGAAGCCCGACGCCAACCGCTGGCTGGTGGTGGTGAACTGGTTCCAGCAAGGGATGCTGCCGGACGGCGTGGAGACCACCGCCGCCACGCTCGACGCGCTGAAGACCGAGCGCCCCGTCATCGTGCGCTCCTCCTTCGGCCACTCGGCGCTGCTGAACTCCAAGGCCGTGCAGCTGGCCGGCATCAAGCGCGACACGCCCGATCCCGCCGGCGGCAAGATCACCCGCGACGCCAAGGGCGACGCCACCGGCCTGCTGGAAGACGCCGCGCAGGACATGGCGATGAACCTGCTGCCGCCGCTAACGGTGGCCGAGAACCTGGCCGCATCCAAGGCCGCGCTGGCGGCGATGCGCAAGCAGGGCATCACCAGCTTCCTCGACGCCTACACCGATCCCGAAACCATGACCGCCTTCGCCGACCTGCACAAGCAGGGCAAACTGACGGCGCGCGCGCACTTCGCGGTGCTGATCGACCTGGATAAAGGCGCCACGCCGCAAAGCGCGGTGGCCGAACTGCTCAAGCAGCAGAAACAGTTCGACCAGGGGCCGACCCGCGTCGCGCCGTCGATGCAGGTGCGCCACGCCAAGCTGTTCATGGACGGCGTGATCTCGGCGCCGGCCTTCACCGGCGCCATGCTGGAACCCTACCTGGTCAACAAGGGCACGGCGGACAAGCCGGACTGGCAGCCCGGCCCCAGCACCGGCCCGGCCAGCTACTTCTCGCCCGAGACGTTGAAGGCCACGCTGTCCGAACTGGCCAATGCCCGCATCGATCCGCACATCCACGTCGATGGCGACCGCGCCGTGCGCGAATCGCTGGACGCCATCGAATACCTGCGCTCCACGCCGGCCGGCAAGGACGTCCGCCCCGCGCTGGCGCACGACGAAATCGTCGCGCCGGCCGACTATCCGCGCTTCGCCAAACTGGATGTGACGCCGGTGCTGTCCTTCCAGTGGGCGAAGCCGGCGCCCGATACCGTGGGCGCGCTGAAGGATTACATGGGTCCACAACGCTACGCCCTCGTCGAGCCGCAGGCGCCGCTGCTCGACGCCGGCGCGCGCATCGCCTTCGGCAGCGACTGGCCGGTCGATCCGCTCGATGAATGGTTCGCGCTGAAGGTCGGCGTGACCCGCACCGCCGCGCCGAACGCCGGCAAGGAATACGCCGGCACGCTGGGCACGCAGCCCGGCATGCCGCGCGCCGCCGTGCTGCGCGCCATCACGCTCAACGCCGCCTACACGCTGCGCCAGGAGGCGCTGACCGGATCGCTGGAGCCGGGCAAGCTGGCCGACATGATCGTATTGGACCGGAACTTCTTCACCATACCGGCCGAGGATATCGCCAACATCAAGGTGCTGCAGACTGTGGTGGGCGGCAAAATTGTGTATCAGGCCAAGGGCATGCGTTAAGATGTCGGCCTTTAGATAAAAGGCATAAACAGGCCCGCCATGGAATTCGCCATCTCCCTGCTGATCATCGCCGTCACCGGCCTGGTGGTCTACGCGATCATCAAGACCAATCCGGCCAAGCCGATGCCACTGCCGGCGCGTCCCGCCACGCCCTACGAGCCCAAGCTGCCCGAAGGCGCGCCGGCGCTGCACTGGTCCGACGACGGCCGCTTCCTGGTCGAGGTGGTGAACGAATCGCGCTACCAGGCCACGCTCAAGGCGCTGGCCGGCGATCATGGCGACAGCAACGCGGCCGTGCCCTACCTTGCCACGCTGGTGCCGGACGACGTCAACCCGTATGAAAGCGCCGCCGTCGCGGTCTTCCTCGACGGCCGCATGACGGGCTACCTGTCGCCCAAGGCGTCGGTGGCGTTCCGCGCGCTGCTGAAGCACGAGGAGATCGAAGGCCGCACCACGACCTGCGACGCGCAGGTGCGCGGCGGCGGCATGTGGCAGAACGGCCGTCTGGCCTACGTGGTGGTGCTGGACATGGAGCAGTTGGAGAAGTGATGAAGGCGTTCGCATTGTCCCTGCTGGCGGCAGGCGCCGTGTCGGCGCAGCCGGTTCCGCCGCTGGTGCTTCACTACGCGCAAAGCCCGCCGCTGCAATACGCCGACACGCGCGGCGTGCTGACCGGCCACGCCGCCACCCCCGCCATCGCCGCGCTCAACGCGGCCGGCATTCCCTTCGTCGTGCGCCAAACGCCGGCCAAGCAGCAACTGGTGCTGATGCAGGACGCCGCGCAGGAACCCGCCTGCATGCTGGGCTGGTTGCAGACGCCGGAGCGCGAGCGCATCGGCAAATTCTCGGAAGTGGTATATGAGGACAAGCGCCCGTTCGCGCTGACCTGGAGCGGCAATCCCGCCATGCATGACGAGGAGCCGCTGAAGGCCACACTGAGCGACAAGCAGCTGCGCGTGGTGGTGAACAAGGGCGTGTCCTACGGCGTGACGATCGACCGTGGCCTGCTGCGCTACAAGACGCCGACCATCCCCAGCGCGGCCGACACCCAGCAACTGCTGGACATGCTGCGCCGGCACAGCATCGATTACTTCTTCATCACGGAAGAGGAATTGGAGGAAGCGGTCAAGGCCTCGGGCTACCCGGCCTCGCACTACAAGCGGATCTACTTCTCCGACCTGTACAAAGGCTACGAGCGCCGCCTGTGGTGCGGCAGGTCGGTGCCGGACGAGACGTTCAAACGCTTGAACGCCGCCATCGTCCGGCTGCGAAAATAATTACTTCTTGGTGAAGACCAGGTCCCACACGCCGTGGCCCAGCTTCAGGCCGCGGTTTTCAAACTTGGTCAGCGGACGATAGGCCGGCTGCGGCGCGTAGCCGTCGGCGGTGTTCCGCAGGCCCTCTTCCGCGCCCAGCACTTCCAGCATCTGCACCGCGTAGTCTTCCCAGTCGGTGGCGCAATGCAGGTAGCCGCCCACTTCCAGCTTCTGCACCAGCAGCTTGACGAACGGCGGCTGGATCAGGCGGCGCTTGTTGTGGCGCGCCTTGTGCCACGGGTCCGGGAAGTAGATATGCACGCCGTGCAGCGAGCCGTCCGGGATCATCTGGTTCAGCACTTCGACCGCGTCGTGCTGGATCGCCTTCAGGTTGGTCAGGCCCTGTTCCTCGATCAGCTTGAGCAGGCTGCCCACGCCGGGCGTGTGCACTTCCACGCCGATGAAGTCCTTCTCCGGCATCACGCCGGCGATGTGCGCGGTGGTGCCGCCCATGCCGAAGCCGATCTCCAGCACCACCGGCGCCTTGCGGCCGAAGGCCTGCTCATAGTCGAGCGGCGCCTTGGCGTATTCGATCATGTACTTCGGGCTCAGTTCCTCCAGCGCGCGCGCCTGCGCGGTCGACAGGCGGCCGGCGCGCGTGACGAAGCTGCGGATGCGGTGTTCGGTCGGGTCGTAGAGCATCGGCCGCGCTGGGCCGTCTTTAGGGGTATCGGAAGACATGGGATGAAGTGAGTCGGTGAACAATGAGGCAGCATTATATCAGTCACCCCGCAGCCACCCCGCAGCCGCCCTCCCCTGACCGCCCCTCCGCTTCAGCTAATGATTGACACTCCGTTTGAGTTGAGGTCTAATCAAGGGAAGCGGCGTGAAATCGTTTTCAAACGTCAAAATGCCCCTATTCCACACCCGTTAAACCTCAAAACGACCTCACATGACCGATTTCACGCAATTTCCGCCCTCGTTTACCTGGGGCGTCGCCACCAGCGCCTTCCAGATTGAAGGCGGCGCGGCCGACGACGGCAAAGGCCCGTCGATCTGGGACACCTTCAGCCACACGCCGGGCAAAGTCATCGACGGCAGCAACGGCGACGTCGCCTGCGACCACTACCACCGCTACCCGGAAGACGTGGCCATCATGGCCGGCCTGGGCGTGGACGCCTACCGCTTCTCGATGGCCTGGTCGCGCGTGCAGCCGACCGGCAAAGGCGCCTGGAACGAAGCCGGTTTCGCCTTCTACGACCGCCTGCTGTCCGAGCTGGAAGCCAAGGGCATAGACGCCCACGCCACCCTCTACCACTGGGACCTGCCGCAAGGCCTGCAGGACGACGGCGGCTGGCTCAATCGCGACACCGCCTACCGCTTCGCCGACTACGCCGCCGAAGTGGCGCGCCGTTTTGGCTCACGCTTGAAAACGATTGCAACGCACAACGAGCCGTGGTGCACGGCCAACCTTGGCTACGGCAACGCGCAGTTCGCGCCGGGCGTGGCGGACCTGAAACAGTCGATCCAGGTCTCGCACCACCTGCTGCTGTCGCACGGGCTGGCGATGCAGGCCATGCGCGCGGTCGGCAGCCCGGCCAAGCTGGGCATCGTGCTCAATCAGTGGACCGCCGACCCGGCCACCGACAGCGCGGCCGACAAGGCGATGGCGGAATTCGAATACGCTCGCTCGGTGCAGTGGTTCATGGACCCCATCTTCAAGGGCAAGTACCCGGAACTGGCGCTGCAGGGCCACGGCGACAACGCGCCGGTGATCCATGAAAACGACTTCAAGGACATCCAGCACAAGATCGACTTCCTCGGCGTGAACTACTACTTCCGCGCCTACTGCTCGGCGGAGACGCCGCCGCGCCAGCCGGAAGCGAAGCTGGGCACCACCGACATGGGCTGGGAGATCTTCCCCGACGGCCTGACCGAGCTGCTGCTGAAACTGAAGGCGGAATACGAGCTGCCGCCGATCTACATCACCGAGAACGGCATGGCCAATCCGGACGTGATCATCGACGGCGAGATCCCGGACGAGGCGCGCATCGATTTCGTGCAGCGCCACCTGAAGGCGCTCAACGACGCCCGCCTGCAGGGTGTGGACATCCAGGGCTACTTCCTTTGGAGCCTGCTCGATAACTTCGAGTGGAACTCCGGCTACGCCAAGCGCTTTGGCATCGTCCATGTGGACTACGCGACGCAGAAGCGCACCTTGAAGCACAGCGCGCACTGGTATCGCGAATACCTGCTCAAGCAACGGCCGCAACGCACCGCGCACGCGGCCTGACAGCAAACGTTTTAATCCCGCCGGCGCAGATGCCGGCGTTTTCCTTTCTACAGGCCACAGAGCCTGATGCTTTACACTCCAACGAGAACAACGAGGACGACACCATGCAAACCGCACCATCCGCCGCGCCACAAGAGACGCCGGCCCCAGCCCCCGGCAGCCAGCCGCCATCGCTGCTGCGCGCCATGTTCGCGCGCGACACGCCGATGCTGTGGGTCCCCAGCGGCTATTTCGCCATGGCGCTGACCTACATGATGCTCACCAGCGTCACGTCCATCATGTTCAAGAACCTGGGCATGGACAACGGCCAGGCCGCGCAATACGCCAGCTACCTGATCCTGGCCTACACCATCAAACCGCTGTTCGCGCCCTTCGTCGAAATGTACCGCACCAAGAAGTTCTTCGTGCTGTGCGCGCAGCTGATCATCGGCCTCGGTTTCGCCGGCGTGGCGCTGGCGATGTCGCTGCCGGACTACATGGTGGTGATGGTGTTCATGTTCGGCGTGCTGTCGCTGGTCGGCGCCACGCAGGACATCGCCTCCGACGGCGTGTACGTCACCTCGCTGGACGCCAAGACGCAGTCGCTGTTCTGCGGCATCCAGAGCCTGAGCTGGAACATCGGTCCCATCGTCGCCTCGGGCGGCATGGTGTACCTGAGCGGCTGGCTGCACACGCACTACTTCCACCACCAGGCCGGCGTGTTCGGACCTGAGTGGATCGACTCGTGGCGCATCATCTTCTTCATCGTCGCCGCCATCACCATCGTCGCCGCGCTGTGGCACATGCGCGTGATGCCCGATGGCGCCAAGGCGGAGAACGCGCCGTCGTCGGTGGCCGATGCGGCCTTCATCCTCAAGGATTCCTTCGTCACCTTCTTCCAGAAGCGCGACGTGTGGTTGATGGTGCTGTTCGCGTTCCTGTTCCGGCTCAGTATCGGGCTGCTGGAAAAGATCGGTCCCTTCTTCATGGTCGATCCGGTGGCGCAAGGCGGGCTGGGATTGTCGAACGAGATGCTGGGACTGATCTACGGCACCTACGGCCTGATCGCGGTGCTGCTTGGTTCCCTGCTGGGCGGGATCTTCGTCGCGCGGCGCGGGCTGCCGGCGACCTTGTTCCTGCTGTGCTGCGCGGTCAACATCCCCAACGTCACCTTCCTTTTGATGAGCATCTACCAGCCGCACGACCTGCTGGTGATCAGCGCCGGCGTCGCGGTCGAGAAGTTCTTCTTCGGTTTCGGTTCGGTGGGCTTCATGATCTACCTGATGCAGCAGCTGGCGCCGGGCAAATACACCACCACGCACTACGCGTTCGGCACGGGGCTGATGGGGTTGTGCATGATGGTGACGGGCGTCGTCAGCGGCCACCTGCAGCAGGCGCTGGGCTATGTGCACTACTTCTGGCTGGTGATGGCCGCGACGATCCCGTCGTTCATCGTCACCTGGTACGCACCGTTCCACAACAAGGACTAGGCGCCCCTTGCCGCCGCCAGCAGTGATCCGCGCGCCGTCAGACTGATACCGGGATATTGAATGCCTTAGCTGCGGCTACTGTGTCCAGTGACTCGCGTAGCAGACTGATTTTTTCACCGGATGTGACAAGCCGCCCGGCATAGGATTGGCGGTAAATCCGGTTGGTCGGAACGACGATGGCTTCCACGTCGTACTCCGCAAATACCTGATTGCCCGCCTCAATCAGAACGCGGATGTTCTTGAATTGGAAATCCGGCACCTTCTTGAGTAAGGATGTAATGAAGTGTTCGATTGCTGCGGGACCTTGAGCTCTGGGCGGAATGCCGAGAGACGCCAGATAAGGGAGTTCAAGCACGCCATCCTCGGCAAACAGCGCCGCGGCGGCAGCCGGATTACGAATGGAAGACAGGTACTGGTTTAACAGATCGACAGGGGTTTTCATGTTGGTTCCTTTCGCGCTAACCGCACCCCATGGATGATCGGGCACAGTCAGCGCTCGTGCTGGTTATGTGGGCAAACATCAGACCTGGGCCAGGCCACCGTCAACCGCGAAGTCAATGCCGTTGACATAGCTGGCGTCGTCGGAGGCAAGGAAGACTGCGGCTTTCGCGATTTCATCGGGATCCGCCACGCGCCCCATCGGGACCTGGGCCGCCAGATAGTCCAGCAGGCCCTGTTGCTGCGCCGCGTCCGGACCTGCCAATTCAACCAGGCCAGGCGTTTTTACCGGCCCAGGGCTGATCGTGTTGAAACGGATATTGCGATCCTTTACGTCCAGAATCCAGTTGCGGGTCAGGGCTCGCACAGCAGCCTTGGACGCGGCATAGACGCTGAATGCCGCCGTGCCGGTGTGCGCCGCGGATGATCCGGTCAAGATGACCGAGGCGCCGTTGGATAGAAGAGGCAAGGCTTTTTGCACGGTAAAGAGCACGCCTTTGACATTGCGGCCGAAGGTGTCGTCAAACTGTTCCTCGGTGATCGCGCCCAAGGGCAGCATGGAGCCGCCGCCGGCATTCGCGAACAGGACATCGATACGTCCTTTGCTTTCCTCAATGCGCTTGAAAAGCGTGTCCAGTTCCGACAGATTGGATGAATCGATACGGACGCCGGTGGCATTGCCCACTGCGGCAACTGCCGCCTCCAGTTCCTTCTCGCGCCGGCCTGTGATGAAGACATGCGCGCCTTCGCTGGCAAAGCGCTTGGCCGTTGCCAGGCCAATGCCAGACGTGCCGCCGGTGACGAGGGCGATTTTTCCGTTGAGTTTTTGCGACATGGTGGTTCTCCTTGCTGGGTTGTTTGAAAAATTGTTTTGCTCGGTTGGCAGGAAGAAGCTTATCGGGTTCGATATTGTTTTAAAATAGCAAGAATTGAAAACGATCGTTGCATAATTGTCGATGTCGAAAATTCCTGACTTTGAAGGCTTGGCCATGTTTGCCAAAGTGGTGGAGGAGCGCTCATTTGCTGCTGCCGCCAGAGCAATGGATGTGTCTGTCGCTACCGTGTCGCGGGCGGTTGGCCGTCTCGAGGAGCGCCTGGGAGCTCGCCTTTTCAACCGGACATCGCGCCAACTGGCCTTGACGGAATTTGGTCGCACGATTGCGGAAAGCGCCACGCGCATATACCGGGATGCGGAAGAAGTGGAAGGCGTGGCGAGGGAACTGTCCGTGCAGCCGCGTGGCCTGATCCGGCTCGCGGTGCCGATGTCGTTTGGACTGAAGTGGGTGGCGCCGCTTTTGCCGGAGTTCTTATCCGCTTATCCCGACGTATCGATTGATTTGCACTTGTCCGATGCGACGGTCGACTTGGTGGGGGACGGCTTCGATGCGGCGCTGCGCATTGCCGTGCTGCCAGATTCCTCCCTGGTGGCGAGAAGATTGTGCCCTGTTTCCAGAGTCATTGTTGCGGCGCCCAGTTACCTTGAGAAGCACGGCCGGCCCAAGCATCCAAAAGACTTGAATCCTCAGCATTGCCTTGGCTATGCCTACCGCGCGCGCAATGACGTATGGCGTTTGATTAATAAGAAGGGCAAAGAAGAAACCATTGTGCCTGAAGGACGCCTGCGGGTAACGAATTCGGACGCCATGATCCCTACCATTCTCGCGGGACTGGCGGTGTCGGAACTGCCTGAATTTATCGCCGCGGAATATATACGGAGCGGGCATTTGGAAGTCATTCTGGCAGACTGGGTGATGGCTACGGGAGGATTGTATTTCGTCACTCCGACGTTGAAGAGCCGGCCAGCCAAAGTGGAAGTGCTCGCACGCTTCTTTATCGATCGCCTGTCGCAGCCCGAATGGCTCATTGCAACAGGGCCGTGAAGAACCATAAAAAAACCCCTCGGCCTTTGCAGGACGAGGGGCAGAAGAGCACTACAACACTGGGACTACACGAAAAACTCTTTGCTTAGAACGACTTGCCGACGTTGATGCCGAAGGTGCGCGGCGGCAGGTATTGCGCTTGCCATGGACCGTTGGCGTTCATCGCGCTGGTCTTGATCTTCGCGTCTTCCGCGTTGCGGATGTAGGCGTCGAAGTACCACTTGGTATCGGCGTCGAAACGCAGGCCAAGGTCGGTGCGGGTGTAGGACTTCTGCTTGTCCGGCTCACCCAGATTGAACACGCTCAGCCAGCTGGCCGTCTCGTAGTGCGCGCTGATGCGCGGGATCAGCGTGCCGTTGGCCAGCGCGAAGCTGTGCTGGTACATCATCTGCGCGCTGAACTTCGGCGAGTGCGGCATGGTGTTGCCGGAGACGTCCAGGCACGGATTGGTGATGCCTGGCGCCGTGCAGGCAGGCAGCACATAATCGTTACTGCCGCCGACCAGGTGCTTCAACTTGGCGTTGGTGTACGCGGCGGTGAACTGCACGCGGTCCACCGGCGTGATCTTGGCCGCGATCTCCGTCTCCAGGCCCCAGATCTTCGCGCCTTCCGCGTTGCTGGTGGCCAGGCCGCGGGTGCCGTCAGGATTGGTGACCGGTGCGCTGAACTGGAAGCCCTTGAACTTCTCGTAGTAGGCCGAGTTGTTCATCCGTACCGTACCGCCGAGGAAGGTGCTCTTCGAGCCGATCTCGTAGTTGGTCAGCGTCTCGGAACCATATGGCACGCCGCCATCCTGCAGGCCGCCCGACTTGTAGCCGGTCGACACGCTGGCGTAGACCATGTTGCTCTTGTCGATCTCGTAGCTCACGCGTACCAGGCCGGTCAGCTTGTGGTCGTTGAACACGCCGTCGTTGTGCTGGTAGGTCGTGAAGCCGGTGCCGCCGCCCAGGGGATTCATCGAAGGGCTCACAGGAATCTGCGGCGCGGTCGAATCGCTCCAGCCGTTGTTGGTGCCGCCGATGTTCTTGCGCTCGTCCGAGGTGTAGCGCAGGCCGCCGGTCACGTGCAGCGCGTCGCTGGCGTTCCAGGTGGCCTGGCCGAAGACGGCTTTCGAATCCACGGTTTCCTTCGGCTGGATGAAGGAACCCTGCCAGCCCACGGTGCCCTGCTGGGTGCCGTTCATGATCGGGATGTCGAAGCGGATGCCATTGTCCTCGTTGGCGTAGTACAGGCCAAGCAGCCAGTCCACATCGCGCTTGCCGGTCGACTGGACTTCCACTTCATGGCTGTAGTTCTTGTACTTGGACCAGACGGTGTTGTTGGCCTGGTAGTTGCCGCCGCTGGTGAAGCTGGTCGGCAGCGTGGCGCCACCATCCTGGTCGAAGGTCGAGGAACCGTTGAAGCGCGAGTAGCCGGCGATGTAGGCCAGGCTGATGTCCGGATTGATCTGGTAGTCGACGCGGCTGCGCACCGAATGCGAATCGCGGTTGACGCTAGGCGCGGTGTCGATCAATGCCGACCAGAAGTCCTGGCCCGCGCGCGGGTTCTGCATCAGGTTCATGCTCGGCGTACCGCGGTCCATATAGTGCTCGTACGCGACGTTCCACTTCAGGCCAGGCGTCGGCTGCCACAGGAAGCTCAGGCGCGCCGCGCTCTGGTCCTGCGCGCTGTACTTCTGCGCGTTGTTGACGTACAGGTTGGTGTTGATCGGCTGGAAGGCGATCGGGTTGCCCGGATTCTTGGCGTTCCAGGCGGCGATGACCGGATCGGCCGCCGCGTGCTGCGCCGCCAGCGACAGGTTCGGCGGGGTCTGGTAGCTGACGTAGCCGTTGTGCTGCTCGTGCACCACCGCCACGCGCATCGCCATGGTGTCGTTGATCGGGATGTTGACCGCGCCGCGCGCGCCCAGGCGGGCGTAGTTGCCGTAGCCTGCCTCGAAGTTACCGGAGCTGCTGCCGATTTCAGGCTTCACGGTCTGCATGTTGACCGCGCCGACGCTCGAGTTGCGGCCCCACAGCGTGCCTTGCGGGCCGCGCAGCACTTCGATCGCATCCAGGTCGAACAGCAGCGCGGTCGCGCCTTCCGGACGCGGCGAGTAGATGCCGTCCACGAAGCTGGCCACTTCAGGGTCGGCGTATTCGGTCTTGGCGCTGTCGTTGCCGACGCCGCGCAAGGTCATGGTGATCACGCCGTGGTCGCCCTGGCCGGTGGCGGCGAAGCTGGGCACCAGGTTGACCACGTCCTGCAGGGTCTGGACATGGTTATCGTCCAGCACCGCGGCGTTCAGCGCGGTGACGGCCACCGGGGTTTTCTGCAGCGAGGTGGTACGTTTGGTCGCCGTGACATACACCTCGGTGATGGTCGAGGAAGTCTTGTCGGCGGCGGCCGCTTGCTCGGCGGCCGGCGCGTCGGCGGTGGCGGCCGCGGCGGCATGGGCGCCGGCGCTGGAGCCGGCGATCAAGGCGAAGATGGCCAATTGGATCGGGGACGGCAAGCGCTTCCCGGACTGCGGTACGTGGACGTTCATTTAGGTCTCCTTTTACGTGGCGATCGCCGGGGAAGAGGCGCGCCACATTTTCATCGTGGATTTGATTCCGTTGTATGAAAACGTTTTCAAATCGAGTGAAAACGTTTTCGTTATTTGTGAAATCGATTTCATGGTACATAATTCAAATCGCAGATGTCAATTTAAAAATTGTAGCGGCGTTGTTTCTTCGGCATGCATCACCCTGGCCGCCGAAGCGCGCACGCCACCGACGGAGACCGGAAACGCAATGAAAACCACACAAGTCAAACATGTCCTGATCGTCGGCGGCGGCACCGCCGGCTGGCTCACGGCGGCCTTCCTGGCCCGCACGCTGGGCGCCGGCGCGGATGCCGACGCCGTGCGCATCACGCTGGTGGAGTCGAAGGAGATCGGCATCATCGGCGTGGGCGAAGGCACCTTCCCGTCGATCCGCGGCACGCTGGCGGCGATCGGCATCGACGAGGCGCGCTTCATCCGCGAATGCCACGCCACCTTCAAGCAGGGCATCAAGTTCACCGACTGGGTGCGCGAACCGGGCGCGCCGGGCAACGACCACTACTTCCACCCCTTCAGCCTGCCCAGCCAGCGGCCCGGCGGCCCCGAGCTGCTGCCGTACTGGCTGCAGGGCGCGGCCGCGCCGGGCGCGGGCTTCGCCGCCGCCGCCACCATGCAGAAGCGCGTGGCCGACGCCGCGCACGGACCGAAGCGCTTCAACGACACCGACTTCATGGGACCGCTGAACTACGCCTACCATTTCGACGCCGGCAAGTTCGCCGCCCTGCTCAGCACCCACGCGCAATCGCTGGGCGTGCGCCACGTGCTGGCCACGGTGGAGCGGGTGGAGCTGGACGAACAGGGCGCGATCGGCGCGGTCCACACCAAAGAGGCCGGCGCGCTGACGGCCGACCTGTACATCGACTGCACCGGCTTCCGCGCCGCGCTGATCGGCGAGGCGCTGGGCACGCCCTTCCGCAACATCAAGGACACGCTGTTCGTCGACCGCGCGCTGGCGATGCAGGTGCCGTACGCCGCACCGGACGCGCCCATCCCCTCCTACACCATCGCCACCGCGCACGAGGCGGGATGGACCTGGGACATCGGCCTGCAGCAGCGGCGCGGCATCGGCTACGTCTACTCCAGCCGCCACACCGACGACGCGCGCGCCGAGGAAGTGCTGCGCCGCTACATCGGCCCGGCCAGCGACGGCCTCAATCCGCGCCAGCTCAAGCTCAACGTCGGCTACCGCGAGCAGCACTGGGTCAAGAACTGCGTGGCGGTGGGCTTGTCGGGCGGCTTCCTGGAGCCGCTGGAATCGTCCGGCATCGGCCTGATCGAAACGGCGGCCTACCTGGTCGGCTACCTGTTCCCGCACAGCGGCGAGCTGGCGCCGGCGGCCAAGGTGTACAACGAGATGATGAAGGCGCGCTACGAGCGCATCGTCGATTTCGTCAAGCTGCACTACTGCCTCACGCAGCGCAAGGACAACGCCTTCTGGACCGACAACACCGACCCGGCCAGCATCCCGGAATCGCTGCGCGACAAATTGTCGATGTGGCGCACGCGCGCGCCGCACCGCATGGACTTCGTGGTGGACCTGGAGATGTATCCGCCATCGAGCTGGCAGTACGTGCTGTACGGGATGGAGTACCCGACCGCGCAATACGCCAACGCCCGCACGCTGCCGCGCTTCGACGAGGCGCGCCGGGAGTTCCAGATGATCGAGCAGATGTCGCACCGGGCGGTGGCCGACCTGCCCACGCACCGCGCGCTGGTCGAGCACTTCCTCCAGCGCGGCGAGCGCAAGACCGCCTGAGCGCGATTTTCCGATCAAAACGCGCCCAGCGTACGGGCGCTAACATACGCGCGCCGCGCCGCGCAGCATGATGGTCTCCGCATACCACCTACAGGAGACATCATGCACACACAACCACTACATGCCGCCACCATGGCCGGCCACGAACTCGGCGACGGTTACGTCGCCGGTGTCTCGTGGGGGGCCGTGTTCGCCGGCGCCGCCGCGGCGGCCGCGCTGTCCTTCATCCTGCTGATACTGGGCGTGGGCCTCGGCCTGTCCTCGGTCTCGCCGTACCAGTACAACGCCGCGCCGCTGGGCGACGCCGCCATCGCGTGGCTCGCCTTCATGCAGCTGGCGGCGGCCGGCATCGGCGGCTACCTGGCGGGACGGCTGCGCGTCAAATGGGCCAGCATCCATGGCGACGAGGTGCACTTCCGCGACACCGCGCACGGCCTGCTGGCCTGGGCGGTGGCCACGCTGGTCACCGTGGCCGTGCTGGGCGGCGGCACGCGCGCGGTGCTGAGCGGCGCCATCGACTCGGGCGCGGCCGTCGCCGGGGCCGCGGCACCGGCGCTGGCGCGCGGCGCCGCCGGCACCAACACCTACTTCGCCGACATGCTGCTGCGCTCCCCCAACGGCGAGGCCGCGACCGAGGCCCAGCGCAACGAGATCAACCGCCTGCTGGTGACAGATCTGCCGGGCGGCAAACTCAGCGCCGAGGACCGCGGCTATCTGGCGCAGCTGGTTGCCAAGCGCACCGGCCTGGCGCAGGCCGACGCCGAGCTGCGCGTGGACCAGGTCTACGCCCAGGCCGTGCAGGCCGCCAATGCCGCCAAGGCCAAGGCCACCGCCGCCGCCGAGGAGGCGCGCAAGGCCGCCGCCCATTCGGCGCTGTGGATGTTCATCGCCCTGCTGCTGGGCGCCTTCGTCGCCAGCCTGCTTGCCACGCTGGGCGGCCACCACCGCGATCACGCACGGGTCATCGTGCGCACCCCAACCTGACCGGAGAATATGATGCGCTCGATACTACTGCTGTTACTCGGCATTCCACTGCCCATCGTCATCCTGATCGCGCTGTTCGTCCGCTAGGCGGCAACGCGAGCGCCGGCCGGACCTGGCGGTCCGCCGGCGGCATCAACGATATAAACCGTTTAGCTTATTGCGCCTTGCGGCGGCGCGCGGCCAGGCCCACCAGGGCCAGGCCGCCCATCAGCATGCCGTAGGTGGCAGGTTCCGGCACGGCGGTGGTGATGTTGAAGTTGCCCGAGTAGCTGGCCGAGTCGCCGGTCCAGCCGGTCACGCGCAGGCGCAGCGGGCCGCTCAGCACGACATTGGTCAGGCGCGCCTTGCTCTCGCCGTCGCTGCTGCTCAGCGCCAGCTCCGTATCGTTCAAAAACACGTGGCTGAACCGGATCTTCTGCTCGTCGAAGCCGAAGAAATTGACCACGCCGCCGTTGACCGTCAGCGCGCCGGCCAGGTCGGGCGTGAAGTTATACGTGTCCGAGAAATATTGACCTTCCCATGGCGTCGGCTGGCTCAGGTTGAAGCTGCCGGTCCACTGGTGCGGATTGGTTTTGGACTGGTGCAACTGGACGTCATAGGTCTTGGCCATGGCCGACGACGCGCACAGTGCGCTTAACGCGAATGCTAGTATGGTGGATTTCATAGGGAATTCCTGGTGTGGTTAAGTAGATGGTTGCTTGCTTGCAGACCAGATATGATGATAAATTGATACCAATTGTTGGAAAATAGTCCAATTGGACTGAATTGCCGCGCCACCGTGAAGCACACCATGAAACAAACCGTACTCGTGATCGACGATCACTCGCTGTTCCGCGCCGGTCTGCGCCTGATGCTGGCCGACGCCATCGCCCAGCTCGACGTGCGCGAGGCCGCCTCGATCGACGAGGCGCTCGACGGCCCGCGCGACGCTCCCGCGCCCAGCCTGGTGCTGCTCGACATCCAGCTGCCCGGCGTCAACGGCCTGGACGGCATGACGCTGATCCATCGCCGCTGGCCGGACTGTCCGGTGATCGTGCTGTCGGCCGACGGCGCCAGCGCCACCGCGCACAACGCGCTGGCGCGCGGCGCGGCGCGCTTCGTCTCCAAGGCCGAGCCGGCGGCGGCGATCCAGGCCGCCATCTGCGCCGTGCTGCGCGGCGAGAGCGAGGCGCCGCCACCCGGCGCCCCCTGCGACCTGCAACCGCGCCTGACGCCGCGCCAGTGCGAGGTGCTGGCGCTGATCTGCCAGGGCCTGTCGAACAAGCTGATCGCCCGGCGCCTGAACCTGTCGGAGAACACCGTGCGCGGCCACGTGCAGGCGCTGCTGGCCATGCTGGGCGTGGTCAGCCGCGCCGAGGCGGCCTTTGTCGCCCGCCAGCGGGGCCTCGTTGCTTAGCCCGCCCGCCACCGAACGCCTGATCCGCGCCGAGCAGGCGCGCCTGTTGATGGGCAATATGGGCAGCTCGCTGCTGCCGGCCATCGCCGTCGCGCTGCTGCTGGTGTACGTGCTGGCCACGCCGGACAACACGCTGGCGCTGCGCCTGTGGTGCGCGGCCGTGATCGCCTCCAAGGTGTACGCCAGCTGGGACGCGCGGCGCCTGCTGCGCGCGCCCATCCTGGCCGAGCACGCCGACCGGCTGACGCGCCGCCTGATCGTGCTCAACGCGATCGACGGCGCGGCCTGGGGCATGCTGGCGTTCGCCGGCCTGGACCCGGCCTCCACCGCCAACAGCATCCTGGTGGTGGCGGTGCTGGCCGGCATCGTCGGCAACTCGATGTCGCTGCTGTCGCCGGTGCTGCCGGTGTTCGCGGTGTTCTGCGTGTTTGAATTGGGCGCGCTGGCGCTCAAGGCCTGGACCATGGGCGACCTGGCGTTCCAGGCGCTGAGCCTGGCCGTGCTGGTCTACCTGATGAGCCTGCTCAGCCAGGGCCGCAACAGCTCGCGCGCGGCGCGCGCGGCGATCCAGCTGCGCTTCGACAATATCGAACTGATCGACCAGCTGCGGGTCGAGACCGAGAAGGCGCGCCAGGCGCTGCACGCGGCCGAGCAGGCCAACCTGGCCAAGTCCAAGTTCCTGGCCGCCGCCAGCCACGACCTGCGCCAGCCGATCCACGCCCAGGGCCTGTTCCTTGAGGTGCTGGGCCGCTCGGCGCTGACGCCGGCCCAGCAGGAGGTGCTGGCCAGCGCGCGCTCGGCGTCCGAGGCCTCGGCCAGCATGCTGCACACGCTGCTGGACTTCTCGCGCATCGACGCCGGCGTGGTCGAGGCCCACATCGTGCCGTTCCGCCTGCAGCCGCTGCTGGCCAAGATCGAGAGCGAGCTGGCGCCGCAGGCCGACGCCCAGGGCCTGGTCTACCGCACCCACGACAGCGAGCTGGTGCTTCAATCGGATCCGGCGCTGGTCGAGCTCATCCTGCGCAACCTGGTGTCCAACGCGGTGCGCTACACGCTGCGCGGCGGCATCCTGGTCGGCTGCCGCCGGCGCGGTGCCGGCGCGGTGATCGAGGTGTGGGACAGCGGCATCGGCATCGCCGCCGCGCAGCAGCAGGAAATCTTCCAGGAGTTCCACCAGCTCGGCAATCCCGAGCGCGACCGCCAGAAGGGCCTGGGGCTGGGCCTGTCGATCGCGCGCGGCCTGGCGCGCATCCTGGACGCGCCGCTGACGCTGGCCTCGCAGCCGGGACGCGGCAGCGTGTTCCGGCTGGCGCTGCCGCTGGCGCGGCTGCCGGCGCCGGCCATCGCGGAGGAGGCGGCGCCGCCGCCCGCGCCGCTGCGGCCGCTGTCGCTGCGGGTGCTGCTGATCGACGACGACGCCATCGTCTGCGCCAGCATGCGGCGCCTGCTGCAGGCCTGGGGCTGCACCTGCCAGGTGGCCGACGGCGTCGACCAGGCGCTGGCGCTGGCGCCGGCGCTGCGGCCCGAGCTGATCATCAGCGACTACCGGCTGCGCGGCCAGCAGACCGGCGCCGGGGCCATCGCCGCGCTGCGCCGGCAGGCCGGGCGCACCGTGCCGGCGCTGCTGATCACCGGCGACACCGCGCCGGCCCGGCTGCGCGAGGCGCGCAACAGCGGCGTGCCGCTGCTGCACAAGCCGGTGGCGCCGGCCCAGCTGTACCGCGTGCTGGCCGACATCGCCGCCGCGCTGGCGCCGGAACGGGCGGAAAACAACAACGGTGAGAATGTGTGAGAATCTTCTTGCTGTTGAGAAATACCTGTTTTACACTTGCATCACCGCATCACCGCATCATCGCCTCACCGGCCCCCCCTCCCCCGGGGCCACCATCCCCCTGCCGGCCATATCTCCGCCGGAAACTCATAGTCGCTGCGATCACGGTCCACGCCGGCCAGCGCTAGTCCAGTCTACGGAGAAACACAATGAACTTGCTCAACGACCTGAAAATCGGCACCCGCCTGGGGCTGGGTTTCACCATCGTGATCGCGCTGCTGGTGGCCACCGCCGTGATCGGCGTCACCCGCATCCACGGCATCAACGCCAACACCGACATCATCGTGCACGACCGCTACGCCAAGGTCGCGCTGGCGCAGACCATCGAGAACGAGGTCAACCGCCAGACCCGGGCGCTGCGCACCGCGCTGATCGCCGGCGACAACGAAGAGGTGGCCGCCAGCGAGCTGGCCAAGGTGAACGCGTCGGTGCAGATCATCGCGGCCGCCATCGACAAGCTGCAACCCATCATCCACACCGAGAAGGGCAAGGCCGCGCTGCAAGCGCTGGTCGCGGCGCGCGCCACCTTCAAGGACCACGAGCACCATATGATCGAGCTGATCAAGGCCAAGCAGGGCGACGCCGCGCGCGACTACCTGATCAAGGACATCCTGCCGCCGCAAACGGCCTACCTGCAGGCGATCGAAGTGTTCTCGGGCACCCAGGTGGAGGGCATGGAGCAGTTCGCCACCGAGGCGGGCGCGCTGGCCGACAGCGGCGCCATGCTGATGACCGTGTTCGCCGTGCTGGCCACGCTGCTGGCGGTGGCCACCGGCTGGCTGCTGACGCGCTCCATCGTCACGCCGCTGACCCAGGCGCTGCGCGTGGCCCGCACCGTCGCCTCCGGCGACCTGAGCACCCGTTTCGGCCCGTGCTCCAAGGACGAGGCCGGCCAGCTGCTGCAGGCGCTGCACGAAATGAATGACAGCCTCAAGCACATCGTCGGCCAGGTGCGCGCCGGCACCGAAACCATCGCCAGCGCGTCGAGCCAGATCGCCACCGGCAACCAGGACCTGTCCTCGCGCACCGAGCAGCAGGCCGGCGCGCTGGAGGAAACCGCCTCGTCGATGGAAGAGATCACCGCCACCGTGCGCGAGAACGGCAGCAACGCCCGCCAGGCCAACCAGCTGGCGGTGTCGGCCTCGGACGTGGCGGTCAAGGGCGGCGCCGTGGTGGGCCAGGTGATCGACACCATGGGCGCCATCCACGCCTCGGCGCGCAAGATCGTCGACATCATCGGCGTGATCGACGGCATCGCCTTCCAGACCAACATCCTGGCGCTGAACGCCGCGGTCGAAGCGGCGCGGGCCGGCGAACAGGGCCGCGGCTTCGCGGTGGTGGCCACCGAGGTGCGCAACCTGGCCCACCGGTCGGCCTCGGCCGCCAAGGAAATCAAGACGCTGATCGGCGACTCGGTCGAGCAGGTCGAGCGCGGCAGCGAGCTGGTCAACAATGCCGGCGCCACGATGGACGAGATCGTCGTCAGCGTCAAGCGCGTGACCGACATCATGGCCAACATCGCCGCCGCCACCCAGGAGCAGGACACCGGCATCGAGCAGATCAACCAGGCCATCACCGAGATGGACACCGTGACCCAGCAGAACGCCGCGCTGGTGGAGGAAGCGGCCGCCGCGGCCGAGTCGCTGCAGAACCAGGCCGGCACGCTGTCGCAACTGGTCAGCACGTTCAAGCTGGACGGCGACCACGGGGCGGCGGCGCTGCACCTGGTTTCCAGCGCGAAAGCCCCGGCCAGGAAAGCCGTCGGCGCGCGGCGCCTGGCGCTGGCTTGACGCCGTCATCGAGCAGCGAGCCGATGGCCACACCAGCGTGATCGTGGTGCGGCCGGCCGCCCGCCCGGGCTAGGCCGCCTGCGCCTTGAGCCGGTCGACGAACCAGCGGCCGGCCGGGCCGGGCGGGTGTTCCATCAAATGCACCGCATGCATGGAAAAGCCCGGCCCCACGTTCGGCTGTATCTCCAGATTCAAGGTCACCAGCCTGCCGCTGCGCAGGTCCTCCTCGACCATCGGCAACGGCATGTAGCCCCAGCCGAGTCCGGCCCGCAGGAACGCGTGCTTGGCGCCCATATCGCCCAGCCGCCAGGTCTTGGCCGACACGACCCCGAAGTTGCGCCCAGCGGTCAGCGATGAGCGGTCGGCCAGCACCAGCTGCACATGCTCCGCCGCGACCGAGCGCCGTATCGGCCCCGCCATGGCCGCCAACGGGTGGGCGGGCGACACCACGGCCGCGGCGCCGACGCTGAGCAGGAATTCCGAAGCGCATCCAGCCGGAATTTCCGGCAACGAGCCGATGACGGCCACCCGGCAATCGCCGGCCAGCAGCGGCTGCAGCACCGCTCCCAGCGCATCCACATACAGGCGCAATGGCGTGCCGGGAAATTCCTGGTGAAACGCCTGCACCGCCGCGGTCAACGCTTCGATGGGGAACATCACATCGACCGCCACCGCCAGTTCAGGCTCCAGCCCCTCCGCCAGGGTGCGCGCCTTGGCCTTGAACGCATCCATGCCTGCCGCAGCCGTCCGCGCCTGGTCCAGCAAGGCCCGCCCCGCCTCGGTCAGGCGCGGAAAACGCCCGGTGCGCTCGAACAAGGGAAAGCCGACCTGCGACTCGAGGTTGGCCAGCGTCGCGCTGACCACCGACTGGGCACGCCGCAGCTTGCGGCCGGCCGCGGAGAAACTTCCCTCATCGGCGGCGGCAATAAAGGTGCGCAGCTGGTCCATCGACATACCGTCAAGCATGTATCTTCCTTTTAGATATAAGCCATCTAATTATATAGGCTATTCAGATGGATTGATGGCCAATAAGATTCACTCATGCACTTCCACAACGGAGCCAATGAGATGAAACCTACCGAACAACGCAATATCGTTTATCGCAGCAGCGGCAGCACGCGCGGCGGCGTCAACCGCCTGGTCAGCCCCGGCGACCTGGGTCAGCTGATCAAGCCGTTTGTCTTCCTCGACCTGTTCCATCTGGACACGCCGGCAAGCAAGATGGGCATGCATCCGCACTCGGGCATCGCCACCGTCACCGTCGTCATGGATGGCGCGCTGGAATACCGCGAAACCACCGGCAACCAGGGCCAGCTGCCCGCCGGCGGTGTCGAATGGATGAGCGCCGGCGGCGGTGTCTGGCACGAAGGCGGCGCGGCACCCGGCCAGCATGTGACCGGCTTCCAGCTGTGGCTGGCCTTGCCGGCGGAAGACGAGAACGGCCCGGCAAGCAGCCAGTATGTGGCGCCGGCACACGTGCCAACGCACGGCCCGGCACGCGTCATCATCGGCAGCTACGGCGGCGTCAGCAGCCCGATCCGTCCTCGCGCCCCGATCAACTACCTGCATGTAAAGCTGCGCGACGGCGAACGCTGGACCTATGTGCCGCCGGAGCATCACGACGTCAGCTGGGTGGCGGTCGCTTCCGGCGCCTTGCAAACCGGCGGCACCACGGTACGGCGCGAGGTAGCGGTGTTTGAAGAAGGCGGCGCCATCGACGTCGTCGC